>Ga0213822_1000032_pt1 | contig 165879 bp, 275 predicted proteins | sample MC6MC0908MG_FD_179872 | JGI IMG/M metagenome (GOLD analysis project Ga0213822, IMG submission 179872) | Enriched soil aggregate microbial communities from Iowa State University, Ames, United States - MC6-MC0908-MG | ecosystem: Environmental > Terrestrial > Soil > Unclassified | place: USA... | reverse complement strand
AAGAGTTCGAAACCTACTTTACGAACGTGTACAGCAGGCTAAATTCCAACAATCCTGACGACCACAGTTTGATCTCCACTGAGGATTTCAAGCAGGTCGTCACGCGCCTGGCCAGCGAATTCAAGCAGCTCGCGCCTACAGCAAAGGATGTCCTGCTCTTTTCCAAGGATAATCAATTCCAGCCAGCAGCGTTGCTCGGCAGCTGGATGGCCGTCGGCGTTGCAGCCGGCACCAAAGGCCCTGATCAGGAAGAATGGATTGCGACCAAAAAACAGTTCACTGCCTACGCCGGCCATGAGCCAGGCTTCAGGGCCATGCGCCTGTCGATGGAGTTTGCGCACAGTGCGGTAGCGAGCTACGACGACCGCGTGAATGCCTTCCGCAGTGCAATCGACTGGATTCCAACGCCTGATAGCCTCTCTTTGGATCAAATCCAGGCCGAGATCCAGTCAGGGCCTGATGTGGTCAACGCAATCCAAGAAATTGCAGAAAACGCCACGATTCATAGGACACAGACCATCATGCTTGACCTGGGTGTTGACCAGTGTCACGAATTTACAAGCTGAGCAGGTTCATCCCCACCCTAGTCTTGTAAACCCCTTCCTTCAGGTGGGGAGGACGTCAGCCGCAGTTAGCACAGGTCTCTGCCGGAACTATAGGACTTGCTTCGTCCGGCATGCAGACTACCATGCACTGCCTACACCTCATCACTGGCATAGCTTGGCCCTCAGACTTGCCAGCTCAATCTGCATGGCTTGATAGGCCTCAACGCCCACCAGCACCCAGTCGGTTTGTTGTCCTTAAAGATCACCAAATGCGTCATATCGCCGGTGGTGACCTCTCTGAGTTTGGCTCCAAAATTCCGCGCCATCTCCGTCGAGGAGACCGCCTGGCTGCAGTTGCTCAACAACACCGTCATGGTCACGCAATTCCTTAAATTCTCGAAACGCCAAAACGCAGAAAAGGCGCCCGTAGGCGCCCCTTCCCTGCAGATCCAGACACCACTTTCGACACACCTTGCGCGTGTACAGGTTTCCCCGCTGGAGGGCGTTCGATCTCATCTGGTTAGTCGCCCTGAGGCCTCAGCGTAACCGAGAATCTGACCACCTGTAAACTCTGCAGTCCTCGGATCAGAGCTTAATCAGCCTCAGCCGGCTTCAAGATTTCGCTCACGACTTCAGCCATGGTTTTCTTGCCAGAGTCGATCTGCCAGGTGAGTGTTGTCCAGGTAGCTACGCAATACTGGCAGCTTCTCACCTGGTTGCCCGGCACGACCTTCCATTGACCTACGCCCTTCTTTCCGCATTTGGGGCATATAAGCCGCTTTGGCTTTGGAACACCGTATCCTTGCCCTGCTCTTACCCCCATTTCAGCCCCCAGCGTCAATCGTAATTTCGAAGCACTTCAGCATCCAGCGCCTCGGAAGGATGGAAGCCAGCTTCGACAAACTTATCACGGATCGCCTCGGTGGACAGGGTCGTCTCAATGGAGAAAACAGCCTCCATCTCCTCGTCGTACTTCATGCCCTTCGGCAGGATCGACTTTACAATCCATTCGTGGTGGACGTCTTCCATCTCACCGTCAGCGTCGTACATCCGCTTTTCCGCCAGGTACAGGCGGTGGTAGTCGTCGTACGGCGTGACGCAGAAGTAGAAATCCTGCGGCTGGAAGCTGTTGTGCGGACGATAGAACATGTTCTTTTCGTCGACCGAGATCTCCTTGCGATCCTCGTTGACTAGAACAACCCCAACCTCCGGGTGGCGGAAGCGACGAATCTCGTCCTCGAGGAGGTTCCGAAATTTGGCTTCGCGCTTCCAGTCTTTCACGGACGTATGTGGGTAGTGCTTGACCAGAATGGCCTTGCAATCTGCGGTACTCATCGCTCACCTCGAACCAATGCATCAAGCTTTTCAGAGGGGCAAAACCCAGCCTCAATGAATTTGGCCTGGAGCTCATCAAACGTGAACTCGTCATCGATGCAGAACACAGACTCCATCTCCTCGTACATCTCGATATCCTTAGGAAGAAGCTTTTCTACGGCGGCCTCCAAGTGGATGCAATCGAGCAAGCCACAGTCATCAAAAAACGGCTTAAACACCATCGAGACTAAGGCATGCGCAGGGAAGTCGTCGCCGCTGTTCATGGTGATGCTGAAGTAAAAGTCCTGAGCTGTGAGACTGGACAGCTTGCGGTAGCCGATCTCCACGTCATTCTCGGAGATTTCACGTCGATCTTCGTTTACAAACACCGCCCCGACCGTAGGGTGGAAAAACTTGCGAATTTCGACCCCATCAAAGTTCAGAAACTTGGCCTGTCGCTTCCAGTCCTTTACCTGCGTGTCTGGGAATTTTGCCTTCAGCAGTGCCTTACAGTTTTCAGTGCTCATCCAATGCGTCCTACAAAGCCTGCGTGATCAAGCCACGTCAATGGAGTGAATTGTGGCACCAGGGTTTTCATCCAGGAACTGCTTGCGCGCATCTTCCAGGCTGTAGGCCTTGCGAAGCGCTTTCGTGCAGGTGTCCACCTCAGCGTTCCAGTCCAGGCCACGAGTGTGGTACCAGATTTCATATTCGTGTGGCTTCATGCTCGGCTCCTTGCTTTCGGGCGAGGGTCGGTACGCGGCTCAGGCCCCTCTCCAACGTAAACGTATTCACGCTTCTCGAAGTCGTAGAGGTAGCCGCAACGGTATGCGGCCTCGCGAACTCGATCAGCACGGTCTTGCATCGACTTTGTTGGCTTGCGGATTTCCTTTCGGCATTCCGACTTTACCCATTCTGGCAGGGACATAGCATTAAGCTCCGACCGAAGCCGCCAGCTGTTCTTCCTTGTCCAGCTCGGCAATGAGCGCAATGCCAAGCTCAGTGAACTCGAGGTTGAAGAACTTCTTCTCCGGCGCCAGCTTCGCCGGCACGTTCGAAACGATACCCTTCTTCCAGCAACCCAGCGCCATAGTCGAGTCGGCGCGGGCACACTCGATGCTTTCACCGATTTCCAGGTCTTTGTCGAAGCTGAGCAGGAATTTGCGCTGAGGGTCGGTCAGACCTTTGATCAGCTTCCGCGCCTTCAGCACCAGCAAAAATCCCGCGACCTCGGCACCTGGAATCTCTGCCTTTGCCCAGGCTGCGAAACTCGTCATGGTTGCATTGGACACCTCATGCACCAGGTTAGAGTTAGGTGCGCTCAGGATGCGAAATCGCAGGCAATCATCATCAGCTACCCCCTCATAGGCCTTGTACTGCGGGCCCATGTCGAGAACGTGGCGCAGGCCTTGCTTGCCATCGCTGTAGAAACGGTCTTTACCAATGTCTGCTTTTTTCATAATCGGTTCCTTCCTTGTCGATGGGATTAAATGCTGAGTTTGACGCCGGCGTCGCGCAGAGTGCCCTTTCCATCATCGGTGTCGATGGATACTGGATCCTCGGTATACAGGGCAGTCATCTCAGTCGCATGGATGGTTGCGCCACGTTCGTGTACCGAGAAATGCAGAACACGATTAGCGTCGACGATCAGTACGGCGATGTCTTCAGCGCCGAGGTTAACGTCGTCTACCACATGTTCGTTGAGGTACGGCATGTCGCCGGCCTTCATGCACTTGCCGAGGGAGCCCTCGGCGCCAGCAACAGACGCGAAGCCTGCATCGATCAACATCTGCGTCGTGACGGTCATTCAAAGTGATTCCGTATCAGGTGGATGGAGTCATTGTATCATTCTAGAGATTAACTTCAAGCATTTTGATATCAATTACGCACCAAGATGCTGATCCCCAGGCGCCGCACGTAAGCGTGCTCCTCAGGGGCCTGAAATCGACTCTGCTGGCGCCTCACTCTCGCCCTTTTGTGCACCTTCCTTGGGCATGGGGTATGCGCCGCCGCTGAATACACAGCTCAGCAGATCAGGAATGCGGTGCCTAAGCCCCTTCGGCAATTTACGGTAATCAACGCAATGGATGGAACGTAGGATCTCCAGAGAAACCTGACTATCCTCGTTAACCTGAATCTCGAAGTCGCTCACCGCGCTGGTGATTGGGCAAACGTCGAAATGACTTCCGTTCAGCATTTTGTCGACTTTGAGTACCAACCCAGCCAGCGCCAGCTTGGCCAGCTCAGGATTCATGCTTTCAGGCGGCTCCGGCCAAAGAATACTCAAGGACTGGCTAGGCTTTCGGAAGGAATAAAGGATATCCGACCCGCTCTGACGGTAAAACAGGCCGGGAATTTCACCCGATGCCACAGGCTCGGACTCAAAGCAGATGTCGGCTGCTTTTTTGCGCCTGGTAATCTCGAAACCAAACGGAAGTATCACGGATTAACCTCATATCAATGAAATTCCGTCGATGTTAACACGCTGGTGGCGCCATCTCTGAACTATAAAAAAGCCCCGACTCAGCGGGACTTTTTCTGTGCAAGCTCGAAGCAGTACAGCGCGAATTTTCGATGGTAATCGGAATGCCCCGAGGCGTTGAGCTCGACGCTGATCACCTCAGCGACGGTGACGTCCGGATTGCCGTTTGCCTTGATCGCCTTAGCCAAGCTTTCGCACATACGAACGACATACACCGGCACCTTGTGCACCTTGTCCTCAAGCCCGTCCATCGGCTCGGAGCGGCGATTCGCCAGGGCGGCGTCGATGATCGACCAGTAGGGCTCGAAGGGTTGCCCAGTCTTTGCTTGGGCGTTCTCCTTGTCACGCTTGATGAGGTTGAGCAATGTGTCCCAGATTTCCATAATCCCATCCTTCCATTGGCTTGATGAATGCTACTACAGCTGCGGGCTGGCGCTCGACGCAGTCTGCAACTTATCGTCGAGCAAATCTACGATTGCGCCTGCAGCCTTCACGTCATCGAGGGTTTTGTAATAAGTGCACTCATGCACCACACCGCCGTCAGACTGCATGATATCGACCCTACTGAGATCTTCATCAACCAGGCATCGGTAACCCTGACCAGGAGCCTCCGTACGGCGGGTCTTTCCATCCCAATCAACAAAGAAGCCATCGACAGCATCGAAATCTGGCGAGACAGCCCCCTGCTCAATGACGCACGCTTTATCATCTCGCTCAAGGCTAGGACTGATCTTTTTGTTAACGGATTGCTCAGCAACCGGCTTGGACATGCTCAATCTCTCTCGCTTCGCTGATGATTGCAAAGGTTAACCCAATACCTTTCCAGTTAACGCTCCAGGAACTTCCCAACCTGTGCCACCGAATACAGCGTGTGGATATCGCTGTCCCAATGGTTGCTGCAATCGAAATAGCCAGCGCTCTTGCAGTTCGCTGCATCCACGATCCCCTCGTACCAATAACCGATCACCCAGTCGTGCTCTGCAGTTGGCTTGATCCAGTAGTAGCCTGGCTTGCGGATCTGCTGGTGTTGCGTCGCTTCATTTGCCATGAGGAAACCCCCTGTTGAATGTAGAGAGCAGGCCTGAAGACTGGCCAATTGACAAACCCCCAAAGCCTGACCGTTGCTGGCGCTTAGCCTAGCAGGTCAGTTGCCGCCATCATGCTTCGGCGGAAGACGGTACCAGCGGGTGCCCACAGGAGCATCTTCGACAAAGCGAATGCCACCATAGATCAGACGGGTTTTATCAGCCGAATACTCGACGCTGTAAACATCCGAGCGGTTGCCCTTCGGGTAGAACTCCTCAACGGCGTATTCACCAGGCACGGTTGGGAATTCGGTAGTCCAGCCGAAGCCATTCGACTCCAGCGCACTGTCGATCCGCGCCAGAAGCGCCTTGAGTTCTTCCGAATGCTGGCGCCCTGCATCGGTGTTCGGATTCTGCATGCCGGCCTGGCAATCGACGCTACCACGGGCCTCCATAAGCAGGGCCTTGAGCTCAGCCTCCATCGCCTTGTAATCGTCAACGTGAACGTAGGTACCGCCACCCACAGCCGAACGCTGAACCATTTCACCAAGTGGCTTGAATTTTTTGACGGTGGTCATGTTAGTCATCCTTGTGATGATTGATACAAGCTTCGGGGCTTTCAAAAACAAGGTGCTTGCCAGAAAGCTTGAGATCTATGTCGAGCGCCAAAGCCATTCTTACGTAGGCGCTATTTTTACCGCTGATGAGCATGTGCCCAGCGCACTGCTTATCCGTCTTCTTGTGGCAGACAAACGAGTCCACGTTCAAGAGGCCGGCCACCCGCTCTTCCCCAAGCCATCCCTTGCGAATATCTTTGCGGAATGGGCACTCCGCACAAGGCTTGGTCATATGGGGGAGCTTGCGGGGTTTCTCAGTCATTGCTGACAGGCCCTGGCCATTCACCAGTCAACATGAAGTGATGCTCACGAGCGGCGTCAGCCATGGAGTTTCGGCATACCGTCAGCCACTGTTCCAGCGAGTAGTGATTCAACCGAGAGGCCTCGGTACGTCGCATACCGTGTCCGTTTTGACCATCCCGGACAAAGTAGAGCTCGCCGCCGATCCTGGCCAGGCGCCCGTTGAAGCCGATATTACGGATGGCCTCTGTCACCTTCGCATAGGTCAGGCAGCTGGTCTGTTTCGGACTGACATTGGTCTTGGCGGTGAGCATGCAAAGCATCCTGGGTTTGTCTGGTGCTTTGCATTGTATAACGCTAGAGGTAATTCAGCAAGGCTTTTTGCCATTCTTTCGCCCTAGCGTAGAACGTCGAAATCGCCGTGATAGTCCTGCGGGCCCTGCATGATGTGGCTTTCAATGACAGGTGTTCCCTGGGCATCATGAGCCGGCGTCCAGAACTCAGCTAGTGCTCGCTCTCTAGCCAGGTCTTCCGTATCAACTTCGTAGATGTTGGTACCCAGCAGGGAGATGTGTTCATCACCTTTCCCATGCGGCTGCAGCATGATGCTGGTCGCAAAGCTGATACGAGTTAGCTCCTCAGGCGTGTACACCCGGAGCACCGCTGGTATCGCTGGCTTGGCTTCGCCGTTAACTTCATCGACCCAGGATTCGGCGTCCTGTCGCGAACGAAAGCGGCGGTGATGAGCCCCGGAAAAGCCATCGATCTGTTTCTTGGCGCCGTTCAAGCCATACCAGGAATCGTAGACGCCTGGACTCCACCCCTTCGCAACCGCGTAAAATTTGTACCCCATTACTCCCTCCCAGAGCATTGCTGCTTGACCTTAGCAAAGCGCTCATTGATCGTCTCTGCAGTCTCCGACCGGACAAGCTCGCGAGCAAAATCACTCACTGGAGCATTTTCCCGGTGCCGGCGCAGCACACGAGTGAGAAAGTCCTCTTGCTTGCGTAAACCCAGTCTCTCGAGAAATTTCAAGAACATCCGTCGCATCAGCCCTTACTCCCGCTCGTTCATCTGAGCCTGGTAGGCTTTGAGATCTGCAGCCAGTATGACGATTTGATCATTGAAGTCAGCCCAGATTTCCTTTCGGCATTTACCAGCCGGGCACTCGAGCCACTGATACCGCTTCATTGTCGTTGGCGGGTCGAACGCATAACCACATCCTGGACACGTCACGCTCCAACGATTAGTGCGATGATCGCTCGATAGGCCTCGGTACATTGGTTTGGTGCTTCTAATGATTGTCATAAAACCTACCGTTGAGCCATGCCACGGCTGATCTCAGCCTTGGCATGGCGATAATCCCGCTTGACGTGAACATACACTACATACGCTCCAAGAGCTGCCACAAGGTGCTTAATCGAGTGGCCGCTGAGGTATAGAAACAGCTCGTAGATTGCGCCATCCCATTGCTCACAAGCCTTGGCCGCCGCGTAATAGGAAATCACCAGCCAGATTGTCTTCGACTTGAGGAAATCGGCCTTGGTCTTGCTGATCAGAATCGGTACCAGCACCATCGGCAAGAACTGCACCAACACGTATGGGCGCAGGTCGCCATGACCCTGTCCTTCGGTGTACCACCAGTATCCAACCGAGGCCAGGCCTCCAACCACCAGCGGCAGCAACAGCTTCCTGGCCAGCGGCATGCTCGCGTGGTATCCGATAACCATGCAGAAAAAGGCCATGAAGGATATAGTCATCGGCAGCCTGTCCCACACCAGATTCAGGTTGTTCGGGTTGGCATGGTAATACGACGAGCCAATCCCCGTCAGCAGGATGCCAACGAAGAAGGTCACAAACAGCGACGTCGACTCCCTGCCGATCATCCCCCAGGCCTGCCTGGCTTTGACCGCAAAGGTCAGCACCAATCCGGAGACGCCCAAAGTAATGAAGGGCAGGTTCGATGCGACATTCCAGAAGTTATCGACGCCCAGGATGTGTCGGTGATCGACGAACAGGTGATATGCAGGATCCTGGCTGATCGCCGGTACAAAGAAGATGCCGATGGAGGCTACAAGCGTCACAGCAAGCATCAGCCAGGCCTTGCCAGTCGATACATCAAAATTCGTGGGGGTCATGATATTTCCTTTAGCCTGCCGGCAATTGAACTCATTCATCGACTAGGCGGCCATTGGACTCGAAACACTGGTGTTTGAACACCGCTTCGACAGCGCCGGCTTTGGTAATCCGTTCGCCATTGAGCATCCAGCTGCTGCGCCAGCACTTACCCGTCCATTTGGTGGTCACCCGGAGGATCCCGCAGGCGTGCGTACCGGTCTGGACTTTGAGCTCCTTAAAAGCCGTTTCAGCCCGGTTCTGAAGCGCTAGAAATTGCGCATCCATCGCCAGCTGTTCTACTTCGTTTTTGCTACGGCTCATCAGGTGCTCTCATTTGGATTTCTAGAGGTCGGCGAGACCCAGCTCCCCGCCCTGGTGAAGATCAAGAGCCAGCCTCCTTTGGAGGAAGGCCGAATTCTCTCTGTCACTTGAACACTACAGCAATGTACGACGGCGTCTTGATATGCGCCCTGGTCTCGACGTAGGTGTCCTCGTTCCAGCCACCAAGGCTGCTGTTGTAGGCCGAGCTATCCAGTTCGAACGCTTCGTCCATGTCAACGCCATCCTTCGGATCGCAGATCCCGAGCAGGTTACCCTCTGGGTCGATGAAGGCGTAGTTATCGTTACCGATATGAAGCGCCTTGCCTGGATTGGCCTCCAGCAATGCACGATAGTGATCCAGCACCTGGTCGTGCGTCAGTACCAAGGTAATCAATTGGCTGAAGGCAGTCATCAGCGACAATTCGGTGTAGCCAACGCCGTTGTCATGGCTGAACAGCAGGCCATGATCATCACAGAAATCGATGAAGGCCTGTACGTTCGGGAAGTTGCGGATTTCCTTCGAGGTGTTGTTCAACAGACTGATCACCTCCTCAGCGATCTCGTCGACCACAGCCTGCTGCTCCTGAAGTTCGTGTGTTCGCTCTGCCGCCTCGTCTGCGTCTTTCTCGCCCTCCTCCTTTACAAAGGTGTAGCGGATCGTGTCGTAGCCCTGGAATCCTTCGGTCAGCTCACCATGGATTTGCATCGCATGAAAGGCGCCGAACTCAGCGAAGTCTTGACCGAGCTGAACCTCAGTGATTCGCGATGGCTTGACAACCTTGACTCCGTTTTTGAAATCGCAGCGATCAGAGCTGAACACGGTGCCGTTTCTGCTGTGGTGCGAGAAGCTACGCTGAGACATGGGGCGCTTATCAAACATTTCCGAAGTCCTTTGCAGTTGGGTGCCGACGGCGCCGGCCAGTGTGCTCCGGCACGTGCCGGGCTGTACGACACAAATGTATAACGCTAGAACTTTACTTGCAAGGCATTTGTTGATATTATTTTGGTGTGAATGGGCCTACCACGAGGGTCGGCCCCCAACGAGAAGAACGGAATGTCGGAATACAAAGAAACAGATATCGCCGAATTGCGGATGAATGAGTTCGTTCATACCTCGATCACGCTGGAGCGTGTCGTCGACGGCCATGAAATGAAATTTAATGTATATTCTGGCCGAGATCGTAATGGTGATCGCGCCGACGAAGATGAATTCCATCTCGAACTCGAAGCCAAACGTGAGTTCCTGCGTCGTGTGCGCGAAGCTCTGGCGCTCCCTGAAGGCACCTATTGATACACCCAGGGGGAATATATGCCCTCTAAACTATTGCGACGAGGAGTCGAACGCCATGGCGAGTAAAGAAGAACGCGCACAAATTGGCTTCGCGATGTTTTTGGACATCTGCGAGGGCCGGTATCTGTTTGCGCAAGAAGTTGCTGAAGGTCAGCAACGGGTTAACATCTCCCTTGCCATTTACTGGGCCCTGCACGGTCGTTTCGCAGATCCGGACAACCTGGATGACAGTCTGGCGGTACTGGGTGGACTCGATGTAGCTCTGCCGTATGACCTTGTTAAGGCCAAGGCGGCTCTTCACATCAAGGGTGAGCCGGTCGTCAGCCGCCCAGGCCTCGAGTTCGAAAAGCTGGAGCCAGTAGCTGTCGCGTTGCGGAAGATGGCCGACCTCCCAGTGGCCACGCTTCACAGGCACCAGCGTCGAGAAGACCAGGTCGGACAGACCCGCGCTGATGCACGCCGCGAAACCTTCAACGCCCAGCACGCGCCGGCGCCAGAAGGCACCGTGAAAGAGCTCGCCGGTCGCTACGGAAAGTCCTTGGGCGAGATTCGCCGACTGAAGGCTGAAGGTTTACTTCACACGCTGACCCCGGTCTAAATGTTGGTAGAAGCTTGGATGGAGACTAGCTTGGCTTGAGAGGATTACTGGGATATACATTCAATATCCCGCTTTTTGGCTGACAAAGCCAAGCTATCTCAATCTCTATCCTGCCAAGTTTGGCGAGCCTTTAAGGAAAAAATCCGTATGACCACTGGCACAAGCAAGAACGAAAAAAAACTCAGCCTGATTGAGCTGGCTGATCAAATCGAGAGGGAGCATACGCAGGCAATTCGTGCGTTGGATGCAGCTCACGGCCATTCACCTGGCACGGTGAAGCACATCACCAATCTGGAGCGCCATGAGCGACACTCTAAGAGATTCGACGAGCTGATGGTAAAGCTGCGGGAATACGCTGCCGCAAGCAAAGTCCCAGAGTGATTGCCAGGTAGGCCAAAATCATGTTGCTCCGGCCCCTTTCAAGGGGCTGAGGCTCTTGTCATCATGACTGATGATCGCCGCATGCCGTAAGCTATTCATAAAAGATTGATTTCACCTTATCTGGAGCGAACGCATGCCATCTCCCACCGACGCATTTGCCACTCAACTTCAAACCTGGCTCGACGCGCTAGACAGTGCCCCTCTTGAGTGCGACGGCATGACCCGCCTGATCACCACCCTACTCAAAAAGAACGGCATCGAGCACACAGTCATGGGTGGGCGGCTGATCGACCGCCAGAATGAAAACAGCCTCGAGATTCCTCACTTCTGGATCAAGCTGCCCTCCGGCCACACCATCGACTACCGTGCCAGGATGTGGGTCGGGGAAGAAGCTCAGCACGGCGTTTTCATCAAGTCAGGTGAGCGCTTCGAGTATGCCAAGCCTCAGCCGGTGGTATTCAGCCCCCTGCCGGCAGCTGTTCTCCACATCATGAGTGGCGTTGATGTGGAGAGCTACCCAGCCTTCCCCGCGCCGGCGCCAGCAGTGAATCGCGATCTTCAGGCAGACACTCACAGTCCGTCGCCTTAATGAACCACCCGTAGGTGGCGAACTCAAGACTCGCAAACGCCTATACTCCCAAACCACTTTGCTGTGGCGTGCAGGCGGGTCTCATCTATGTCTTACAAACCACCCGATGTGATGGCGCTCGCGAACGAGTGATGCGGTTTGCAAACCACCTGGCACCTGGAAACGATCAGCCTGAGCTTCTGCTTGCCCGATGAATTTCAGAACTACAAGCTGGTGGAAAATCCGAATAATTCTCGCATCAAAGCCAATCCAGTAACAGAAAAATTGCGAGATTGATGCACATCGAATTGTTAACTTTGCTAGTAAATTGCCATCAGCATCTGCTATGCTCCGACCATCAACACGAACATTTTTGTAGCTCAACAAGGCGGGTATGATCCCCCTGCCCCTATCAGATTTCTCATGGATGCCACGATGACCCACGACGCAAATCCAGCAAAGCTAAACTGCGAACATGCGCAGAAAGTCATGGAATTCCTGAATGGCATCGGCCTGCGGGTCGATGTTGTGCCAGGAGCTAAGGGCTTCATTGAAGGCATCCTTCTTGTAGATGGTACTGTGCATGCCGACCCTGATTGCGAAGTTTCAGGGCTTTTGCATGAGGCTGGCCACCTGGCAATCATTCCGAATGACTTGCGTCATCACATGAGTGGGCACCTCTACGGAAGCTTACGTACGATTCTTGATGAATCCAAGTTCTTGACACTTGATCCAGATAGTCAGCGCTTTCGGGCACTGGTTCAGACCTCAGACCCTGAAGTGACTGCCTGGGCGTGGGCTGTTGGTAAGCATCTGGATATACCCGAAGAGCTCATCGTCATGGATCACGAGTATGAAGGTGATGGTGAAGGTGTCCGCCTAGGCTTATCTCTCAATTGCTATTCCGGAATCAATGGGCTGATGCACGCTGGCTTCTGCCAGGTAAGAAAAAACCCCTATCGAAATCTCCCTGTCTATCCCGAACTCGCATTCTGGCTCCAGAGATAAACGCTTGCAACAAGCACCTGGCCGCCGTTACCATTGACTGGTAGGCGCTTGGGGCAAGTCGCCGGCAGGTTATTAGCACCACCGGAGATCCAAGGGCAAAGACGACAAAGCCACCTTCGCGGTGGCTTTGTTGTTTCTGTGGCTCTGGCGAGTCACTTGGCCCAGGCTCGGATATGCACCAGGTCTGCGCCAGCATCTCGCCAACCTCGAGTCGCACTGCGCATGCGTCCGGCAAGATCGCGCAAGCGTTCGTCATCAGCTGGCGCTGGCCGGCAAAGGACTTCGCGAAACAGCACCAGCGGAACAAACATGGAGATCGATCTTCGCGGTGCCTCACCCCCATAGACCTGCAGGAGCGTTGCGAACTCTTGTCTCCAGACCAACCTTGCCAGGTTCCCGAACAGCAGAGCTTCGTCGCTATCGAGGTAGACGTCCTCAAGACCTGCCAGTGGCTGGCGAACATCCCTCATGTCGAGATCGTGCTGATAGGCCTCAAAAACGATGTGGGTGGTAAAGTCGACAAGGTCGATAACTGGATGGTCTGGATTACTCACTGGGCTCGCTCCAGCGCTCTGGATTCGTGATCCCGCAGTGAATGTAGACCACATCAGCGCCAGCATCACGCCAATGCTTGGTCTCCAGCCGCAGGCGCTGAACAATCGTGCCCATATCCGACTCATCACCAGGCACGAGCCAGCCGATGGTTTCCCGGAATGTTACAAGCGGCAGGAACGTCGACATGATGGGTGGGTTGAATTCCGGCGTTGGTTTCAGTGAGCCACCTCCTACGACCTGCAGGAAGCTCTCAAAGTCCGTCTGCCAAACCTTCTTAACCCACTTGCCGAAGGCTTCAGCATCACCGTCCCTGAGGACGATGCATTTGAGGTCTCTCAGTGGTCGACGGATGTCTCGCAGTTCGAGATCATGCTGCGCAGCTTCGATGATAATTGGCTTGCTGAAATCAACGTATTCGATAATCCCTCTTGGGTGGTAGATTTTGTATACATCCGCCCAGCTGCCGGGTATTTCCAGCCCAAGCTTGGCTGCCGGGCCATAAATCTCTTCTGCTGGGATTGTCGACTCAAATTCGTTCGCGTGCTGACTCATGGTTACACCGACCCCCGAATCAAGTTGGCGCCAAACTGGCGTTCGCGCAGCAACCCGACACGATCCGCTGCGTTATCTTCAGTTACTTCGAACTCATACCTGTGCTGGGCTGCGGCAATGACGTGCTCCGTCGATAGGCCTGCATGGAAACGAGCCTCACCAACCTTGGCCGGCTTATCAAGCTTGGGCCAGACCACCACCCCGCTCTCTGAGCGCACCGCAGCTGGTGTCGCAGCACGATCACGCAGATGATTGGACAAAGCCTGGTACCGCCTGGCCTGAGTGCTGTCCTCGTGCGTCCGGGCTAGCCCGGCGAAGTGCTCAATCATGAAACGGACGTCTTCGAGTTGTACGGCTACGGTCGTGGTCACAGTGCGCTCCAAGCAGGTAAGGTCGCTGATCCTAGAGAGTTCGGCAGCGAAATGGCAATTTATGGCATTCGTTTAAAAAATGTAAGTACAATGTCCAACAATTTTCAAGTACATCTGCGATAGGCGATTCCATGCAGGTCAAAATCATGAAAAGCGGCAACAGCACCGCTATCCGCCTCCCCGCCCCTTTGCTCAAGCACATGGGGTTGTCGGTCGGCAGCGCACTGAATGTCGCATACACCAGAAACTCAATCACTCTGGTACCGGTCGACCTCAGGCCTCAGTACAGCCTGGCTGACCTTGTTGCCCAGTGTGATGAAAACGCACCAGAACCGGCAGGTCTGGAAGCATGGAACTCCATGCTACTGACGAGGGAAGAACTATGAGCGCAGGTTACCGTCGTGGCGATATCGTCCGTATGAACTTGTTACCACATCACGAGGTTGCCGCCACTTCGCAGCTAGCCCTGGTACTGATTCCAAATTCGCCGCGCAATCAGTCGCTCTCCGTCGTTGTTCCGATTATCCATGGCGAGGATATCGCCAGGCATGCAGGTTTTTCAGTGCGCCTAGATGGTACTGAGACCTCAACGCAAGGCTACGTCATTGCGAACAAATACCGGAACGTGAGCCTGACCACTCGCCGGGCGAAGGTCGTTGAGGAAGCCCCCGTATGGGTCATTGACGATGTCATGGCTCGCCTGCAGGCAATGTACAAATGAAAATATCCAAGTTTGATCGAGAACTGGCGCGTGAAGCGCCGGCGAAGGCTGTTTCAAAAGCGATGGATGAGCATCGATTCGAGGCGGTGCGAATGGGCCGGAGCGAGCCGGAGGTGATCTATGGGCTGATGGTGCAGGCCAGGCACCACGGCGGCAGCGTGAGCTATTACCTTGACGGTGCCCGCAGTTCACGCAACAAAGCAACGGCGGCGATCATGGATGAGTCCGTGCGGGAAAACGCCTAAGGGCGCAAGAAAAAAGAATCGCTTCTCCGGCGTAGCCGGCTAAACCATCAATGCCTGTGCTAGCCCTTTTGAGCGCCAGGAATTCCAAGGTTTTGCAGCACATCATCCGGAAAATCGAACATGCCCCGAATCCTTGTCGCCTTTGGTGCCTACCGGGCGATAAGAGTACCGATTGTGCTGATTCATTATGTGGACAACAACCTCACTTCCGACGGTCACGTCATAGTTTATCAACGGGGTCGAGTTAGCTCTGATCTCCGCCTTGATGTTCGCGAAAATCGAATCCTCAAAATATTCACCATTTGGCCCATGAGCCTCATAGTGACCATTGCTGGCGACATGCCGGATTCTGTAGAAAAGGCCGTGCGACTCCACCCAAGTGAAGGTGCTGCGACCTTTCAAGTCCTGAGCTTTTACGTCTGCGAGTGGCTTGTTTTCTTCGATCATGCTATGTGCTCGAGTTGTCAATTGATGGCCATTTGTGTATATTCTGTCTCAGTCAAATAGTGCATGAAAGCTAATTCAATACATAAGGACGCTGAAGAATGACGCCTTGGACGGACTTAAAGAACGGCCTTCCACGTGAAGGCAAAGAAGTCATCTGGAAGGACATCGAAGGTAGCTATCACATAGGTCAGCTAGTCGATGGGCGTGTGGAACCTGTCGTCTACGGCAATGCCGAAAAGGTGTTTCGAGCGCTGGATCAACATGTCGCCTGGATGGAAATTGACACCTGCGATACCTCGATCAAAGATCGTCTTCCTGATGAGGATGAAGAGGTCATTTGGCAGGACGTCGAGGGTGGGCATCACCTGGGCTGCCTTCAAGGGAAGGTTGTGCTGCCGGCAGTATACGGCAATGCCGACGAAGTCCTACGCCCCCTCGCCCAACACACTCACTGGTCGCGCATAAGCGCCAGCTGACCAACATCACCACCTTTCGAGATCAGGAAAATCGCATGCGCTATCAAGTAGGAGAGAAGCTGTGGGTGATGTTCGCTCACGTCACCAACTCGAATTTGTACCCGCTTCGTGTGGCATACACGCCCTGGGACTACGGCCATGTTCTGCCAAAGCTGGAGTTCCTTGAGCTCGAAGTCATTGAGCACCATAAGGTGCGCAACGAATACGCCCAGCCGGACTCGGAGCCAGATTGCGACGGATATCTACTCCGCGACAGCGATGGCAACATGTGGTCGAACCAGTATCCACTCGCATCCTACGGCCAGCTCACCACCGCATCTGATCAGCACTTTAGCCGCTACTTTGACGACAAGGACGTCGAAAAAGAGCTCTGCGATGCCGCGATTGCATTTGAGGAATCGCTCTCCTACGGCAAAGATGTCTGCGATCCAAACCCGAAGCCTCTCCCTATGCTGCCGGAAATGCGTTTATTCACTACAGAACTTTGCGATCTGAGTAGTGGGATTTTCCGCATGCAGGAGAGAGGGGGTTCTGAAGAGAGCTTGAAGAGACTTGAGAAATACTACGACCACATCATCGCTTCGTTCTCAGAAAAAACAAAACTGGTCATAACGCGGAGTCAGATGATCTTCGCTGGCCGTGAGATCAAGGGGCGGTTCACTCACACCATTGGCAAGGCTGAGTAACGCTTTTAAGCGCACTCGCAGCTAAGATTTGGGCAGCAACGCTGCCCAATTTGAGCACAACCATTCGGATCAGCTTACAAATACGGCCAAACCGTCACCGATGCGGTGATCGGGAGAGAGTTTGGCACTGTTAGGATTAGTGTAGCCGGAGCGAAAGCAAAAGTCCTGCCGCCAGGCCCATCCCATCTAATCGTCTTAACGACTTAACCGGCCTGTATGGCGCCAAGCATCACCGTCAAAACTTGTGCGTATGTTCTCCAGTCTTTGAGCGGCCTAAATGGCCTGCAGATGTGTAGAGCACTACTTTTGCATCGTGTGGGTCGGAAGCAACGGCCATCTACATCAAGAGCCGGGTTGTGCACCATATCAGCGCTTCACTATTTCTTTGAGCGGCCTATTTTGCCGGGACTTCCTGCGCTAGCGAAATATGCTTGCCTATCAGCGGCCTACAGAGCCAAGAAACATCAGCCATTGGATGGTGTTTATTTCCAGGTGAGAAGCAACGGCCTGGATGGCCATGTTTCAAAGGTTGTTTAACTTCCACTATGAGCAGCCTGCGTGGCTAATTACGTCCGAAAAGCTGTGCACGCCTCGATAACTTCATTTCGCCTATCTTTAAACAGCTTAGTAGCCGGGAACACCTAGATCAATATGGCGGCAGCAGCTCGTGATCTTTGAACGGCCTATCTAGCCGGGAGCCCAGAGCGGATCCAGCAATCAGGGCGATTGCTTCATTGAGCGGTCTGAGTGGCCGGAAACCATAACTTCAACGCAATCTGAAATTGTGTCTATCTTTGAACGGCCTGCGCGGCTTGGAAAGACCTCAAGGTAAACGTTACCGCAATGCTTGATCTTTGAACAGCCTGCGCGGCCAGTATGCAACAACAGCTGCAGTTATTAATGCCTTCATTCTTTGAGCGGCTTGCATAGCCAGGAGCATGACAGCTCTCAAGGAGTTCCTGATCCTTCTTTGAACAGCCTGCCAGGGCGGAAGCGGTTTTTGACTCGTAGGGTGGGGTTTCAAATCTTTGAACGGCCTGCACGGGCCTAGTGCCGGAACTGCGGATGGTTAGACGCCCGCATGGGTCTTTGAACAGCCTGTCTGGCCAGCAACATCTTCTGATCAAAGATGGTCTTGCTATCTGTCTTTGAACGGTCTCTACGACCAAGAACCCGCTAGTTGAGTACGAAGGGGCTTTTTAAGTTCTTTGAACGGCTTACCTAGCCTAAAACCACGGAGGCCGGTGGTCATACCGTGGGCGTCAATCTTTGAATGACCTAAATGGCCGGCAGTCATCTTCGTGTCGCTGATTGCATCATCGGGAATCTTTGAGCGGCCTGTGCGGCCTGAAACGAACTGACCTGCCGAGCAAGCCGGAAGAATGTCTTTGAACGGCCTAAAGCCGCATGTGTGGCCGGGAGCAGCCAGATTAAAGGTTCCGTTGATGGTGTCTTTGAGCGGCCTGATTGGCCGGGTGCAACCTAATGGACGCATATGTCGCGTCTAGCAGATGAAACAACGGAATGTGTGGCCAGGGAGTGTCTCTGAACGACCTTAGGTGGCCGTGAGCAACAGTATTGTCATCCTGCAGTTCTGACGCTTCTTTCAGCGGCCTGTATAGCCTAGAGCGACAGATTTTGGCCCGAGCTAAAGATCCAATCTCTTTGAGCGACCTATCTGGCCGGGAACGATTTTGAGCTCCCCGCGATTAGCTCGTATGTGTGAAACAACAGCCTGCCTGGCCGGTAACAATAGAGATGTGCTGTTGCTTGGTCAGGGGAATCTTTGAACGGCCTGCGTGACCGGCAACAGTTTTCAGGGAAACCTGTCGATTATCAAAAGTCTTTGAGCGGCCTGCGTGGCCGGTTACCCTCCCTCAATCGCCCGCAAGCCATAAGCCACAGACGCCCCAAGAGAAATTGTACAAAAAACATACAAAAACTATTGGGCATGAGGAATGTTAAAGAGCGAATTGGTCGTCAATACGGGTCAAATATTACCACAAAATTGACCTGCACTGCGACCAAACCTTATCCGGAAATCAGTCGACGACATGGTACTCGCCCATTGTAATCCCCGCCGACCCCATAGGACATTTCACTCAATGCAACCCAGGTGATGCCATCACTTAGCAGCTTTTGGTCACCAGGCCTAACGGTCTCTCCGTCCTCCAACAACCGGTACCGCTGCTTAGGTTGAGCAGCACTGCCAGAGACCAGGGCCGCAGCAAGCTGCTCCTTCAAGTTCGCCACCTCCGCAGATAGGCGAGTCTCAGCATCACGAGCGACGCTGAGCTTGATCTCCAGCCCAGAGATCGTAGCTCTCATCTCACCAATGGCCTCGAGCGAGACCTTCACGCTCCGAATAGGTCTCATGCAGGATCTACCTTCGATGTTTCTCCTGGCGCTCGGTACATCACCGCGCCATGCTCGAAGCAGTAGGTAGCGGGGAAGGCGCCACGGGTTCCAGGCCCCACGAACTGGTTAATGTAAGCAAACTCACCCGTACTGCAAGGCACTCGTTTGACTAGGTGGTGTGTCGGGTGTGACATTGGCCCTGTCTCGCCGTACGCCCGCACAGCAGCCATGAAGGCATCAGCGTCATGGTGCCCTTTGCTCATGTAGCGGCGCTGACTGTCGTCGTGCGCGGTCTCAATCTCAAGTGGGTACTTTTTCACCTTCCACCTCCCCTTTCTTTGCCTGCATGACAGCAACGGCTTTGTCCGCAAACTTGATCAACCATTCGATGGCCGTCGGCTCGCTACCGGCGCTGTGCACTGTCCACAGCTCCAGGCCCAGGTGGGCATAATCACCGTAGGGCTCGTTGTATGTGTTGAAATCGGAGGTTAAGCCAGCACTACCCAGGGCACGAACGCGGGCACAACCTACAACTGCACGCCAGCGTGAAGCATCTTGGGATTCGGCCTCGAGCGCAGCCCGAAGCTCTGTGATCTTGTCCAACAGCCCGGCACGGCCAAGGGTGCGGACACGACCGCACGTCATGAGCGACTGCCAGCGGGATGCATCAACCTCCGAGACCTTAAGCGCTTCACGAAGCCTCTCGATCTCAGCCACCAGATGAGCCACATGCTCGCGGTGAGCGTCCAGGCGGACTAGCGCAAATACCTCGGTACCAGTCTCGCCTTCAGTGCGAGATTTGATAACGACCTCTGCATCCGGCGAACCCATCCAGATACCACCACCGTTCTCGATCAGTTCATGAACGTGAATGAACACCTCGGGCTCCCCTTCCTCTGCAAGCAAGGTCAGGGCGAGTTGGGGCCTGTTGAGCTCAGTGACTTTCTCCAGGCAAGCATTCCAGCCACGGTCGAAGCTGCTCAGATCTTGCGCACTATCACTGGCCACACGCTCAGGCGGGAGACGAGTGCTACCAGAGCGACGTTCGTCAGCGCCGGCCAGTAGAGCCTGCAGGTCAGCCATGGCCGAACTATCCCAGGGCAGATCTTGCTCGAGTCGTTTCAGTAGCTCGCGGGGCGTGCTGATCAGCTCATTTCGCATTGTCGACCACCTTGATAGTTTTCATGCCTGTGTTCTTGCAGTGCCCAACAGCTTTTGAAGCCCAAGAACCATGCCCAAAGCACCAGTCATTGTTCAAGGCGTTTTTGGGCGTAGCTGGACGGCGAGCGGTCGCGCTGTAATGCTTTGTGCAACCTTTGCAGTGCTTATCCATGGTTATTACTCATTTTGGCCGGGCCCTTGCTCAGCACTTAGACGTAAAATTGTCGAGAGGCCTCGCCAGCCCAGCTTTCAGCCAGAAACACGACTGCCGGCGATAGAGACCTATGACACCTTCTACTGACGAAGCCCGCAGGTTGCGGGCTTGTAGACGCTGAAAATGGCTAGTTCACAATTGCCGCTTTGCGGACACTCACTATGCATGCATGGATATATTCGCGCTCAGGATCCACGCAGCCAAATTCGTTGACAAAGGTCGAGTACGAATCACAGCGACCATTGTCCTGAAGCCACTGCTCGTAATCGGCAGCGTAGAGCAGAACCTTCAGACGAAGCTCATTGAGCCTGGCTTGTTTCGCTTCCTTAGCCCGGTGCTCCCGGATCATTCGCTGCTCTTGCTGGCTAAGCTCACCAAATTCATCGCTCATGAAATATCCTAGAAGAATCCGCTGATTGGTGTCGGAGTCACATCAAGCCGTGGCAATAGAGATTTCTTGCTGCGCCAGTAATCGGATGAGAGGCCGGAAAGCTTCACTCGGTGATCCTCCACTTCCAACACCTCAGCAACCCTGTAGTGATTGCCATGCAACCAGCAGAGGTCGTTGCCGACCTTGAAGGGGTCGTTCGGGTCGTATGGTTGACACTGATCCATCTGAATCTCCTATGACTGATCGAGGCTGGCTTTCGCAGCCCGCGACAGAGCAACACAGAGCGATGCCCACTGGTCATCGCCGTGCCGCCAGATGACGACGGTACCGGCCTTCTCCAGCACCCTGGCAGAGCTAGTGACCGCTGCTGCATTGGACTTGAGGCGGTACGCGAGATCCATTACAGAGCCTTGCTGCATTGGCATTTTTCGAAGCTGCTCGACCAGTCTGGCCTGGAATGGTGTCATCTCTAGTTTTCCCTAATCTGAGCTTGTTGACGATACGTCCGAGCTTACCGGGAATGCACCATCATCATGAAGTGCCAGCAGCTTTACGCAGCATCTTGAGATAGAACGCATACATCTCGTGGAACTCAGGTTCGTAACAGTCCTCACGACTGTCAGGCTTGAACTGGATGTCGAGCTTAACGGTTGGATGAACCTTCATTCGCGCTCGGTAGATGTCCACCGAGAATTCACCCATCGAATCGTAGTAGCGCCCGTCAACCTCGACAATAGAATGCGCCCAGGCACCCAGGCCGCCCTTCACCGCCGTCACCATTTTGCAGGGCTTGATTGGCAACAAAAGGTCGTACAGAGCCGCAGCGAAGACGGAGCAGGTGTCAACCTGCGCATCCTTTCGAGCCCGCCCAAGCTTGGCGGCTTTTATGACTGCGTCGATATCCATGCCCATTGCCTCAGTCCTCTACCCAGACCATCTCATCAAGATCGAAAGTCGGAGATGACTCGAAACCGTTGTACCGCACCAGACCCTTGCGTGAGTCGATCTTCAAATGCCAACGACCGTCCTTCTCTTCCTTGAACTCAGAACCTACGGCCACGCTTTCAAATTTCACCTGGCGCAGGCCCTCTTTGCGAGCACCGCCTCGTTGCGCATCGAGCACCTTAGCAGCTTCCAGGGCATCCAGAACCGTGCGATCCAGCCGCTCGTTGCAGGTATCGAACTCCACATTGATACCATCGGCATCGGACAACTGGACAGAGCCCGATTCGAATTCGATGTCGAGAGTGATTTGCCAGCCTGCTGGTAGCTCGCCGGCAGCACGATTGACCGCCTGGTACAGCGGTGGCACCTTTTGGAAGGCCTCGATCTGCTCCTGCAGCTGCTTGATCTGGGTGTTGGCGTCCTGATTGCGCTGAGCCTCGCCGGCACCTATAAGGCCGCTGATTTGATCTGCCAGAGTGTTCTGAGCTGCTTTGAGCTGGGTCAGGTGCCAGCCGGCCATTTTGGAAACGGTGGTAATGTTCGCGGCTTCGAAGTCACCGGTAAGATCATGGTCGCGTGCAGGCCGGCGCTTCTGAGCGGTATCGTCAAGGAAGCTGGACAACCCCTGAAGCACGGTAGCCACTTCGATCAGCTTCGCCTCTGCCGACGAGTCTTCGACCTGCTCCAGTTGAACCGACACTGGCGAGGCTGTAGCCTGCTGACGCTGAAGAACATCGTCAGCAAAGCCGGCGCGAAACTCCTTCACAGCTTGCCGAATATGTTTCTTCCAGCCAATGCGACCCGAGCCATCATCTTCCATATCTTCTGGCCACAGCGCGGAAACACGCTTCAGCAGCTCCAGGGACATCGGTACCATTACATTCGACATATCCGGTTCCTTTCGATCAGTTTGAGCCAGCGCCAAGCGCTGAAAGAGCGACATCCTGCTGCACAACTGCCTGGCACCCCGCCTTTTCGGCCAGCTTCTCCAAGAATTCGATAGCTGCACCAACGCCGCGATGGTGAGGATCACAGCCAAGCCAGTCGTTGCCCGCATGTGCCCGCAGGGCCTTAGCCGAAGCGATATGGCTGTGCTGCTCAAGAGTCAGCATGTTGCTGCCATTCAAGCTCTCCATGAGGTCGACGACTGCGCGGTTGCGAGCGGTAGAGTTGTCGCACGACATGCCGTGAATGCGCAGGAACGATTTGACGGAGGCCTGCAATACCGCCAGTCGATTCTCCAGATCCTTGCTCTTCGCCTCAGCATCGCGAGCCAGCTGCAGTGCATGCGCCTCGCCCTGCTCCAACACACTGATGTTTACACGCAGATCCTCAAGCTCAGAATCCGGACGCTCGTAAAGGGCGATTCGCGGCTGATCATCCGCCCCTACCATGTCGGCACGCCAGAGCGTGGCGTACATGCCAAGGCTATCCAGCTGCTCCAGATCGAATTTGTCGACGTAACCTGCTGGCTGATCGTATTGCTTCTGACCAGCTACAACCGCTTTGTCATCCTGAGACATGGTCTTACTCCTTCTCGGCCAGCTGCTGAGCTGCCTGGTAGTCTTCATTGAATTTCTGGATTTTTGCGGTGCTGGCGCCTACCGGAACCTCACCACTCACACAACCCCGAATGATTTCGTCAGCGGAAGCCAGCAAGCCTTCGTAGGTCGACAGCCGCGTAGTCAGTGCCTCAACCGAGTGGGAACTGCAACGCAGCTCAACCTTGCGTACACGACCATAACCAAGGTTGGTGGGAGCTGGTTCGTGTGGGAACTTCAATACCGCATTACCACGAAGATCCTGATACACCACTGCCACAACAGGGGGAATCTCACCCTGGTGAATCAGCTGGGCCGCCAGCGCATCGAAGTCGTAAGCCTTTACATAAGGGCCCCATTCATCAACGTGCTCATCACCGAAGCGGTCGAAGTTGTATCGCTTGACCTGCATCGCCTCATCGCTGGTCATCCACGGCATGTTCGCCCCCATACCTTTGAGCGCCAGCGCATCACCCGACAGCATGCCGCGTGCGCCTTCCTGAACAGCGCTGTTGATACGGTGCGTGAGAGGTACTAAACCTGGCTCAGAACGAATGACCTCTGCCACTTCCTGCAGAAGCTCGATATTGGACAGGTACATCTTGCGCAGGGCGGTCGAGACGTTGCGGTGATGGTCGCGCTGCAGCTTCATTGCACCGTGCAAGGATTTCCAGTGATCGACGTCTCGCGATTTTTCAGCAATGAATAGATCCCGAGCGTTCCAGCCGGCCCAGCGAGCATTCTGGAGCTCTGCTGCTGCCTTGAGAATCGAAGCGTGGTCACCCGTGACCTCCCACAGAGGCTTCGATTCAGGATCAATCGACTGATATAAGCGAGTCTCCTCGTTGAATTCGAGTAGTACACTTGATGGAAACACACCTTCGAAGGCCGCTCGATCTGCTCCAGAAGCTTGAAGAACTGCATCGGAAAGCGCTTTGCAGAAATCAGCGTGAGCTGCCTTGACTCCTGCGCCTGGCAGTACGGCCTCACTACTCGCCGATGCCCGCACATTCACCTCTTTCAGAATCGAGACCTTTTCCATCGGTGCAAACTGGGCGTTCACCGCGTATTTCTTTGCCTCAGTCCATACCGTACGAGCATTGTCGATCTGAACGGAAGCGCTCAAACCCAGCATACTCATCAGTGTTTGAAACAGGCTCTCTTCCTGACCTTGGAATTCTTGACAGCTCATGTTTTTGGCGTCCTTGTTCTCGCAATATTTCGTTTGAATTGACGGGTTTCAGCTGGCGACTGGCTTACGAGCGACCGACCTTCTCAGCCTCAAGCACGGCGATTCTCTCGCGGAGCTCGGCGATCAGCCGGCGAGCATGTTTTGGAGGGAACTGTGGGTCTTCGAGCTGCGCCAGCAGCGCATCGTAGTCCGCTGCTGCAACCACCTCGATGTTGGCTGGGCCGATATAGCCTGGCTCGCAGACCTTCATGCGGCGCACCTTGTGGGGATCTTCGCCAACCAGGTGCAGGGACGATGCGGCCATTGCTGCATCCCAGATTTCAGCTGCTACTCCACCGCAGCAACGCGCTCGGTGAGCGATGGCTTCGGCAATGTCGTCAGTACATTCGACGGGAACTCGTTTCCACGTGCTTTTCACGTTTGCACCTCGGCGGTAACGGCGAGTCTGTGTGACCCCCTAGATGCAAGAATTGTATAACCCTAGAGATAAAATAGCAACCATTTTCTGATTTCGACTCAGCCTGAGCGAGCCTTCTCGTCCTTCCTGCGCCTCACCGGCGTATGTGGCTCACGTTTACGCTTCTCGCTCTCCTGATGGAGCGACGCCCATGATCTGGCGCACGGCTAGACCCCATGCCTGCCAATCCCCTGGCGGCTACGCTTTGACTTCCAGTCAAATCCAAGCTCATACTGCTTTAAAATTGAGGATATTAAAATGGCATACACTGTTGAAGCAAGTCGCGGAAACAAGAAGTTTGTTACAAGTGTCTTGATGGCATTGCATAGCAATGACCCATTTCTATTTGCTGAATTGTTTTCAAAAAATGGCGACCAGAAAATCTACAAAGTACCTCCTGCCGATATTCAGAAAGGCACGGATTTTTTACTGCTGTCTGAGATTATCAGCAATATTCATACGCTTTCTGAAGATAACGTTCAGACAGTCATTGCAGCGATGCCACAAATGGGCGAGCTGTCAACGGCAGCCAAGCTATCCATTTATCTTGCTACCTACACTCACCTAGACAGCAAAGTTCGCGAGACGTACTTTGGCGAAAACTCCGCTACCTCATTTGAGGGTGAGATAGAGTCATTTGCTGAGCAGCACAAGAAAGATCTGCTCGGTAACACACCCTTGTCACGCTTGATTCGCAGACTCTACCTGGATTCGGTTGTAAAAAATCAAAGCCCTGATGACTTTGTTTCAAAGTTTAATCTCATCAGGAAAACTGGGATTAGCTCATATATCGGAACTTACAAACTCGACTACAAAAAAGACGGGGAGTGCGATATGGAGCGATACTCGCAAATTCTGTCATCCCTTGGTCGTGATGATGCGGCAGAACTGATCCAAAACTCCCCACAAGCGTTTCTCCGTTACGACAATGTCAAGCAGTATGGGCCAGAAGGCTTTGCTCAGGTCGCGGGCGGTAGGTTCATCAAGGATAGCAAGCTGGGGGACTACCTTTTTGATGCGTTCATCAAGGACGACACAGAGTTTCTTGAAAAAGTTTTACCCGTGGTGATCCCTCGTGCAACACAGGTGGAAGTTAAGAAACTTGCCAATGCTATGATTTTTTCTATAGACACGGCAAAGATGAGTCAATCTCAACAAACTTTCATTCAGAATCTTGATGAAACTGTCAATAAGATGGCAATTTCTGAGTTTTCAAAAAATGTTGCTGGAAGATATTTTGATAGAACATACGCTGCTGCTGACGCGCTAATTTCACTGATTATTACCGGCAATAAATCCATGCTTCAAAAACATATAGCCGCCATTCCATATGACAGCACGAAATTCTTGAGCGCTGCATTGGCTCAGATTGATTTCGCGATGCCAAACCTGATTGAAAGCGGTGTCATCGGCGAAGCTCAGAAGGACGTCTTGCTCTATCTTCATGATACGGTGGCCGATGGCTTGATCCGAATGCGGGAACACGTGCAAGGGATTGATACCTCTAATGCCTACCGCATCAAGGAACAATTTAAAGACCGTCTCGTAAGCGTCCCCCTTTCTGAGCTTAGTCCTGAGCAAAGAGATAGATGGGCAAGTTCGCCTAATGAAGGACGAGCACCAGATTTCCTGTCGGATCTCATCCACAGCACCCACAGACGATCACACAAACACGATGGGTTCGAGCCGTCCCGCTGAGAAATAAGCAAAGCCCGCCACCAGGCGGGCTTGTTTAATGCAACCAGAATCAGCTCGACCTCTGACCCATCGGGCCGGTGCAAATCGGCTCAGGCGGCATCCCAGTTCAAGGCCATTTGCGCTGCCCCCTATTACGAGCCTTTTCACCTTTGCTGCGCAAAGCCGGCGTGTGCGGGTCACGTTTCCGCTTCTCGTTTTCCTGGCAGAACGACGTCCAGAGATCGGAAACTCTGTTTATTCCCAACGACTTCTGCACCGAGTGAATCGTAAAAATGTTCGTCAGCAAAGGTCTGTTCGATATCACCTTGGACATACCGCCTCCTACGCTTTCTCCAGATTTCTGTTGATGAACTTGGTGCCTGGGCCTGTTGGCATCACTGGCATGCCGATACGCTTCTCCACGAAATCTCGCTCAGCAGCAACCCAGAGCTTCACGCGAGCAGGCTCCAGCTTTCGGGCGTCTTTGGCATCTTGCTGTAACGTCATGTACTCCCGCTCATCCAGCGGGTTGTAGGTGTTAATCAATTCATCCAGATGCTCTAACCAGGACTTAGAAAGCGGGCCACATACCAGGCAGCAAATTAATAGAACAAATAATGCGAATACGGTAAGCGCCGGTATCTGCGAAGGAGATATAGGTAGACTGAAAGAGTTATCAAATAGGGATACCATCAACGTTATCGTCGCGATATACCCGATGCATGCAGCCGCCGACTTGAGCGGTGTGCTTCCCCCTTCTTGCACACCATCCGCAGCAGCTTCAATGGCGTCCAGTTGTTTCAGTTTCTTACGTAAGTCTTTCATCAGAGCTCCCGCTCGAGATGGTTATCAAATTCTACGTTGACCTAGAGCGCCTTTTTCATGAATTTGGTGCCAGGGCCTGTTGGCTCCCCGATCCGACCCTCTACAGCTAGGCGCTCACAATTCACCCAACGCTTTACGCAAGCTGCCTCAAGCTTTCGAGCGCTTTTGACCTCCTGCTGAAGCTCCGCGTACTCTAACTCGTCGACTGGATCATAGGATTCGATCAGATCATCCAAGCGCTCCAGCCATGACTTGGAGCAACACAGACAAATGATGGTCACCAAAACAAAAGTCAGCATGGCGAGCAATGGGGTAGCTGAGGAAGGTATCGGCAGAACGGCCGGATCAGACATCGACAGCAGCAATACCCCCATCGAAGCCGCATACCCAGCGCATGCTGCCGGTGGAAGTGACCCGCAGTATTGACCCGCAAGACTGTCTGCAGCGGCTTCAATATCATCAAGCTGTTTCAACTTTTTGCGCAGATCTTCCATTGCTTCGCTACTCCAGGTTGAGCCATTGTTTTCACAAGGATTTGTTCATGAATTTCGTGCCAGGGCCGGTCGGAATTGCGATTAGCCTCTCTACAGATTCCCGCTCGCAAGCCACCCAGTGCTTGACGCAACCTACTTCTATTTTACGAGCGGCAATGACCCGTTGCTGGAGCTTTGAATACTCCATCTCATTTACGGGCTCATAAGACATGAGCTGATCGTCCAGGTACTCAACCCATGTCTTGGAAAAGCCGACTCCGCACATGCAAAAAATGCCGGCAACCATCAGGATCATGAAGTACTCGAGCACTGTCGATGGCGAGGGCTCGGGCTTGATCGACTCGTGCGCCACCATTATGACATACACCATCATCAGAGCTAAAAACAATAGAGCTCCAGCACGAGCCATGCGATGAGATTCGCCATTGCTATCAACACCATCTGCAGCGGCCTCGATGACATCGAGATGTGCCAAATTTTCGTGCAGACGTTCCACCCCTACCCCACTCTCATTCATCATTACTTTCTTTGTTGAAGGATAATGTCTTGTTCATGAATTTCGTTCCAGGCCCTTTAGGAATGGGCAATAAACCCCTGATTGCCTCTTCTTCACGCTCCACCCACATGGATACATCAGTGCTGACGAGTGCGCGAGCACTCCTGGCGGAACGCTGAAGGGCCGCATAGGCAGCCTCATGAACCGGTTCGTACTCAGTGATCAGATCATCCAAAAGCTCGAGATCTGACTTTGGGGCTGGCACACAGCGGATGAAGGCCATTAACCCTGCAATCCCACCAAGGACAGTGGAGGCGATGATCAACTCCGTGTCGTATACAATGGCATCCTCAAAAAATTTGCTAGCCAGCGACATGCTGAGCATGGCTGCAGCAAACGCGGAAGCTAGCTGAAGATACTCTCTTGGCTTTGGGCCAGTCATTGAGGCGTTGTGTAGAACTCTCTCGATGTCCAAGAGCTGTGCTAATTTACGGTCAAAATCTGTAACGCCAAGCTCGCTCATAGGGCTACTTACCTATATTTATTGGATATGAATTGACAGCTCAAGGATTTTCCAGATCGCTGCAAATCGCAGCAGGCTAACTTAAGAGCAACGTAGGACTTTATTCATGAACCTTGATGCCGGCAAGAGAGGAGGCGACGAGTGATTTTGGATGGCCGCCCTTTCATTCTGTAGCCACCTCCCGACCTCCAGGGTGTCGAGCGCCAGTGCCTTTCTGGTGGACGCTTGAAGCTTGGCGTAAGAACTTTCGTCTACCGGCTCATAGTCCGCGAGGAGATCATCCAGCACCTCGACTTCTGTGCTAGGAGCCGGGCCGAAATGGTAGTACAGGAAGAAGATGACCAAAAACGTAAGGAAAGCCACCACTGCTGTGACTCTAATTTCATTGGTAGCACACTGAGCCACGAGGCCGAACAGCAACGCCATGAGGCAGGCGACGAAGCTAGTTTCGAAGACGTCCGGGCGGCCAGTAAACGCCTCAACTTTCGTGACCGCTTTTTCGATAGCGTCAAGATGCATCATTTTTGAGGCTAAATCGTGCATAACTTGATCTCCGCTTTATCAGTGCGCATGGCTGTCATTCTAGGGCGTTTGGGCTTGCATAACCTGTTGAAGAATTACGTTCCACGGCCATGAGTGATTGGCATCCGCTCGCAGATCGCCGCTCGTTCGCTTGCAGTCCAGCAGCTAAGCTCTAATGGATTGAAGCCGGAGGCCTTCCTCGTAAAGTTTTGAAACTGATCGTAGGCCCGCTCATCAACAGGATCGTAATCTGCGATCAGACGATCCAGAGCTACGGGATCTGACTTGGGGAAGATTAAGTTAAAACCAAAAAATGCCAAAGCCATCACCAAGATGGTGATGGCTGTGACACACTCATATCTGTGTGGGGATACCTGGAATGCATCCAAAGCCACCATGAAAGCGACCTGACCGCTTACAAATGTCAGGCAAACCCAAAGACAATCCCGCAAGGGCTTGTCGTAAGCGGCATTTTTCTCCGACATCTGCTCAATCGCCGTCAACTGCGACAATTTTAGATCAAAATCCTTAGCGCGTAATCCAAGCATTAGGTGCACAGCCTCTGATTTGTTTAGATATTGACGAATTTTCGCTTGCCAGGCTAGGCTCGTTCGGCACCTAGGTCAGCAACCTAGCTCCCGGATGCATTGAGCTAAAGCTGCCTTTCGTTGATGGGCATTGCCTTGTTTATGAATTTCGTGCCAGGGCCTTGAGGCTTGGGTAGCAGCGCACGAATCGCTTCACGTTCGCGGACTATCCAATTGCCAATGTTAGAGGTGGCTTGAGCCAAGCCCCCTTTCGCATCATGCTGGAGGGCGACGTATGCAGGCTCATCAATGGGCTCGTATTCGGCGAGCAGATCATCCAACGCTTCAACGTAGGGCTTCTGATTGCGCGTTAGGCGCCTGTATAAGAAAAGGCCGGCTCCCAGCGCTGATAGGATGCCGAGGTAGATCGAAAAACCCTTGTTCGGTAAAGTGCTGTAGGCCGCTAAAAAAGCAGTCAGGCCGGTTGAGCAAGCGAAAACAGTGATGAGAAATGCCTTGATGGAATAAACATCTCCCGTTAACGCCTTCTCAATCTCAGCCAGCTTGGACAGCTTACCTTCGAGACCCTCCACCTCAACCTCGACCATGATGCTATTACCCGTTTTGATTGGAAAGAATTGCCAGCTTCTCACGCTTCACCCACTCGTAGACAGCGATTGGCTCGAGCTTCAACGTTGACCTGGTGGTTTCGTGCAGATTGCCGTAGGCGCCCTCGTCAACGGGCTCGTACTCCGTGAAGCGATTGTCCAGGACTTCTTCCCAGCTCATGATCGGGAGCGGGCCAAACTTCTGAAATCCCCAGGCGGCTAGCATGCCCGCAAGACCGCCCATGACGATATTCTGCGAATATACACAGACCCCAACCATTATGGCTCCACCGATGATAACCGATGGGTATTGCAAGGGTGGAGGGCTATTCTCCTCAACCTTGCTGGCTGCGTGCTTGATGTCGTTGAGGTCTTTGAGCTTCTGGCTTACTTTTTCCATGAATTCCCTGCCCGCCCTGGACTTTCCAGAGCATTGCTTAGGCGCCGGGTCTGCCGGCGCATGATCCATCAAATGCGCTCGCACTGAGGCTGCGCGACAATTCGGCTGATTGTAGGATGCTAGAGGTTTGCAAGCAACGACTTGACGGTTCGCAGGCTTCGAACAGACATCAGCTGGCGCTGGCACTACCCTGAAAAAAGAAAGCGGCCCGCACTCAGGGGCCGTTTACTGCGGAGCTAACCATCAAATTGGTTAAATCCCGAGATCACCACCAAAGAACTCCGCTCGCTGGTGCAGGCTAGATTTCTCGATCACCTTCCTCTTGTCGACGAGAGACTCGACCATCTCTAACTTCCAGTGCTTGTCTGCACGCTTAACCACATCATCGATGGTAATGCCGTATTCCTTGGCGGCTCTAGCAGCCAAATCCGCATGAGGCTTGGAATTGTGATCTGTCGATGCGTATATAACATCAAGATAATGCGTAGTACTCAAGTCTGGTCTAGCGTGGTACACATCATCCAATTTAGGTATGCTTTGTGACAAGGATGCAAGGGCCAGAGAAAGCTTGACATTAATGTTTAATTTGCTTGATTTATCTAGAGCTTCGTTAATTAGGCTGTTGACCCTATCAAATGGAACTAAGCCTCTGAGACTTCCCATTTGCTTATCGTACATTTCGAGAACAGATGCTAAAAGCTTTTCAAAATGCTCAACGTTTTCAATGATTTTAAAAGAACTTAGGACACTCGCGAGAACTGTAAGAGACCCTGAACCCTTAATAATGTTGTCAAGATCATCTTTTTGACAGAGAAGACTCAGGAGGTCAGCTCGATCATCAGGCTCTAGAAGCGCAAGAAGATCCTTTAATGGATTGATTGTATTCTTGGCGCCGTCGCTGTCGTTAAGATTCGGTATAATCGTTCGCATGATGGAGCACGAGGCCCTGTATGTTTCGTTATCGCTTTTCGCAAACAGCCAGGCATTCAATGCAATATTCCCAAGATCTTCCCGCTGCTTGAATATTTCATCAACAAGCGTTATGGATTGGTCTATTCGCCTCGCTATCTCCCTAATGTATGGAGACTTGGATCTTGAATTTGCACAGAATAAAACCAAATCCGTTTCACTAATTTCAGCTATTGACTTAATGCTTTTCTCAAGCTTTTCTGATCTATTGATATTTCCCACCATCCTCTGAGCGCTTGAGCATAAAGCCTTGGTGTAATCATCAAGTGCATCAAAGGTCTTATCAAAACCTGTCTTGAAGGTATCACTGGCTGGAAGTACAACTTTTAGAGCTTCAACAACAGCTGAACGACCGAAGTCAGAAACTATAGCCGGCATGAAATCAACAGATGGAAACTTGCTCTGAATGTGAGTTTGAATCACTTCAGTTAAGGGTAACTTAGCGGAATCCAGCATATCTTGCAGCTTGCATTCAAAAACCATTTTTCAAAACCTCATAAAATCGATAACTCAGTATATGCCTAGCCACCAAAGCCCTTCATGGATTGCTCATGGTTCTGAGGCGACATTGCCGGCATCCGTGCTAGCATGGCCCAGAGCCCTACAGACACTGGAGTGCGCGATGTTTGGAAGCAGCGTAGGACAACGCAGCGAACGCCAAAAGCGTGACGACGAAGCCTTTATGGAAGCCCTCAAGGGGATAAAGACCCTACAGGCCAGCAACGGACGCCTGTCGATGGATGCCTCTGACCTCCAAGAGCAGGTTGAGGAGCTTCACGAGGCTGGCAAGCGCCTGGTATTTGGCCGCAAATCAAGGCAGCCATAAAGGCCATATCTGAGCTGTTGTGCACCTTTTGGGCTTGCAGTTGGTCTTATATGACCAAAATTAGTCCAGTGCGTTCTGGGTTGACAAGCTTCAGCACGCGATACAAGGTTGCACTAACTTCGCTAATTCAGGGATTTGAAATGGATAACGGCTCGCACACCACCGACAGCAAATCCGAGAAACGCTTGCTGATCGATGCTGAAGAATTTCGTCGAAGAATCGAAAAATCGATCAAAGCTACCCGTGAGGTCATGCTAATCAGCACCGGGCCGGAACGCCTGGTTACCCTAGGTACTGCACTCGGCTTTCTTATTTCGCTGCGCATGGCTGAGATGATCGACGAAGCTGAACTTGATCGGCGCCGGGCTGAGCTTACTGAAGAATGCCAAGGTGGCAAAGCCACCAGGCACTGACATACGGAGAATGCTGGATAAGAATAAACCGCATTCAGCGGAATAACGAGTGGCTATATGATTCTTTCAGGGATGCGGTCACCCCATTCATCGAACTGATTGATCAAGACATTCCAACCTAGCGGGCCAGTATCCATTACGTGCGGCACACCATCAATGATGATCAGGTTCGTGATCACCCAGCCACTGTATGTGTGATGCGCCCAATACCAGCCATCTTCAGCTGGTACTGGCCGCCCCATACGATCAACAGGCGCTTTATTGCTCATGCTTGACCTCGCATTACCAGCAGTTGCTCTTCCAGCCACTGCACGTAATTGTCCTTCCCGCTACTAAGAAACTCGTTGATAAGCTGAGTCTTTTCATTACTGATCAACGATAGCAGGCTCTTAAGGTCGTCTGAGGCACTTACATAGTGCTCATCGTCGACAGTGTAATGCCCAGCTTCACGAGCCGTCAGCGTGGCGCCTCCATCACCAGGAGCCCAGTAATTGGCGGTCTCCAGCGCCTGATTGTGGGCGTCAAAGGCAGCGTAATTAACTTTCAAAACAGCCACATCATCGTGGCGGATCGAAACATCCATCAGATGGGCGCGCATGCCGCTTTCAGGATAGTTTTCCAGCTCCTCAATGCCGTCCTCGAACTCGATTGCAATCGGGCCAGAGGAAAGCAGTTTCTTTAAATCAGATGCATTCATCGTTTTTTCCTGGATGGTGATTGCAGTTTTGGCTCAATTGAAACGGGTAGCTTACCAGGCATGAGAAACAACGCTAGACACAGCGCATTTCGCGCCAGTAGCTGCAGGCGCGTGAACTCTGGATTGCCTTCATGGAGCCAGGTCGAGCAAAACGTTGTTGCCATCAGCCTAGCTGCCCACCAGCGACCCCATACCCTTGGCAGTTTTGCGTAGAACCAGCTGTTCAATACGGCATCTCCACCGGCGTTTACGCCGGCTTTTTATCATGCATGGCCTGACCAATCTTTGCGAACGTTGTGGTAATGACGCGTCGGGTGTACTCCGCACGATCCAGAGGATCATCGCTGACTTGCCAAGCGTCGGTCATGATGAGGGTTAGATCGATGCCAGGACGGCTAAGAGCCAGACGGAAAGCGTCCCCATCATTATACAACGGGCTCCAGAGGAAAACCTTTCTGCCGTCTGCAGCAACCTCCTGATTGCGACCTTTGCCGTAGAGACGCATCCCATTAAGCAGCGAGTAATCACAGATCTCATGGCCAGCGGCCTTGGCTGCAAACTCCATCAAATGCTGATCACTCATCACGTTTAACCGGACTTCAGTTGGCATGCGACCACTCCCACAGCTCGTCAAAATTATCGAAACGTTTGCCGCATTTTTTGAAACCCTCCCCCACCTCCCCTTGTTAGGCGCCGATTTGCATCTCGGAAAGGGTGGGGGGCTCCCTACTGCGTCATCATAACGGCTGGAAGGTAACGCCATCGAAGCACTCAACATGGCAATCACCCACCTCAACCTGAACCTATAACTCTAGCGGTTGTTTTTCAAGCTTTCTTAGCTGCAGCGAATGCTCGACCCATCGCGGAATTCAGCATATTTTCCCGCTCGCAGACCGACTTGGCCAACTCGCAATCCGCCAGATCAAACCAACCAAAATGGCAAGCATCCTTCGAGATATTCATCTCACCGGCCAGCCATTCATAGGCTCGCGAACGCGAGAAACCCCGATTTTGTCGCAAACGACTGAACGCGGCCTTGCTCGCAATACGTGCTTCCCGAAGCTCAGGGTTTGCCAGGGTGCCTAGAGGCAGATTTGTAAATTGGTGCAGTCCAACATGGGCATCACACTTTGTGCATTGGTAGGAATACGGCCAGTCGCCGTACGCCCGACCGTAGATCACACTGTTCTCCACCACTCGGACTCCAGCCCCGCAATATCGACACGTAGTTGGTACCGGCAGAACGTCAGTGACACGCGCCAGCGCTTTCTGGCAAAGCTCCGGTAACCCAATACCTTGTGTCATGTCAGTCGGGCCGTGGCAGCGCCAAAAGTGCTTTGTCGAGATACTTGCAAACATCCCATAGCTCAGAGCCTGAAACGTTGGCCCCTTGGCGGATCTGACCGACGATGTTGAGCGCATTGCCAACGTGGCCTCGAGCCTCTGCAGCTTTTTGGGGAAGCACACGGGTATTCCATCGACCGACCATTTTTTCGAGGTTTTCCTGACCCGGAGCGCATGTGGCTACAGGCTCGCCACCGAGAAAAATACAGTCCTCGACATGGTCACCATCAATCTTTTGTACTCCATTGGAGTGCTTGATTTCCATGGTGCATTGACAAAATGGGCAATTCTTCAATTTAACGGCCATGACTTTTCATCCTGAGTGCGAAAGAATCGGTTCGGTTGACCAAGCTATTTTGATTTTCCTGAAATGTTTAAGCAGGTGTCACCTTTCGCGCCAGCGCGGATAGCTGCCACCAGGCGGGTCACCTCGGAAAGACAAACCAGAGGCTCAATGTCGGACACCTTCGTCATGCCCGAACTGGGCATCTTCAGCAGGCTTTGAGCGTACTCGTGCCCGAACTTAAGCGCCTTAGGCCCCTCTCCGCTGTAATACGGGGTCTTGTGACCATACTCGACAAGGAACACCCCGTGCCCAACCACTTCCAGGCTTTCGAGCTTGGTTAAGTCCTCTTTGAGCATCGCGCCGGCACGAATTGATTTTTCCACCTCCAGCTCAGTCCGCAGTTCGGCAATTTCAGCTACCAGCGGCGCTATGCGCTGGCGGTGGTCGGTGAGGCGCACAAGCGCAATGACCTCCTCGCCGGTCTCACCTTCATCGTGAGCCTTGCGAACGATATCCTCACTGCTGTTGCCGAGCCAAACCCCTCCACCATTGGACAGCAGTTCATGCACGTGCAGGAACACCTCCGGCTCACCCTCATCACCCTGCAACGTGCAGGTGTTCTGCTGGGTGTTCAGGCTTTTTACCTTGTCCAGGCAAGCATTCCAGCCGCGAGCATAGAAATTGCGCTCAGGATCCTCGGTACCGTCCACGAGGTTGTGTGGCACTCGAACACTGGTCAGCCGACGCTCCGACCAGCAGCACCAGGCAGTTCTAAGCTCAACCCACTCTTGGGAGTCCTCAGGAATCAGCGCCAGCAATCGTTTTGCCAAATCAACCGGCATGGACATGAATTCAGTTTTCTCTACCGGCGTTGCAGCGCTCATCGCTTGGTGCTTACTCATACCTGCTCACTCTTAGACCCAACCGAGGCAGCGCCAGGCGCTGAAATAGCGACCTGTCGCCGCCAGGTTATTCCTTGTACTCGAGCTTCGATTTCGGCAGGCAACGTATCAGCGTGTGGCGAGGTCATGAGGCTGGCTCCATTTGGTCGTAGATTCGCGGGCGGTACGCTCGCGGCTGCGCTGTAGCTTTAGCTCCGCATCGACGTCAGCCATGCACTTTGAGTGAGGTCGATTCCAGGCCGGCTCAGGGCCAAGCGGAATGCATCCCCATCATTGTACAGCGGGCTCCAATGGAAAACCTTTCTGCCATCTGGAGAAAGCTCCTGATTACGGCCTTTGCCGTAGACACGAGTGCCGCCCAGGAGGGATGAGTCGCATATTTCGTAACCAGCAGCCTTTGCTGCGTACTTCAGCAGCTCCTCATCAGTCATGCAGGTAGCTCTCCGCACTTCAGCTGGCATGTGACCACTCCCAAAGAGCGTTGAAATCATCGAAGCGCTTGCCGCACTTGGTAAAGACAACATGCGATTCGACAAGGTAGTCGAACCAGGGCTGCGAACGAGCCCATTCCCGCTGTTCAAAAGTCATGAGGACGCTCACTCCTGATCGTAAAAGCTCTGCAGGCCTATTGTATGACTCTAGAGATTAATTATCAAATTTTTCTCATCTGCCGTATCAGCGATTTATCGACATCCAAAATCACCTAAAGGATACTGACATTTCCACGGCACCTAGACGACGATCCGAAATGAAAGAAAAAATTGCCAAGTGGCTCAAAACTACCAAAACCTATCCGAACGGCTCCACCTTCTCACGCGGAGAGTCCTTAACCTACCTGGGGTGCGCTATCCTAGCATTGGTTGGGCTACTGGCTTTGAGCGCTAAGCTTATTTCTAAATTTCTTTGGGCAATTGGTTTGTAGTAGATAGCAATTTATGTCTATTTTTCGTACAGATGAATTGAGTCCTGGAATAAATCTGACGGCGTCCGAAATTTTGGCGCTTCAAGCTCGAAACGGTTGAAGGCCTCCAGGTTAAGGTCGCAATTTTTTAATCCCTTCGGGCTGGGAAATGGGACTGGCCTGACTTCCTGGCAGATCTTCCCAAGGTCTCTACCCATACGCCCTACCCTGAAGTCCTCGATGATTTGAGGGGGCTGACGCTGTGTCGAGAGATGCTTGACGATATGTCGATGTCGTTTTCAGATTTGAGCTTCAGCGTCTTTGACGGCTGCTCGTTGAATAGGGAATCCCCTTCCTTTCCGGCGCAAGCCGGCGCCTACCTCACCACGCCCTCCTGGACGCTAGGATCATTGCCGGCATGTTTAAGCTAAAAAAGAGAGGGAAGTCACGCACCTAGTTGGCCAGCGACTAGCCGGCACTACGCCGGCCTGTAGATCCCATCGTCGCGAATATAGCCCTGTTGCCCGTACACGCCCTCTCCCAAGGTGATGTTCACTTCTCCGGCACTGCCCAGGCCTACCAGCGCCCAACCGATCTGTAGGTAGGTGCACAGGCTGTGCCGCTGCGCCCAGGTGATCCTAGGCACGAGAGCTTCGATTTCCGCAGGGAGCATATCAACGGGAGGCAAGGTCATGAGGCTGGCTCCATATAGTCGTTGATTCGCGGGCGGTACGCTCGCGGCTACGTTGCAGCTTCAGTTCCGCATCAACGTCAGCCATGCATTTTTTGAGGAACTGTTGGCCCGTTGGCATAAAGAAGCCGTAGTCCGAAGCCAGCCAAATGATCACCCGCTCCATCGTCTCGCAGTCGTCTGCACTGAGCTTAGGTGACTTATCGGCGCCAGGCTCTTTCATCACCGATTCAAGTGACCGCATGCCCGAATTAACGGAGCGATCACGGCGATTCTCGATAGCCCATTGTGCGAGATACCCCTCCTGCCGGTCGCCCAGGCAATCACCCATCAGGAAAGCCTGCTGGAGAAACCCACGACCGTTGTTTGTCCCCAACCAGCGCAGTAGACTCGCTGCTACCGTAGCGTGCCGCTGGGTCAGGATTCCATCACCCGGCGAGACGATGTGTTCGAGGATGCCATTCGGGCCTTCGTAGTCAGGATGGTAGCCGCTGTCGAAGGTGACCAGCTCCTGCCAGTTCTTAAGATACACTTGCTCACCTATACAGCCGGCGCGGGCGGGTCTGATGGGGTTGTGATCGAACGCGATGTCTGCCGAGGTCATGATCCAGTCCTTTATCTCAAATCCTTTGTGCCGTTAGGCCTTCGAAACAAAACCGAGGCCTGTAGGCCCCGGTGTTCGATGGTATCAGAAGCCGATAGGCCGCTTGGAGAGTCGAGCAAACAACAGCTCAATGATATCCGCGCTGGCGCCCACCAATCGTGCTTTCATGTCGCCTTTTTTAGGCTTCTGGAACTGCAGGTGGATCAGATCAGCTGAAGCGACCTTCTCCTGCAGATACTCATCGCTGGTCTTGAGCTCATCTGCCAACTTGCGCTCGAGGGCGTCTGCGCCGAACCAAGCTTCGCCAGTGGCGACAACATCCATGTTCAACACCGGGCGATATTTGCCCACGAAGCCTTTGAACAGGGCGTGGATTGCGTTGATTTCCTCGCGGTACTTCTCACGAGCATCTTCCGTATTTTCACCGAAGAGGGTCAGGGTGCGCTTGTATTCGCCGGCAGTGACCTGCTCGAAGTCGATGTCGTGCTTCTTGAGGAGACGGTTGAAGTTAGGGCTGCTCGATACAACACCCACCGACCCCAGGATCGCGAACGGAGCACACAACACCTTGTTACCCAGGCACGCCATCATGTAACCGCCGCTGGCCGCGACGTTGTCGACACAGATGGTCAGCGGAATACCGGCATCACGGATACGCACCAGCTGAGAAGATGCCAGGCCGTAGCCATCCACAGAACCACCAGGGGATTCCAGACGCACCACGATCTCGTCGGTAGGCTTCGCGTGGCCCAGAACTGCGGTCACTTCATGGCGCAGCGCATCGACACCGCTGGCGCGAATGTCACCTTTGAAGTCGAGCACAAAGACTTTCTGGCGATTGGTGGATGCCAGGCCCTGTTTTTTTACCTGCTTGGCTTCCTTCGACTTGCCCTTCTCCAGAAGCTTGAGATCAGCTTTGGAAAGCAGAATGCCGGCGACCGCGTCATGAAGCTTTTGGTAGAACTCATTGAGCGAGCGCACTTTGAGTTCACCTTCGGACTTCTTCCCCTTGCCGCTACGTGCTGCGACGGCGATAGCCACGACGACTGCAAAGGCGATCACGATGATCACGGCCTTGCTGAAGAAGCCCACTAAATCCAAAAGAAACGGCTGAATCATTTACTACTCCTGGTCTTACGTTACGCCGAGCTAAAAATTCATCAATTAAGTGGCGCGTAAGATAGCTGGAATCGCCCTCACCCGCCACGGAAAGCCGCGCTCTTACAGGGCGGCTTGGCGACCGACAGTACCGGATACTGGAAGGTTGCCCAGAAGCTGCAGCCCGGTCTCATTCACGAAGGTGCTGTAGTCCATCGGCTTGCCAAGACGGGTTTCAGCGTTCGGCAGCACATAGGCCCAGGCACGTTGGGACGAAGCGTCGTAGACCAGCTTGTAGATGCGGGTCGGCACCCACACGCGATTGTCACCAATGGTCTTGTGGCCGGCGTCAAACAGGGGGCCAGTGAAAACGTAGACATCTCCACTGGTTCGCTTCGCATACTTGCGGACGTCAGACTCCACCTTACTCCAGATCTTGCGGTTGTTGGTGGGATCCTGCGGGATCATGTTCGACAGTGCGAACGACTGCGCCATCGCACGCTGGTCGGGAGCATCGGCTGCCGGCGACTGATGGCCACGATCCATCTTCGAGCCACGGTAGTCCGACAGCTCTGCCCGGCCAGCTTTTGGAATGCGAGGATCTGCGTAGAACACGTTGGTACGCTCTTCGCCCTGGGCATCCTTCAGCAAACTGGCGTTCAGGCGCTCAACCACCACCATCGGCGTCTTGCTGGTCTGGGAATACAATACAGCGAAATTGTCAGAGCAAAGCGCCAGCGGCTTCATCTGCGCCGGCACGCTGGTGACAGCAATTGGTCGGGACTGTGGGAACTTGTCAGCGCAGGCGGCAAACGAATGCTGGCGCTGAGTGGCCGAGTACAGCGCCAGCGCATCGCCCTGGCCCGAACCGTGTTGTTGATACGCCTGATGCACCGATTGGGCATCTTGAACGTAATCCAGCAGTCCCTTCGCCTGGGCGGTACCGCCGAGCAGCATGAGTCCAGCGGACAGGCCTACAACGAGTTGACGCATTTTCATCAATAAAGCTCCAATTTAAGTCCGTTGTCCTTTCAAGTGGGTCATCGAGTGATGACCTCACTGGAATGTATGATTTACGAGCAACGATTCCACATGTTGCATTTGCTGGTGAACGGAGATGGCTCACCAGGGGCAAGATTGGACTCCACGTAGTACACACTAGCGCCAGCCGCGATCAGCAGTGTCATGCCAATAATGAGCACGTATTCTAATGGGCTAAGGGCCGCCAAAGCTGCAATCGCCTTGGGTTTTTCAACCTTGGGTTGTTTAAATTTTGCCATTATGACCTCGTGAGTCTGAACAATCTTAGCGATGGATAATGCGATTTAATGCCACGCTTCAGAGAAGCGTCAGCAGGCCTTCGGTGTAGAACGCAGATTCCTTACCGGTCAACGTCGACATTCGCTCTGGCAATTCAGGGCCAATCACCACCAGATTGCTGGCGCCGGACGACAAGCCAACGTAGTGCACATTGGCGGTGGCGAGTTCCGACTTCAACACTTCTAGGTGGGCATCCGTCTTAATGCCCATGCCAATCTTGCCGAATCCAGCGGTCAGCCACCCACGCAGAGCCTCATTCGACAGGCACAGCTTCATGTCACCGCCGTTGGAACCCTCCAAGGGCTGCAGGAGACTTTCGAGCATGACCAGGCACCCAATAGCCGCCATCTTGGCCACGACCTCTTTGGCCAGCGGCTGCTGCTTCGAGAACACGTACCACTGACGTGCGATCAAGTCTGCGCCGGCCAGTGGCACTGCTTTTCGCGCAGACGGCTCAAATACGCCCTGGGCGGCAGTGGTCACTGTCGGCACGCCGCCGAACTCAGTAAGGCCACGATCCGTGATGACAGTGGACAGAGCAGGGCCATCCAGCGACTCGCGCAACGCAGCTTCGTCAGCCACCATGCGGATCTCAACTGCCTCAGCCCGGATCAGTCGCTTGAGCTTGAGATGATTTGCCGCTGACAATACCCGATATTCACCGAAGTCATCCATCGAGTTCAGCAGCTGAGCACCAGCAGCGTGGGCCGCCTGGGCGGCCATCTTCCCTTTACGCATGTTCAGGTTTTTTCGTACGAAAATGACCATCATAGGATCAGTTTCACTCTGCGACACTGGGGTAGCCTCCGTCGTAGGCTGATCAATCATTGGCTGGCCCTCACAGGAATTCTCGAAGGTTACAGGACATGCCTTAACGAGCTTCTTTACGATTGCTTGAACATTGTTCGGCAGTCTCGTCCCATCACTTCCCCCGCCAGGGATACAGCGGATCTCTGGTATTCCGTTTAGCGAATCGCTCCAGGAGCGAGCCCAATCAGAGGCGATCAACAACCGCCGCTGAAGCTCCTCCCGACCCATTTCCTTAATCTCTGCCACCAGGGTAGGACGTACACTGAGACCATGTTCAGCGACCAATTCGTCGATCCAGTTGCTACTGGGGGTCGATTCCTCGGGTTGCTTCGGAGCATTGGCTGCGGACTGGAGCATTGCTTCGATAAAGTCCGAATCAAATTTTGTGTGCTCCCGGATGAATTCGCCGACCCAGCTCGGATCCATCTTTTGCCATTTCGGCTCTACACAGTGCATCAGCAAAGCATACTGGCTTAGGTAGTCGATCATTTCCTTGAAGGCGTCGACCGGTACAGGAATCACACCATTACCCTTCCCGAATTGGAATGGCGAGAGCAGGAATCCCTTCAAGTCGTTGGGAATTTCCAGGCTGTTGATGTCTTGCTGCAACAGATCACAGAAGTCGTTTTTCATATTGAATTCCAGGATGGTCTTTTTAGGTCTGAGCATGGCATCCAAAGCAGTTATCCAAGCAGCCCGGTCTTCGCCGGGAGGTGCGACCCTGGTTGTCTCTCGACCTCCGACTCTCGCTTGTTCAGGTCTGACAAGAGGAAGCTAACCCTGCGACCTTTTACGTCCTTGGCCCAGCATTGGCTAGGCATCGGAGGTGTCGCGATTTCTTTACCCACCAGCATGCGATAAGGCGTTGTAAATCGAGATCAATGAGAGAGCGTAAGTCGCAAAAGATTGAACAGCAGTCAGATCGCGATCAAGCAAAGAGAACAGAAACACTACAGCAAAGACAGACAGGGAAATCCAAAAAAATAGCGAGGTGCTGAAAGCCCAGCCAAGAGCCATCAACAGAATACCGCCAATGAATAGGCTACTTTTGATCAAATCTTTCGTACGATCAGACAACGTCGATATCCTTTTTCATCGCTTTATCGCTACCCTTGTTAAGATTTGACGTGACCGGTGCCACCACATTTGAGGCACTGACCATTGCGAATATGGCTGTAGGCCAAGACATGACCGGTACCGGCGCAGCGTGGGCAGTTCCCAGCTGGCTTTTCGACCTTGGGCGCGAAGGCCAAGTGTACTGCCTGGCGAGCATTGTGATGCTCGTTAGGGCCCAGTGAATCCCAACTGTCGTTCTCAGGGTCGGATAGCTGCTGACTGAGTGCTGTCAGGTACTCTTTAACCAGCGGCTGGAGATCAGCAGGGACTGCGCTCAGTCGAACACGCGTCAAGGTTGTCTTGAGGCGGTATTCGTCGAATTTCTGAAGCAGTTCAGTTGTCATCCCGGCGTCTCTGGTGCTAAGCAATGATCAGATTGTATAACGCTAGGAGTTAACTTTCAAGCGTGTTTTGATTTGCCAAGCCTCAGAAACAACTAACCCCCTGGTGCGCAGTACCAGACGAATCTGGCCCGAGGCGTGGGGGTTATTCTCGAATCGAATCTTAACTGGCTTGGCAATTGTCCGTCAAACAGTGCAGTCACTATATGGGCTTCCAAGCGCTACCCAAGCGGCATCAATCTCGGCCTCTGCTGCAGCAGGATCGTTGGTGAAGATGCCAATTTCCATCGTCGCGCTTCGGTTGAATCTCACGGTCGGCGAGAAACCCCATTTAGTCGGAGCCTTAGGGAGCTCGCTGTAGTCGTACACACCAACCGCGATGGTGTATCGAACCCGCCCTGTGCCCGTGTCCGTCACGCTCTTTTCGAGCATGAATGCCTCATTGGGTTTCATCCACTTGTTGCTTTCCAGGCGTCTATAGCCGGCACCGATCCAGTCGTCTGGAGTGAACTCTTTATCCAAAGCCTTTGCGGCTTTCCTCTCAGTATCAGAAGTCGGCTGCTGTAGGACGCCAGCTGCATGCTCAAGAGTTTTCGTCACCACCAGGCGCTCAGCTTCCTGGTACTGGTCGTCGGCGCTGCAGTAGCCGGCGCAGAGCTCCGCCAAGCCATGCATCTTGCTGCCTTCGGGGATTTTGCTGCGTGCCCGCCAGGCAAGGATGTCAGCTGCCAATTCTCGCAGATGGTTTTCTGCAAAACCTTTTGCTGCCAACCTGCATACTTGAGCGTCACTCATCTGAAGGATCCTTAAAAAGTTCTTTAGCGTTGATCCAGTCTTTTGCGGCTTCAAGAGAGCGCGGGTGCGTTGAGTTTTTCAGGTGCTCAGCTATTTTGTCGCCAAAATCCGTTAAAACAGCCCTGACGTCAGCAAAGCTGAACCGACCATTCACGACGGTATCGTTTCCGTGATCGTCCTGAACGCAAACCCAAGCAAACTCGCCATCCCGAACTACATGGACTGATGGGAGGTATAGGCCTCTCAGTCCAGATGCGAGATTGTGGCGCTTCTCAAATCGGCAAATCTCATCATCTTCCTTGAAGATAATGTCATCGTCCGTTTTGGCGCCTTCCCATCGGGCCTCAGCAAGCTTTCTCAGGTCAAGCGGACTTTCAGGACTGAGGCCTAGTGGATAATCCACCTCACTCATCAGGAACGTCCAGCTTTTCGACAACTGGATAAGCAAATCTACCCAATTCCAGTAAACCGGAGACCTGGATTCATTTTCCTTTTGATGAAACCAAACCATCTCGCCATTGATCCTTAGGGTGAGACCGCCCCATCCAAGGTTCTGGGCTTGATCAATGTCTGTTTTGAGGCTCAGCTCTAGGGAAAACTGACTACACATGCTCATTACTCAATGCGCTCCAAACCAACCATCAGTCGCGATAAGCATCTGGCCCAAAATGTATGAGCCAGAAGGTGATGTGTCGAATCCAACAAGGCCTTGATGGGCTGCGCATCATCGTGCTGAGGATTGTATAACGCTAGAGATTAATATTCAAGCACTCCCAGCTAGGAAAGTCTTCATCAGGAAGCATGTCCTTGATTGAGCGCTCCAGACGCTCATTCTCCTCAGGAGAATTCTTGCTCAACCAGGTGATCTGATCTGCGATTACGACCGGCTCATAGAAAAGGTGGTGGTCGGGCCGAGTGTCACCAGGCTTGCGCACCTGCAGCCACTCCCTTGGCGCTTGGTGAAAGTGTCGAGTCTCGCCGATCTTCTGGTGCGCGTTGAAAGCCTTATCATCGTCAGTAGCCAAAAACGGCATGAGCCTTACGACAGTTCTGCACACCAAGACCAGTGAGCTCTCCTGTGTAATCTTGTATTTCTCTGCGTATTGGCGAGCTTCCCTTCCACTCAACGACGTGAGGAAGCCGTAGTAGTCATTGCAGTGGTCGCCATCCTTGAGCTTTTCATCGCCGTGGTGGTATTCCATGCGGGTGTAAGAATCTGCTACCCAGTGGATCTCTTTTTGAAATCCATGAAACTGCTGCTCACCACCGAGAATGACCGACTGCAGCAGGTCTTCTTGCGTGATCTTAACGATGGGGCCCTTGCTCTGGACGCCAGTTCTGTCGGTCATTGGGTCATTCTACCGTAAGAAAATTAATTGCCGCTGCGGATGGCTGGCGGCGTTGGCTGATATGTGGCAAACCAAAGTTTGGCCATTTCTTCGCGAATTCGGCGCAAGTCGCGGGCGGCCAGTTTTTTGCTGACCTTCGGCTCGCTCATGGAATCGAACCAACCTTCCTGGGTTTCCATTCTTACGTACCAATGCTCGAGGCCATCAACCTCGCAGGTGTGCAGGTGCGGTACAAACGCTGTATGAGCTGCCATATCAATCCCTCGATTTACGCCGACGTTTCCACAAACGAATACCCCTCCTCCGGCCCGCAGAGGGCGAAGGAAACCATCCATTGCAGGTTGGACACGTACAGGTTCTTTTGAACCTTGTATTGCAGGTGCCCTTCATGCCCGAACTGATCAGCCAGGGGATGGTAGTGCGGGAGCCAATACTCCAAGCCAAAGCTCGCCATTGTGCGGCGGGCGCCACGAATCAGCTGATCTGCCTTACCCTCTTCGTCGAGCGCGAATAGGAAATTGATTTCCCCGTCACGCACAACATCAGGGTCAAGGCGATCCGCAAAGGCCGGGCTGAGATTCAGGTCTCCCCACACGGCCTGTAGGCCTGCACGCAATTGCTCAATTTGTGAAGGCCTTGACATGGTCGACCCTTAATCGTGTGGAGATTGCAGCCAAGGCACCTGCCCTGGCTATGATGGCACTTTAACACGCTCTGGCAATTGATGCCTATAAGGTTTGAGGGGCGATCTTCGACTCAGTGGACAGAGTCGCATCATAGCGGGCAGCGATTTCATCTCGCTGGTTACCGTATCGCGTCCAGCCTTGGTCAGAGGCCAGGAACGACTTCGCATCTTCCACGGCTTCCTCCAGCACCACACGCATTTCCTTCAGCTGAGTCTGAGCTTGCGCCAGCTCAGCTTGCGCCTGGTCTAGGGCAACCTTCTGGGGCGTCGGCGGATATACGTAGTCGCTTCGCTTGTCGGTATCATAATCCAGGAGGAACGGCTTTTCTGGAAGAAGGCCAAGCACATAGCGGTAGCAGTCAGCCTCATACCGCACACGGCCTGGGTATTCCGAACGAGCGATGGTCATACCGTCCGAGATGCAACCGCCCTTGCGATGAAGAATCGCAGTCCAGTTCACGCGACCGCAGGACTCTGGCATCGAGTCGTACCAGACCTCCAGCTCTACCGGGTCGTTTTTCTTCCGCTGCTCATGAGCGAACTCCAGCACTCGGATGCGCTGCAGCTGGGCCTCGTTGATGATGTAGCGGGTAGGCTCATCATCTTCGTTGACCGGCATGCTGCAACGGATCTCGCTGAATAGCGTGTGGTCGTGGTTGAAGTCTTCCTTCGACTTATCGGCAGCGGCCTGCGTGCTCGCAGCAGCGGCTAACAGTCCCTGAAGTTCACGCTCGGCCTGCCGGCGATCAGCGAGCGACTCATAGGACAGTTTCAGGTCGTATTTACCACGGCCAGACGAGGTACTCAGGGCGCCAGCTTGGAGCATCCCCAATGAAGGGTGCACACCATCGGTGGTGCCAGGGGCCTTCGGTTTCCGAGCCTTGATGATCGCCAAGGTCGCCTCGATCTCATCACCAAGCTCAAAAGCACTCAATGCGAGACCTGCGTCGAACTCGTGAGACTGATTCCAGACATCTCTCAACACCGGCAAGACTCTCGCCAGGAATCGCTCACCCGCCTCGACCTTGGCATGCAACGCCTTGTTCGCTTTTCTCATGGCCGGCATCATGGCCGACAAACGCTGACCCTTCTCGGCCAATTTGCTCAATTGCTCCGAGTGAGCGCCAGCGTTCAGGCGAATGATTTCTTCCACCGCAGCGTTGAAGGCTTCATCCTCCCGCGTCAGCGCACATCCAGGATGCGGGCGCTTTAGCTCCGGGAGAACCAGGGTCGACTTTGGGGCATGGGGCGCCTGCTCAGTAGTGCTCATCGTTTTTTCTTCTCCATTTCCTTCAGGCACGCCCCGCAGGTGACTTTTTCCGCGTCAGGGGTGAACTGGGTAGCTTTGACTTTGCGGCCACACTGTACCTCGACCAGGCCCAGCATGGACATACGCTTCCACATATGGGTTTTCATGGTTTTTGCTCCAATACCGCACGCGCCATCCAGCCTTCACGGCGCAGAGTGAAGTCACTGGCATCGGTGTGCTCGATGCTTCGCCCATTCATTGAGCGATAAGCGTTATGGTCTGACGAAAAGTAGATGCCGTCAGGAACGGAGAAAGCTTGTTCAAAGCCAACCTCTTCATTGCGCTGGACAGCCTCTTTCTCCGAGTCGCTTGAGGCGCCCATGCTGGTCATGATCGCGCAGCGGGCGCAATGTCCTTCTGGGCTACTAGGCCACTTGATGCTGGATTCGTCTTTGCAGAAAGTGCAATTGCCGGCATCAATAGCACCCGCTGCATCGCACAGTGCAAGCACCCATTCGACCCATTCCTTGCGCTGCAGGTAGCAAGGTTCATCATCGCCAGGGCGATTGATCGCATGGTCTGGGCCGAAGTTGATTGAACGGACGGCGCTCACCAACTCTGCCAGCTGCGCACGCAAAACACTACGCTCATGATCCACCTTCTCCCAGTCATCAAGGACTGCACCCAGCATGATGCGCTTCATGTTGACCTGGGACTCAATCCGCTGAATCTCGCTAGGATCCGCACGGTTGTAGAGCGGCCCTAGCTTGGCAATATCAGCCAGGCATTGGTTCCAGCCGGCGTTGAACTGGTCAGCCAGGAAGGGGCCGACGTTCTTACGTACGGACGGCAATTGCACTGGCTCTCCCTGCCCCTGATCAGCGAGTAAGGCCAGAAGCTTCTCACTCTCCCGTTTACCTTCATCGATCAGGGCCCTCAGCCTCGCGACGTCACGGCCATCAGCAGCAGCATAAACCTTGCGAACCTCTCGCATGATTCCGAACTTGTTTGGCTCAGGGCTGTTAACGAAGACGTTATAGACCTCTTCAGAGCACGGAACCCACTCACGCCAGACGCAGTCTGGCCGCGATGTTTTCGTGCGACACTGGTACCCAACCATCTGGACATGCTCAGGAACATCAGCGACCTCGCGCTGCTCGTTCAGATGCTGAGCCACCTGATCAGCGTTAACCAGGGCCAGGGTCTCCGAGCAGCTATCGCAGCCGAGGAAGAATACGCACTTCATGTCGTTGGTGCGCAGGCGCCCCTGCTGTACGCCAGAGTCGGTCGTGATCTGTGTTTGCCAGGACAGCGACGTGCTGCCGCACTCTTTGCATTCGGTGATGTTAGGCAAAGTCATCAGTTGGATACTCCATTCTTAACCGAACGCTTTTCGGCGAAATAGTCGTCGATCTTACTGGCGGAATAGTGCCAGCCGTTCTCCTTGAGCGTGGATTCCACAATGCGCAGCAAATCCTCTGCCTTGGAAATCTGGCCAAAGCTGGCGTCGAGAGCTTTTTTCGTATTGCTCAACACATCGCCCACAGCGGCGTTGACGGCCTCGCTTTTACTGAAGTCGAAGGAGTCCTTGGCACCAACCGTCTGCAGAGTCCTCACACCATTGGTTGGGACATCGGCCACGCGCCAAACAAGCTTGCAGTGTTGGCACTCATGCGAGCGGTGCGGCGGATTCGTCCACTCACCGTGTGGCTCGTCAATGTGCTGCTGGTGACACCGAGGGCAGTAGATGACCATGTCCACCGGTTTGATGCATTCAGCGGTGCCTGGATGCTGATCTTTCATCATTTGCCGCCCGCTCCTTTCTCAAGCTCAGCGAACTGCGTAACAGCAGTGATCGTCCATCCCGATTGGCGAAACTTCTCAACGGTGGCCTTATTTCTCACAAATGCCTCGACTGATTCAGAGCCTTCGGGTGAATTAACCACCCAGCCGTAAGGCTCGACCAGTTGCGGCAACAGTTCAGCTTCATTCCTGGCAGAGCACAGAGGATCATGATCGTCAGCCTCATCGCACACGCCATACGCGCAACGCTCATTGGTCATGGCCGGATCTACCGGTGGGAGATCTTCATCATCATCTTCAATCACAGCTGGAGCTGGAGCAATTGCTTCATGGCTCTTAGCGAATTCACAGAATGGGTGTGGCTCACCGAGTGAAGCACAAGCCGGATGTCCACAATTCAGCGAGCCTGACTCTTGAATAGCAGGTGGAGCAGCATCCAGCTCGACATAAAGATGCGCCATGTCTTGGGTATCCAGGGGCAGCCACTGCCCACAGAACTCATGCCAAATGCCATCGATCTGTTTGCGGTACATGCGGTCGCCCGTGACGGCTGGGTAGTAATGCGTTGCATCCGCTGGCGCCGGTGGAGCGCCAATCGCAGCGTCGATCATCTCCACGTGCTTCGAGCTACAGGTGCTGCGAACTTCGCGCAGCAAGGCCTCGAGCTCAGCCTGCTTAGCGGTCAGATCGTCGGCATGGTTTTTCCAGTAGGCGCCGGCATCATTCCAGCCGTTGCAATACTGCGTCGAGCTTGCACCTGGATTGCCGGAAAAATCATAGGGTAGATGCTGCTTAACGGGCTGTTTCCATGCGTTCATAGCACCAGGGATATAGCCCTGATGATCGAGATTGCTACCCCGGTTCCACGCCTTGTCGATCTTTTCGTTCGCAGTCGCCAGATCGAATCGAAGTTTCTCAACTTCGCCTGGGTTCGCGTCGGCAAAGAGATTGGTGTTGTGCGGGAGTGTTGCCAAGTCCACCAGGAACTCGATTTCACGCTCTCCGAAAGCCTCTGGATCGCCGTGCTTCGACACCACCCTAGCCACCGGACTCTGAACAATCTGTCCATGAGTCACAATAATGGGTCTAACACCAGCAACGCAACCCTGCTGCTCCCATTGCTCCGCCTCAGCGCAAGCCATATCACGGCTAGCGTGAGTATTGACCGTCAATTTACCGTTTTTACTGAAGCCAACGGACGCATAGCCACCAATGAGGGGTAGATCGTGAGCGCCAGCGCCAACGGGCTTGTTACAGCTCAGCCAGGCTGACAGAGCAGAAGCAAAGTCGCCGGCAAGCGGCCCGTTGATGTATGGCGTAAAATCGTGCCGCTGCAAGCGCGTGACGAAAAATTCGGTCAGGAAAGCTCGGCAACCATCAATGGTTTTCAGGTCAAACGGGGCGGCGCTCATTCAGCAGATTCCTGTTTCGATGGGAGTTTGATTTTTGTGCCGACCGGGAAGTAGTCGTTAGCGGTTATATGTTCGCGGCCAATGAGGCTTCGGTTCAAAGCGCGAATTGCCCGCCAACGCCTTTCATCACCAAGCTCGCGCATCGCAATACCAGCCAGGCTTTCACCTGCCTTGGTTACGTACTCACGAAACGAAGTCTCCTCAACGTATGGGTCACCACACTTGGAGCAGTTGCGCCGGAACGGCAGAAACTCGTGGGAGCCATCGATGCATTCGTCCTCATCCGGTGCTGCCGCTGGCGCTGCCGGCACTTTGCTCGCAACGCACTCGCCCTTGTCGCTGAAGTGTTCGTGTCCCACATAGTCCTCACCGCACTCCGGGCACATTTCCAGATCAGTGATTGGTACCGGAATTTCGCACAGGCGCTTATGCATCTGCACCATGTCCTCTTCGGAGATTCCATCGAGCTGACCATCTGTGAGGACATCATCCAGCAGGTCACGAATTTCCCCGATCAGAGCATCACGCTTCATGTTAAGAGCCGCCTGCTGTCCAGCGGCTTTGCGCAGGCTCTCATTCTCAAGCTTTAGCCTGTCGACCTCTGGTCTCCAGAAGCCATCGACTTGTCCGTAATCAGCCTCCAGGAAGAGCGCCTTGTCCGCTGGCGTCTGCTGATCGAACTGCAGATAGCCCTCCCCGTTCATATCGGAGCACAGGAAGGCAGACGGCTGGCCCAGGTTCTGCGCCATCATTGCCTTGTACACCGCGATCAGATCGTCACGGCCAAGGTCGGATGCACCAACACGGAAACCCCTTTTCTCCAGTTCGGCGAAACCCGCCGCAACCATTTTTTCGGCATTTTTCATGATTTGTTCTCGGCGGTCGCGAGGATGTTGCGGTTGAGGATTTGCTCGACTCGTCGGCAGGCCTCTTCCGTCACGTTTTTCTCCAGATAGAGCATATGCAGTAACGAAGCATCCTCTGAAATCTGCAAATTCAGACGGTTGATACGTACGCAGGCGGTGTTGGCCAAGGTCGTGATGCAGTTCATGTCGCTGCTGTAGCCAAGGACTTCAGCCAGCTTGAGCAGAGCCGCATCTTCCCAGGCTTGCAGCTCACTGGTGTCTTTGGAGCCCTGACAGGCGCCAATTGCACCGAGCACATCGTCCAGGCGCACAAACTTGCCGTCCTCAGCTTGGTACTGATCTAGAACAGCGATGTACGACGGTAGGCTGCGGAGCTTGTTGCGAACGTCCAAACATTCGGTATTGAGATTCTCAGCGGACTCAAGCACTGCAGCCCATGCTTTGCGAAGACGGACAATCTCGGCGGAGCTCTGTGCCTGAAGCGGGCCTAGTTTCTCCATTTCTTCGCGGTATGCGTTCCAGCCGGCAACAAACCCGTCGTGAATCCGTGGGTTGTTGAACGGGATGCGCTTGTCGCCGACATGGATCTCACGAGGCAACAAGATCGCGCCTTGAGGTACCTCATCTTGAGGAACCTGCTGGCGCAGCGCCTCCCACTCCTCACGCATCACGCTGATGGCCGAGTGGCGCATTTCCGTGACACCTTCCGGCCAAACCTTCAACGTCCGGGCCAGGTAGTCCGCGAATCGCTCATTGCGCTCATCGAAGGGCGCCTTTTCCATTTTCTTGCTGTCCATCACCCTTCTCCTTTGAAGGTTTGTGCCGACTGTGCCAAGGCCAGGATCAACGGGATGCCGTGACCGGGGTTCCATCGCCAGTAAAAAGCCGAACTTGATCTGCCGTTTGCTTGACCGACCAGAACTCCATCGAGACCCCTTCAGGATGACGTACCAGGACTTTCACATTTTCCGTGTCCGGTGCGATCACGATGCAAATACTTTTACCTTCGTAAGAGCTTGCGGAAAACAGCGATTGCATAAGCCCCTTTGCCACAGGACATTCATCCATGCCCATCACTGGCATAAACTCACCGTTGACCGAAAATTTGTAGTCGGGCAAAAACACCAGGGTTGGTCGCAGGTTGGCTGGTTGGCCTTCGGTGAAATTTTTTCCAATGTCTTTGAGGAAGTCACAGCCGGCTAGAGCGAAAGTCAACATCGCAATTGAGAAAACACGTGCCATCATTTCAGTCCATTACCGGCAGGTAGCTTGCGAGCAGAGGCATGCTCAACCGAATGGCAGAATCCACAGCCTCATCCGAGCGCGCTTTCAGTAGCTCGAAGGCGAGATAGTCGAAGGCCGCAACCAGTCGCTCACCTTGAGCATGGCGCAGCTCATGTTCACGTTTTAGATTCGCGAACTTTTCAGTGGATGCGATGAAAAGATCAGAGGCCTCACACGCCTGCGCGATGACGCGAATCTCGCCTTGTTTGGCCACGAGATTGGTCTCGATATCACCGCCCATTTCGAACAGGCCCATGCTGTCAAAGAAAGCGCTCGTCCGGCTTGTAACGTCCTTTTGCAATTGTGCAGTGCACATAAAATCATCCATTTTCGGGCTTGCTTGGAAGGTAGCTGGCAATCAGCGGCATGACCAGGCGCAAATTTTTGTCCCACACCTCGTCAGATGACGAGAAAAGGAGCAATTCCACCAACCAGCCCCAGGCCGTCACCAGCCGTCGTTTCGGTTTGAATTTCTCTTCGTGCATCTGCTTGATTTGATGGTAGACATTGGGGTCTTCACGGAATGTGACAGTCTCTCGGCACGCGTCAGCAATGGCGCGAATCTGAACTGCACGTTCAATCAGACCCTTTTCAATATCCCCGCCATTTTCCATGAACAGCTCCATTTCCGTCAGGAACCGGTTAGCCAGTCCGTTGAGTTCCACCGCTGGCGTCGCATCAGCTGCGCTCATCAGACAATCTCGCTTTGTTGGGTAGCGGCATCCGCCGTCAGGTACCGATCCATCACGACCATGCACATCCGAATAGAGGCCCCCATGTGCATCAATGTCGGGGCCTCGATGATGTTTTGAGCCATCCACGTCCAAGCCTGGTACAGACGATCTGCTGGAGGGGTTTTAGCGTCGAAGTCGGCTAGCGAGGCATCAATCTGGTCTTTAGCCCTCAAGAACATACGAGTCGACTCGCAGGCCTTCGCGATGGTGCGGAAATTGTCCGCCTGGCTCCGAAGCGCCTCAACTACTTGAGCCTCGTCCTCAGCGGCTTCCATCGCGTTGAGTACGACCTCGACCAGGGCATCGATATCGACGCCTTCACGGATTCCAATAAGCTGCATGGTGATTTCCTTGCTTTGAAGCCTGATTAACCAGGCAATATGAGCTAGGCCGCTCGGGCTCGAGCCATGAATTCGTCGCGGCGCTTGAAAAAATCAGCCGCAATCAGGCGCTGGCGCTTTTCACCGCTCAGGCAGTAAGCGATTGCCTGATGATTGAGGTTACGTGCACGTTTGACGCATTCAACCTTACTCATGTTTCGGCCCTCCTGGGCTTTCCTTGTTACAGCTTTCGTACTTGATTACAGACTGCGTATGCCGGGATTCCTCGCGGCCTTGAAGTCAAGGCTCACCGTGTATCTACAGCCAGCCGCGTATGCAACTCGCTCATTCAGGCAGGCCGCAAAGTCGGCATCGGATGTGGTAAACGCCCTAACAGCCTGCCAGGCAACCTCAGCATTTTCGATGATCACCTCTTTCGACCGCAGAAGGGTCTCGATAAATTCGATGACCTGCCCCTTGTTCACCAGGTAACCACCCTGGAGAGTCCTAACCATCTCGACCAAGGAAATCAGTGTGATGAAGCCTGGGCACTCCGCCGAAAGCGAGTCGATGAATGTCTCTGCCTTTTTAGCCTGCTCCAGCGAGAACCGCTCATCGTACTTAGCGATGTACCGGATCACGACACTGCTATCGATACCGATCATCAGCTTTCGATCTGATGCAGGGTAGTCATCAAGACCACACCAGTATCAGATGCGCCTTCGTCACGAGCGATCACCAGACCTTTCATCGACTTAATCGACTGATTAGCCAACATGATCGCAAACTGGCCATCATGGGACTCGACGAACTCCACGCGGTCACCAGCCTTCATTCCGAGCTTGGCCCGAACCTGGGCTGGAATCGTGATTTGGCCCTTCGAGGTTACTGTTGCCGTGGCCATCTTGAGCTCCTACATTTACGATGCCTTACACTATAGTAAGGAGGTCATCAGGCGCAAGGATTGATGGCAAAATAATTGGCAAATATTGACGAAGTGAGGCATAATGACATCAACCAAAAAAAAGGGGATTCACCGATGCGCTGCGCGACCGTCAAAGACCTGAAGAAACTGATCGAAAACGCGAACGACGATGATGTCCTGCACTTCCGGATTTATAGTGATGAGGCGTCGCATACGCTACGCTTCGCCAGCGATATCGCGAATTCGAGTTCGCTGCAGGCGGTAGGTAAAGCTGGATTCCAGACCAGCGATGGGGATCGCAACGTTCTCTGCATCGATCTGCGCCTAGATCTCGATCCAAAGGATTGAGGAGCTGCACTGCGGACTTGTACCTTAATCGGAAATTTTTTGCCATATATGCCGGATGGAGCGCTACTAACCCATCCGGTATTCGATCATACCAATTTGTTGATCTGCAGTTTGACGATATGGTGACCGATGATGATATTGAACAAATGCAGGAAGACTTCGCTTTTGTCGTAAATGAAAAGCGAAAAGAAAACAGGGTGTAATGGTCTGCTTGTTATGCCTGCCTATTCTGGCAGGCGTTTTCGCACTACTAACGTCAAGCTAGAAGATACCCTTCTGTCGCCCTATAAGTAAGTGCGGCCCTTCTTCAAAACGCGACGCTCCTCAGGAATGTTCAATTGAATAACAACTGGAGCGACGCCCTTTGTGACCTTTAGCTCTGACCTGCGTTGATCGTCCAGGACTTTCATCGAATCAAGCAAACGCTCTGTCTCAGGTGAATCAGGATGCGCAGCCGTCTGACGAGCAATTTTTCTGAGGTCTTTAACTCCGGATTGTGTCGCTGGGTCAAATCTCTTACCTAGTACAGCCATTACGGCTTTGGAAAGAAGGCGCAGGAAGATCTCATCAGCAGCGCTCATAATTTACCCCACAATTTTTCGTAATGCTAACACCGCAACATCCACAAATCGATATTTGATCAAGGGCTTGGTGAATTGCATTCTTCAGGCCTCAAACCTTCCAAAATTTCCCTGCCAGGCAGGATCAGCTTGCCTTCGTGAAACTGAACAATCTGAGATGGATCGAACACAACATACTCACTGACCAAGCCGGTATCAGGACTGACGCCTATCACACCATCATGGCCGGCAGCTTTCAGGTCATTGGCCTGTTGAGTGCTTATAACCTGACTATCGAAGTCATTCATTTGGTATGGATTAGCCAGTTTTATGAATGCAGAGATAACATAGGGCTGCTCGCAGTCGATCTCGCTATCCATGTAAGCGAGGTCTTTTGCAACTTTGAAACAGTCTGTAAAGTAAGCACCCTCAAGGTCGTAGTGCCGCGAAGATCTAAACTCTCGATCTTCCCTGGCCGTACCATGAAAAACCATCAGAGGCTTGCCATCGGCGCTCGTCACCGTGCTCCCCTTGAACCAGTCGCGGAATACTTTTGAGGCCAAAAGCCTGGCCGGTGGGTAGACCGGATCAGGGATGGGCTTATGGTCTGGATGCAAATCTAGGTCTGCCGGGATGGCAAATTCTGGGCTCATGCTGGTTTCTCGCGCTGTCTTTTCCCATTTTAGAAAGGCAGCTTGCCGAAACTCAATCAGAGCGTGCCTAGCCGATGACAAAAAGAGCAATGATTATGATAAAATGACACCAACAATTGAATGCCAGGATGGATGTCATGACGCAGCGTAAAAATCAGTTTATTGCCCCGGCGCTCGCGGAAGATCGCGACGTTTTCTGCGGTAACTGCAGCAAACCCGTGAAGCGCCATCTACCTAGTTGCCCGCACTGCAATAAACGATTCCATGCCAACATCCATGGCTACGCTCGCCTCTGTAAAAATCCTTCATGCCGACGCACCGAGATGGCCGGACATCCTCATGGGGTGTGCCGATTCCACTACGAAGGAAGGAAGCAAAGGCAGCTCAATTCTGCTATGCAGCCCAACTGCGCCTGTGGCTCCAAGGCGAGCTACGGCGAGTTGACTTGCTCACGCTGCCGGGCACACCAAGAATCGTTGGTCAAAGAAGCGCTTTCGGAATTCAAGCTAGGTATCCTCGCTGCAGCAGCTGATCTAGTTCGTGATGGCGGTCATGTTGAGGCAGCTATCCTTCTACTGCGCCGGCAGAATCTGGATGATGCCGACTGCTCTGATGTCGAGGACAGCGACAAGGAACAGTTGTTGGTACTGCGAGATGAGCATGGGTTGTCCCTGAGCGGTCTTTGCTGAATCACCAGCGACCAGGCTGATACGTTGGTCGCCATTTTCGTTATTTCTAGAGGGTCTGTTCTCCTATACACTTATAAAATCAGCATGCGTTGACCGTGTGCACCTACGGAGATAGATTTTTGAAAACGAATATCGTCGGCCTAGTAACGACCGCACTCTGTGCGATTCTGTTGTGCGTGCTAGTTCTCGCATCAGGCACCAACCTAGAATTTGATGCCGACCTGCCTTTTGGCGCTGCTGAGCTGCTTTCGCTGGCTAACACCATTGCAAACGCTGGGGCTGTGTTTGGCATTTTAGTAGCTTTATTGGCGCTGATCGTAGGCCTAGCTCACACTGGTAAACCTGCCTCAAAACCTTGATGAAACTTGCAAGGGCATGGTCAAAGCACTCTCGAGGACTCTAGATGGCAATCGTCAAGCATCCCACCAATCCGGACATCTACGCCGCACCCCCGGATCATTTCGGCTGGGCCATCGCTGGCGAGTTCAGCTACAACCCAGACGACTGGATCGTGTCCGTCGCTGGCCATGAGCTTGAGTTCACTTACAAGTCGCCTGAGGAGGCCTTTGAGGCTGCTGAGAGCTATCTGAAACAGATGGAAGACGATGCTCAAAGAGACACCAGGATGCAGCAGGACATCGAGGCCAGAAAGCAGCTCAGGAAAGCCTTCTCATCAGGCAATGGCGTAATTAGGCTGGCGCCAGGCATGCAGGACTTCGAGGTGATGGCGCTGATCAAGAACGCCTGCGACTGGAGTAACGGGCAGTCGTTCCGGATCGTGCCGCCGAAACGCTAGCCTGTTGGCCTGGTAACCCTCCCCTCTACCGGGGAGGCTCTCAAATTCCAGCGGTGATCATCCAGGCCTGGAGTTGGATTTTCGCCAGCTCGGATTTTACTCTCGAGTCGAGCCACTGCTCAAAGTACTCATCGAATGTCATTTCGATCACGTGTCCGTCATCTGGTCTCGGGTGCGACGAACCCATGTCGATGAAATTAGACGTGTCACCAACTCTGCACCATTCATAAGGATTGACCAGCTGGAACCACTCCAGGAACCGTTCAACCGGGCCTTGCTCAACGACTACCTCATACTCGTCGAAGTCAGGCCCACGATGAAAATGAGCGGGGTCATCGGATGTTTCGACTGATCGGACATGTCGTATCACCGCACGGATGAAGCAATTATTTTGCATTAGTGACCCCTAAAAAAGCAGTGAGCAAACACGCTCTAGCGCTCGATTCCGATACAGTCCCAGCCGTACGCATCGTTGGCCTTCAGATACAGAGGGTACATTCCACAGTCGCGGTCTGGGCCCTTAAAGAACCGGCGCCACCATACCTCGATGAAGCTGCTCGGCATGTCCTTCGGGAAAAAGAAGACCTCATCGTACCAGACAATGGCCTTGCGCCCTTCACTCATCGCAGTGACCTGGTCAGCGACAGAAGTCTGGTCGACCGTACAGCCAACCTTCACGGTTTCGTAAGCATCTGGATCAGGCAACAAGGCCTTAATCGCAGCCGGCATGATGACATACCCATCGTCATCTAGCTCTACCTCGCATAGAGGCTGAGTCTCCTGGATGATCAAAGTGGCAAGCACCTTGCGCATACCGGCCAAGCTGCCATCGAGCATTTCCATGTGGTGATTGACCCAGGCCGGATCATCTTCGTTCTCGAAGGTACCGAATGCGCCTGGCTCGTCTTCCTTCATCTGCTGGAAGTACCAGAGGTCTGAGCGGCAAAGCATATCCGCCTGGTCGTATGCGCTCGCGCCAGCGCCACTAGGTTGTTGGTAGATTCGGGGAATTGCAAGAGCGTCACCTTGTATACGCAGGCCAGTGGAGCCCTGCTGAAAAACCTAAAGGCTGCGGAGCGCAAGACATATCCTGCGCCACCAGCCGGTCAATTTTTGCAAATTCATCTGGTCAGACCAGCGCCAAGTTGTCACCGCTTCAGTCTGGTGTGACCTCGGACATGATGCGAGCCAATCTCGACCGGCCCTCTACTGGTGTATCGGGTATGGCCTCGGCGTACATGGCCACTCACATGCTGAAGTATCGGCCCATCAGGGAGAAAGGACAACAGGTCGCTATGCTTACGGTAGAGGTTTGGCCTATGTATGCTGAGCCATGACGAGAACTCGCCAGGGTCAACGTCAGAATCACTGACCATCCGATAGGCATCGATGAGCTCTCGATTTCGGTACAAGTAGAAGCGCTTCAACCAGCCAAGCCTCTGGTCGCTATCCCTCAGCTTCGCCAGGTGCGGCGCTTCGTCCAGGGTAGCCTTGAAGCCCGCCATCCAGACCAGGAAGACGAGAGCCACCAACAGGATGACGCCAACATGCTGTTTGTCGTAGATAAAGGTGTAGATCGCCCAGGGCGACGGTGTGTCGAATATCCACCAGGCGATGGCAAAGGCCGGCAGCATAAACGGGGGCAAGATCATCAGGCTGAGGCCCAGGCCGATCAATAAACCGACGATTGAGGCGATCTTCTCTCCAACGTTAAACATCCATGTACTCCGTATTCTTGAAAAAAGAAGCCCCGCCATAGCGGGGATGTTCGATTGGCTGTTTAGTCCTTTATAGCTCGCCTCCCGCGATAGCGACAGCCCGCGACCGGTGGCTTCAGCAGCTTTTCGACGACGTTAATACGGAGTAAGGCGCTCGTTCAGCCGCTCGTCGTAACGAGAATCGAAAAGCTCGTAACGGAGTCCATATTTTTGCGCCAGACCTCGAGCGTAGACGATTGCTTTGTCGCGGTCGTTGAAGTTAATGTCATCGACGGCAAGCCATTCGGAACGCTCGTAGCTGCAATTATGAGAGAGATCGACGACCTGCACAGCTGACCTGTCTCCCCCAGGATGCATTACGAAATAGAAGGTACCGGTAGCCATAATCTCGCCTTGTGTCGAAAGCAGTACGCAAACTCGACGCATTATGAAGCCAAAAGCCATAAGATACCATGCACCCTGGCGACCGTTGCGAAAGCAGGGTCGCCGGCTTTCAATTAGTACTTGTTGCGCGAAAACGTGTACATAGGTGGCTTGTGATATTGGTCAGCACCAGCAAAAATCTCTGCCGGCGCATCCGGCCATTCCTGGCGTACGACGTCGAATTGACCCTCGTTCCAGAGGCGCAGGAACTGCAGGCTGTCTTCAGTGCTGAGTGCAAACTGGATAGCAGCTGCAGAAGGGTTTTCTGGATTGGCTGCCTTCTTCGCAGCCGCCAGTTCATCGAGCAGGCTATTCAGCCCGGAGCCGGTGAACGGGCCCAGCGTGTTTGTCGCATCGCACCAGCGATCTGGATCGGTACCCAGGCCCTCGCTCAAGTACTGCCAACCGTCTTCGGTCTTGCGCAGGTTCAGCGACAGGGCTTGCATAGTTTCTTGTTGGCTCATGGTAATTCCTTTTTTAGCATAGGGGGCCCTGATTGAGAGGAGGTCGCCCACTCCGGCGTCAGCCGGCTTCGTCTTTGATTTTGCTTGCAACCACCAGCCCATCGACCCAGGCATTGGGATTGAGGTTGCGCAGCAGTTCTTGGTCACTGTATTCGGCGCCAGGTGTGGTGCAGCCGCAGTTTTCGCAAACGTTGGTACCGGGGTTGACCTCAGCCGCCCTTCGGCACCGATTACAGTCGTCCCACAACGCGCCGTCGACAACTTCAGCCATTGGCAACCGCACTCCCCACCTCGGTGTTAAGCCAGCGCTCGAAGCGACTGGCCTCAGCCCGGAAACAGAACAGGCGCTTGCGGCCACCCTGCCCTTCTCCATAACTCCAGAATGCGCCAGCTTCTTTTGCCGCGTTGATTTCATCCTGTGGCACAGTGAGCTGCAGGCGATCTTCAACACCGGTCACTTTCAATACTGGGGACTTCATCCACTGTGCGAAGTCAGCAGCTTGCGATGGCGTGCAGGCCCAATGTCCGAACACAGGCATCCACTCCGCGCCAGCGGCTTTCACCGCTTCTTTCTGTTCGAACGGAACATCAAGGATCAGCCAGGATTGATCGAACTCCATCACATCTTCCGACGTCAGCACTAAGCCTTGCATGGCCTTCTCAGTCAGCTGACGCAGTCCCCGCTGGCCGTCGTAAAGGCAATGCGTGTAAATACCTGCAGCGCCAAACGAACAGTAGGAGTCATTCGGTTGGAGCCGGCGCAGCTGCCAACCAGCCCTGATCAGGCTCGAGGCCTGGTTACTACCGACTTTCTCGCTGCCTAGCAAATCCATGATGTGAAGTGGGTGCACGACCTGTTCCATTTTTTACCTTCCTTTTCCACGCCTTGCCTGGATGGTTTCAGTTCACCGGTCGCACTTCAGCGCCAGCATGATTCCCAAGGCCTTTACTGATTTAGGGATCGTCGAGCACTCCAATTGATCATTCCTGGCAGCGGGCCAGCTTCTCGATATCGATGCCGACGGCCAGAAGCGCAGCCTCCATCTCGTCAAACATGTCTTGTCGGCCCTTCCGCTCACGCTCGTCGATACAAGAATCGCTAGATTTTATCTCTGGCAGTTTTAGCGTAATGTTCGCGCCCGTGCCTTCAGGCTTAGCCTTGACCATGGCGTTGTAGATCCGGTCAGCCAGGATACGGTGATTGGTTTCAGTCGGCTTGAAGTCCCCAAACGAGACATACGCCTCAGCGCCAGCGTCCTTCATTTCGTCAGTGACCTGGTACCGGTACGGCTGGTTGTACATCGTCTCGATAACCATGTCGCTGCAGTCGACCATCTGCCGCATATTGTTCTTCAGCTGATCAGCCATTTCGGTGAAGCTGTTTAGCGAGGCTTTGAGGATATTCCGAGCTTTTGTCTCAACAGCCTTTTCAAAATCATGCCAGTCCCCACGGTGCATGCGATGCTGAAGCATACGGCCACTAAACTCTGAAATCATGGCTTCGAACTGGGCGTGAATCACCTGCACACCGTTAATAGTGATCGCAACCCGCAGCTTTTCTGGGCTGAAATCTTCGGTTGCCATCATTTGCTCAACCAGATCCTTCGGAATGTAACCGAGGATGATGTGAGAGAGCCAATTACCATCACCTCCCTCAGCACTTTTCAAAAAACTGAGACCAAGCGTTTCAAATGCAGGCTCAGCGCCCTCAGGCACATCCCGCTCGGTAAAGTTCTTGTTTTCGGGCATGACTTCCTTTTCCTTAATCTGTTTACTTGGCCGCCGATTTCGACATACCAAGCAGGGCCGCCGCGTAGAAAATCGCCAGGCGGGTTGCCGCTCGCTTGTCGTCACCATGAGGCACGATAACGTTGCAGTCGCCACGACCACGCGGGTAGCAGCTGACTTCGTTGGTTGGCTTCGCCCCTACACCGATTTGCTCGATTTGGATGTCGAGATCTGCTGCCAGGTTCAGGGCATCGTCGCCGTTCTCGCGGGGCTTCCAGTACTCCAAGGTCTCCTGGATGAATGGAGGCTGATCAGCAACCGACGACCACATCAGCTCAATGCCAACAGCCTTGGCGGCGAATTCAACCAACTCACGCTCTGGGATATCCAGAGCTGGGTAGTCTTTGAGGTTCATAACGCGTCCTTGAATTGGAATTAATGGGTGATGGATTGATAGGTGCCGTGGTTCCCAAGCGGCAGCCAGCGCGGGCCGCCATCAAAATCTTCGCAATACCACTCCCAACCTGATTCGCCGGCGTCGGAACCCGAATTGTTGAGCTGCACGTAGGCCTCAGGCGCACCAGCGTCCAGGCTGATGTTCAGGCCTTGGAAGCCAAAGCCAGCAAACTCCGAGGAGATCTTGCCAGTACGGCCATCCAAATTACGCACCTTGGTGCCTTCCCAACTACCCATATTCTGACTCCAATTTTACGGTAATAGCCTGGGCCGATTATTCCGGCAGCGAAACTTGGCAAATCGACCCCGTGTAGGGCTTTCAGTCGTTCGTAGCGAAGGTCTGGTTGCAGGACAGATCTTCCAAGTACTTGCCCAGATCTGCCACACAGTTGTTTTTCATCTGCGTGGCTACTTCAACCGACTTGCGGGAGGTTTTTGGGAGCAAATACACACTCCCATTCAGCGGCGCCGGCAGCTTAGCGACAAAGTACGGAGCCTCCAGATTGCGCATGGCAAGGAAGAAATTGTGCTCGAACGCAAGCGATGGAGTGATAACTCGCAGCTCAAAGTCTTCTCGCAAACCGCGCATTGCCTTGTAGCTGATGTGTTGACTGGTCACGGTGGCTTTGAGTGGCACTGCTTTGCCCAGCTTCTTGGCGATGTATTGAGCCTCCGCCAGCTTGTCGAGCGCTTCGAGGTCATCCAGGAAGATGCGGCCATCCCAGCCGAAGAAAACAAGGGCGGCGTTGCCGCTCATGAGACGATTCAACGAAACGTCTGCCAGGGCAGCCTTCAGCGCCTCTTCGCTGACAGTCTTTACCAGGCCACGCTCGATAGCGTACTGCTCAAGGGTGTGGATACCCTCTGGTGCATTAGGGTGGCTAGCGATGCCTGCGATGTCCTGCAGATCACCCTCCCACTCTTCAGTCTCCTCGACTTTGAGTTCGTCGAGCGCGTAGAAGTACTGCTCAAGGTTCGACCAGCAGCGATCTTCGTGACGGAATCCACGCAGCCAGCCTGGCTTGTTGATTCTCGCGTCTTGGTTTCTGAAATTCTGCCACTTCGGAACGTTATCCGCAGAGATCAGCTTGTCCGTTTTCAGGGCGACCGGCTGAAGCTCGTGGATCATCAGCACCACGTCCAAGCTCATTCCTTTGTTTTCCACTTCTGCGATCTCCGCGATTGTCTTACAGATCTATAGGCTTAATCGGTCAGACCATGTCATCTAAGAGTCTGAACTCGATCTTGACCGGGTTCTTTTCAGTTGGCTCGTACACCACGTCGGGCAAATAGTGCCTGAATGAACGCCGGGTGGACTTCATGGGGCAGTTGAAGGTGTAGGCTTTATGATCACCCTTAACCTTACCGCAGTGCTTGCAGCGGTACTGCAAGATCATTTGGTACGTGTGCTCAGGGTGATAGGCAACCAAGCTATCTTCGTCAGCTGGTAGCGGGCAGTTGAGCGTCTCAGGCTGATGCTTGGCCTTGAGTTTTCCGCAGTTTTTGCAGCGGTAGATCAAGTCTTCTTCTGCCTGCGTGAGCTTTTTCTTTGCCATTTTCAATTCCAGTATTGATTCAAGCTGTCGGTGCAGTCAGAAAGTTACTTCGACGTGCTTGAACCCGGTGAAAAAACTCTTGATCTTCTCGACAGCGTCAAAATCGCTATCGGCTTGGAACTCCCAAGCCAGGAATTTGCAGGAGAAAAATAACTTTCCATCCTTGCCCTGAACCCAGTCACCACCACCGAAGCCGCCCGCGCCATTGACGGTAAATACGAGGCTGTCGTAGGTGGGGCAGTCGCACTCCTCTTCACACCTGCAGGTGGAAGTGGCGCGAACTCTGATTACATCAGCTACGGCATTATTCATGGCCTTTCCTTTAAATTGTTGCCAGGTAAGACTGAGCTTCCTAGATATGCCGTCAATTTACACCTCTAGCGTTATACTTGCAAGCCTTTGATGCCATTATTTCACCATCATTTTTAGATTTTCGAGGCGTGAGCGCTTTCCCTTGAAAGCCCCGACGTTGATGGCTTATGGGTCGTGTGGGTGCAGGATCGGCGAGGTGGATTTTCTAGGATATTGCGGACATAGGGCCCAAGAATAGGGCCCTGGCGTGAAACGCAGATCGGTTATGGCTCCGGAGAATTGCCAAACGCTGCTTCAAGGTCGTCTCTAAATTCTCTCTCCAATTTTCCTCTAATTCGTGGAAGGTCTGTTTTTACGTAGTTGTTTAAAAGCTCTTGCTTAATCCTTTCATCTTTTTTGTCCTGTCCTGCCAAAACACCTTCAGTCGGTAGGAATTTTCTTGGTAGCCTAGTAAGCAAAGAGGTGAAATGAGTGGTGGTGAATTTTGATTTCTCTTGAGCCAGCTCGTCGCTTTCAAATATATCAATCCACTTTGACGCTATAGAGTCAAGCCTCGCAAGGAGATCCTTTTGAAGATCTTTTTGAGTGAAGTAGTTAAGTCTATTGAAAAATGTTGGACGCTTTATTTTCTTCATGTCGTCGATGACGTCCTGTATCTTTTGACATGTCTCAATTGATAAATGCTTTGCCATTTCCTGCTCCTTAAAGACTCATGATTCTCATGCTAGCACATGCAGCATAACGATTTGCATCCATCCAAAATTCCGTTAACCCGCGTAAGTGCCCCAGTGAAAGGCGCTAGCGATGGAAGCCCGAAGGGCCGAGACCCTAGGCTCGGTTCACGACAGCGCGGGCCGCAAGGCAGCGCACAACCCCTGCCCCGAATCCCTCATCGCTCCATCACCTCGCCCCTACACATCCACTCAAATCTTAAATTTTAACTCCTCACCCTGTTCGACCTATAGGGTAATAGATAGGAGAGTAGTAAGGGGGTAACACTTAAAATCTTAAGTTTTCAGACTTAAAGTCAGCCGCCTATGGTTTGCAGCCACCATTCCTTTAAAAGCCCGTGTGCGTAGAGGGTGTAGCTAATTTGCGCCCGATTTCGAGTCATGATAAAACGCTTGACTGTATAACGCTAGAGCTTTATTATTCATCCATCAGCGGTAACCCGGTGTCTTATCCTCCTATAGGGAGAGACGCTCAGAATCTTAAATTTTGATCGACGATAGACTTAAAAGGATCCAACCATGAACGTTAAAGGTCACGAAGTCACTGACGCACAGCACAGCGCTATGATCGATGCCATGAGCTCGGTTGAGCAATTCCGAGCTTCAGACATCGAAGCCGTCGCTGTGAGTGCCGGCGTTCCACAAGGTAGCATCGCCAACCGTGTTGTTGACCGCATGATCCAGGCTCAGCGCAAGAAAGGTTGGATCACTCTGGTGGGTCGTGGCCCGTATTGGACTACCCGCTAAGCCTGCTGACAGCATCCGCCACCACTCTCCCGCTGGAGCTCACATGTCGACCACGCAAAGCGTAACCCTGAAAGCTGGCCAGATGGCTTGCTGCCCGATCTGCAAGAAGAACCAGTCCGATCCAATCCAGGACTACTTTTCGACCATGCAAACCTCGGTGAACGAACGTTGCGACAATTGCGCTAAGCCACTTCGTTTCATTCGCAAGGAATCTGGTGATTTCGAGATTCAGTCCGTGCCGGTAAGTACTGCCACCTAAAGCATCCAATCTTACCGCCTGGCCGACCTGAGGTTAACGTGTCCGAACACCCAAACGTAACTCTGCAGCCGGGCGTATTGCTTCATTGCCCCCTGTGTGAGCGCGATCAGTTAGATCCCGTCGAAGACTATGCATCGCCCGCACAAACGGTCACCAAAGAGCATTGTGAGTACTGCGCTGTAGTTCTGGTGATCACTCGTCTTCCCGCTGACAGCTTCAAGGTCGAGGCAGTGTATAACCGACCAACTACAGGAGTTTCCCATGCGTCATAGCTGGCAACACTACACCCACCCATCCTGGGGCCCGAGCAAGCTGATGGGTCAGCCCCATCGCCAGTGTGACCACTGCGGTGCGATCCAGTATCAAAGCACCGAAACTTCCTGGATGCGCGTGACCGGTCATCGCTGGTTGCCACTCGTAGGCCGCTGCGCGGGAGTTAGCGAATTCGTTGCCTGGGGTATCACTCAAGGTGAGCAGCCCAAGGGCACGGTGCAGGCCCGGCATCAAACGGAAGCCCTGTTGTTGGCCGCCGAGCAGAACAACATGAGCAATCAGGACTACCTCCTCACCGTCGAACGTGTATCGCCGGCGCCGGTGAAGAAGCGTAACCGGGGTACACCAGGGCCCCGAGTTCATCTGTACAATTATGCGGTTACAGCAGATCCGCTCATGCCGGAGCACGTACGCGAGCAATACGACCGCGAAGGTATCAAGGGGACGGCTTGCGGCTATGTGCGCCCGCTTACCACGACTAATGCTGCGGAAGTGACCTGCACGCACTGCCTGCGCGAAATCGCCAAGGCTAAGTAACCCCTCGGCTTACGATTTTTAGCTATACAAGGATTTTCCATGAGCAGTAACCCGACCACCAAAAGCGTTACACCAGACGACGTAGCCACCTTTGACCGCTACGACATTTGCGAGGCGCATTTCATTTTGGAGTGCGATTACAACGTGTCGGGCGTGCTGCGAGAGCGCCCTTCCAACATCCGCCGCAACATGTCGAGCGGGTATCAGCTCCATCGAATGGGCTTCAAGCCGGCGCCAAGCCTTAGCTTTGAGACCATGACCGATAATGGTCGTGCTATCTACCGTGAATTTGTCAAACGCTACAAATTGCCCAAGTGAGTGCATAGCACCTCTGTCCGAAATCTTAAATTCGAGGAATATCCTATGAGCGGAAACCAGCCAGTCAGTATCCTTGCGTCGATCTCTACTCACCGTGGCTTCGAGATCAAGCCGGTAGAGGGTTCAAACCAGCTCAGCATCACCCTGGAAGGCCGTGAGGTCGGCCAGGCAGACTCGGCGGCGCTGGCAAAGGCCTACATCGACTTCTACTACAGCGCTACCGACACCTCGTTCAGCCTGTCTCGCCAGCGCCTGGAAACAGCCCAAGGACGTGACGACGCCCAGCCTGAGCCGGAGCTGAGTCGTGGCAAACTCAACGCTTGGGTAATGTGGTACCGGAATGCCAGCGGCTGCGGCTTGCGTGAGGCCCACCAGGAAGGTATGCGTCGTTTGCAGGCAAAAGGCGCCTGACGCCATCACACAGAAATCCGTCAATTTATCCGAATCAAAGGAATCCACCATGGCTGCCAAGCAGAACCAGGCCACCAACAAGCCGCTCTACGTGCTGCGCAACGCTAAAGGCGAGTACTACAGCTTCACCGACCAGAGCACCTACGATGGCCCCCAGTTCAGCCGCGACCCCGGCAACGCCAAGCAGATGAGCGCCCAGGGCTGCGGTAACGTGCGCAAGCTGCTGGCCAAGCCTTCTTATCACGGTGTTCAATTTGAGCGCATTTCCGTGAGTGACCTGATCGCCGATGGCACGCTGCGGGCTGAATGACGCAATAGGTGCTGGAAGGGATGATGCAGCCTAATTCAAGAATCGCTGCAGGCGCTAACGATCAAGTCCGGTGTTCAGTTCACGATTAGCTACCTGAAATGGCGCCAGCAAGCGACTGATGGTAGGCCCTTGAATGTATAACGCTAGAGATGTATGATTTGCACATCTCAAGATAACTGACAAAGGGCAAGAGAATGGAGCGCAAACCCGGCTGGTACCGCGTGCGACGCAACGATGAGTGGACTATCGCCAAGTACATTGGTCATGGCGATTGGCGGTGGATGGGCGTTCCCCTGAAAGATACCGGCTTCAGCCAGCTCACCGATGATCCAATCAGCCTGCCGGAGAATGCGCCACTGCAGCCAGAGCAATATCGCCCAGCTGGGTATTTCCGCGTGAAATTTAACGGTTCCTGGTCGATGGCTAACCACAGAGGAAACGGCCATTGGGATTGGGATGGTGCAACGGTTGGATCGCTGTTCTTTTCTGAGATTGGCGGGATGCTCAGACCTTATTGCCATTATCGAGTAAAGGTGGATGGCGAATACACCCGTGCTCAATATATGGGCGATCTGAGCTGGTGCGTAGAGCCCCACAACATCATAAAGTGGGCGCACGAGCTTCAGGAAATTGGTGAGCGCTATCATGTTCCACTGGTCGGCGCCCCTCAGCATGTCGACCCCGATGAGATACCGCTGCTTAAGGTCGATCAAGCGCCAAAGACCTTTACCGATAGCGACATTCTCGATTTTCTACAGCGACATCACACCCTACATGGGGCTGTGAGCATGCTGTACGTCGTCAACGGTTATGAGGTTGCCCTCACCCAAGACGACGAACCTGTCGGCCCTGTTTTCAAGCGTGACTCGCTTCGTGAAGCACTGATTAAACTGATGCAGGAGGAGCGCTAGATGGAGCGCACACAGGGTTTTTACCCAGTAAAAATCGATGGTTATTGGACAGTCGCAATGTACTACGCGGCGAGACCCGATAGGCCAGGATACTGGTCGACCTCTGATGGTGTCATGCGCATCGAGGAATTTGAGGACGTCGGGGCTCAACGTATTCCAATGCCTGATGACGAACCAGATCCTCAGGCCGCCGCCGTAAAATGTGTCGACTGTAAATGGGGTGAGTTCCAGCGCACAGACAGCGGACGCGTCAAGAAAAAGGTTGCTGGCCGATGCCAGGCGGTCGTCGATGTCGAGTTGCCTGTACTGCTCTGCTCGGATGCGCCAAAAGCCTTCTTCAAGCAAGGCATCTGGCCTGACACTGTAGGCCGGTGCGACTTCTTCACGGCTCTGTGATTTCTCGGCCATAATGGGCCATCTATTGGGATAGGGTGCGAGGCTTCATGAAGCGCGAAGAGATCGAAGTCGGCAAGACCTATTGGGATGGGAAGAAAGGCCTGCGCAAGGTCTTGGAGATCGGCCCGGACGGCCATGGCTCGGAGTGCGTGGAGTATGCCTTACTGAGCGGCAGAAAGAACGGTACACCGCTAAAGCGGGAAGCCTATCAGGACTTCTCTGTGTACGGCTGCTACACGCAGTCGTTCCAGCTGTGGGCCAAGCAAATCGTTGAGTTTGGCCCTGACGCTCTGAAGTGATCCAGGTGCTGCGAAAAGGCCGGCTTGTTAGCCGGCCTCGTCGTTTGTAGAGCCAGGTACTCCTATGCTTTCCCTGGCAGACCTTTCTGGTCGAACTGCTTGCGCTGCTCAGCCAGCACCTGGTCGATAAAATCGCAGTAGGCCAGCGTAGCCTCCTTGCGGAAAAACATCGAATCGCCTTGTTGCAGTGCCAAGGCCTCGCGGCGATCTTCTGCCGTTCTTGCAGCTACCCGATCCCAAACCTGCTGCTGGCGCTCAGGCGTGTTCGGAACGCCCTCCTCGACCGCCAGGCGGCGTAGGGCTTGGCGCAGTCGGATCAGACCACAAGAACGCTGGAGATGCTTTCCTCCGGGGCGCCAAGGTCATGGTAATGGCAGGCGTTCTTGTCTTCCTCCATCACCGCAGCCTTCTCATGCTTGACCGGTTTCCCGCAACGGAAGCAGGTACCGGCGATGCTTGATCCACCCTTTGGCAAGATCCACTGATTTTTTCCCAGTCCGCTCATCGATTATCCCCCTTACGCACCGTATTCGACGCCATACATCTGCCCCTTAGACTCCAGCTCCGCCAGAACCCAAGGGCACTCAGCATCGCGGCGGGCTTTGTACGCAACCAGATGCTCCAGGCGAACGCGGCGGTGCCGACCGATCTTGGTGAACGGGATTGCCCCACCCTCAATCAGGCGCACAAACGATGGTCGGGAAATGCCGAGCATCTCTGCAGCCTCCTGGGTCGTCAGCTCTGCCTTCACCGGCATCAGCTTGACCCCGTTACCCTTGGCGACCTCGCTGAGCGCCTCCTTCATCAAACGCAGCGCAATCGCTGGTATCGCCAGGTGCTGAGGCTTGCCTTTCTCGTCGACTATCTGGATTAGCACGGTCTTTGATTCATGCGCTGGCAGCGAGTCGAAGGCTGACACTGCTTTTGCGGCATATGCCTGCTCTGCCTCGCTTGGCAATTGAGCTGTTTTTGACATCCAGACGGCTCCATCTCGTGGGTGATGGTGTAAATTTATTCGAAATATTCGAACAATTCAAGCAAGCACTATGCTATAGTTCCTCCTGTCAATTGATGCTATCGTTTGGTCAATAGCAACGATTGAGGGTTACACAATGGAATATGATTTCGGTTTTGATGACTCGTCCTACTCTTCGAGTAACGAGAGCTACTCTGCCTCGAAGAAGACGGTCGAAAATGACAAGCAGAAGAAGGATAAGAAGAAAAAGGGCTCACAGACCACGTCGTCTGATAGCCATGATTTCAGCAGCCTCCCTCTGTCGATCTCCATGACCAGCTTCACCGATTTCTAAGACACACAGAATTGAAATGGAGCTGGATGCAGAATACCCCTGTGTCCAGCAGCAAACTCCAAAAGGAAAATCACCATGATCTCTTCTCTCAATAGCTTCCCCGTTGGCTCGAAAGTACAAATCGCTCAGCGATTCTTCGTGCACATCCGCCCAGGGTTCTGGCGTGAAGATCATGAAATACATGGCAATCGCACAACCAGGCCAGCGGCCTCGCTCCGGAGCATGGAGGTTTCCAGCGGAAAGCCTGCAGTCCTGCTTCCCGATCAGCATGGCTACTTCGTTGACTGGGATGGCAATGTCCGTCTGGCGCTTGAACCTGGCGAAGGTCTGCACTCCCTGATCGACATCGCCAAATCTCACCTGACTGTGGCCGACTCCTCGCACTTCGCGGTGCATGAGTGCATCTTCTTCCGGACGTTTGAGCAAATGTCGGCTGCCGGCATCCAGATCAATCTGGTCAAGGCCGCGTAAGCGGCTTTAGCCGAATATCGGGAGACCTCCATGGCAAAGCGCCGAACCTTCGCAGACCTACAACTGCAGGCCCTCTACGATGAGCTGCGCAGCATTCGGCCCGATCCGGAGCGAGTTCGCGGCAAGGGTGGCGGTGGCAATGCCTATGCGGTCGGCTACACCCAGCCGGAAAAGCCTAACTACATCTTTCCTAAGGGATCGAGAGCCTATGCTCATTGGGCTGCCGGCGTGGACAACGCTGCCGATGATGCAAAGTCTTCCAAAGCTCGCACCTAGGCACCTGCAGAGGAACAACCTAACGTGAGCTATCCTATCAATCTGGTATCTGCAGATGGCCAGGAAGTCGAACATTGGACGCTTCCAGGGCACTTCGTGACCGACCCCGAGGTGTTAGCCTGCGAGATGGAGCGTATCTGCCAGGCTGCTTACGAGCTCGGGCGCTCCCATGAGCGGGATGCCATGCACATGCATTTGCAGGATCGTCGGAAACTGGTCAAAGGAAAAAACACTGGTAAGTGTCCATCCGGGCATTGATGTTCGAAATTCGCCAAAGGGGCCCCGCATCAGCGGGGCCTTTTGCATTGTGGCTGCTGTTGCGCTCCGGGCAGATGATAGACTCGCCGGCATCAAGCCATACGTAGGAGTAAGAACATGGAAATCGGAAACAAGAAAGAGATGCTGGAAAAGCTCGTCAGCCTCAGAATGTCGGCGATCTCACTGGAAATCTACCTGAATCAGCCAGAAGACAGAATCACAGAAGATGGCTATCTCACTGGGCTGATAGAGCTGGATGCCGAATCCCTGCAGATGCGCCGACTTATCAAACAAGCGAAGGATGGTCTACCAGGTGCTCAGCAACGTGAAGATGATATGCGAGAGAGGGCATTGATAGCCGGCGTTGAGGCCCTGGAGCTGGAGGCTCAGAAATGCCAGGAGCGAGGGGATGAAGACGGTGCACGAAAGTGCCGGAAAAGCGCCCAGCTCATTCGGGAGCAGATCCGGACTTCCGAAATCAGTGAACGCCGAGGCGGACTCAAGCTCGTCGAGTGAGCTTGTCTTCCGGCAGAATGGGCGACTAGGGCTGGTCGCCCCTACAGGTATAGCTTTGGCGAAATGGTCACGACCAGGACATAATTCTTCGCTTCCATAGATGCTTCCTCACTGCCTGGATTTTCCTTTTCAATACGGAAGCCTGATATCGCCACGGATTCACCTACTCTCAAAGTGATCTTAGAACTGTGAAGAACTTTTGAAACCTTCTCTCTCTTGATTAATTTTTCACATTTGGCGGTATGTACCTCACCGCCAAATTCCAATTCGTAGCTCCAGACTATGGCGTCATCAAGTTTATCTGTTGGAATTATTTTTCCCGTCTGAAAACCTGTGTATAAAGACCCATCAAAAGCCAGATTGTAGCCCCAAATTTCACCACCATAAGGGTCAATCATTGTCCTAATTTGTTCGACGCTCGGCTGATCTCCGCCACATTCTGCACCTCGCAAAAGCGTCGTAATAGGCACAGCGTCAAAATGAGATTCTGGGTTACTTAGATAACGCTGAACAATAGGATCTGCAATTACCTCCACCCTCCCCTGTCTAGAAAGGGCTTTCTCCATCAAGTCACTGGTCAGCGCATGATTTATCATAACCTCATTGATGCTGGCTCCCCCGGCCCGAGAGTAACTCGCACGTGGATCTATGTAGAAAGCTGGATCAATTACCTTTGCGTCACGCTCTAGCTGCTGCCAGTTAACATCTTTAGCTGCTGGATCACCTAACAGAATCTTGTAGGTGGTAACGTTAGCCAGAGTGCTAGCCTCAGCATTCTGTTGGTTGAGGCATAAGGATGCCGTGATAGTAATAAAGGCCATACCTTTAAGTGCGAAGTTTAACGCTTTCATCACTACTACCGCCCGATCAAAATAAAAAGTCCGGAAAAGGTTAACTTCCCGGACTAGCTTCCTGTGTGATGATCAATTATTGATCTTTGAAGTGGTATACGTCATCGTCATTCCGCTTTTACCTTTGCTTCGATCAATCTCGGGCTTGGCGATCAAGATTTTAACCTCACCTTTCGTTGGGTTCATATAACCTTGAGTAACTGGATCTTGGCTCTGACCATTCATGCGGGAGAGCAGCAAAGAACCGCCCAGCTTAAATACTGAAATACCAGAGTATTTTGCCTCACCAGCACCTGGCAAAATTTTAGTTTCCGGGTAATTTTTGCAGTCAGGAACAGTAATCTCTGACAGTAAATTCGCTTCGTATGAAAGTATGATATAACCGTTATTTCCGGCATACGGCGTGGCTTTAAATAGGTAGCCGAAAGTTGCTTGCGCTGGCACTATTTCGTCTTTGAAACATTGATGCTTATAGAGATAACCGCTAATTGTAGAGAATCTACCCCCTCCAGGCACGCCATTGACTGTTGGGAAAGCGAAACTGTCACTTTCATCTAAGGTCGCGCCCTGCATGGCCAGCGCTTTTTCCAGAACTTCTGGGGTGACAGCCTTGTTGAGCCTTTGCTCGACTCCCCCAGTCGAAAGGATCTCCGCATTCGGATCAACGACTACTACATCCTTTTCCAGCTGCTGCCAGTCAATGTCGGTGGCCGAAGGATCTTTGAGTTTCACGGTATAGAGATCAACCAAGACGGTTATGTTCTTGTCGTCTGAGATCTTCAGCGGAAAATCAACGGTTACGCCATCAGCCGCGACAGGCTTTGTGCTCTGGCAACCGGCTGAGATTGCCAAGGCAAAGGCGGTGAAAATGCCTGCAACGTATTTTTTCTTATTCATGTTGAACTCCGATTTCAATTGACGATTTTCGGCCTGATGACCACGACAATCACTTCATTCCCAGGCGCATCCGCGTAGCCGAAAGTCACCGGATCCTGCTGCTGCTCACGCAGCCCTGAAACAACCAGGGTGGTGCCTGGTGGCATGTAGGCCACCGTAGAGCGCATACCACCCATACCACCAGGAAGCGTCGTTCTACCCTCAGGGTCACTGCAATCAGGCACTTCGATTTTTGGATCAAAGTCAATCATGTAGGACAGCATCATGCCGCCGTTGCCCAGCAGCCTAGGGTTTACGGAGAACGTGTGACCAAAGGTTGCAAGACCCTGCCTTACGCCATCCGGCTCACATTGCTTCGCCGGCAGAAAAGTCCTGGACTCAGTCAGTTGAACCTGAGACTGCTCTCCGTTGACGACATAAAGTACAGATGCACCCCTTTTCTTTACTGAGACCTCGCCCTGCAATGCGAGGAGGCTTTCGAGCATTTCGGGGGTGATCGAACTGTTCAGGTGAACATCGCGAGACTTGAGTTCTCCATTATCGATGAACTCGCCGCGTGGCGTAAGGTCGCTACGGTGGTCAAGCTTCACCGCATCTCGCTTAAATTTCTGCCAATCAATATCACTGGCAGCAGGATCCTTCAATTGGATGGCATAGTAGTTCAGCTCAAACTGGTAGAGTACATTAAGAGGATCAACCTCTTTCCTCACGACCTGCTCGACCTCAGGCGAATGGAACATCTGACAGCCAGCCGATACAGCCAAGGCCAGGGCGGTAAAAGCGCCGACAAGGCATTTCTTCATTTTCATGGATCATTCCAGTGGAGGGGTTGGTTGGTGAGGTGAAGGGTTACCAACCTGGCGGATACGATGGGTAGGAAATCCAGAACGAAAGCGTGTTTGATTCCGGCCCTGGGCCCCACAAGTAAATGCCCGTGCTCGGAATGAAGTAAACCGGCTTACCCTCAATCTGCCCAATACCCTGAGCTGCTGGCGAGCGGTCGGCATAGGCCTTCAACACGTCCCCCAGTCGAAGCGTGTCATCGAAAACGTTCTCGTCGACCAGCTGCTGCGGAGTGGCGTCAAGGTCAGCCTCGGGCTTTGGCATCACGCCGGCGATCTGCTCAGAGGCTCTGCTCCGCAACCACACCCATTCTTCGGGCGGCAATTGGTGGGTAATGTGCTCGAGCACAATGGTCTTGAAGGCTGCGATTTGCTCGCCGGTGAAATTCAACATCAGCAGATCCAGGTCAGTTCATTGGTAAGGGGTGACGGCTTTAGGCGAAAACCCGCTCCAACCATGCATCGTCGATATCCTCGATGGTCACCCCTTCCTTGTTGGTGAGCAGCTTTTTCGTGATGGCAGACGTCCAAGGCTGGCTGGCGCTCATCAGTTTCTGGGCTTCGACCAGATCTTTGCGGCAATTGTTTTTCTCCGCGATCTGCTTGTTCACTGCTTGAGCTTGGCCCTTGAGACCCCTCAGGGCGTTATACGCTTGTTCTGGCAGGACTCTGTCCATCAGGGTTCCTCTAGGTTAGGAGGCAGAATTCGGAACGCAGGCGAAGCCCAGACCCTGGTAGAGGGTAGCTGCACTGCAATACAAGCTGAACAGCGTGAAGACTGTCAGCACCAAGCCCATCGTCCGGGGCGACTTAAACTCAAATCGTACAATCAGGTGGGCTATAAGCGGAACGATGAACAGGAGTCCAAGGACTGTGGCGGCCCACATTGGAAGCAACGTCAGCGCTTGGACAATCACCTCCCTCATGCCGCCGAGCTCCAGCTGGCCCGATCATGCAGCTCAACCTTGATCAGCTTGTCGCCCTGGCGCTTCGTGGCCAGACGGTCATGCTTGGGCGCTTTGAAGTCTTTGCACTTGCGGCCATTGTCCGACAGAGTTCGGACATCATCATGGCCGCAGATTCCGCCGCCGAAATCGCCATTGATTTTCTGAAATTTGGCGCAGCCGCCGCAATCACGCATTTTGCTCTCCTTGAGCTTCAGCCATCAGCCCTGTGTCATCCAGGGAGAATTGCATCATGGAACGGTACAGATCCTGATCCGACGACGGCAGAGCTTCTGCAGCCTGGCGCATCTTGAGCGGATTCATGGTTGGTACCGTGTAGCTTGGCATGGGTACGGACGGTGACAGATCCTTACCGTTAGGCATCACAAAGCTGCCGTGCATCTTGACCGCATGCATAGCCGATCTGTAGATCGCATTTACGACTTGTGCCGGCACAAACCTCACTCCACGCGCTTGCTGCACGGCCTTCCGCAACTGGTGCTTCACGTAGCGCTCGTTGGAGGCGGCAACGCCGGCGAGATAGTCCTCGATTTTCTTGCGACCGTCCTCACCACTCCCCCGCCGCACATGCGCTTGGTTGATTGAAAACGGCTTGATGACGGCGTCTTGCGCCGACTCAATCTCAAAACTCATGATCGATACCCCTTACAGGCCTACCTGTGCGATGGAGTTCCCATCACTCCCAGGTGATGTTCTTCTGGTACTGCTCTGCACGCTCATGGGCTTCAGCAATGTCTTCCGGAGTCCAGCGCTCGATGGTCAAACACTCGATAGGGTGTCCATGAGTGATTCTGCCGTCAGTCCACTTTACAGAGTAGAGCTCTGTAAAGACTCGATTCTTGAGCCCTTCCACGTCGGTTACGACACTAACACGTACCGTAACCTGGTTTATCTCACCGTACTCCCGGCCCAGGCCAGGATCAAACAGAGCGACCTCACGCGAGACAAAATGACCTTCGCGGAGGGGCTGTGGCTCAACATCATCAAAGTACAGAGCGACTGGCAGAACTGACATCCGTGGTATTCCTTAAAATGGCAATTTACGTAATACGATTATTTAGACTGGCACGACCTCAGGTCATTCAGATAAGCGTAGCGGCTCCGCACAGCGCCCAGGCGCCCATCATAGCGCTCCTTAAGCCTGTCAAAGCAGGTATTCAACTGAAGCAACTGTTCATCGCTAAGCGTGCTGTCCTGGGGTTTGGAGACAAACCTTCCCTGTGCATAGCTCAGCAACAGCAACAGGTCTGGATCAATCATCGACTGCATGGCCTGCATGAGCTGTAGATCCTGGTCGCTTGGCGAGCCGGCCTGTTCGTAGGCGTGCATCAGCAGGATGTTGGTTAACGGCAGGCCCGACTTGGACATGTCGCGCAACATAAGCGTGTTGGCGAACGTTCCCTCGCCCAGCTGGGTGTAGACCAGCAATGCCCTCCGCTCTACCGGTGCCCTGGCCTCCATCTTTTCATCAACCGACTCACCCACATAATGGGCGCTAAGGGCCGATGCAGCAACGCAAACGCCAAGGGCTACCAGGGTCGTTAGGCTGAAAGAGGTCATCAGAGACGTTGTGGTGGACGGGCGCGATGGCATGACGTGTACCGGCAGGTTTTGAAAGGCGGCCAGTATAGTCCCAAAGACATTAGCCATCAATTGACGCATCAATGTTCGAGGCGATCATTTACCCTCAGGCTTGATCGCAGATTTCCGAGGCCTCATCAACCTAAACAATCGGCTGAAGAAATACGCAAAAAAGTCGATTAGGCGGATGATCTTCCAGACCCTCTCCTCGCGGTCTGGTACCAGAAACACGAAGCTTCCGTACACGACAGCAAAACCGAAGATAACCAGGTTGATCCATACAAAGGCGTCAGGAAGAAAAATTGTTGTCGCCGGGATGGAGATGGTGGTTGATGGGATGGTCAGAATCATGGGTGGTCTCTAGGGGTTTTCCAAAGGTAGCAGCATACACCTTCAATCCCTCAAAGGAAGACCACCCAGCGCGTGGTAATCAGCTTTCTATCTTGATCGAAACGAACTCTTTCGCAGGGTGTTGCAGCCTGATCCGCAGGCAGTCACCTACCCTGTGCGCTTCAACGCTGGTTATTGGCCTGGATGCCCGGTGCGAGAATTCTTTTGGGTGCAGTTTGAAGCTTCGCTCCTCGTGATCACCATCGAAATTACGCAGAAGGTGGGAAAACTGCATCGTCAGGAAACCATGCTGCTCATAACACTTAGGGGAGAGGTTGTTAGCCTCAGCATCCCCAAAACTAAAACCAGGCAAATCGCTTAAGTAACCCTTAATCTGAACCTGATCGAATTTTTCGTCACCGATAAGCGCGACATAAGAATCAAGGATCATTAACCTTGATAAGCTTTTTTGAACTTTCTCGCCATGCTCATCTCTCATGCGTACGACACCTGGTATCAGAGGTGCAAGCATGTTCAGCGCCCTCCTTTGCCAGATGCAGTCACCGACATGCTCATCAACACCAAGTAACCAATCAGCGAAGAATTGGTGCAATTCTCTTGCTGAGCAGGTACTCCAGCGCAAGTCCCCGTACTTCTTAACGAATGTTCTCAAGCGATCCGTTTCGCCTCGGTATAAGCACGTCTCGTCTGGAATCAGATATCCACTGTTATAAGGCCTTACCCTCAACCGAACAACCTCGAAGTCGTGGCTAACCTCAAGTTCTCTGTCAGCCAGTCCGCTCGCGTTAAAGCGTATGCTGGTAGCATCCGGCAAATGAGAAACATCTAGTCCTCCGAAATCTTGGGTACCGATAATGGACTCAATGCCGTGCGCAGCTTTCTTGAGACTTTTTGCAATAGCGACGGAGGACAGCAGGGCGTAGTTTTTGATGGTCACGAGGCTTTTCACCTTTATTTTTATGACTCGGCGTAATCATCCGAGACTAATATTGGCGGATCGTACCATACATTCCTTAATTCATTACACCTGGAGATGGGGCTCTGCGCAACACCGCCCCGATTAACGCTTAATCTCAATCGTAATGAAATCATTCGATGGATGCCGCAAGATGATTTGCAGATAACTACCACCAATCCCAGCCTCTGCGGAGATGATCGGTCGACCAATTCGATAGGAGAGATCTCTAGGTTCGAGCTTGAAGGATCGCTCATCCGTGTCTTTTCGAGTTCTAAAGAGCGTAACCAGCTGCATTACGAGGTATCCGTGATACGAATAACATTTTGGCGGGAGCGTACCAGTCTCGGCGTTTGCAAAATCAAATCCTGGAACGCTGCTAAAATAGCTTCGCAAAAGATCCTTATCAAAGGAGTCGTTATTAAGAAGTCCAATGTACGAATCGAGTGCAAGAACGCTCAATATCGTATCTGGCAGACTATGTCCATATTCGTCCCGCATACGTACAGCACCTGCGATCAACGGGGTGATCATTGCAAGTGGTTTCCCACGCCATACGCTGCCTTTTAAATCATCACCCAACTCCGATTCAACTTCAGAAGTCCAGTCCGTGATGAATTGAGTTAGCTCACTAACTGTACAGTCACCCCATCGTAGTTCGCCGTATTTTTTTGACAACTTGCAGGCGCGGTCAGAGCTTAGGTGTTCAGGCCATAGCTCATCTGGAATCAGATACTCACGACTATAGGGGATAATCTTAACATTCATGAGGTTTTCACCTTTCTTTTTATAGGGCTCAGAGAAGTCAGCCGCTGGAGCGCTGGCGGATGATATCACAGAGTTTTTGAATTTCAGGCGAGGGAAAGCGGAGGGGTTTGCAGGATTACAGCGTGCAAGCCTTATTGAGAAGCTCTGCAGTCATCGCCTGAGACTTTAACTGTGCCTCAAGCATTTCGTTAAGCGCGTGGTAGCGGGCTCGAGCAGCTCGCTGGCGATCAGCTTCCGTCTTACCTACTCGGCATCTGATTTTTTCGAACAGTCGATCTGAAACCATCGGTACACATCCTCGGCGTTTTCCAGATGGTAACGCAAACCACCCAGGCCGAAAACAGAGCGCTACTACCGCTCTGGCTTCCAGGCTTCTTGAGAAATCGCCGGCGCTGCGAGTACTGCCTTGTGCAGTTTCTCAGCTGCCTCGATTGCGGCAGCAGCTTTGCTCCGAGCTCTCGACACCAGCAGGTCGACAGCTTTTTGCACCTCCCCCGCATCATTACAGTAGAGGTACTCACCCAGTTTGCCGTCCAGTGAGCTTGGTTTCATCAGGCTTGTCAGGCTGATCGACTTTCGGTGCGCGGTTTTGACTACCTGCGCCTTTCGCTGACACGGAATCTCAGTTACCTCAACACTGAGGCCGGACTCAACGTTTGCGAAAAGGATCACCCGGAAGATCTTTTCTGGGAAATCAGCCGGGTTTATTTCAGCTTGCTTCTTGGCCATATTTTGCTCACTGCACCTGGTTTATCGATTGAGTGTCCTGAGCCTGGAGCGGGCTTTCAAACCAGATGGCGTCATCGCCCAGGCAATCCGTGATGTCCGTGTTGCCGCTGACGCCAATCCAGCGATTGCCGACGTAGCGGCAGGCCAGTGCGAAGGGTTGCTGGCGCTGATAGCCCTGTAGAACGACCACGCGGCTATTGGTTGGCTTTTTCTCGGAAACCTTGAATACGTCCATCGATAACTCCTTGAGTGATTTGGCCCCAAACACAGGCTGTTACGGGTACTTCAGTCTTTCCATCACCGTTTCCGGGTGCATCTCAAAAACGTTCAGGCGTTTGCATTTCAGCAGGATTTCGGGCTTGTGATTCGTGAGAAACCACTGACCTCGGCCCATGGAGAACTCATACACCAACCGCCCGCGACGACTGAAGAACAACTCGCCGTTGTAGCTTTCAAACCCAAGCGCGTGCGTTGCGCTGCGTGGTGATCTTATGGGTACTCCCATTTTCTAGAGCTTTCCCCAGGTCACTTCATCTTTCGGCGCATAGGACTTGTAGATGCATGGCAGTCGACCATCACACTCACGGTACAGCTGCTCATGACCCTCATCGTCACGGCACCAGACGCCCTTCGGCGTGAGTCTGATGACCTCACCGTGGTAGGTTTTCAACCCAACACGTGCCTGGATCTTCCCGAGGACAAAGCCATCGCGATCAATGACCTTGAGGTTGACGGGTTTGGTAATTTCTTTCGCCATGAATTCCTTTCTCCCTTTAGCCGTTCTTTCGGAAAACAAGCAAAAAAGCCCCGCCAAGCACCACGGGTAGAGCGAGTGCAGTGTAGCCGAGGACAACCCACATCAGGGCGTCTACCTGCCAGGTTGCCTTTAAGTACGGCAACAGCAAGAAAGACACCGCCGTCACAGCCATGTTGCTGTATACGACTTTGAACAGAAATGTGACATTGATCTTCGTGCGGATCAGGCTTAACCAGCCCTGCTGCATGCCACTCATTACCGCCAGCCGCGTTTCGAGGTAACGTGCCTCATAGGTAGCGAGTACGTATCGATTCATGCCCGGATACGGCTCAACCATATCCATGGCCGTATGCGTCGACAGACACCACTCATATTCTGCCTTCGAAGCCCGTTGGGACAATCGATAGATCAGCCACATGCACAGCACATAGGCGATCATGAACATGGTCACCGACCACACTAGAAGCGCCAACGGCAGGTCGACCGGTGCCCAGGCCCAATCTGCGACCGCGCACACCAAGGCAGTGAGGGCAGGAACTACCGCGCTGTATTTGAGAATGGTGGCAATCTTCGCAATCCAGCCCTCGAAACGTAGCACTTCAGGCCCTTTTCGCCCCACTCTCAGCATCGCGTCCGGGATGATGCCCAATACCTTGAAATACCTTAACATCCACTCACTCACTGACCAGTTTTTTAGGATTTTCCCACATCCAGCCGTAAAGCTCCTCAGGGGAGACATCTACAGTGTTGCTACGAAGTTCACAGCAGTACCAGACTTTCCAGCCTGGCTCTTGTTCGCGTCGGTAGATTTTGATCTCATCAAGCGGGGGAAGGCGTTCAGAAGGTTGAACCACTTCGGCTTTGATAAAAGCAAACATCAAGCGCTCAAAGCGCTCGTCCTCGATCCGTACCGGCTCCTTATCTTCTCCGTGCATCACTGACTCCCCGCCTTAGATTTGATGTTAAATCAACATTATATGTAAATTGACATAGTGTCAACATTGCTACCACCCAAACAAAAACCCCGCCTTGTCCGGGCGGGGTCTTCGACTGTTGCTGATCATCATCAGCCATTGCGGCAGCAGGAATTCTCCCACATCCAGCCGTATAGCTGCTCAGGGGACACCTCGAAATTATATTCCAGCGAACGAGTTGGGTAGTAGTCGTAGAGCACTTTCCAGCCAGGCCCTGTCGCTAGTCGATACGCCTTAACGGCGCCGATGTCGTTATCGTATTTACCCCTGGCAAAGGCGAGCACAAGCGCAAGGAAATCCCCGTCCTGAACCTCTTCCAACTCAATTTCATCGTGCATTTTTCGACCGTCCTTCATGCGCCGCAAAGTGTGCCGCCGTCATCGATTGGGTTTTCCTTGGCGATCTGGAACCAGCGGTCGTATTCCGCGAGGCGCTCTGCCGTGAGGTATTTATCCAGTCTCTCTGAGAAATCCTGTTCCAATGGTGCCGTCACAATCGACTCACCGCGCTGATGAAGCATCATGCAGAAGTTGGCTACGTCTACCGGATCACCCTTGGTGACGTGGGCACGCAGCAGTGCAGACAGCTTCTCAGCTGTGCACTCCTCATCCCTTTCCCATCCGCCCCGCCCTTTTGCACGGCTTCTCGCCATCTTCTCCTTCATTACTAAGGCGAAGTCATCGATGTTTGCTTTCATGGCCAGGACGAAATTATCGACACTGACGTCATCATGGTGATCGATCAGCGGTAGTGGGTTGTCGCCCTGCTCAGCCGTTTCGACGCGCTCACCTTCGCTCGCTGGTGCCACGTTTCCAGAGATGTACTCGACCTCGTAGGCAGACGAGCTTACCGAGGGCTCATCATTACCTGGTGCGGGGTGCTCACCCAGCTTGATGAATTCAAATTCGCCAACCAGCACGGCGATCTCATCACCATCATCGTCGAGCACCAGCATCGACTCATGCTCATCTGGCGCCTCATGAATGAAGTAGTCACTGCCGATGGTCATGCGAGCGTGGCACATCAGCTCACTTTCGTCACCGCTGCCGATGTACCGAACGGTGTCCCCGACGCTCCAGTCGCGCCACCCCAGCAACAACGGTAGCTTTTCAGGCTTCTCTGGTTGCTGGGCAGATGGACTCGAGCTGCACGGCTCGCAAAGACCACCCGTGGCCTCCATGTAGCCAGCTTCAAAGGAGCCCTTTGGATAGCCAGTACCACAACCGCACCACACCATTGTCTTTGGATCTTCTTTGCAACCGGTGCAGACGCCGGCGTTGCCCGCCATAAAACCGGCCTCGAAGCTATAGAGTGGATGGCCTTCATGGCAGGTTACGCATACCACCTGACGAGTCTGCTCAACCTGTGTTGGCGCCGGCGCCGGGCAGCCGCCGTGTGGCGAACACATCCCAGGGGTCTGACAGCGGATCATCGTATTGCGACAGATAAGGTCACTCACCGTCGGTAACCCCCGATGGCATTTTGAGGAAAATATCAATTTCCTCCAGCTCCGCTTCAGTGAGTACCGGGGAAAGCCCACGAGCACTGTACATGGACAGCAGCCGCTTGGCCTCCTGTAGGTCTTTCTGCAGCTCAGTCACTTGAGGGGAATAGGTGTTGGCCAGGCTATGAATCGAGTCGATGAGCTGAGCCGCCTCACCCAAGCCCACTCCTATTCCGGCTGTATATGCGTTACGTGCAAGCATCCACTTGTCTTCAACAAGCACCTGCTGACGACCCGGCACCTCTTTAAGGAACCAGTCGTTAACATCGCCCTTCAATAGCTCAGTCGCTCGATCTGCGCTGGCGAGGATCACGTTGCCCGCTTGGCTCAACAGCGTTTTCTGGTTCTCGCTCACTTTCCTTGCTCCCTTAGATAAACCCCGATTTCAGACAGCAACTGGCACAACTGGACTTCCTGGCCCTGCTTGACCGCTAAATCGAAGCGCAGGATTCGGGATAGCAGCTGATGGGCTCTGTCGACCTGGACATATTCGCCTGCCTCTTGCTCGCAACCACATCGAGCAGGATGGGCTTGAGGTTGGCTACAGGGCTTCTCGGCCTGCTGGCGAACCAGGGTTGGCATTTTAGGCTGATTGTTTAACCCAGTGGCGAGCTGGACTGCAGCGGATGGGAGTTTAGCCACCTGAAAGACGTCCCAGTCGTCAAACTTCTGGAGCTGAGCTGCCACCTGTGCTGTGACGAAGATTGGCTCACCACCAGATTTCTCGCAGTGTGCAACCCAGGCCCACGGGGTTAGCTCAGCGGCGTTTTCTTCATTCATATCCATGCTCACCAGTCATGGCATCCATCGGGTCGCAGGAAGAGAGAAATCTCATCCTGCAAAGGCTCAAAGAGGTTGCGGTAGCCGCTATCCTCCATGATTCTCTCCAGTAGCCGTTCAGCTTCGTTCAGCCGTGCTTGAGTCTTTCCCTCAGTAGGCTGAATTACGACCTTAGGATCCAGTGGCACCCCGAAGCGAGTGTTATCGCAGCCGATGCTGGCGCCGACGTAAATCAGGCTGTCCAGATGGCCCCCAAGCGTAGCCCGCCGATCCTCGGCGTAGAGTCGAATGCTCTCTTCGCCCCACCCTGCTTCCCTCTGAATATGAGCAACGTGCTTGAGCTGATTCTCGAATTCTTCCGGGGACATCAGTTGGCTCCTTTTTCTGATGGCTTGCCACGCAGTTGAAGGACGCTCAGGATCCGCCCCTTCAAAGCCTTTATGCTTTCGAGGCGTTCCTCCCTGAATTTGATCCTGCCGTATGCCCCCACCGCATCTGAACGATCCTCAATTAAGTCCTGGATTCGCCTGAGAACATCCTTCTGGTGCGTCTCAGCGTCGTCCAAATACTCGATAATCGTCTTGAGGTCGATGATGTCAATCGACACTTCATCATCCGTTACGGCCTGGCGCGATGCGTCCAGAAGCAGGTTTTCATCCGCCTCCTCGATCATGGACAGATACGACTGGCGTTCCAGCTCTTTCTGCCGCTTTTGCGCCCAGAGAAGCTTTGCCAGCTCCGGCACGGCCTCCTCCACCGATTTACTGTGACCCGCCCAGGTGCACGCCAGCATGAGGTTCATCGGAAGGCTAAAGTTCTCGACCATGAACCCCTCGGCGTCGAAGCCATCCGCATCATGAGGAACTAGGTCACGGAGCGTCTCAGGGCCGTCGAAATACACCCAAACCGGTTTACCCATGGCGATGGCCATACCCACTTCGAAAACCGTTCCAGAATCGGGCTCCAGGCCCCGGAAACAGTTCAGATTAGCCAGGACGGCATCGGCACGCTTGATCATGTCCATGTTCATGCTGCTGATCTGGGCGGCCATTTGCGCCGGCGCCAGTGCCTGGTCGACTTCGTTGTCGAATGGGTACATGCCAACCAGAGCTTCCTTCGAACACAGCCCTTTCAGGTACTGGCCATGCTCGATTGCATCTTTACGGAAGACATCGAAACCTGCCAGGTAAACCTGCGGCCATTCGAAGCCCGCGATGAACTCCTCGACCGTCGGGCCATCGCAATGACTGTCCTTGAGCTGGGCAATGATTTCTTCCGGCGTCATTTCATTCAGGCGCTTGCGGATCGTGTCCAGAAGCGCAGCCTTCTTCGATTCGTTGCTCATGCTCAGTCTTCCAGTTTCTTGTCAGTGCGATGGTTGAGGGTGTTGAAGCAGATCAGCATGCTCAGCATGGGGTTGCCCTTGGCGTGATTAGGCTTCACTGCAAAGGGCCAACGTTTATTGATCATGTAGGGTGCGTCATATTGCGACTCCAGGCCGGTTGACCAACCCAAGTCACGCTCCCACAGCTTCAAAAAGTCTGGTAGGTAGTTGACCGATTTCAACCCAAGAACCTGGCGCAGTTCCTCTGCGTTCATCGGCTGAATCCGAGCGACGGCGTTCACCTGACTTCTGCCGTCGAAGATGCACAGCGGGGTGAACGAGGCACGTTTTGGGCTTTGCACATAGATCGCCTTGATATACTGGCCGCGATTTGCAGATTCATAAGTGGAAAACACTCGAGTCGAAGGGTGTTCAATGGCCCTCGCCAGATTGTTCCTCAGACGCTTCTCAAACCATGGCAGGTGCTCCTCCCACAGCTTCTTGAATTTCTCACTCCCCCAGGGCAGCAGGTACGAAGCCAGGTTTCTCGCAAAGATGGTGCGGATAGCTTCATACACCTCTTGTTCGGTGCCGGCGAGGCCATTGGATACCGAAATGAACCCGTACCGACTTTTCGTGATAGCTGCGGCCTGGTTGTAGTCATATTCCTTGTCGCGATCGGCTGGCCAGCGTACGTAGTTCTTTTCTTTCGGGCAGAATCCAACTTTGACCTCCCCAATCGGGAGGAAAGTGTCAGCCGTTAGGCCGACCATGGCTTCCTTAAAGAACTCCGCCATCCACGGATGATCGAAGCCAAGATTAGTCATCATCTCGTCCAGGCTTGGCTTGTGCAGCGTCCAATTAGGTCGAAGCAGTGCCGGGAGCTTGGCAACCTGCTCTGCATCAGCGGTAGCGGTTACGACTGTTTCAGCCAAGCGAATCAAGCCAGGCTGCACTTCGGCCATTTTACGACCAGCCAACTCGATAACCATTGCCAGCCAAATCAGCACATCACGCTCGATGTCCGCTGTGCTTTCAAAGCCCGCATCACCTGCATCGTAGTACGCGTCATTCTTGAAGCCGCGATTTCGCCATTTGGGGAAGCGTGGCGCCGGGCTATTGAGATCAAAAAGATCCCGCATATGCTCGTCAGTAATAGCGTTCTGAACCACCTGCCCGGTGTAGGTGTCGATGTTCAGCCTGGAGAGGTAAGCAATCCTGCCCGGCTTTTTGATACCGATTGCCGTCTGTACAGAACCAATTTTTGCCAGGAAGGCGCCATAAGGTAGCGAGGTTTTCAGCAAGTCGATGAAGGCTGCAATCGACTTGCACTCGATGACTTTGTCATGCAAGCCGACCGGGGCATTGCTGCCATCATCGTCAAAACGCACCCAGCGCAGGGTGAGCCCATTCTCCATCGAATGAATTGCATCACGAAGGCAGCAGGCCAACTCACGGGTCGACGGACGACCAAAGTCAGGCGAGACGTTGGCAATCAGGCGCTGTACTTGATCCTGGAATTGGAGAGTAGGCGCCAGCACCATCTCGTCCAGGTCGGCCTTAATGCTCAAGACCTCACGCAGCTCGGCTAGGAAACCTTCCTTGCGTAGGACGTTCTCGAGGGTGACCTTGGAGAGACCGATGGTCGTCTCGATCATCTCGTTGAGCAGCATGCCCATGGCCAGACCGGTGGGGTCAGCCTTTTTCAGCATGGGGTACGTTTCGCGAACGATGGTGTTTACGTGGTAGTTATTCTTGTCGCGAGCATCGAACAGCACGTTACCGTTACCCTCGCCGCGATAGGCAATGAGTCGTTCAGAAATCTTGTCCAGCGCGGCGTAATCAATCATGGTCGAGTCCTTCGGTTCCGTGATGCGGGTAACGTTAAAGAGATGGGTTTTCAGGCGACGCTTCTCGCGCCAGTTTGATCTGATCAAGCATTTTCTTCAGTACCGCCTGGGCGAATTCGGGGGCAGCAGCTTTGGCTACCTCCATGCTTTCAAAACCGCCACGCTTGAAGTGCAGGTACGTAAGATCGAACGCGCCGGCGTCATCAGTGATCGCCATCATCACGTGACCCGCAAAGAGCGAAGTCTGCATGATCTCATCACCGTTCCATTTCTGTTGCGGCCCGCCCATCACAAGTTTGCCACCAGCATGCAACCTGATATCCATCGCCCATACCCCAGAGTTCAGATGTCGCGCATCTGGTACAAAGTCAGCTGAAGGTCAGCAGGGCGCTTGATTGGCAGCCCCGCTTTCTCAATCTTCTGCTGCAGTGTACGACGCTGATTACGAAGCATGAAAAGCTTCTTTTCCAGCGCGGCTTGCTGCCGGAAAAGGTCATCATCCTGCTCACGAAGCTCCATCACCTCCCCCTTCATGACAGGGGCTTTCGCGTTCTTTTCGTTCGGAGTGAGGATTTGGCGACCAATCTCTGCGACAGTATGTGCCTTGGAGCACGCCGGGCAGATGTAGGTCACCGTTGGCTCATGACGGAACCGGGTCGGTTTGTTGCAAAAGTGGCATACCTCGGACATGAGTACGACTTCAAAAGCCTCAGCAAGCTCCATATCCAGGTCATCGTCATGCTTGAGTGGAATGCTCATTCTTCACCTTCCTTGAGTTCTCTGGCTCGAACGAAAGTCCAGCCTGGGTTTTGAGTTTCTGCAATCTCGATCTCTCCCTGGCGGGTGTGACAGGAGATAGTCACCGAGAGATTGTTGATCTACACAGGGCGCCTTTTCTGGCGGCCAAGACCAAAGCGCTTCCTAAAAGAGTCCGAAGCTCCCAAAAGGCGGTCGACAATGACTTCTAAGGCTGCTACCTCTGCTCCTAGCAAGGTGGCCAACTCAAAAGCGACGCCAATCTCACATTTTGGATCACCGCGCTCTATCCGGTGGATCGTGCTGCGGGAGACGCCGGCTTTGTCCGCCAGCGCCTGGGCAGTCAGCTTCGCCTCTTTGCGTTTCAGGACAATCATCTGCCCGATCACGGTCAGGGCTTCAGTTGTTTGCGGGGAGTAAGTGCGAACAGCCATGTTGAGATGCCATCAATGCATTAGATGATGTCAATATACTGCATTCATCTCGAAATCACAAGCTATTTGTGTCACATATGACGCAAAAAGTGGCTTCCCGTACCGTATGTGACACATTCTGATTAGGGTTCAAAGTCATCAGTGATGGTGGAGGCTTTTGACCTTTCCGCTACCGGTCTGGCTGGCAGCATGCCCTCAACCTCATCCAGAGAGTCGTCGAGAACCTTAATAAAATCAGTAGGATGGACGGCTTCCAGAATACCAATCTCATATTCCACATCCTGGAATTGCTTGCCGCCGCTGTAGTGAAACTCAAGGATGAAGATCTCTCCCTCATGATCCTCGAACGCATCGCCAAGCCAGTTGCTGAGCCCGTCTTCCAGGGCTTCGCGGCTTGTGAACGCAAAAACCGCATTCCGTGGCTCATCGGCTTCCTGGCTGCGTGGGCCTATTGCGGGCACCAAACCATTCTCAAGGATCAAAGGAAGGGCGTCATCCGTCGTCACATGAAAAAGCGATTGATGGCGAATCGTTTGCTTGCGCATATGAATCTCTCGGCGAATTTCCTACCGTCGAGTATGGGCTGTGCGACAATTCACCGTCTATGAGCTGCTACTGCCGACTGGCGACCTCGTGCGAATCCCCCTTGCGGAACCACATGTTCGGCCGACCGCAAAGGACACCGATCAACACGCCTTGGTGGTACTCGGTGTAGTAATCATCCCTGATGCGGATCACATCACCCTTTTGCACCTGATCATCGCTCTGCAGATTTACATAACCTTCAGGCAGGCTGTTCCACTGGTTGCATCCATTCTTTACGCGATGTGCCACACGCATTTACGCGTCTCCTTCTAGAGATTAACAAGCCGCCCGGAGCATAGTCCCTCAAAACGGATTTGGAAACCCCATCATGGAAGGGCTTGCTGTGATTTCCTGTATGACGGAAAAAGCTGTACTGGTTGCATAATTGCGCATAAGCTATGCATTGATACCAAATCCTCTGCGGAATTTCGGATGGCCTATAGCAATACCACCCACGCCGATACCACCAAAGCACCTCCCGACGATGTCGACAGTGCGGGTGGAGTGGCCCAGCAAAGCCTGCAAGCTTTGATGGAGCCTCATCGTGTGCCCGTGGAAAATCCCCACGAACAAGACATCGCTACGCTACCTCGACTGCCTGGTCGCCCTCGCGGCTCCAAGATCAAGGCGAAAGACCAGCGAAAACCCAGGTCAATCAGGCTGAATGACTCCCGTTGGGGGAAGCTTCAGCGTCTTGGCTCTGCCTGGCTGGAGGGTGCCATTGACCGGGCGAAAGAACCAGCAACCCCTGAAACACTCACAGATTCGAATTTCGAAAAGGCCGGACTATGACGCTTGACCAATTCCTCACGCTGGTAAAACTGATGCGTGGCACGCTCGATACGCCATCCAACATCGCCGCTCGCCGTGTTTTGGTCGAGAATGTCGACACCGTCGATGCGATCAAGGATAGCGGCGTACAGCGGGCTTCCATCTACCTGACCGTCAAGCGCTACAAGACGAGTCATGAAGCCGTGCTTGAGGCGTTCTCCGATGCTAACAATGTCGGTGCGCAATTCGACCTGATCGTGAAACTCAGCCGTGGCAATCCCGATGCGCCGACCACCAAGGCAGCCAGGAGCGTGATCGTCGATCAGATGCCTCACAGCCATCTTGAAACCGACAAGTTCAGCCCTTCTGCGCTGAGCCAGGCGATCAAGCGCTATGAAGATGCTTTGGAAAAGGTCAGGAAGGCGTACCCTCCAACCAGTTCCGGCCAGAAACGCAAGTCGAATCGCGAAGCGAAGCCTGCCGGCAAGTAACTAGCAATAACCAGTCTTTGGAGCCACCATGACCGAGTTTTCGTACGACCAAGTGCCTGAGCAAGATAAATGCCGCTGGTTCATCAGGAACGGTGATAGCGTGCGTTATGATCGCGGTTTCCGCTCCAAGGCTGAGGCTGATACCTGGATTGCTGATCTGGGTCGTGCCCTCGACTGGCGTGCCGGCTTCGTGTTCAGGCTCCGTGGCGGTACCGCCGATATCAGCGTCGTCGACCGCAATGGAGTCGTGGCCAAGCCTTAGCCGCCCATGGGCGGAGGTACGACTTATATATATCTCACCACCTGGGAGCATCTCGATGTCATTGGAAGTATTTCTGGAATGTGACGACCAGATGGCCGCCCGCCAGTTCATTTGGGATATTGGCTATGAAACCGGCTGCGAAGATTACGACCGAGGCATTCAGGACGAGGTAGCCGAAACCCTGTTCATCATGTCGCCGATTGACGCTGATTTCTTCGCGCAAGGCTACTTCAAAGGCTTGAAGGTCACCCCGGAAAGCTTCGCCGTCCTCTGGCTCAACCCTCAGACCCTACCGAATGGCGATGACATCGCGCCGCTGGTGCACAGCTACCGCTCCAGCACTGCGCCGATGAAAAAAGCCGTGATTCTGTCCAGCCTGACAAAGTTTGCTGGCGAAATCAGGTCGATGGTTCTTTTTGCTGTAGACAGTGGCATTCCCCTCGACAATTGCCATATCGCCTGTGCCTGGATGCCGGCCAGCGTGCATGGCAGTCTCTGCCGTGACCTGGGTGGAGTGTTCGGTGCGAAGGCGCTTTCGGGAGCTACCACGGTGCAGGACGATATCGCCAAGGGTGTTAGCCTCGCCCGTTGCCTCAATCTTCCTGAGAAAGGACTGACCTACCTGCCGGCGTTGGTAACTGACCAAATGCAGGGAGCAAACCCCTTCACCTGGCGGCGTTGAGCATCTGTCAACTCCTTGCAAGTTAATCTCTACGGTTATACAATAATAGGCGCAAAATGCCAGATTTGCCTTGGCTGAGACCAAGGCCTGGAGCCTATTTCTGTAGAGGGAAGCCGATGATGTCGCAGGGTAATCAAGACAACGGTATCGATCAGGAGCAGCTGGCCGCAGCTGGCGCCATGATCCTTGATCTGGCGAAGCTCGTGCGAGCGCATCGCGACAATCCTGATCGAAATCGTCAACGTGATCAGCCCCTGGTTGAAGCCGTGGAGCGTTATCGCTCACTCCATAAGGAGCTTCTGCGAGCGATGTTCGCCGGTGGTGACCCCGACTCGTACACTGACCTTCAGCAGCATACTGCGAGAGTTCGTCATCGCGCCCTGGAGCTCAGCGGAACTATAGGCGAATACGTCAGCATGCCCGTCAGCTCTCTTGAGTATCGGATGTACATGACCGTGGAGCGTTATGTCAGCGACATTGAGCAGCTGGAGCAGGAAGCTGCCAGGGCCAAAGCTCTCAAAGGGGCTGAAGCATGAGCAAGTCTAAGAGACCTATTGATACAAGCGACGTTGTCGATGTCCGCACCGTAGGCTGGCGAACCGATTGCGAGTACCAGGAAATGGTCGACGACAGCTACCAGGATGACTCTGGTGCGGTGATTGAAGACTTCAAGTGGGAAAGCCGGCTTCGCTGCCGGCAAACCCCTATCAACGCCAAAATGGACTACTGCTCGACCTGCGGTAGATACCTGCAGTATCCCTGATCACTTCCTAAGGATAGAACCATGTCCCGTACCTTGGTTGTCGCTGTGACCAGCCCCATCGGCGAATCTCTGTGTGGCCTTTATCAAATCACCGATATTGATCCGCAGCTGTCGGACGCCCACGCGGCTGATGTAGCGAACGAGTCCATCATGTGCGAGGTCGGCATGAACCTGCTGTTCGGCACTTACGCGCTGACCGTGTTCGACCCTGAAGCTCGTGCTGAGATCGCTACCAGTGCGCCCGTTACTACCCAGGATCCCTGCCCCTGCATCAAGATCTCGGACGAGATGCCTGAGTGGATCTCCGCCCTTATCCAGACGAAAGCCCCCATCAAACGTACCTGACCACCTTCATCAACCTGGAGCTTCCTATGAGCACTATTCGCGGCATCAAACGCGCCTATGAAAAGGCCAATAAAAACGGCCACCAAAATATCTACTGGGCCGTAGATCTGCACGACACTTGCTTCCTTGCGACCTATCAGCAATACGTATACGAGTGGATCAACCCCCACGTCAAAGACGCCCTGCTCCGCCTGGCGGCCCACCCAGAGACCCATCTGATCCTCTGGAGCTCCGTGGCAGAAACCGAGAAAGAGCTTATCCTCAAGTTCTTTGCGGACGCCGGCATTCGCATCTCTGGCTTCAACAAAAATCCACTCGAGCGTGGCAACGAGACAAGCCACTTTCACGAAAAATTTTATGTTTCGATCCTGGTTGACGACAAAGCCGGCTTCGACCACGCCGAATGGCTGGAAATTCCGGACTTCGTTGATCAAATCCGCCTAGAATACCCGCCGAAATCGGTCGCAGTAGTCGAAGCTGCAGTGACGGTGTAACGCATGGCTGATCCTCAAAAGCTCGCCCAGAAGGCACTTGATCTGGTTTGGGATCGACATATTCCGGTTAACCCAACTCAGATTGCTCACAAGCTGGTCGTTAAAACCAAGGCCGCCAACGGCGTCATTCGCGATTGCTCGATTGTCGTGCTCGAAGTCGCCGGCACTGAAATCGGTGGCGCCAGCACCGAGGTGAGCTTTGAGGAATCCCCGGAATGCCCGATCTACCTCTGCAAATACAATCGCGATGAGATCATCTACCGCAATCGCTTCGCCATCGCGCATGAGATTGGGCATATCGTCCTGGGTCACATCCGCACTGGCGAACCCCCGGTACGACGATTTCAATACACCGATGACACCCAGTACATGCGGCAGGCCAATGCGTTTGCTGCGGCTCTCCTGATGCCCGAGCGGTTCTTGCGGTCTGTATACGGCTCCATCCGATCCGTCCAGCAGATGGGCGAAGCCTTTGGCGTATCGAATGCCGCAGCCATCTACCGTCTGAAAAAGCTGAGACTGATCTCATGATCAAGGAACAATCCAAACCGCTGCTGGTGGCCACGACCTCCGACGGTAAGCGTGTGGAGATCCACCCGGCCAATGCCAATCCCTACACCGTGCGTGTAAATACCAGTCGAGACTACAAAGGTACACGCCATTTCGAGCGCATCTGCGGCTTCTACAAGACGCCGCGAGGTGCCAAGCATGCTGCCGCACTGACCACTGGTGAAAAGCTCACCTGGGCAGCGCCAGAAACCGCCTAGTAGAAAGGATCTCGCATGGCCGTAGATTTGCAGCTCGTTAAAACCCGCTCCGATGAATTGATCGGAGATGCTCTGGACTGGGCCGTGGCCATCGCCAAGAACGGCAAGGTGCTGGTCTATCCTGAGGGCGGTCATTACCCTCCAGCCGGCAGCGTAAAGCTCAACGAGGACAACTTCTCACTCTGGCTTAACCTTGGTGAAAGAGATACCGACTTTTGGCACCCCAGTACCAACTGGCAGCAGGCCTGGCCATTGATCGTCGAGGCACTCAATGGCGAGCAGCTGACTATCAGCGCCGATTCGCTAGTCAAAACGCTTAGGGCGATGGTAACAAAAGTTCTGGGGGAATTCGTCGATGTGCCGGCCCAGATTCTGGCGAACTCGAATCCAGACTCTTAAAGGGCATCTAGGAAGACTCTTGCCCCGTCCAAAGCGCAGACTTTAGACTGAAGCCATATAGCCACCATATTTCAAGGAAAAAACATGGCTGATCGCCCGCTGCTCGTTGTAGTTCTGCCCCTTACCGCTGATACCGAACTCAAAGCCAAGGACGCGAAAGCTGTCGGTGTCTACGAGGTTACAACCGACTCCAATATGGGCAAAACGCTGGCTGCGGCGAGCGCTCTGCAGACCTTCAAGCACACGGTCTTGCTCGAACAACCCGATCTGTTGAAAATTGCTGTGGTGGATCCGGCCTTTAAATCGGTTCTTGAACCTGATGAGAACTCTCCGGCCATGGATCTTCCAATCCGTAAGGTGACATCCGTAGTCAGAAACTGGCTTTCGGAAGTGGTTGATGAAGTCCCATTGCCCTACGAAAAACACATGACGCATAAAATGCTAGTTGTCGCAGTTCCAAAAAGCCCCAAGTCTGAGATTCCTCTTTACGATAAGAACGTTCCTGGCGTGTATGTGGTCTACAATATTGACAACACCATGACTGTCTTGGAAAAGGCGAAAAGTGCAGTAGCGTCCTTTAAAGCAAGCAATGAGGTCAAAGATCTTGATGGCTTTGATGTATTTGCTTTTGAACATGCTACCGACACAATCGTGCCAACTAACACTGACGTCGAAGCCAAAATATTCCCTTGCGATAAGGTTACCGATGGAATTCAAAAATCACTTCTAAAGGCGATTGATGAGTACCGCACCACCAACCCAGCCGCTAAAAATCCCGTTCGCAAGCGTGACGAAGAAGAAAACGCCCCTGGCCTGTGAGCATCAAGTCGTTAAAATCTTAGTCATCCAAAAAGCCTTGACCGGTTCACGCGTTCAAGGCTTTTTATTTGCTGCGGAATTGCAAACTTCGTCATTGATGGTATATTGACATAATTAAATAAGACATAGGTTTCATCGTGAATAAAGAAGACTTCAATAAGACATTGATCAAGGTTTGGAACTCCCCTCCTCTGATCGGTGATAAGCCACTTGAAAAACTCCTCATCAGAACCGAGGTGGTTCGGGTCATGGAGTTCAATAAGATGTACAAGGATGAATACAATGGACGCATCTTGAAGTCAGACCTGCTTAAACCGAACAACCGTCACCAGATGTTCATCCCTCATCTCGAAACGTACTGCCTTCCTGGTGACGAGGAGAAGGCAGCGGAAGCGATCAGAGCGGCTCTGCAGCCTAGAATTCAGGCGCTGCTTGATCAGATCCAGGGTATCGCCGCCTCGATCAATGGCGGCCTCAATATAGTCGACAACGACACTTATCTGTTCAGCTTCAAGTCCCTTAAAAAATCCTGATCAAAAAAGCCCCGCATGGCCGAAACCAGCGGGGCTTTTTCTCTTATGCCAGACTTCATCTCTTCTGAGCTGAATGGGTGCTCACACCGGCTTGCTTTACCCTGTTAGAGGTACCTAGGTTATCACGGCAGGTGTTCAAAAATAAACACCCGCACCAAAGAGCTTATGGCAGAAATTGCGAGACCCAAAACACCCTGCCCAGCACGATTATTCCCTGCTCCTGAATCTCAGCTGCAGAGTAAATCTCATCATCGTATCTTGCTCTGTTGAAGCTGCTAAGGCACAAGGACGAGCCAGGAAGGCGGGTGATCGACTTGAGTCTAACCTCATTCAAGTGGGCTATCGCGTAGATGAACCCGTCGACGACTTCTTTGTCCTTGCGGTCAATGCAGACAATGCTCTTGTGGTGAATCACCGGGGAAAGGCTATTGCCAGATACCTGGATGCAAACGGCGTCATCAACGAGAACGCCTTTTGAAGCCATTTCCGACGCCATAAGCAGCTGGCTGCCAATGACTACCGGCTCATTTCCAGGAACTAACGAAGCTACCTCAACAATGCTCACTGAGTGAAACTGCTCAAGCGTTTTGGCAGGTTCGTCATCACTGCCGCTTCCAAGGAGGTAGGCCGGGCTCACCTCTAGCACACGACATAAGTCCTGAATCCGATTGCTCTTGGGGGTTGCCTTTCCGGACTCCCAGCTTTGGACGGCTTGAGGCTTCAGGTCGAGCAACCGGGCAAGCTCGCTCTGGTTGAGTTTCTTTGCCTTCCGAGCGGAAGCGATGCGGCTTGCGAGGTTGGACATGAGCTGCTCTCTGTAAGTGATGTACTTACATTAAACCAGCTTTTGTAATTCCGCAATTCCTATCATGTGGTGATTGCAACAAGCGCAATTTCTACAAATTATGCTTGTAGGCTTGACTCGAACGGTGATATCACCCTTTCCTTGATTTCAGCGTACTCTTCCGGGTACTTCAGGATCAGCTGAGCTTTGCCACGATCCAGCGCCTTACCCAACAGATTCGGGCCCTTCCAGTTCTTCGGATCGTGAATTCTTGAATCGTTTATCCCGAGCCCAATCCCCCATATTTTGTCGTTGCTTGCGGCCTCGACCATGATGGTATCTAGGGTCTCGAAAAGCACCCTGCGCTCTTTCGGGTTTTGGTCGAATCGGGCGAATACGATAGCGGCCTGGATGCCTTCACGACGATCTTCCCAGATCTTCTGGTTGAAACCTTTCACCTCACGACCTAGCGCCTTGTGGTCTGCAGGATGCTTGGCGGCCAGGATCTTGTCTGCAGCTTCTTTGTCCCCAAACAACATGGCCTTGGCGAACATCATCGCCTGCTCTCCACAATTGAAGGTGTAGCCCTTCATCGTGAAGCTCATCATGTACCAGTTGGATGGTGGGCAGCTTTTGTCGTAGAAGAAGGTGTGTTTCCCGACAGTCTTCATGTTCATTGCTTTGGGCATTTCTTGTTCTTCCTTCTTCGGTGGTTGGACATCCCCTTGCATCTGCCCGGCCTGCCAGGCTGCAAAGAGAGTGCCGTGACCTTTAATGGCCTCAGGACACTCCACGCCCTTCTCAGCGTAGAACGCCATCCAGCGCAGCTTGGAGAGAGCTTCGCTGCTGGCTGGATCGAATTGGCCGTCGCGCTGCTCATTCTCGTAGTCAGCAAGAACGCTACCTAGGTCGGGCAAGGTGGCTGGAGCTGGTGGGAGCGGTAGTTTCGCAGTTCCCCACGGGTCTCCGCTGAACTTGGAGTCGGTGAAGCTCTTCAGTAACCACTGGTGCTGTGTGCCGGCTTGGGCGGCACAAGCCTCAAGGGCAGCTATTGCTGCCTCACCCCTGTTGAACACCTTGGGGTCATCGGCAAAGCTGTAAAACCAATCGGCGTTCTTGAGCTTGTCGTAAAACTCTGCAAGCGTTGGCGTGTGGCTCATGAGGTTCTCTAGCTCTATTCTCTGGCCGGCGCTAGCGTCAATGCCGACAACCTTGCGCAGAGAATCTGCAATGGGTTGATCTGTCCATCATATGGGTAGCGGCGTAAAGCACTCAACCCGAATGGATCCAAAAATGATTGGTCTTAATTGACTGGACGACGACAACCGCTGGCCGTCAACCAATTTATGCCGTTCATAACCCTAATCCGATGGGTGACACCGATTCAGAAAAAAAGTTCCACAAGAAATTGCGCCATCGTTTCGCCATAGGTAGAATCCGCGCCTTTCTCGAGCCCATCGCCATTTATCATGATCAAAACTGCCCTTTTTGCCCTGGTTACAGCAGCTCTAGCCTTCCTTCCTGTGGACGGATCTGCAATGGCTCTTCATCAAGATCTCGCAACCTCTCACCTGCGCTGCGGGGTTCTCGGCAAGTACGACATCAGTGTCCCCTTTGCCTTTCGCAAAGTCACTACCGACATGGAAAAGATCAACCCGGTATCGGTGTGCGAATCAAAACTCAAGCGGCTGCAGATCAAAGTTGATTTCGATCACATCCAGCCCGTGAGTACGGGCTCGTGGGAACGCAAGCCTCCTGCGGGATATGACTTGATTGTTGAGCCTTCGACTCCGGGAAAGTCGATAAAGACTCGTGACATGATCCGCAAGCTGTACAGCCGTGAGAATTATGAACAGGGAAACGGCTTCCCCTCTCAGGCCCCGGAGAGACGCAATGGTCTGGTTTTCATCAAGGGTGCTCGTTCTGCGGACGAGTCCACACGCAACGATTTTTACCTCAAGAGCGACAAACACGGCGACTTGGAGTACATGATCCACTGCGTCATCGGCTTTCAGGAGCAAGGCCGATGCTCAATGGGCTTCTCCCCTAGCGATCTCGATCTGAATCTGGTTGTCAACATCCATTCGAGCGAGCTGAAGAATTATCGCCGTATCGCTCACGCTGCCAAGATCATCGTCCACTCCCTGATCAAGGCAGAGGACGAAGATGAGGCTTTCAAACCATCATCAATACATGACGTCGATGTATACGATGCCGCTACGACCAGCCATCGCGTTAACGATCAGGCCAAGCGTGTCATGGGTGACATACCAGTTACCGACGTCAGTGTCGCCTCCAGATCCGTAACCGAAGGGTGAAATCCCACCGCGAATAACGCCTGGCGCTTGTCCATATCGGCTGGCACCGGTGTTTCCGATACCGTAGTCTGCATATGGCCCTGGCCCACATGTTCCAGCACTCGCGCTTCTGGCGTAAATCCCATCAGCTTTTGGGATGGCGGTAAGCCAGGTCGGCGTGCCTGATCCGGTGCGAATGCCCGGAAGTCCGCCTGGGCCTGTAGCACCTGTATAGGAGTCGATCCCGCCAATGGTGGCTCCGCTTCCACCAGCACACTCCAGGAGTGTCCCGTTTATGGTCGATGTCACCTTACTCGACGTCCCGGAGTAGCCCACCGTGCCGTCCTCTCCGCCGATTGGCGGCATGAAATACGTATATGGCAATCCTGGATCTGCCACATATGCGGTTGACGTGTAGGGCGCATAACCCTTTCCGCCTTTTCCTACCTCAATGTTAAGTGTCTCGCCTGGTACAAGCGTAACAGGATGGTTGTAAACGTAACCTCCACTGCTGCCCCCAATCTGCACGCTCCACACGCGCCAGCCTAGACCTGAGCTTCCGCCGCCAGCCATGCTGATTTGCGCTCCGGTAACGCCTTCAGGCACTTTCCAGGTTGAATCATTTGTGAACGTGAATCGGTACATTTTTGGAGGGTCTGATATCCCTTTCCATATGCCTTCCTGGCAGGAAACCATCTCATTCTTTGCGTTGATTCCCATTGCACCAAGTGTCGAACAAGCGACACCATTGGTCTTGACACCCTGGAACTGCACCGCATTGGTGGTTGTGATCTTCCCGGCCACATTGAGCTTGTTAATGCGACTGGTGTTGGCGGGATTGAGCGTATACGTCGCGTTGTCCGCATCAATCATCTGCGAAGCAATAGCCTTACCGGCTTTGACTGAGATGTCGCCATGGTTGACCTGCAGCGCTGTTTGAGTAGCGGTAAGTCCTGCCTTTGATCGCACGCCGTTTTGAGCCAGGATGCGTCCCACGTGCTCAACGTCCGCATTCACGATAACACCGGCCCCAATGCTCGGGGACAGCGTTGCAGTTTTAGAGGAACTGTTGCCTATCACCAGTGACTGGCCTGAAAGGTTCTGCAGACGGTTGATACCCGAAATCATCCGAGAAGCTATTGTGGATCCACTCATCACCAAGGGTACATGAAGGCTGCTTTTACCATCGACTCGAATCCAGGCATCATCAGAGGGGTTGGTGCGTGCCACGATGTTGATTGCAGCAGTTTTAGGGTCAGAGTTAACGGACAAATGCGTGCTGGAGAACTGAGGTTGGTTTGCTATCCTGTTTCCCGCAGCAACCACTAGCGCCGCTACACCCGACAGATCAGAGCGGATCGCCGGCCCTGACAATTCAGTGATTTTGTACGGCGATACTTGGATGGAAGCTGTCGTGAATTCCTGCGGCGCCATGCCGGCGATGGTGATCGAGGTCTTGAGACTGACCTGCCCTCCTGGAAGGGGTGTACTGGTCGTGGCCACCGGGAAGCTGCACGGCAGGTATTCAATGGTCGACAAACCTCCGCAGGAGGTAGGTTTGAGCCAATTGGTACCGAGCTGATCCACCGGTTGCGATGGATTGGCAGCGATCCATTTGCGCACAGCGTTGGTGTATTCCAACAGCACGTTGCCGGTCATCCTGGCCTGGTCAATCTGAAGGTCGCCAGCTTTGCTCGCAAAGTTCAGCATCATGGCAAGCATCATCAGGCTGACTGCCAGGATCAGTTCGAGTAAAGTAAAACCGCGTTGAGTTCGCTTCATGGTCAATTCACTCAATACAATACGTCAATGTAGACAACGCCAGGTCTTCCTGGATACGCGTGAACGCAAGTTCCTATATAGGTAGTTGTCACATAGCATCCTGAGGTATACACCATGCCTCCTGATCCATAATCAAGCGGCGATAATCCGCCAAGCTTAACGCCGGAAGATACCTCATAAATTGCCGTACCAGCGCTTCCCCGCCCATAATCTGAGGGGCCGCAAGCGCCAGGGCCGTTTGCCATGGCGTAGGCACCAGTCGCAGGGCGCGATGGCGTTGCGTAAATCCCTGGCGCGTAGTCCTTCACCACAGGTTGAACAGGGCTGTTAGGTACTGAGGACGGGACACTTGAAATGCTATACATGGCACTATAGCCGTTCATGTCTACGCCACTACCACCAGAGCACTCAATCAACTTTCCCCTGGCCGAAGAGGTTATGATGGAGGATGTGCCTGGGTAACCAGAAAGACCATCAGTGGTGGCTGATTCTGGATTGTAATAAACGTAGTAAGGAGGCCCTGCATCCGCTTGGATATTAGTCTGTGGAAGGGTGGTGCCTTTGCCACCATTTCCAACCGTGATTGACAGTACCTCACCCGGCACCAGGTTCATCGGATGGTTCATGACGAAACCACCAGAATGACCGGTAGCTGTATAGTTGATGGAGCGCCAGCCAAGCCCTGAGCTGCCGCCACCGGCCATTGAGATATAGGCGCTCGTAACGCCTTCAGGAACTGTCCAGCTGCCATCAGCGGTGAAGGTATAGCGATAGATTTTGGGGGATTTGGTCACCCTCTCCCAACCGGAGCCACGGCAGGTCATAATTCGACCGGTTGTGTCTGATGAGATTGCGCCTGGGGTCTGGCAATCGGTCTGCGACTGCGTGCCTGGCACCAGCGAATCCTTGACGATCAGCTTGCCCGCAACGTCTACGGCTTTGGTCGCGCTGACTTTATCGGGATCTAGCATTAAAGCTATATTGTCAACGCTCTGCAGAGCTTTCGCGGTGACCGTGCCGGCCCCTTGCTCAAGGTTACCGCTCAGGATGTTGATCGTAGCTTCAGATACGATCTGGTCTCTGGCTTGGAGTTCTCCCAGGATCGCTGAATCTGAGTCAATGACAACGCCACTTGTTATCGATGGTGTTACCCCACTGCTCGGCCCCAGGTACAGCAACTCCCCGACAAAGCTGTCCAGGGAACTGACGCCAACTACGTCACGTAGAGAGCTTGAAATCCCTTTCATCTGAAGGGCGCCAGTCATGAAGTTGCCGCCATCGACACGCAACCATGGATCACTGCTGGCGACGTTGCTGGCCTCCATGGTGATCTCACCCGTGAGTGGGTTCGAGTTTGTCTTCCCATCGGTGTTGGTGGCGTCAGCGGTAGTGGGTTTGCTGCTAGCTACCACAATGGCTATGATGCCGGCCAGGTCAGCCCGATCTTTGGCGTTGAGCTTGTAGGGCGATACAGCTGACACCGCTCGTGTTTCAAAAGCAAAGCCCTGAGGTACAGAGGTAATCGTGGTGACAACCGATAGGTTGCCATTGGCGTACGGCAAGCCACTTGTAAACGAGGGGAAGCTGCATGGAAGGTATTCGACGCTCGATAGCCCGCCGCAACTTGTGCTCTTAAGCCAGGCAGACCCGCTGTAGACACCGCTGGTGCCCACATTTTTGGCTACGTAGGAGCGCACGGCATTGTTGTATTGAGACAACAGAGTGCCGGCCATTCTGGCTTGGCTCTGCTCTGCCTCAACGCGATTTGCCTCCACAGTCAGCATCATCGCAATAGATGCCAATCCCGTTAATAGCACCACTTCAAGCAGTGTGAAGCCTGCATGCTTCCCAGCTTTTCTTCGCTTAGTAGAAAACATCGATCATCACCACGCCATTGGCTGCATTTTGCGGAAATCTGCAGATTGATTGCACGTCTGCGGACACGTAGCATCGAGTGATAATCAAGTCACCACCCGACCCATAACCAAATGGTGTGCGACCCCCAATAACCGTATCGCCAATGGTTGCGCCGTTGGACATACCCGGAATTCCCAACCCATAATTGTCAGGCCCGCAAACTCCCGCCCCGGTAAACGAACCTACCGCTGAATGCGAGACCTTAGGTATGCTCCAGGTGTAAGCTGCTGGCGGGTAGGCCACCAAAGTCAACGAGGACACACCACCAGCGGGCTTGTCATTATTGACGGCGTACAGGGGATCCTGAAAGCTTCCTGTCGTACCTGATCCACCAGAACATTCCAGTAATGTACCGTTGGTTGGAGACGTCACGCGGGTAGTGCCACCGGATTTACCAACCAGACCAGGGTCGGCGCCGTTCCCTTGATAGATGTAGTACGGAAAACCGGCATTTGAGAGCACACCACTATTGACTGGAGAGTATCCAATCCCACCTTGGCCGATGGTGATTTGAAGCGTTTCCCCAGGCGTCATAGCCACTTGGTGATTCAACACGTAGCCACCGGAGTTCCCGGAGTTTCCATGCGACTCAATGCGCCAACCCATTCCGGAGCCACCACCGCCAGCTGCCGAGATGAACCCCCCTGTTACATCCTCGGGAACCGTCCAGGTACCGCTGCTTGTGAACACAAACCTATGAAGGAATGGGGTCTTACCAACCTTCAGCCAAAGGTTGCCCTGGCATGACATAAGGTTGTTATTGCTGTCCCTGGCGATTTCACCATTCGTGGGGCAAGCAGATAACTCCACAGCAACAGTGTTGATCTCCAGAACCGGATCAGGCCTGACAGCCGGTGCAACCGTCATATCGGCGGTGATAGTCGTCAGTCCGTCAATGGTCAGGGAGTTGAACTTGCTCTGCCCGCCGGGATTCGCTATGTAGGTGCTCGCGGTAGAGTTGGCTAGACCCTGCTTCGTCACCAAATTGCCCTGCGGAATTTTAGTGACGCCGGAGGTGATCACAACCGCCTTGCTGGAGTCGATACCAGAATCTGCGGTCAGCTTACCCAGAACTTCAGTATCTGAATCGACCACTACGTCGACGCCGACAGGAATCGACAAGCCGCTAGCGACACCCAAGATCAGAGGTTGTCCGGGGACAGCTTGCAAGCGCGATGCACCGATGATTCGCCGATACGCAGGATTGGTGCTGTCAAATGACAGATTACCCTCCATACCATTGCTGCCATCCGCTCGCAGCCAGGCATCTCCAGAATCAGATTTCCTAGAGGTGAGTGAAATCACTGCCGTCTTTGGGTTGGAGTTGATCGCACCGAACATCGATCTGTCGTAAGCATTGCCACTCAGCGCAGCCATCGCAGCAATACCAGCGAGGTCTGAGCGTGGCTCGCCGGCCAGCAGGTACGGTGACAGTGTGGTCTGCCCCATGGTTTCGTTCTTTTCAGAGTTCGAAACGGTCGATATCACCGTTTGAATAGTCAGGTTGCCAGGCATGAGAGGCTCTGGCTTGACCGCGTCGGTGGCATCAGCCGCGTTGAACTTGCAGTCCAGATAGCCTGGCGCTGGCGCGAGCCCACCGCAGGTGGTCGGCTTCAGCCATTTGGTGCCGGAATAGACCCCGGAAGCGCCTGGATGATCATCAATCCATCGCTGGACAGCTTTTCCGTACTCACGAATCTGGGCACCAGTGCCTTTAGCAGCAGTGATGTAAAAGTCAGCTGACTTGCTCTCAAGGGTGAGAATAGAGCCAATAGCTAATAGACTGATTACGAATACCAACTCAATCAGTGTTGCGCCTGACTGGTTAGGCATTGAGTTTCCCATAGTATCAGCCACTTATTATTCTTATTTTTATGTATCAATGGTAACTGTGAGTCTTGCCGCCAGTCTACGGAGCACCGCTTAAAAATTAGCCAATTCATTTAATTTGTTCGGATTTTTGACGAGCCTGCCTCTACAATTAAGAGGCTTTGGGCTCAAATACCGTCTGTCGTGAACTGTAATGCTAGAATCGGCGCCGAAGGCGACCTTATCTTGGCTTTCGAAGAAAGCCTACAACGCTTTACCATCTGTACGACCTGCTTTTCGCTGTTCGCTTCTATCATGCCTTTTCCAATGCTTTTGAGGTCGCATCCTACAACCCGTCCAATCCCTGACATGCTGTGGGGTCAGTGGATGGGGGACAGGCAGCATCAGGACATTGGGAGCAAAAACCCACAATGCCCTTCGTAGTTGATGCCAAACCCACCATGCTTTCAAGGAACTCGGTACCAGTCTTCAAATTGATAGGCAGGGGTCGTGTCAGTGGCCGGGTTGTGGGTTGGTTGCTTCACCAAGGCCCACTGACCAGCTTCTAAGGCCGGAAACCATGCATCTCCCTCTGGTGCCGCAAATACCCGAGTCAGACAGATGTGGTCAGCCTTTTCGATAGATTGGGAATACAGTTGGGCTCCTCCGATGACCATTACATCGGATGAGTCATTGCGATCTGCCCACTCTATGGCCCATTTCAGCGCTTCATCAAACGTCTCGAAAACCGTGGCCCCTTCCAGCTTGAGGCCTTTCTCTCGACTGAGAACGATGTTTTCGCGGCCAGGCAGAGGTCGACCAAGGGAATCCCAGGTTTTTCGGCCCATGATGATCGGCTTACCCAGGGTCATAAGCTTGAAGTGCTTGAGATCGGCGGGGAGGTGCCAGGGCAGTTCATTGTTGCTGCCAATCACACCGTTCTCTGCAACAGCTGCGATCAAGACCAGGCGTAGGGGGTATTCAGTGCAATCAGGCATAGCAATCGATCCAATGGGGTGGGATAGAGATATTCGGCTGGATGTCGAGTAGTATACCTACGAGCCCAGCCAGCTTCTGCCAGAAGATGGCAAGGGCCGTCGGTATTCCACGCATAAGGGGGACACCATGTTCAGACAGCTTTTGGCCGCAGTCGCTTTTTCCGCCATGGCGGCTAGTTCTGGCTGCAGCATCAGCGCAGCCACCGATTACGAATTCGGGACGCCTATCACCGACCAGCAGTTGGCTGGTTTTGCCCAGGGCCGGAGCACGCCGCAAGACGTCAAGCAACTGCTAGGCGAACCTGACAAACGTGGTCACTATGACGGTCGACAATTCATGTCCTATCACTACATCCGAAGCCCTTCCCTGCCATTCAGCAAACGCAAGCAGTATGAGCAGGTAGTAGTTTTCGAATTCGGCAAGGCCGGCACGCTGCAGAAGACTCACAAAAAGGTCATACAGGAGAGGGATTGATTCTCCCTCAATCCTTGCTCTGGCCGACCTCCGCTTCGGCAGCAGTAACACCCCTATCCAATCACGAAATATATATAGATAATTGCCAGAAATTGGTAACAAGAACCCGGAGCTACTCATGATCATTCTGAAATACGCCCTTTTAGCCATCCTCATTTTTTTCGTCTACGCATTCATCAAAATGATGCTCCAGAAAGATGAGAAATTCGGCAGGTTCAATTGGCAGGCTTCGCTCGCTAGCGCCGCCATGCTGACGGGCATCGTGGTGATGCGAGGCATCGAGCTAGTCGTCTCGGCACCGTATAGGGTTTATACTTGGAGCAAGCAGCGTGCCGAGAGCAAAAAGCCTTAATGGGCCCTACTGGTAAGCTGTGCACAAAACACGGGGGCAACTGCAATCCCTTCGATGGTTTCTGGATTTGTAACGCGTGCGCCCGTGAGGGTATCGACAAATGCCCCTGCGGCAGTCACGCCCGGTACTTCGGCGAGGCGATGATGTGCGCGGTGAAGTGCGAAGGCTGTGGTGCGTCCCTGATGCAAATCGGCTTCAAGCCAAGCGTGCGTGATCGATGGAACCAGGGAATGCGCGGGTACATCGAGCCAGATTCCGATTTCATGTCTTCCGACTAGGGGAAAATGATGGATGAAATTGCGGTGACCCATCCTGAATGGATGTTGGTCGCAAAAATCGCCTTTATCCTAGCCTCGCTTGCTGTGAGCTATGTGGCGTACAAGACTGGGTATGGGCCTGAATACCGTAAGACGGCAACTCGCACAAAAGCGCAGGCGTACACACACCGGTTGATGCGGTTTTTTGGCAGTATGTTGTCGATACTAGCTGTCATCGCTGCTGGCCTTACTACAGGCTTTGCAGTTGCTACTGGAGTGCTGGTCATCCTGATGCTGCCTCCTTACGGGGTTGGTACTCTTGCGGCGTGGTGGTTCACCCGCAATGAAAAATCCGAGGCCTTTGTTAACAGTACGACCAGCTGATAACGGCAGTTTTGGCAATGTCTGGTGCCGACTCGGCGCCAGGCATATTTAAGGAGCGCCATGATTTTCTCACTGGTTTCAGACGATCCGTACGTCATGGTCACGGCTCAGCTCGCGAGTGTGGCGGTACTGCTCGGACTCGCCTATCTGGCACTGAAAAAAGGCCACGACAAGGCTTACGACAAGAGCTGGGATCGAACCATCGGCCAATTCGCAATGCGGATCCTGATGCTAGCGCTGGGGATTCAGCTGGGATATGGCGCCATTTTCCTCGTCCTGGACATGCTCAACTACTCAGCCTGGGCCTTTCCACTGGTCATATTCCTCACGCCAGGTTTCGACCTTCTCACCCTGTCCATAGAATTCATGCGACCAGAACTTCATGAGGACTCTCCTAGTTCCATGATCGCCAGTGATAGGGTGTGAAGATTAAGCCAAGACGCTTCGATCACTACCCAACTCACCCTGCCCGACCTTCCAGCCATACAGGGATATAGGAGGTGCAAAATGCACATGATTTTCCACACCCTGCTGTTCATCGCCGGCGTGGCAATGCTGCTAATGGCTGCCGCATTCGGTACAGCGGTCACGAAGCTGCCGGCAAAGAAGGCGCGAGCGCACAAAGAAGCTTTTATCATTGGCTCGGTTGTCGCATTGGTGCTCGGCCTGGTAGGCCTTGGCATGATCTGCGTGGCCTCTAGCGCCAGCTACTGGCTGCTCGTGCTATCGCCGATTCCGGGATTCGTAGGAATTTTCCTAAACCCGCGTAATGAAAAAATACAAAGAGGGCAAACCCTTTGACAAAATGCTTTCAGATTTCTACTTCACTCTGAAGCATATGTCCGACTCATTCACCCGAGTAAATGTCGTCGACGCTGACAATTCACCATCACTACGCGTAGTATCGGGGCGCAATCCCCCGATCTTCACAAGCGCAAGCGTCACTCCACTGACTCCCAGCCACATTCAGACCACTCACGGCCTTCGGCGCTGTACTTGTAGCACACGTACGCCTTGCCACTCACGACGTCGCCCACCTCATACCCTCGTGGCGGATGAAACCCGTCAGCCGAATATCGTGTTTGCCTGAGACCTCCATCCGCTCTTGCCTTCCAGGCAATTCTGTCGATTCCTTTGAGAAAGGTCGGTATCCCATCATCGTCCAGTGGATACACAGGCGGTTGATGTATGACGTAGCCGTCGACGATCTTGTAGGTCATAGTGTTTCCGCCAAGTCACCCTGCGGCACCACCTTGCTTACCTTGTCCAGAAGCTCTTGAGCCATCGCCTGTGCATGCTCGGGACTCATCGCGACCCGTGCCTGGACACCATCGGTATCCTGTACCTGAACCAGGATCAAACCTTTATCCGAAGACTGTCCCACTGCCCAGTGAGCGCCGGTCAAGTCATCGCTAACGTAGTTGTGACGCATACCCTTCCTCACTTCTAAAAAGGAACCTGAATGGCCGAAGCCGGGGTGTTTTTGCGCTGGCAGTCCCTGCGCACCGCACAGCTCCGGCACATCGCCTCACTCTTGGCGAATACCATGACGTCATCGCCAGCGTTCGCTGCCCTGGCATGGTTGGCCAAGGTCTCAATCTCCCGGTAAATCTTGTCACTCGGGCGATTCACCTCGACCGTGTAGCGCTCGGTACCAACGATGACGAACGCCTGGGTGACGTTGAATTGCTCCCTGGCCGCGATGACGGAGGCTTTGACCTGGGCGATGTCAGAATCATACAGTCGACCGTTGCTGCGACTCTTGTACTCGACCACCGCGTAGTCGCCGGAGTCGAAGCGCAGCACGAAGTCTGGCTTGGCCACGATACCGTAGGTTTTGGACACGAATGATGTGGTGCTTCTACCACGGTCGGCGTAAACCACGTCTGCATCAAAACCAAGATTCTCGAGCACAGCATGGCGCCGGCGTTGGCCGATCAGCGAGGCCATGAGCACCAGTAGCAGGCCGAACAGCCCAATGCCTAGCACCATCAGCACACTCTCGTCAGTGAACCGGGCAATAAGCTCTGCGAAATCCATCACTCATCACCCTTCCTGATTGACCTGCTTACACGGCGAACGCCGGCCTTTACCGCTTGCGCCAGTAGAGGTGACCGCTGACAACAGGCGACAAGCCACGGCGAGCACCTGTAGTACGTCCGAACCAGCGCCCTTCCCCACCAGGTAGGCTTGAGCACTCGATCACGCCAGGCACGCAGAGACTGCGTTATCGGGTCATCTTCACCGAAAGCATAGGTTGCCACATAGCAGCGCTTATCGAGGTCACCCATGACCTTCCCGGTCAGATCTTCATGCAGGTCGGTACCGCGCTGGCGGGCAGCATCAGACTCAACGTTGTCTGCGTGTTTGCGCTTGGATAGAGCCAGGGAATGCGGGCAGTAAGCAGCCTTGCCGATGTCGGACGCCGAAACAAGCGCTCTTGCTCTTTTTTTGGTCACAACCACTCGCTCCTACTGCTTTTGACTCTGCGCTTGACCTCGCCCGGTGCTGGCGCTGCGACGGCGCCATTAAGCAACATCGTCTGCAGTCTGAGGTCATCGCTTGCGCTTGCTGAAAATGTTGTTTATGAATTGCCAACTTGCTCCGCCGATCAGACCTTCCTGGCCTCACGCAATCGCTCCATCTCAGAGGCCGAGACAGGTCGACCAAGAATGGATTCGTGATACACGAAATTGGTCAGGATCAAATGGTCAGGTTTCGTCGACATCAGTCCGAGCGATGCCAGGTAGCTGTACAGCAGTGGGTCGACATGTTGAATGAGCAGCCGGAGCGGCTTGAACGCGATAAATAGGTCGGGTCGTAAATGAACCTTGGTGTAAAGGCCTATCAGCACCGTGCGCCAATAGTAAGATTCTTCTCGATCCGGGTGAGGATCTAACTTTTGCCAGAGGCTTTCCACTTCGGCCTGGCTGGTAATCCCCGACAAGATTTCCTGACCCTTGCGCTCGGCACCCATGCCCATGCGCTTGAGTAATCGCCCGATCCAATCGGTCTCGCTTGCCAGGTGAAGCGACAGACCGACGTAGAGCCGCTTGTAGACCTTTTCCAACTCTGGGTGGGGAGTATCCTTGAACGGACACCCCAAAGCCTCTCTAAGGCTCTCAGGGGACGCTTCTAGCATTAAAAACCTCGTGCTGAGCTGAGATCCGGGATGATGTCTGTTACCAGTTCAAGGCGCGGCCTGAGGTTTGGCTGTCTGCACCTGAATTTTTTAGAAAAGCCCCCCTCCCAGGGGAATTTACCCTGAGCGTCAGGCCATGCCATCTGCATGTACTGAGGGACTTTACCGCTACCGGCGTAATACTCCTCAGTCGCTCGGGCGTAAGGGCGGGCAATTTCACGATCAGCAGCAACCACCCGCATCTTCATCGTGAACCAATCGTCGTTGTCGAATGGGCCTGGGATTTGCGACTTCTCGATGACCATCTTGTGGAAGGTGACGTTCATCCAGGGGTGTATATGCCTCGGATCGATGCCGACGCAGATGAGCTCGGGAAGCCCATGCTCCGTAAATCCGCAGGTGGTTGCGCCAAGGTACCCATCGTGCATCTGGCAGCTTTTCAGCACCACCAGGCCGTGTTTTTGGATTCCGGCTTGAATGTCATATGCAGAGGTCATTGGCTTACCTGTGGTCGGGTAAGCCATTCTAGGGCAAATCAGGCTGCAGGAGAATCCTGCTCTGTATCGCTTAGTCGGGAAACAATGTCCAGCGGCGTTTCAGGCAGCCTGCCATACGTCCAGTTATCCAAGGTTCCGGCCAAGGCCTTTTGCAAGGTCTCAATGGTCTGCAGTGCGTTCATGCTCTCGCAGACCACCTGGATCAGGTCATCACGACTCAGATCGGTAATGCGAACAGGCCGGCCATTGATCATCGTCTGGAAGCCGGTTGGGTCGATCTTGTTCTCGATCAGATTTGGAATTTCCACGGCGCTGCGATCCTGGTTATCCGATGAGCAACTTGTCACAGGACGTTGAACTCGAAGAACTTGCGATGCTCGGTGGCCAGCAAATTCCGGTAGTGCTCAATGTTGAGGTCAGGCGGCAAAGCGCAATGCTTTTCCAGAATCATCTCGGTCTGCACCACCTCGGTACCCTCCTTCTGCAGCAGCCACGGCAGGAGGAGATAGTCCCGCGCCCTGCCATCGTGGATCTCCACAACATGCTTGCCAGATGACGGGTTTTGCAGGTGAGCAGTATTGAACCAACGTTCTGGACGGATGGGGATGTCCAGATACTCATCCTCCACGTAGACATCACCGCACTCGGAGGTTTCCAAGCGGTATAACCTGGCGCCAGGAATGTGAGGGAAAACAACATCCACGGAGGGGCGCTGGTTTAAGCTTCCGTAGTGGTAGACCACTGGAATCTTCGTGTGCTTTTTGCAGATCTCGACGGCGCTATCCAGAATCTTTCGATATTCATCGAAATTGAACTGAGATTTTTCCAGATCCTGCTTGATGAAGTTGAACAAATCGGCCCAGCAATCGAAGCTCGACACATCAATTTTCTTACGCCCCTTTCCGACCGCGCAAATCGTAGGAAAGCCCGCCGAGCTGAACGTCAACAAATCATCAGTTTCGTTGCAGAGCTCAACCTTATAGCAGTGGTTCTCGAGAACCGTATCGCCGTCTTTTTGGAAGCTTTTTGATTCGAACAGCTTCTCCAGCTGCTCGACACAATCAGTGCGGTTCATTTTTTCTTCTCTGGATCAAGCAGTGGGTGCTCAGTGGTTGCTTGGCGCGAATGCTTGTGGCGAGCGGCGACTAGCGACATTTGTATGCGTGACGAATACTCCCGCATCAAGCCTACAAGGCCTCGCGGTGAGGTTATTTTCACCTCACCATTACTGAACAAGCGGATGCTTGCCAGGTATTCGCCGTGAGGAACATCATGAATCAGCATATATCCGATGTACGTTCGCACACCGATGACACCATTGGACGCCTCGGTGCGAATGGGAACGCAAAAGGATGAGCTCGCCGTTTTGACGATCTCATCCAGTTTTTGTTGACTCATTGAATGTCTCTCTGGTGCAGCGCTACAGGGGTAGCTGGCGCGATTTGTACTCAATATAGCCCAAGGCTGCCGGCGCCGTGATAAGGGTGCTGAACATCCACGGCCAGTACTGCAATACGGTGCTCAGGGCTTCGACAATCTTCGCCCCGAGGCCGTCAAAGCCGGTAACTGGCAGGTTTACGCCCATGGCGAATGCCACCACGAAAGACACAGCAGACAAGGCCATCATCAGCGACGAGAAAGGAATGGAGACCAACAGCACGAACTTCTTCTGCCCTGGTCGCAGCCTTCGCCATTCAATGGCCGCTTGAGTGCTCAGCGTCGGTTGCTTCGACTCGCTTGCTGTAGTCATTCGTGGCGAGCTCCGTTATGCAGTTTTCGGTTTGATGAAAAGGCTTTTCAGCTTGCTGAGGATGGAAACAGCCCCCATCACAACGCCGCCCGCGACCACGCCAAACAAGCCTTCAACTGCCATCTGTCCAATTACTGAGATGGCCCCACCCACTGTTGGAATTTGCTCAACAGCTTCAGGCAAGGTTAAGGCGTGATGAACAGAGGGAATGCCGTGCGCTAAAATACCACCACCCACTGCGAACATCGCGATCAATCCAACTACGGAAAGCGTTTTCATCAACTTTGGTGCAAAGCTTAAAACCCCTGAGCCAACAGCATTTTTCCATTTCGACTTTTGCTTCTTCAAGTAGAAGCCGAGGTCATCCAGACGGACAATGCCGGCCACGAGACCATATACACCAACTGTTACGCCTACCGCGATAACAGTCAAAACCATGAACTGATCGAGTAGGGTTGCACCCGCAACTGCACCCAGCGATATAACTATCACCTCTGCGGAAAGAATCGAGTCCGTGCGAATAGCGCCCTTGATCTTTTTGGCTTCGAACTCAACCATATCAACAGCGGGATTTGCAACGGCTATCTTCAGCTGTTCAACAGAATGTACACTTTCTTCTTTACCGTGCAGAAACTTGTGAGCGATTTTTTCAAAACCTTCGAAACACAAGAAAGCGCCACCAGCCATCAGCAAGGGGGTAATCACCCACGGTGCAAACGCACTCACAACCAGGGCGCCAGGAACCAAGACGGCCTTGTTGATCATGGAACCCTTAGCCACAGCCCATACGACGGGAAGCTCGCGGTCAGCCTTAACGCCAGTTACTTGCTCAGCACTCAACGCGAGGTCATCGCCCAGAACGCCCACCGTTTTGGTGGCAGCGGTTTTACTCATGAGGGCGACGTCATCCAACAGGGTAACGATGTCGTCGATGAGAGTGAGCAGGCTAGTGCCGGCCATTGAAAAGTGTCCTTCCTGTAAGTGGTCTTTGCCACGGGAGGATCAGCTTGGTGGCATTTTGATCTTTTGTCAATACATTGCAATTACTTAAGCTTGTGCCGCTCGGTGCGAGAGAAGCCAATGGACAGGAGCGATGCCGGCCTGCTTCGTGTCGTCCCATCCTCTCCATCCGAACCGTACGCTAGCTTATGCTCTCGCCACTGGTTGAAGGCGTAGATATGATTTGGCAACAGCACTCGCTCCTCATCTTCAACGACCAGACGATGCTGCGGACTGACCATATAAGGGATGACTATCGCTGTCTCAATCTGATCACTGAAATTATCCCGGTGCATGGGCGTGGTAACCGTCGTCATTACAGTGTGGAATTGCCTGCCTACGAAGATCTCGGAAAGCCTATCCTCAAAGGCCTGGCACCTGGTTGGGAGAGGATTTACCAGAGGATCATCATCCCCCTTCAGATAATGGCTTTTCGTAAAATGCAGCTTCCAATCAAAACTACCTTCACGGTATAGCTCTCTCACCGAATTAGGTTCTATGTAGTCTTGCCACCAGGTGTCAAGGTAACCACCGCCTTCGCGACGCAGCTTACGGTAGATTTCGTTCTCGACCCTAAGGAAGTCGCGATACGCCTTTGGCAGCCGAATTTTGCCGTAACAGCGGATTAGGGCCATCGACCGTCAAGCTCCAAGGGATTTGAGAAGTTCTCGCAGGCCTGGAACCTCTGGCGGTCTGTGCGGCTGCTCACCCGGCTGCAACGGTGCGTTCCAGCGCTCCAGAACGGCTTCTGCGCTTTCTGCTAGCTCGTAGTGAGCGCATCCGCCGCCCGTTTCGTAGCAGTTGGCACTGTACTCATCACGAGCATGGGTGGTCGGATATAGGAAATCATCATCCTCGTAGCTGACCTTGAAGCCACAGTGCTTACACGGCTTCACCTCAACCTCGGCCTCGGACGCACCCTCCTCATGGAAAGCCTCAGCATTGGCATTTGATGAAGCTTTTTGGTCAGTGCATGACGTGTCGCTGGCTTTATTCAAAAGAGTCCTTTCTCCGGTTTTGCAATTTTTAAAACAGCGCTGGGATAGCCCTTAGCGGCGGACATTTCATACCATTTGAAAGCTGTGGCAGGGTCTTTCGACTCGATGAGGTAAGCGTGATTGTACATGCCTTCAGGATCTTCAAGATCCGCAAGCTTTGCATACAACTCACTCCAGCTCTTGAACTCGCTCAAACCCTGCTTGTACGCCCAACGAATGGCGTCTGGATTGTTCTGCTTAGCAAGCTCTAGCATCCTCGGCCTGATGAGCTCCTCGTCAGCTTTCCGCTCTGCACTCAAATAGGAGATTGCACCAATCGATAAGACAATCGATAAGACGGAGCCGATGCTAACGAAAATGCTTTGATTCCGGGTTGAATCGCTCATTTACCCACCTCAGATCAAAATCCAGGACGCATTTTGCGGACTGAGGGAGGCACGCGCAAGCGTGGTGAGGTCATTTTCAGTGATTTATGCATAAATGCAACAAAACGCATAAATTGCCATTGTGGGTAAGGATTCGCCGAAATATGATGTGTTTCCCTGCGCATCCTCTCCGAGGGCATCTGCAATTGAAACTTAATGCGATTTTCGCCGGCCTGGCGCTGGCTTACTCTACGTTCAGCGTTGCCGCACCTCACATCGAGGGCAACGACACCCTCTCCAACTTCGTCATTGACCGTCACCTGGCTTACGGAAATCCAAAATCCATTGAGCAGGCTGGGCAGATCATCTCTGGGGCGTATGTTCAGTACGGTTACAAAGATGTTGTGGTGAAGGTCGACAAAGGCAACAACAAAATCACCATCTTCGAACAGGGTGTTGATCGAGACGCGAGCTTCCCTCAGAACGAAGGATTCGTGGTCGTAAACGACATCCAGCGCTCAATGAAAATGGCTGACTCCTCGCCTCGGTTCCACACCATTGATGGCATGCTTGGCAGCCTGCAGACCCATGAGAGATCCGGTCTAGGTCTCTCCAGCAAGCAGGATCTGGTCAACCTGGGCGTGTCCTATTCATCTCGAGGTCATGACGCCAGTAGCCGTGACGTTGTAGGTATCAGCGCTGCGGTGCATACCAGTTCTGGATTCAGCGCCGAGGGTGACTACCTTCACGGTCTGGAAGGCATGCGCTCGCTGTCGAAGGAAGGCCGCTATGACGCGGGCCGTGTCCGCCTGGCGCAAAACACCAGCTACGGTGAGTTCGCCATCGGTGGGGATATCACCGGCTCCGACCCCGGCACGAGCAAGAAGATCTCGCGATACCAAGAAGAGCTGGCCGGCGAAACGTACCGTGCGTTCATCGGCCATCGCTACAACTTCGAAGGCGTCGGCACGCTGGCCAACTCTGTAACCTGGATCAGACGCGAGCAGACCTACGACAAATACAAGATCAAAGAAACTCAGGAATACCAGACCTGGAACACTACCTACCGTGGTCAGTACGGCGCCAGCCAGTTCAGCGCGTCCATCACCAAAGGCCTGTCCGGCCAGAGAACGTATGACTACGTTCCGCTGATGGGTGAGTTCAACCCTAACTTCTATGCTGTGCAGCTCGGTTACGGCATTCAGGGGCTGGCGCTTAACGACCAGATTGGCTACGGAATAACCGGTTCCTACTTCAAAGGTTCAGAGGACATGCCTTCTGCAGAGCGCATGACCATCGGTGGTAGCGGTCGCGGCTCCTCTCATGACGCCGGCCTGGTTTCCGGCTACAAGGGTAGCTTCGCTGAAGCTAGACTCTATGGCATGAACGTTCCAGGCCTGGCCGACCTGGCCCTAAAACCGTACCTCTCGGTCAACGGCGCCCGCACCACCCACCCTACCGGGGGTGAATTCGAAGTCGTGGCTGCTGAGGTGGGCATCACTGGTAGCTGGAAGGACGTCAAAGGTACCCTTAGCTACGCCAAGTCGGTCAAGGATGAAAACCTCGACCACGACTCGCGGGTGAATCTGGATGTGAACTACACGTTCTGATCCGCGCCGCCGACAAGGGCCCGAGACAAGGATCTCGGGCTTTTGCTTTTTTTTGACACCAAACCCCCCGGCTTTTGCTTTTGATCTAGGCTTTTTTGGTAAGTCCCCAGGCCGCCATGGATCGCATCATGTCCAGCGTCAAGCTTTACCACCACAACGATGGTGGACGCTCCCTCAGCCGCCGACCAAAGCAGCGCAACGACTGCACCGTGCGGGCTCTCGCCATCGCTGAAGGTAGGGACTACGACCTGGTGTACGACGAATTGAAGGACGCCTGCAGGAAATGTGCTGCGGGCTTCCATTTTACTGAGTGGGCGAACAAGCAGCCTGAGCGCTTCGAGAAGATCAGCTTTCCCGCCATCAAAGGCAAGCCGCGCATGAACGTGGAGATGTTTTGCTGCCTGTACTCTCATGGCCGCTACATCGCCAGGATCGCCAAGCATGTCATGGCCGTCATAGATGGCGTTGTATACGATATCGATGGCCCATTGCTTGAAAAATGCGTCTACGCTGCCTATCGAATCAGACGATGAGGTTGAGTTATTGATGAGTTGCCCGACATGTAGTATAACTCTAGAGGTAAACTTCAAGAACCAAGGGTAAGGAGAGCCCCCATGCGGGTCGACGAAAAATTCAATTTGAAATCCGCCAGGCTGGTTGAGTGCGATCAACCTGTAGTTGAAAGCGGTGTTGGTCTCGCCCTGGGGCTAAGGATCAGGCTAACCGACAGGGCCGATGGGCGCGGGCTGAATATCCATCTGACACCTGAACAGGCTTTGAAGTTGGCGAATGATCTGATTCAAGAAGCGACCGCCGCAACTGAACTCTAGGGGCCACAGCGTCGCCCCCGAGTCCAACACTGGGGGCGACGGGAGCTATTTGCTACCAAACCAAATGCTCAACCGCTTCCTACCCTTCCCCGTCAGACTTCAGAGTCCAAGGTCTTGACCGAACTGCTCGGACAACTCCTCAACCGAGAGCGACTTCAAATGATCAGTGTGAATTAGCCTCTTCGTGACCAAGCCTCGCAGGTAACCTGGCACGTCTTTTACCACCTTGACGACATCATCAGCGTTGGCGGTTCTGACAAAAAGCTCGGCAGCTTGGTCTACCGCTGGCTTATCTCTTCCGATGAATACTGGGTACGTCGCTTTAATCTTAAGGCTCACATTGGATGAATAGTCACCTGCCATGAGGAAGAATGAGGCCCTGGTGATATCAGCCTCACTCAGATCGTCAGGATTCTGAATTTCATTACCAAGCGCCCAAAAATCCCCGTACATCTGCTGGGCTGTATCAGTCCACAGATCTCCGATAAGCTGCTTACCCTTATCCACATAACCACTTAAATGAGGGAATCTGCTTGCTGATAAAAGTTGACCAGCTAGTGGATTGCACTCCCTCTGATTGGTAAGCCTTAGTGAATATCCAGCTGACTCGAACTGTTTGTAAGCCAATAGTTTTGAAATTGTGACATCACCCTCAACATAATCCTTCATCATGCTATGCATGTAAGGATCAGAGAAGATCCTTGAATTCAGTTCGTTAAGGCGAGCTATGAACTTATCATCTTTCAGTAAAAAACCGTTGGTATCATCAAGATCTAGCCAATCACTATTAAAATACCTATCAAGGAACGAATGATTTACCGCCCGGCGAAGCGCTAAATCGTCAAGCGCCTCCATACATTCAATTACAAAAATCGGGTAATAGCTGAGGGCTGGCCGCAAAGCAAGTTTATCAAAGACATCGATCCCTGACTGAAGGCTTTCGAATATCGCATTCAGGAACTGGTCGGTAATTATGTGGAACCTACCAATTTCATCCGCCGAAGTAACATCAAGCATGGCGGCCATGTCATTAAAATCAAGTTTAGACAAAACCTCAATATGCTCGACTGCTGCGATGCTGGAATGGTTGGCTATGGCATTTTCACCATATCTGCTAAACCGCCTGATAGCTGTATTACCAACCGACATGTCTCCTAGAGTTTTTGGATCACAAAAATCAATGGCTAGCTTTAGGTTGTTTGTGTACCCATGGATTTTATCGGTATCATCGAGTGGGCTCTTTCCTTTCTCCAGGTAGGAGCTATATACAGCATCCATTGTGTTAACTGTAAAATCTAACCCTAATGAGCCGGCAAGGCTTTTCAAAAGCTCAAAGTGACCTGATCCCATATATGGAGAGGGGTCGCTAAAGAACCTGTCTCGAAGTTTCATCGCGATGCGTAAAGTATCTGTGAACTCCGGTGATCCAAGTAGGCCACGATCCATCGCAAACGATAGAAGCACCGAAGACAGTCGATTTACCGAGACATCAAATATCACGCGCAGAGCGGAGTCTCTACGATCTTTAGGCACGGAGTCGAACAGCGTCTCCAACCCGGCACCATCATTATGATCGCAGTGTGCAGCTTCATGAGCCACTGCTAAACGGAAATCATTGTCGCCAAGCACCGAGAGATTAATGGAATTCATATTACAGGCCTAAATCGTTAGAAAATTGAGCGCCAAGAAGCTTCGCTGGAAGCTTTTTCATATGCTTTCTATCAATCAAATCCTCCTTGATTAAAAGCGCCAGACTTTCTGGCCTTTTTCCTACGGCCTCCAACATCTCTTCTTCAGATGCTGATTTGGTAATCTCTCTTAGCGCCTTGCTAAAATCAGTAAACGAGCCAGTACCCATATTGTACGTAATCGGGGTTATTCGGCGTTTGCTGGCGTCAGTCCACTCATCCTTGTATATAGAGCATTCACAGAACAGTCTGATAGCCATGTGCATGGCTCTGAACTCAACGGTAACTTCGTCTGCATCTGGCATATGCTTATTGAGTCCATCCACATCACACATTTCGTAAAAAGCTCCATCAAGCAATTCTTTGGTAGCCTCCTTAAGCTTAGCAACACCTCCATCACGAAATTTGTTGAGCGCAATGTTCTCACCGGAGAATCTAACAAGATCCGCAAACCGATCAATTTGGGGGCCACTTGGAACAGCAAAATCAAGACCCACATCATTAAGTCTTGGAGCCATCACCACGGGAAGCATATTTAAAAAGCTAGGCTTTGATAGCGATGAATGCTCCCTGAGTGAATTTCGAACAAAATTATCACTCAGCAATTTATGATTGAGTTTATCCAATTTCTCTAAATATGTAGCATCATCAAAGTCATGACCTTTACCAACAAATGGTTTCATCCAGTCGACCTTGATATACATTTCAATGAACCTTCCTCGAACCTGCTTGAAAAATTGATCGTCAGGCAAATTGAGCAATCCATCAACCACAGTAGAAGGCCTGACGCTTAGAGCATTCTGAATAAAGCCGAGCGACTCTGTATTGAATGGCTTACTTAGGCATATGCCAATTGCCTCATCAATATGCTTGAACATTGGGCTAAGTTTTTTATTAAATCCTTTGGTCATCAGGCTCGATAAAGCCCCAACGTCATCAAACTTAAGATAGGAGACAATCTCCATCAATGTGTCTTCGCCAGGTTCGGAAAAAAAATCGGTGAAAACGTTATCAGAATATATTCTTGAGAGGACAAGATCTCCAACTTCAGGATTGTCAAGCGTTTCACTCTCGGAAAATTTATATATCTGTATTAGGCTTAAACCAAGTTTAGGAATATCGTCGTTATCCACCATTCGGAATGCAGCATTCACACTGTCGAGCGTAAATTCAACTCCATGGTGGCTGGCAGCCTGCTTCAGAACCTCAAAATGACCACCGGGTCGTTTAACAGGATCGATTTCCAGTTCAAACACCCTATTCCGTATGGCTTGAGCGACATCAAGATTATGGAAGATGTCCGGGTAGATTTCTTCAATTCCCCTGGACTTAACAAAATTAAGCAAGTTACCACTGTAGAAATGGATTGATCGCGCTAACACGTGGAGCAGCGCCTGGCCTCTCAATGGCTCAGGGAACGCAGCAACAAGCATGTCCAACTCCACAGTGCTTGAATCCTTGGTTTTGGCTCGAAGGATTGCCTTGTGAAACTCTTCAAATCCTGGGTGTGCCTTCAGCTCAGGAAGCTCGAAAATCGGCCCCACAGGAGTGATGTTTTTGCTGTCGAATTCTGACATGTAGACCTCTCTTTTACCTCAGTCTACTGGTGGCGATGCTGGCGCCACAACAAAACGGGGCGCCCATTCGGCACGCCCCGTCAAAGCTGCTTTCGGCTGGCGCTACAGACCCAGATCCTTCGAGAAAAACTCACCTCGATCCTTGATTGGCAGCTTTTCAAGATGCCTTCGATCCAGCATCTCACCTTCGATCAGCGACTTGATGTAGCTGACGCGACCATCGACAGCCTCAAGGATCTCCTCTTCGGTGAGCGACTTGGTGATTGCTTTGAATACCCCCTCGGATAAGGGGACTCGCATCTTAAAGGTTGTCTCACCCTGGTTAGTCATAGCGTGAATGACCGGCTTGACGTGCTGCATCTCAGCCGCATTCTTAATTTTGATGGGCATCTCGCTGGCAAGCTGTACTGCCATGTACCGGTACTTTAAATCCGGAGAGACCTCTGCAGGAGCTTTCATACCGCCACGCACCCTCTCGTTCGCGTATACGAAGTCATAGAGGCGGGAAAGCTCACTCTGATATTTGGCCTTCAGGCACTCAAGCCCAACATCGCGATACGGATGCAGCTCTTCGTAACGGCCCGCATGATCAATCAAGTTTGCAAAGTTTTCTGTACGCCGGTTGCTATCCTGATCAACGATACTGAGACTGATGCCATTGACCTTCAGCTTTGACATGAGGATCAAGGATTCCATCCCCTCAAAGGTCGGCTTATCTATCGCTGGGTGACGTTCAATCCGCGCCAGCGTCATGGGGTCACTGATCAACCGGTCGAACACCGTTTCAAGGTTACGGATGAAGATGGGGTCAGCGTAGTCAGAGGGGGCCTTTGATTTGGCCATCAACCACCCTCCTCCAAGTAGCTTGTCCAGGAATGGGCCACGGATCATTTTAGTGACCCGGACATCATCCATCTCAGCCAAGCGGGCGACCATCTGCGTCGGAACGACCTTCAATGCCTGACCCAAAAACTCAACACGTTCAAGCGAATAGTGTTCAAGGGCCGCTGGCAAACAACTGGCAAACCTAGGTTGATAGTAGGCCGAATATTTTCTAGCATCACCCTTCTGAATCGTGGTCAGCGCAAGGGTGTCGTCGAAATTGAAAGAGCAAACCAGCTGTGCCATCTCCTCAAAAACCGGTATGGTTTGGGCGTCCATCGGTAGGCGATCCTGCTTAATCAGGAACTCAGCAAACCGGTATGCCACGCGATTACCGATCTCTAGGTCGCTCTTGGCCCCGTCTGGGCAAACACTAAGAAGCAGCTTCAGGTTCTTCAAGAAATAGGATAGGTTGGCATAATACTCAGTCTCGGAAGGTGCAGGCTTAAGATTACCAGGGTTAAAAACGGTATCAATGCAGCTCATCAGGTAATCGGTGCCGTGATGGGCGATGGACTCACGTAGTATCGCCACGTGCGCTTCTGACCATTCCCCGCTGCTACAACTGAACATCTTCCTCAGAATCCGATTCGACAGCTCGAAATCAAACTGCAGCCCTGGGTTAGCCTGCTCAACACCCTTGGAGCGAGCAAACGCCAGCAGCGGCTCACTAAAAAAAATGCTGGACAGGCCGTAGGCGTAGATGAGCGCGTACTTCCGAAGCTCGGGCGGAAAACCCTCATAAGCTAATTCGAGCTTGGTTGGATCCTGGGTAGACGGGATCTGCATACACAGGACATTGAAGTTTCTGAAATGTTCGGAATTCTTGAGCTGCGCATTTCCAAAAATAGACATTCGTGACTCCACTCATAAGGTTTTCATCCAGTTTACGAGCGGCGTAGAAGGTGCCACAACCAGGCGTCGGCAACGCCGACCGAATCCAGTTCTCGCATGGTACCCGTTTTCGCTGCGGGTTGTCTCAGGCCGGCCTGAGCCTTGCGCACTGCAGTAACCACCAACCCCTGGGTCGAAGGCTAGAAGGCGTCGGCACGCCGACCGAAAAGAAGCTTGCCGTAGGACTGACATCGTCCGCAACATTGCCGGGAAGCACTTGAGTGGCATTAACAATAGGCGTAAATTGAGGGCCATTCTAAGAGAGGATTAGGAATGCTCGCTCAAGCCTCCACCAACCTGCTTGACCTGGTTGAATCGCTGCAACCACTGACACAAGACATCTCCCCACGCACAGCCAAGAAAAAGATCTTCCATGCCGGGAAGTCGGTCATCGACTGGTCGACCGAAGTGGATCTTCGTCAGATGAGTGAGTCTGAATCCAGGATGTTCCGATACCTGATGACCATCTGCAGCGAAGGAATGACTGGGAGCAGTGCTGATGCTGGCTCAGCTCTTCGCAAGCTGGCGACGAACCTCGTGGTGTTCAAAGCCTCGCTGAAAAATAGCCGGCGCACACCTAGGTCTTCCAGGGAAGTGGCGTAAGGGGCGCGAAAGAGCGCTGTTTTTTGATCCCAAACCTCGCTGTTCCGCTTTTGCTTTTGGTTTTTCATTGCCAGGCTGAGATCGGTTGGCGCTGGCGCCTCGTCAATTTATGCGAGTATCCCACTCGTGCGAGTTATCGCTGACAATACTCACCTGTTGTCCTTACTTGAAGATGTGGCCACCGCCCTACTCACCCCTTCCCATAGCAAGGGGCACAAGGTGGTTGAGGTAAACCGCCTGCTGCATCGCTGGCGCCAGCATCACGATGTTGAGAGCCTTGCAAGGTATCAGCACTGCTTTCTTGAAAGCCTGGCGCTGGCGGCATGCCGGGGCCTGTCTGGGGAAAGCCATGACTTAGACAGGTCGCTGTCCAGCCTGGAAGTCAACGTCAATTATTACCGGGCTCGCATCCCAGACTGGCAATAAATCCAATTGGCTGATTTGGTTGGACTTTTTGACGCCAATTGATTGTCTTCGAATTGATTTTTCTGTCAATTGACGCAATCATTAGCCCATCAAAATTCCGCTGGCTACATGCCAGCCAAATAGGCCTTTTATGTCACTCAGAAATAATCCTGCGCTCCTGCAGCTGAAGGCCGGGTTAACCGCGACCGTCAGCTCTATCGCGCCAGCTCTGGTTACCGGCACTGTACGAAGCACGCGCAAGGACTATGGCTTCCTGCAATGCGAGGACGGCTCCAGTCATTTCATCCCGCCCCCACAGATGAGCCGCTGCTTTCCCGGCGATGTGATCGAAGCACAGATCATCCCGAACCCTGATGGCTCTGGCAAAACTGAAGCAGCGATCCAGCGCATCGTTGAGTCCCCGTGCACATCATTCATCGGCGTCGTGAGGATCAAGGGGCACAACCCCTACATCCAGCCGGAGAGCCCGTTCTTTAACCGGGACTTCTTCATCCCGCTCATCAAGCGTGGGAAAGAACGTGAGGGTGACTACGTTGTAGCCCAGGTGATCAAACATCCATTCGAGGACGGCGGGTGCCACGCGGAGGCCGTAACGGTCATCTGCAGTGAACGTGACCGCCAGGCCTTCTGGAAGGTCGCGAGCGCTCGTCACGATCTGAAGCACGAAGCTCCACCCTTCGATCACGATGAAATCGAAGCGTTGAACCTGTCCAACGATTTGACTGCCGGCGATATCGTGGATCTGCGCCATGAGCATTTCGTCACCATCGACGGCGAGAACACCCGCGACATTGACGATGCGCTGTTAGCCAAGCGCTCCGGCAACGACATCATCCTGACGGTGGCGATTGCCGACCCTACCCGCTTTGTTCCCGAAGGCGGTGTGATGGACATTGAGGCCCGCCTGCGCGGCTTCACGACCTACTACCCAGGCATGTCCATGCCCATGCTCTCCAAAGTCATCTCTGAACAGGGCGCATCCCTGGTCGCCGGCGAAGACCGTAGCAGCATTTGCTGCAGCATGGTGGTCAACGAGAAAGGGGAAATCACCGACTACCGTTTCTTCCTGGCCGTCATCAACTCCAAGGCGAAGCTTTCCTATGAAGCGGTGGAAGCCTACTTCAACGGCGAGCCCGCCGATGTTCCTGAGTCTGTAAGACCTGGGCTGCAGCCGCTGCTGATTGTGAGCAGTCTTCGTCGCCAGTGGAGAAAGCAAAACGGACTCGTCTCCAACCGAAGCAAGGACTACACCTTTGCCCTGGAAGACTTCGTGCTGAAATCGGTACGCCCTACAGTGCAGCTTGAGTCAAATCGCGTGGTCGAAGAGTGCATGATCGCCGCAAACGTGTGTTTCGCTGAGTACATGAAGCTCAACGGCATGCCATGCGTGTACCGCCGTCACGACGGCTTCAAGCCTGAACGCCTGAATGAGCTGGTCGAGCTGCTGGCGCTGCACGGGCTCACTGCGACCACCGAGCAGCTGGCGAGCTTTGAAGGCTACCGCACTGTCATGCAACAGGTGCTGGCGCGTGATAACCCAGCGCTCGAGCAGTTGTTGATCGGTTTCTACACCAAGAGCCGGCACTCCACGGAGCATGGGCCTCACTTCTCGCTGGGTCTGGACAGCTACGCAACGTTCACTTCGCCGATCCGCAAGTACAGCGACATGATGAACCATCGTTCGCTGAAAGCCCTTCTTCAGAGAAAGGGGGATACCTTCCAGCCTTTCGAGCCCGAGATGATGACGCTCTTGGATCAGAAGCTCTCAGCTACCGACCGGGCAGCGCGTGACGTGCAGAATGACCTGTACTGCCAGCTCTACCAGGACTCGCTCGGTAAAACCTTTGACGCGGTGGTTACCGGAGTTCTGCCAGGTGGCCTGAAAGCGGAGATCGTTGAGACCGGAGCGCCGGTGTTCTTGCCTGTCCGCAACCTGGGCCGCAAGTTCGACGTGATCGAGGTCAGCCAGGATTGTATGGCGCTGCTCAAGAATGGGCAGCCGATGGCGCAACTGGGGGATCCGATCAAGGTTGCTGTCAGTCTGATCGATGCGCCAGGCAGGGCCATTAACGCCACCCTCGCCGCTGCCTAATTCACGCAGCTAGCCTGGAAGCCCCCTCGCAGTCTGCAGGGGGTTTTTCTTTGCACCTGGTGATGGCCACAGTCGACATCACCTTCGGCACCAGCCCGGCATGCCCGGTTTTTTGTATCCGCAAGCCTCACCAGGCGACCTGCCTTGGCTTTTCTTGATCAACCCGAAACGTCACTCAGCATCCTGCCAAACACACTTGATAAAGGCCTCGCAGAGGCCGCCTGGGTTGCTCACGCCATCTCTCCGCCACTATTCTTTAAGAAAGGCAACCAAGGGCTTTGCATGAACCTTCCTGACGAATCACTGAGCACCCGGATCGTCAACCTGATTGAATCCTCCAAAAGCTGCGTTGATCGTGTTCTTGATGGCATGGTTACCGGGGTTCTTGATGAAGACGACACCAAGGGGCTAATCGCACGCCTGAGTGTGATCGATAGTCGCTCGATGTTGCTTTTTGCCTGCCTGAACGTCGATCAGATTGAGGCGGATTTTTCCAACATCAATCTGGACGAAGAGATTAAGTTCATCGCCGCATCAGAACACTTCATCACCGAAATCACCACCATCCTGACCGAGAATACCTCCAATGAGTAAACAGCTGGCCAAGAAGACCATCAGTGCTGCGCAATCAGTCTTCGACTCTGCAGCCATTAAAACCGTTACATCACCCGTCAAAGATTACGTAGCCAGCTACGTAGAGCTGACCCGAGCTGATGACTACTCCGGTACCAAACGCATTGTCGACAAGTACATGGAGTTCGCCGAAAAGCGCGGCCTGCCACAAATGCTCAAACCCAATGACCCTGCAGCTGCTGCTGACCGGTTTTCTAGGGTTGTTGGCAGCATGGACAGTCTAAAGTCGTTCAGAAAGGCCTGGCGGTACTCCAAGAAGGCTGTGGGGTATGCCGCTCTTGGTCTTGCAGGACTAACCGCCTACTCGCCAGAAACTGGGCTAAAAATCTTGGACTGGGTGAAAGAGGTCGGCCTGGGAGCGCTTGTTCCGGTGGTGGGCATTGCCGCAGTCATCATCTCTGCTAGATTCGTGCACAAATCCTTCCAAATCCATGGCATGCACAGAGATGCACAATTCGCCGCGAACGCCCAAAAGGACGGCAGCACCTTGTTTGGAAAGGGCCTTGAAAAGCTAGGAAAAGCTCTTGATAACGAAAGCTATCGGGAAGCATCCAACGCCTGGATCACCAAACAGTGCGAAAAGCATGAGAAAAAATACCACCCTGACTTTTCGCCAGAATCCGTCGAGACTATTCGACAGGGCCTCTCTCTGCAGCAGTCAGAAGCTGTAATGGTGTCACCATTTACCGCTGAACAGCAGAAGGCGGTCAAGAAGATCAGCAAGGCGTTGCGCGAGGAGTACTTCGTACCAGATCACCTGGCAACAAAGGCGACTTTGACGCTGCTGGTCGAAAGCGGTGGGAATTCAAAAGCTGTTGCAGCCATGCTGAACAGTCGCCGGATCGAACAGAGCGTTATCGACCGTTTTGGCATAGACCCGGTGGCAACCTACGGCGGTAAGCGCCAGGAGCCGATCAAACCGGCACAACAGCTACCAGCTCCTATCGATGCTGACGCATCACCCTCACCTTGATGCCTGATGGCCGCCAAGTCAGCAGATTTGGCGGCGTTTGCTTACAAGCCAAGGTCACCTACAAAGAGCTTACCTCGAGCTTCCGGCGATTTCACCATCTCAAGGTATCGAACATCGTTACTCAACTCATACAGCGCACTTACCACCCGATCATCGACATCATGGTCATCTGCCCAGGCCCGCACCAAATCAACTGGCTGAGTTAACAGCACAGCCAACAAAATGTCGTCGGAGCAGCACTCTGATGCGGTGAAGGAAGCGCCCTCAATGCACTCGACAAGTCTATCCTTAGGTGCATGAATGACCGCGTCGAATCCTTGAGATCCTGGGACAAACCTGGAGGCCAATGCCAAGTTTGCCAAGGATATCGGCGTGCTTTTCATCTCATCGCAGCCTCGAACGATTTGCTTGATGATCCGAGACCTATCAAGATTGTCTGAGCCCCTCAACTCGCAGAAAACCTCAAGAATCACAGATGTGAAGGATTCGGCGTCACTGCCAGCATACTCATAAAGCGCTGTAAATCCACCGATCAAATAGATCATATCCCTGAAACGGTGCAGAACCTCTGCGCGTTCTGGGATGCTTGGAATGCCCATCGCAGCCCGAAAGCACTGCACCTGTTGCACGTCCATATTTGCCAGATCTCGGTTCACCTCTGGCCAGACGCCAGATGATTCAAGTTGCTTTTGGAACAATGAATCATCAGGCTGCCCCAGCACAATCGCCTGCACCACAGGTGCTTTTGCCTGCACAAAGGCATCTGCCGTAAGGAATTGCAATGATTTACCGATCAGAATACCCAACAACCCTAGCGACCGAACCTCTCCGCTAGCATTGAAAATTTGAAACGGGCGATCCTCATGGGATACAGACCTTCGCAGCCGGCAAAACGCTGTCCCAAACATCTCGGCGGATTCAATTTTTTGCATCACCTCATCGCCTCGAATGTAAGCAGTCCGCAAGCCATCCAGTATTTCGTCTAGCTGGTCATCCTCGGCACTGATAGCGAGACCAACATGACGTCCAAAGGCCTTACGCTGCAGCTCTATGGGTGTACACCCACGGTACATGAACAGATCACCCTGCTGATAAGGCTCTTTCTCCAGCTCAGCGAGTGCCTGGCTGCGCTCAAGATAAGCATCCAAAGTTGGATAGCAGCATAGGGCGTGCAGTACGACTTCCCTGGACTGCGCAATTTCATGATGGAACAAAGGCCCAAGAGAAATTTCCCCGACAGGCAGCGGCATGTGACGCGTGGGATCGAAGGTCAGGCCTTTGAGAGACGCCACCATTGAGATGAAATAATTGCCAGTGCTAATCGGGTACCCTTCCTCATCGAAGACCTGTTTGCTGGCGCAGTGCATGGCAACTCCTAATATCAAGGACAACCTAACGATTAGATTTAATTGTCAAGCCGCATAATAAGGTCGCCACTTCAGCGCTCGCAACAGGCTTTCATGCAGGTGCGCGAGCACTGCCTACCGTCGCAGCAACTTCACAAACCACCTGTGAGCCTGGTGCAGCTTTGATGAACACCAGTTGGTTGGGCACAAAAAAGAGCTCCTCGCACTTCTTAACCAGTACGCAGGAGCTCAGGGCTGGCGCTGATGGCTGGGGAGATGCGGGTCAGTCCAGAAGGCCGGTACCGGTGGCGCCGGAAGGATCATTGTTCGTCAATATATAGGTATAGATCTTACGGGCCGAGGCCACGCCGAGCGCCTTGCCGTCATCGTCGACCACAACGGCCAGGGATACCTTGCTCGCCTTCATCTTGACCAGGACGTCGATGAGTTTCTCGCCGGCGTCCACCACAATTATTTGCCTACAAATGTCAGCTACCTGACCGCCCTGCTCCGAGATCAGCCGGCCTGCCAAGTCGTTGTAGAACATGATGCCTACCAGCTCGTTGTGGCTGGTGACCAGGATGCGCTTGCCGTAGTAGTTCTGAGCGAGTTGACGGCAGTCGTCCAGCGAGCTCTCGTACGGTACCGATGGCAGCTCTCCAGGCTCCAACACGTCACGGATGCTGTACTGCTTGATCCGGAAGACGTTCTGCAGCATGCCACGCTCAGCGGTCTCAAGGAGGCCTTGGGAGTGGTAGTAGTTGATCGTGCTCTTGAGCTCGTTGAGGTTCATTTTCCTCTTTTTGTTGAGGCGGAAGAGCTTCACCCAGATCAGGGTCATGAACACCATCGGCATCGCGACGAAGTATATGATCCGGGCAAGCCAGGCGAAATGGGTCAGGATCGGCTCATAATGATTGCTGGCCAACGTCTTTGGCAGGGTTCGGGCGAACACCAGGTTTGCATAAGTCAGCAGCAACATGAAAATCACGATCTGGCTCGGCGACAACGCCTTATACGCCATTACACCCAGTACCGAGTTGGTTGCAGCGCCCTGGAAAGTCATAAAAACCATCGACGCCGCCATGTGCTTATCGCGCTTGGCCGCAATCTTCTTCAGCCACTTTTTAGCGCGAGGTTTCAACGAAGGCTGTTCGATAATTATGCTCATTTTGATATCATCGGCGATGAGCAAAGCCGTATCCACACTACTAAAAAGAGCAGATAGCGCAAGTACGCCAAATGATGCCACCAGTAAGATGACAATTTCCAAGGTCATGTCGTTTTGATAACTCAAAGAGATTTGGTAAACCTGAGATTCTATAATAGATGACAGGTTGATGACATCTCAATTGTGCATTATTTAACAAGTACGCCCGTGCTAGAGCAGGAAGTGGAGCACACGGAATTTGTCCACATTACGCGAAGGAAGGTGGGCACTCAGGTTCATGGTATGGCTAAAAAATAGCCAACAAGCCAGCCGTCCACATTTGAAATTTGCTGAAGCCCAATAATTACGCGGCCTGTAGAAATTGGATAAATCCTTGTCCACATTAAACACGTGCAGCCAGCCCTACGATATGGGCCGGCTATTCATCAAGGAATCTGTCCATATTTGAACAGTTTGAGGGTTAGGCGACGTGAACTGCCTTGGCCCGATTGCGACGGCGTTGCTCGGTCAGCCGTGAGATCACTTGCTGATAGCTCTCACCTGGACGAGCCGCTTTCTCGATCTCCCGTTCTGTGAATGGCCGATCTCCGTCATCATCACCTGCCGTGGCGGCTTTGGGCTCTTGGTGTTGCTTGGCTGCGGTCTGCAGTCCGGCCTGGGCCATCTCAGCAGCCGGCTGAGGCCCGGACTGCTCAGATTTCTTGCCTTAGATCCTTTAGCCTTCTTCGTAGCGGCGGCTGACTTTGGCTCACCGCCCTCAGCTGACTCTTGCAACAGGCTTTCCTGCACAGGTTTGCGTGAGAAGTCCAAGCGCTCCTCGTATGAAACCTCAATGGCCACGATCTTCCGGTTCTCCCGGATTGGCTCAAAACCGTTGATCTTGATGTCTGTGAGGTCATCGATCATCTTCAGCGCCGGCTCTATCACGCGCTTACGCAGGTCGGCATACAGCGGGTAAGCATTATCCAGAGCCAAGCAGAAACGAATCTCGTCGATGGATATCTGCACTGTAGGGTTGCATTTGAAGCGGTGCCTGGCGATGAGGTCATACATGCGAAACGCATGCGGGCTCGACAAACGGGCTACGGCGTTCAGGCTGTATTTGGTGAAATTGCTTCGCAGGTTGCCTAGCAGCGGGAGAATCTCCTTGGAGAACCGCAGCTCTACTCGACCTTCACCGTCGACATAGTCAGCAGTTTGGATCCATCGCGTTTTCCGCTCGCGGTCGTGCAGGTTGAATATGACCCTGCGCTCAAACAGCTGATCCGCCGCTTCCTTGATGTCTGAATACGCAGCCATCAGGCTGATTTCGCACATTTCCGCGTATTCTCGAGCCGTGAAGCTGTACATCTTCTCGTCCGTGACGACCTGAGTTGGGTCTCGGCTGATTTTCGCGATGCACATGAGGATGATCCTCTGCTCAGGCACCGTCAGCTTGTAGTTGGCAGTCATCAAATCGTTGGATTTGTAGACCAGGTTTTGGGCGGTCATCCGGCCTGTCCTTGAAGATTTCAGTACGACTTCTGCGGTGTAGGTTAGGGATGAAAATTTCGAAATCCACCCTTTTCAATCATCAAAGAACGCCTCCCGACGAATGGACAAGCCACTTGTCCACATTACGCTGGCGCGGTGTCGTGCGTGGCTTATGGGTCACGGAATCTGTCCACATTTGGGGGATGGCTAGCGAGCGCATCGCAGCTGATTTTTGAAATACCCAATAAAATCAGGACTTTGAGAGCAATCTTCGATGTTTCAATACATGCCAGGCGTCCACATTACGCCAGCATTCTGCAATCAATCGTTCTGAAAAACCACAAGGAATTCGTCCACATTACACTTTCAGGACAGGCTCGTTATACAAGGAATCCGTCCACATTACGGTTTTCAGCGAAAACAGCCAGCCTTCAAGCCATCCGTCCACATTTGAAGGGTGCTGAATTTGACCTGCAAGTCCAGTGACAAGGAATCCGTCCACATTAGGGCCCACCTGGGTGCGACATTACCATGCACGGACAAGGAATCTGTCCATATTAAGGCATCAGGGCCACACCAACAGTCACGGAATCTGTCCACATTTGGCCTTCAGGAACGGCCTCCCACGACTTCACCGCTCGTCCACTTAGATCAAGCAAAGGCTAAAGAAAACAGATTGATAGAGGATAAAGGTGAGGACGTGCCTCTAAAAGACACGGTATCTGTCCATATTTGAAGGATTTTTCGTAGGACGCATAGGATGGACAAGGAATCTGTCCACATTGATGACCAAAGTGCCATCAAAAACACGGTATCCGTCCACATTAGAAAAAATTCCTGGCAAATCAGTCCTCTCAGTCACGGAATCTGTCCACATTACCGCCTCCCAAAGCCAAATTGGCTGGTTCTTCATCACGGAATCCGTCCACATTTGTGATCAAAGTGCCATCAAAAACAAGCCGGCTGTCCACATTAAGGCCTGCCGTATCACGGAATCCGTCCACATTTGATCCCCTTCCCCCGCACATGACCATCAAGGCATCCGTCCACATAACGCTGTGATACAAGGAATCTGTCCATATATGAGGGGGTTAGAGCGTCTTTCTCGAGGACTGGGCGGGCGCCCATACAAGGAATTCGTCCACATTACGAAGGGGTAACAAGGAATCTGTCCATGTTTAGAGGCAATCGCCAGCCAGCCGTGGGCGGGACAGCTTCTCGGACTCCCGCCACAAGCCATCCGTCCACATTAGGCAGCCAGGCTACGTAGATTCCATCTAAATCACAGTCCGATCACAAGGCATCCGTCCACATTACACGGAAGGGAGGCCCTCCTCCCGATGGAGGATCTGCGTCAATCCTGCCCAGGCACAAGGCATCCGTCCACATTTGACGGTTTTTTACCCTAAGGGCGAGCCGATCTGCGCTCGTGGGGATATACTGAGTCCGTGTTTTAACAAGGAATTTGACCACATCTCATCTAAGAGAAGTTATCCACAGGCAAGTTTCGACAAGGAAGGCGTCCATTTTAATACAAGGCAGGCGTCCACATTCTTCAACTAAGCCGTCCACATTTCCCAAGCTTAATGTCCACATTCCTCACGGAAGATGTCCACATTAAGAAGCTGGAGCCCTTGATTTACGCGGGCTCCAGCCGTCTTAAGCTTGAAAGCTTAGAAAAAAGATAAATAAAGCTAAAGCGTGCAGACAGTCCTAGGTGCCTCACTAACCGTTAAGGTCTCCTTGTCAACGATCACACTTTCGTAGGGAGTTGGAAGCGACCAAGCGTCCAGGAATGCCTTCATCAGGCCATCATTGTCAGAACCGGCAGCGCTTGACCATACAATCCCCTGCCCCAACACGACTTCCCTGGGCTTCACATCGTGGACTGGTCTGACCGATCTATACTCCCTGATCTTCTGGCCGTTGGTTGAAAGCCACTCATCACCCTCATCAAGGTTGGACAGGTAAGGAACCAGTGTCACCTTCCCATGAGCTTCCAGACGCAGTAGCGTTTCTCCGGAAATTTTCAATCGCTCGGCAGTTTTTTGAGCTGTCGACATCAAACGTAACGCCGACAGATAATCAGTGTCGTCGGCAAAGCCACAAGGCATTGGTAATCAGGATGTCGTCGTGATAGACATGGAGAACGACCTCACATTTTCGTAGCCAGTATATTTTTCGCTCACTACCAGACATGAAAATCTCCTGATAGGTCATATTCCCAATAAACTTCTGGTGAGTGATCTTAACAATCGGGCTAGCAGATCGGTGAACTGGTGAAAGGAAGCTTGACAACATATTGATGACCTTTGATAGGTTAACTAACTGTCAGATCTGAGCATGTTTTATGAACATGCCGCACGATGCCTTCACATCAAATCCAACTTTTGGCACGATCCTGAGTTTCGCGGGTTTGATCAACTCCTGAAGAATAGTGACATTTCGCTGAATTACTTCCTCACCTGACTCTAGCCCGTAGCGATCAGATGCTGGGTTGTAGCGTACGATGTTGATGTTGACCTGGAGATCACGGCAGTTGATCGCCTCGGCCATTGCCACCATATCGGCTTCCGAGTCGTTCTCGCCGGCAATAAATGCGAAATGTATTTTGGGCGTCTTTTTAGAGAACTCGGCCCAGGCCTTGAGCTTGTCCAGGCCATCATCTGAGGGGAGAGCCTTAGCCAACCAGCGGCGCCGGAAAGCGGGGTTCACACTGTAGAGCGAGTAGTAGAGCTCAGGGTGAATGACTGGGAAAATGTCTTCGAACGATCTGCCCACAAGGCTTTTGGGAAAGATCGAAGAAATGAGGAATTTAGCCGCCAGATCACGCTCACTTGCCAACACTTTTAGAGAAGATAGCAGATTCTCACTGTCACTCAAGATGACCGGATTGTTCAGCGGCTCGCCCCTGGCCATGAAGTTGTAGTGAAGCACCCGGCCCGGCGCTTGTTGATCGTAGTGCGCTAGGACGTCCTTCGCCTGGAGGAGGAAATCGTGGAGTGTGGCGTTCTCCAGCGCAGTGTCGCCCTGTGCAGTCAGGTGGCACATCCGGCACGCCATGTCACAGCCAGATTGGGAGGACAGGTATGCCAATACTTTGTCATTGTCACGACGCACGTATCGCCGCTCGAAGTACCCAACCGTTGACGCTTTTTGAATGAAATTAACCGAATTGTCTAATTCGCTTTTCAGCACTATCAGATCTTTCATGTAGTAAAAATCCCATAATATCAGCTACTTATCTTCCCCTGAGTAATCCTCTCTGTTGGGGTTTCGCCCGCCCACGAACGCTGCGGGCGGCGCATTATATGGCGTTTTCTGACAATTCACTCTATATGTTCTACGATTTTCTCAACTAGAGGTTGCTCTATCAGGCCATTCCCATGGCGAATCTTCCCCAGAGCATCTTTCACGTATCCGCTGGGGTCGACATAGATTTCACCAAATTTGCAGAGCTCCCCATTGACCGTTACCGTTCTGGGGCCGCTGACCTCAACACCTTTCGCCACAAGCCACATGTCGATTGCCGTGGCTACTTCATCTCCGCTCAACTGGATGCTGACCCCAGGGCCGTATTTCGGTGTTCCTCGGCCTCGTTTTATTTTCATACCAGCTCTCCTGCGTGCTCAACTACTACCGAACCTTGCTTGCCGACCATAACAATCTTGGGCGTACCAATGTCACGCAATGCCAACGATAGGCGGGGATCAACCGTTTCGTAAGCCTCACGATTCCCCACCAGCGATAGGAAACGTTGCAGCACCGCCTGCCGGGACGCCCACGCCGGCATGAATGCAAAGGTGCCCTCGAATTCAAAGTAGCTGTAACGTCCATCGCACCAATCCAGGTGCTCAGCAAGGATCTTCTTGAACTCCACCAGCTTGTCTTCACGGCCAGCCTGCATCATTGCCTGGATGAAGGATCCGGCCTGAATGGCGTAGTACATACCGTCAACAGCGCCCTGTATTGGCAGCTTTGGATAAATCATCTTCCCATGATGCCGAGCCATTTCAGGAAGGTCTCGCATCATCGCGAAATAGAGCCTGGCGCCGTCATGCTGGAGCGTTCTCGAGCCGGCGCGTGCATGCTCAAGGTAGGGTTGCGACCACTCTGGGATCGCTTCCCACTTGTTCAGGCCATTCAGGTTACGGTAGAGCAATGTCATCCCATGATCTGCGAACATCAGCTGATGTTCGTGCAGGGGATCCCAGCCGGTCACCCGACTAACCTGGGCCTCACTGAATGAGGTGAAGCCAATACAGTAGGCCTCATGCTTGAGGTCATCCCACCTCTGAGCCTGCTCGTCGGTAGCCCATCCAATCACGCGCCCGCTTGACGCTTCTGCCATTGGATGAAAGCCCTTTGGCTCCTGCCCTTTCGATTGAAATAGCTCACCCTCGAGGTCGGTAATCAAGAGGGTGTCAAACAGTCCTTTACGGTACATTTCTGACTCCGTTGCGCATGGGTCGGAGTAGCTCCTGAATTCTGCGATTGATCTGAGATGCGTAACCACCCACCTGGCCGATCTGTTCGACCTGGGATTGCTGGTGCAACTCCGTTAATTCCACCCAATGAGGCATCAGCACGCCAAATTCAGGCACGAGTTCAGCCACCAGCGGCAAATGCTTTTCGAATGCGGGGAACGCCTTCAGCAGCGCCAGGCAAGAGCTGAAGCCATTGCTGGTGTTGGGCCCAACAAAATCACCTGTTCTTGCCCCAAGACCGATGGCAATGATTGTCATCGCGCTGCCTGGACGATTCTCCTTGGCGATCCAGGCGCCCAAGCGCTGAAACTCTGCAATATTCATGGGCTGCGCTCAATATCAAATGCCATCTAAGGCCTCGAATATAGCCGTGATCCGATGGCGCAGCAACGGTGGAGCTAAGGCAGAAAAGCTTGCGAGCTTTATAAATTTCGATAACATTGCAGCAATAGAACACCATTAACTGCGGAGCTCAGCCATGACCCAAAATCTGTACACGCTGTTCACCGATGATCTGGTCGAACGCAACATGAAATGCCTCAAAGAACAGATCTTCATCGCGCTGATCAAGCTTATTCGGGATAACGGATGGTCGCAGTCGGAAGCTGCCAGAAAGCTGGGTGTCAGCGCCCCGCGCATGAGCAATCTGTTCAAGGGGTACTTGGAAAAATTTTCGGTCGACAGCCTGATCGAAATGATGGTTCGCCTCGGATACAAGATCGAAACCGATTTCAGGCCTGAGCAGGTCAAGCGTCCGCTCTGCATCAACTTGGAAAAATCCGAGGTTTAGCCAACTGCGTCTGTAACTTGGCATTGAATGATTTCCAACAATTGTCGTGGTAGGCTTGGGATAGCACTACCTCACATGTTCGACCAAACGAGATCCCATGTCTTCGATCACCGATGCACGCAAAAAACGCTCATTCAGCCTGATGATTGAGCACCTCCAGCTCATTCAGACGAAGTTTCCCAAGGCCTTTCCACCCAAGGGTGAGCCCGTCAATCCACTAAAAACCAAGGTTGCCGATGACCTGGCTGAAGCATTGAAGGAATCGCACCCGGAGATCACCACTACCAACCTGCAGAGGGTGCTTGGTTATTGGTGTTCCCGCCGCTTCTACCTGAAGAGCTTCAGGGACGCCACGCACCGCATCAACCTCGCCGGCGAGCCTGTTGAGCCGATCAGTGACGCTGACCGCGAAAGTGCCCAGAAGCGCCGTGATGCAATCGATCTTCAGCGTGCCATGATCGAACCGCCGTTCACCCCACCACTGTCCTGATCGACCTAGGTTTCCATGACCTTCGACCCGCCAAGCAAGATCAAGGGGCCAGATGGCCTGGAAGCCATGGTTACGCTTTACCGCATCGACAAGACGACGTTTAGCAATGCGTCCAACCGCCTGCATTTCGACTGTGTGGGCGGTGATCAATTCGAAATCAAGATTCCCACCGCGAAGCTCAATCGCAAAGTTGTGGACAAAATCATCAGCGCGTTTCGCTTCCATCCTGAATGGCGCGAGCACTTCCGCGTCTTCACCCATGCGCACCCGGCAACTGACCTGCATTATCAGAACGGCCTGGTGGGCTCGGTGGATACGAAGCTGCAGCCCTATGTCCAGGCGTTGAATGACCGTGGCTACGCTACGCTGGCGAGCTGTGAGGGTGATGGGCACCCCATGGGCCGGCCACCCTTTATCAAGTTCACTGGCGCGATCCCAGAGGCCTTGGAGAAGGTCTGGAATCACCTGGACTGGCTCAACCTTGACCGCACCGTCACACCGCTGGCCATCCACGGATTCACACATGAATTCCGGGATGTGTTTTTTCTGATTCTGGATGACTGGCTGTATGACGATCTGGACAGCACTGCCAGGCGCTATCAGCTAAGCCGAAGCGGCCAGCCTCTGCTGCCGGATTTCCCCCCGGTGAACGAGGCTGAGCTCCAGGCGCATCAGAAGGTGGTCGAGAAGCGGGCCAAGCGGTTGAACAAAAAAGGTGGCGCAGCCTCAACCTTTGATGACCTGGTGAAATTGCGCAGTGGCCGGGACAGCTACTCCACTATGAAGCTCCCTGCCCTCCTGGAGGCCCTGGAAGGCGATCCTGAGGCTGATCGCCTGAAAAGCCTCATCAAGGGTACCCCGGAGCTTCAGCGAGCGCTGCGCTGGCGCTTACGCGGCCTGACACTGGAAGTCATCTTGCGCAAGCATGAGGTCGATCAGGTGCTGAGTCGTAGTGCGGAGCTGAAGAAGATGGCTGCAGCGAATGCGCGGGAAGCTCCTGAGACTTGATTGTTCGACATCCACTTGCAAATCGACCGGACTCTGGCATGCCCGCTGGCGCTGACCACTTTGCGCGTGTTGTTCGACACTCATTTGCGATTTGAACGGGCTTGTGGCGGTTCCGTCACCTGCACCTGCACCTACGCCGGCTGCCGACACACCGCGCCGGGCCCCCAGACCCCACCAGACAGCTTTTGACCTTCCCTCCGGCCTGGCCGACAGTAGTATCTAGATTATGCCGATGCGATCCATGCCATGACTGCACAGCAACCACCTCATGGCCTCAAGGGCGGGATTACCCACCCTTTCAGCAAATCATGCACATCAATTGCCCAGCAAAGCTGGAAATCAGGAAGATCCAGAGCAAAAGCCATGAGCTGAAAAGCAAAAGCATCCACCACACAAAGCCCAGGCAACATCAAGATCACAAGCTCGTTTCGAAGATCAAAAGCCCTCTCTACACAGCCTACAAAGCCAGATCAAAAGCTAGATCAACAGCAGGTTGTTTAGAAGCAAAAGCGGCTTGCCTGCTGGAGCCGGCGCCCGGTAGGCTTGCAACCAGAATATCTAGAAACGGAAAACCGTCATGTACGCCATCTATTGCGCCGTGTTTTTACTGGGTGCCTCAACGGTCATCTTTCCTCAAGTGCTTCATACCTTGATCCTCTCAGCTTGGGAGTGGGCTCTCGATTCCGCCGCTTTGCTCAAAGCCTATTGGACTATCAAACCACAGCCGGAAGATTACCACTCCGAGCGCCTGGCTGATCATCGGTGGCGTCTATCCGTGCGAGCCGATGTGCAAATTTGCAGCATGAACCAATATGCCGACAGGTACCGCCCAGTTGAGATAAAAGACCTCGCTGAGTCGTTGCGCATGATCCAGTCCTGCAACGGCGTGGTGATCATTGAAAATGGTTGGATGGTGTTTCCACACGGCGAGTATCTGAACATCCGCGACCTAACGGAGCAAATGCATCATCAACTCATCAATGCCTACATCGCCCTCGATGAAGCGTCTTCAACCATAACTGATTATGCGGACACCTTGGGGCAAGAGGCGCTGTCAGCAAGCGATAACAACATTCTCCGCAGCATCAGTGGCCAGTCTGCCCATTACCCGCTGGAGCGATTCATAGCGCCGCTGGCGCTACTCCTCGGCGTCGACCCGGCGAGCAACAATCTGGCCACCCACGGTGGTGATGAGCTGTGGCGCAGGAACAGCAGTCGTTTGGCACCAAAAAACAGCCCTTCGCCGTTATAGCGCAGCTTCGCAGGTGGGAATGATGGGCCTGAGATATTGGAACAGCGGCGACCTGACGGTCGCTATATCTACTCAGGAAAAGCGCTTATGGGCGCCATGGCCACGGAGCCACTCGCCGCGCTCGTAATCCTGGTTCGCACCGGTATACGGACATTGCGTCCACGCCACACCAGATGATGCGGCCTCGAGGCCTTCTGCGAACGGGGATTTGTAGGGGCGATCCTTACCGGTAAGCAATCTAACGATCTCAGACATGCCCATCACTCATCCCCTTGCTCTAAGGTGACCAACTCTAGGTGTCGCCAATCGACCTCATTCAGTCGGATTTCCTTGGAGCGCCCAACCTGGGGGAAGACGACAATCGGGAGTGGTGCTTCACCTGGCCTGGTAACCTGCAGCCTGTAGCTGGAGATCTCTCCCGTCCGTCCTCTAAGACGTTTGGCCTTTTGTGCATCCAGGTTGGCAATATAGTCGTCGGTAAACCGAACCTTTGTACCCCTGGGGAGCTTCTCCGTAACTACCATGTGCAGCCTCTACCTAGATGGTGTTTGGCTGCACAATACACCTCTAGGGTTATACAGACAAGCCCCTTGATAGCCTCAGAACAGACCGATCTGTGCAGACTCTTCCTTGGCGGTCTTGGCTGCAGCCTCAAGAGCACGCTTGATCTGCTCGGAGTGCTGCATGTCGGCGAACGGATTCACCTTCGCCCGGATCTCCTCGAAGTGCGCCAGGATCCAGTCACAGTCCTTCGCCGGAATGGCAATGGACTTACCTCCGATTCTTTTGACGTAGTAATGCTCAAGCGGGAGCGTCGACTCCTCTAGGGCTTCCTTCAGGTGCGGGTACCGCTCAAGCTTGGCGTCGTTGGCCTCGCAGATGAGCTGCCTGAACCGCTCCGGATGGATTTTGGAAACCACCGGAAGCTCACGCCCGAATTGCTTAGCCTCGAAACCGTGCAGATGACGCAGCTCCTCCGCCTGGCGGGTCAGCCAGTACCAGTAACCTTCGACCGATGCAAACAAGCCGTGCTCTTTGTGGCAGAAAGGTTTGTGATCAAAATGCGACAACTCGACTCCCAAGTCAGTCGCCCCACGGCTGTAAATGTTGATGTGGGTGATCCCATCCTCTTCAGGCTTGAGTTCCCTTTTCTGCGTCATCGTCTGATCCTCTGCTGTACCTTCCTACGTCCAGCATACCAATCCCGCATCAGGCGGTTAAAGCATCGAACGTCACAACAATGCGCATAAATTGTCATTGCGTAAGCATCGACGGTATGATGTGCCCGATTTTTGTGTCCATTCCCCTGCAAACGAGACTCCCATGCTGAAGAAAGCGCTACTACCCCTTCTGATTGCCACCGCCATCACCGGCTGCAACGACAAACAGACCGCCACCGTCGATGGCTCCAGCAACCTTTCGCTCGATTCGTCCCTGGGTCAGATCACCGGTACCCTGCCCGCACTCGAGCAGATCAAGTACGTGCAAGACGTCACCCTGCTGCGCGACAACTTTGCCTCCCAGCAGCTGATGCTCGACCTGAATGGCAAGAACGCCCAGGAAATCATGGCCGCCGCTCAACAGCTGCGCGAAACGCTGCGGGCCAAAGCACAAAATGATTTGCAGGTCTTGGCTGAGCAACAGGCTGAGCAATCGAAGCAACGCGACATCGCCTCCATTCGTGCCGACATCGAAAAGCTGAAGGCAAAGCGTGAGGCCGAAGCGACCAAGAACAACTTCGTGATCGAAAGCGCTGCGTTCACGCACGCCAAAAACGAAGTGACCGATGCTGACGATCCGGTCATCAACCTGCTGATCGCCAACAAGACAGGCTTAAGTGTGTTCGGCGCCTCGCTGGAAGGTACCCTGAACGTGCCAGGCGAAACCGACCCGCTGTACACCGGTCTGCTGGATTTGCAGCTTGAAAAGAGCCTGCTGCCTGGCGAGTACCGCGCAACCACGATCAAGCCAAGCATCATCAGCGAGTGGCGCACTCTGAAAGCGCCTGAAAACGCTTCGTTGGCGCTGACTGTTAAGGATCTGCGTGGCGAGTCCGGTGAGAGCCTGATCGACGGCCTGTCCTTCTCGAAAGAAGACGAAGATCAACTGTCCACCTTGGCCAAGCAGCTGCTGAGCCTGGATCCTCAAGCTGAAGCTGAAGTGTCTGCACTCATCAGCCCTGCTCAGCCGGCTGCTGAAACCTCGTCAGATGCTGCCCCTGCGTCGGCAGAGTCTGCAACCGAATCCGAAGCGGCGCCTGCTGAGTCCGCAGAAGCTCCGGCAGTTGAGGCGCCGAGTGCTGAACCCGCTGTTACCGACGCCGGCAATGGCGCTAGCGCTGAGCTGAAGCTGGGCGAAGGCGTTTCGTTCAATCTCTCCGGCGAAAAAGCCATCCAGGCTCAGATTCCTGACGCCGAAGTCAGCGCCATGAAGGAAGCCGCACCTGCCGCTGAAGCAGCCGTGACCGCCACTGTAGTGGTTAAGGCTGAGGAAAATGCTCCTGACTTCAGCCAGACCCAGGCTCCGACCGAAGCCGTTGAGGCAACTGCTGGCGATCAAGCCAACTAAGAACCCGCAGCACCAAGCGCTGGAGCCATATCCAGCGCTTTCCTCAAACACAAAATAACAAGAGGCCACCCAATGCCCCTCCTTACCAAACCACAAAGTCTGTCCACATTTTTTGGCTCCAACAAGAGCAAGCAGTCCTACTGGCTTCGCGCTACCAGTGACACCCAAAGCCAACAGATGGTCGGCGCGTTTTTCAAGGCCATGCAGCCCTAATACCAGGCAGAACTCAAGAATGAGTTATCTAATTACGGCGGTGATAGTCGTGATTTAGAGGTTCTCAGCGTGGAATCAAACCTGGCCGTGGCTTTCCCCCTGGGAGGGGAAATGGAGTCAGTTGACCTCTCCTACTGACGGGATGAGAGTCTGCACAAAGGCCGCTAACTGCGGCCTTTTCTTTGTAAGTCACTTAGGCTGGAAGAGCCTGATGGTGCAACGATCTGGACTTGCTGACCACCGCTTTCCAGAGAACCTTCCAGAAGTGCACCTCTTCGTCGGCCACCTTGTAGACCTCACTCTGCTCCAGCACATCGGTCAGATTGTCCAGGGTGAGGTAGTTTTTGAAACCCTCGACGTCCAGCGTATCTGCGTAGTCGGCGTGCATCGAAAGAGCCTCATGCAAGCCTTCACCACTGAGCACACCCTTAACATGGAGCTCACGCAGCCCCTCTTCTGCCTTCTCAAAGAAAGCATCAGGGTCGAGCTCGCGGATGGGTAAATCAGACTGGCACCGCTCGGCAACCGAAGTCCAGGACTTGGTGGAGAGGAACGCCGGTACATCCCGACCTACCTCATCAGCCGTGAAAAAGACTTGCCGAACCCCTTCTGCCTGGCTGACCACCAGCAACAACCCTTCGTTATCCCACTGATACAGTAAACGAAGCTCCTGTGCCGGCAGGCGCGGGTCGACCAGCTTGATACGGAATGCGCTGGAGATTGATTGACGGCTTGTGTAAGAAACAGTGGCTGACATAAGTCTTCCTGAAAATCCTGGTCAATATTCCTTTTTACTCAGGGCATTGTAGCCCTCAAAACGAGGCCGAATATTGCCAATATTTGGCATTTTTTCCAAGACCGGTGCGCTCAATGGTAGCAATTGCCTGGTCAATCAGGTCATCTCCCATCTGCTGACGAAGTTCAACCTCCATCTCCGCCCTCCCCTGATGCTCCATGCTCATGAGCAGATCTACAGCAAGAGCGGCCTTACGGCCCTGCGGCGCCTGGGCATACTGCGTCATCACGCCAGACAAGCCGGTGAAGCTGGACGCCGAGGGGAGTTTGGCCCCAAAAAACAGCAGATCTATGTCCGCCGCACCGCTGGCGGGGTTGTTCAGCGGCAGGAGCCCGTCATCCCGGCTCAGGTAAAGCGCACAAAATGGAGCAATCAGGTCGGACAAGGCCTGGTTGTAATAGAGGATCATCAGCTGTGTCAGCGTGAACGGCTTCACGAACAACCCCTCAGCTTTGACGAGGCTATCTACTTGGAGGCTGAGCTGGCGCGAATGAATGAACATAAATTGCCCTATTCTACCAAGGCCATATCCCGCCAACCGGAGAGCGTCATCCTGGGTAAAAGGACAATCTTTGTAGATTCTCATCAGCGCACGTAGTGCTTGTGGCTCCAGGCGCCTCACAGTCGCCGCACAGAATGGCTCGAGCATCAAACCATCGTCCAGCACCGGTCGGATGAAATAACGCTCAAAAGCCAGTGGCTGGCGCTTGACGTCGACTGCTTCAAGCAAAGTCTCGAAGCTCGTCATTGCTTCATCAAGGCGACCACCTACCAAATGCTTTCGATAGCAATCGAACAGCTCATCCATATTTGGCGAGCCGGCGTTGGTCTCAACCATTGCTTCTAAAATCGTCATCAACTACCAGAGCCTCGACCAATAAAGACCCGCGAATGGGGCAATTGCTATCACCAGCAGGCAAAGGAACTGCACAAGAATTAGCCTGCGAAAGCTCCTATGAATGACGACCGAGGTCTCATTTAAGCTGTCTTGCAAATCCTTTCTCGACGGCTCGAGGTCGTCACTGATTTCAGTCATAAAAACCTCAAAAAAAATCCCCAGCCAGAAGCTGGGGTAGGAGCATATGTACGCCCTAGAAAGATAATCCAATCCTCTCCAGGGCGCCAGTTTGCGTTATACGTTATCCATCACAACGTGCTTGCCCCACTTGTCGGTCGGCGGGTTCTGATGCTGCAGGGTGATCCACAGCACTTCCTGAGGCATGCCGAGCGGCGGCCTCTCGGGAACGGTGATCGCGCCGTCGGTGAAGACGCAAACCAGGTTGCCCTTTGGGGCTCGTTCTAGCTGCATCTCTTTCCACACCAAGTCAAACGCTGGGCGCAGGTCAGAGCCACCCTGTCCATGAATGGTGAACTGGCGTTTGTTGATCTGCTCCATCGCCTCACGGGTGTTCATCCTAGAGGTAACACCGGTGTCACACTGAATAACCACGATCTCCATGCTTTGATCCACTGCGCAGCGTTCAATCAGACCCATCGATGTACGCAGGCTATCCAAGTCCTTACCACTCATCATCGAGCCACTGACATCCTGAATGACATACATCTTTGCTTGGTTTTTGATCTGGCCTGGGCGAATGATGTGGTTCTCGAAGAACGTATTCCGTTTGTTCGCCTTACTATAGGTGCGTTTGATTTCACGACCATACCTACCCATGAAGCGGCGCATCCGGGCTGTGAAGGACAGCGGCGGGTGCAGAATGCCTTCGATCTCGGACTTGAACCATGAAGGCAGCGAATTCTGGCCCTGACCTCCAGCCTGCAAGTCTTCTTGAATAGCCCTGTTAAGCGTCTGACGCTTACGCTCAGCCGTTTGCTCTGGCGTCTCAGCCTTGAACGGGTTGCCTGGCAGGTGATCGCAATCGATGTTGATGTCGCCCTCAAGGATGTTCTTGTGTTCCTTGATAGCGTCTTCGAAGGCCTGCTCCAGACTTCTCTCCGACATGTCGTCCTTACCTGAAGCCATATTGCGGTCGATACCCTTCATCCCGCCATCCTGACCGGTCAAAGACTTGGTCATCTCGTCAACCGAGTTCCCCATAGCCTCCTCAACGTCCTGACGCGCCTGTCTTTCGGAAAGCGGATCACCGTTGTATGGCTTGTCGGGATCGTAAGGAGAATCCTCCGGCCCTTCTTCGTCAGGGCCGGTTGATGGGTCGCCTTGACCAGGCATCCCTTCACCAGTGCTGCCATCGTTTGACGGCTCTCCGCCAAGCTCACCTGCGCTATCAAAGGAAGACTCACCGCTTGCGCTGGAACTTCCTCCGCCACCCTGCCCCGGCATCGGCTGACCATTACTGCTGGCAGCTTGGCCACGACCATTTCCAAAGCCTTCACCTGAGCTTTCACCCGGTTCGCCAGGCATGTCAGATGGGTTACCACCTTCACCCATGGAAGGCGCTCCATCCTCGCCAGGCGCCCCGCCTTCAGCAGGCGTCGGTTGGCCATTTGGATCAGGTTTACCATTTTCGCCAGGCGTAGGGGCGCCGCCAGGCGCTCGCTGATCATCAGGTGCATCGCCGGGTTCATTACCTGGCTCACTGCCATCCTTGTCCTGACCCTGGTCGCCAGCCTCCTGAGAGGGCTGGTCACCGTCGTTCTCATCGCCTGGAGAAGGCTGATTGTTTTGCTGATCTTCGATGCCGTTTTCACGAGCCTTGGTGACCTTGTCAACGTAGTTCTCAGCTACCTTGTTGAGATCCTCTTTGAGCTCATCCAAATGCTGTTCACGAGTGGCATCCGTAGGAATATTGTCGTATTCATCAGTAATACGCTTCTCTTCCTTCGCCATGTAATCATGCATGGCTTTTTCGATGCCCTTCTTCAGGTTTTCTTTTGCTTCCTGATGTGGGCTCTTTTGATTTTCGTCAGATTCAGACTCAGCTTGGGATTGAGCATCATCTGAAGGATCTTGTGGCTGATCCTGACCTTGCTCTTGAGCAGGAATTTCTGCATCGGGTGTTTCCGCAGGATTCCTTGGATCAGCCGGATTGTCCTGCCACGAGATATCGCCCAGGTCAGACAAGATGTCGTCGATCTGCTTGTTCTGCTCGATAACGACATCGCTGGCATCAGAGATCTTGTTTTTAGCAGATTTATGAGCGCCGTCTATTTTCTCATAGCCGGCAGCAAGAGATTCACGCAATGCTTTCTGAATAGCTTTCCTGCGCTCCCATTCAGCCTTCTTATCCGGGTCTGACATGGCCTCCATGTACTCTTTTTTGAGGCGCTCGGAGTTCGCGACAATTTCCTTCCACTTCTGTGCGTAAATTTCTTCTGCAGATTGGTTCTTGTACTTCGCGTCCCACAGAACGCCTTCTGGCAGTTCGATACCCAACTTAACAGTCTTGCCGTCTCTCTTCGTAAAGGACAGAGTGCTGCAAGAAGTTTTGATAATGTCGTTAATCGCATAGTCGTGCGCGATGTTAGCCAGCCTGAGGCGAAGCCCTTTAAAGCGAGGCCAGAAGTCCAGGGCTACGTGAAGTGACTCGTGCAGCAAGCATGCAATCTGCTGGCCAGGCGTTAGACCCAGCATGAAGTCAGTGTTGTAGACAACTGACCCCTTAGGGTCGACAGCAATCGTAGGAACGGATTTCGTCGGCCCTGCCAGCCACAGCTCAGACGCCAAGGTGCCGAAGAACGGGCTGTGCGTACGCAACTCAAGCAGCAGAAGCTTCAGTCTCTGGTGCAGATCTTGATACGCCTTGTCCATCACTTCCAGTTCGGGCTTCACCACTTGAGGTGTTGCTAATCCCATTCCCATTGCAAGCTCCAGCAAAATCTCATTTCCTTGATTTTGACACGGGAGACTTTGGGGATACCACAGCATTTCGCAGAAAATGCCAGTACCAGAGGATCCTTAGGCAACGAAGAGATCAATCATGTTGTTCGACATCCATTTGTGATTTGAGCGAATGGGTGCCGACCCAAATCGATTTTCCTACACCAGGCCGTTTGACCACGCCTCCCCACACCCCACCAGACAGCTTTTGCCTTTTCCTTTTGTCTAGCCTTTAATACAAAATTAAATAAAACTAGCAATAGAGTTTTCATAATAAATATTTTACAAATGAAAATAAAAAGCCCCGGCTTAGCCAGGGCTTTCAACGGCCTGAGATTTATCTCTCAAGCAAGGTGCTGACTTCTTTAATGGCCTGAATTACTTCAGGGAAGTTAGCATTTTTCAGGACAGGGTCGGCATCGTCGAAGCCGTAACCAATGGCAGCCAGATGACCGACAAGCGTTTCGCCCTTGGCGTTTGCTTTCTGACAAACAAAGCGGGTGCAGAAAACGCCCATCTCGCGGTCTTGCATCATGATTTCTGCCACAACCCTGCAGAACTTACTGAGAAGCTCTTTTTTCTCTTTGTTTGAAGCTTCCGTGAATTTAAAACCATGCTTTTCGTTGATCTTGTCGTTCAGCAAGATGCAGTGCTGACGAACCGAATGAGCAACTTGATAAACAGAGCCTTTAGCGTTTTTCTTCTCGTCCGAGAGTTCGCTCCACTTGCTTGGATTTTCGAACAACTCTTGAGCGCTCGGATAATCCATCATCGTTTTGGCGTAGGTTTCCAGAGCGGTGCCTGTTTTCTCACCAACCAAAGACTGGACAAAAATGTCACGACGCGGGAACAGCACGCTTTCTTTGAAGTTACGAATACCATCCCATTTGGTCATACTGGCCACACCGAGCGTCGTCCACAAGCGCGGAGACGGGCCGCAGTTGTTGTGGTCAAAGCACTTCCTGTTCATCTCTTCATCGCCACGGCTTGGCGCGAAGAATTCTGGGTTTGCATGCAGGAAGCCCACCATCAGCGGATCGAGCTTACGGTTGCAAGGCAGATCCAGCCAGTGATCAAAGTTGGCTTTGTACTCAACAACGTGGCAACGACCAGTGAGCGCGGCACTCCATGGGATTGCGTAAGCGCCGTCAGCGACACCGTTACCCGTTAGGCCGATGATCACGTTCTTGCCCAGCTGGTGCTCCCCGATCCGACCAAACTGAACAAGCTCCAAGATGGCGCTTTGAACGCTTGGGTCAGCAGCTGTCACGTCGTCGAGCAGCAGAACACCGTATCCGTCGCCGATGTTCTGTTCCAGCAAAGGAACCAGTACGTGCTCCGTGATTGCCTGGTTGACGATCCAGACGCCCGGCTGACCTGGTTCACCTTCGATCTTTTCTGGGATTGGGTAGGTGCCCATGTCTTCTTTTGACTTGCCGGCAACGGCCAAGCGAGCAAATGCGTCACCCTCACGCCTCATTGCCATAAGGGCGTGGGTTTTACCGATACCTGGGCCACCGGTAAGGATCAGACCGAAATAACGGCCCGTCTCTTCCTGCCTTGCCAGCATGTCGTATTCAATAAACATGGCTTACCTCTTCCATTGCACGTTCTGCCTGCTGTGTCTTTGACAGCAAAAAGCACTCATGCAATTAACATATCAATGGAGAAACGCACGGCGCACGCGTTAATTCAAAAAATTTGCGGGATTTTATGCCTATTGAAACGAGATTGCACGTAAAAGCACAGCATAGCCGCGCTCTGCGCCGGAAGGATCAGGAGCTAGCCGTGCTCCGCACCGAAAAGAATCAAGATCAAAAGCCAGCCGCGCACAGCGCAGGAGATGGCCTGCGCATGGCTTCTGAACTCAGGTGATAGGTAGCCTGGACTTGCTCATCATCTCCGCTCTGGCTTTCTCAATGATGCGTTGACGACGTGTGAAGGTGAATTCATCGAGGATCTCAAACCGGATCTCGGTGAACAGGGCAGCTTTCTCATGGTAAAACGCCCACGGATCAATCCAGCATACGTGAAACGTCATTGTCTCACTCGCAGTCTTTGCGACCTCCAGGCGAGTTATGAGGCCTTGTGGACGGTAGATCACACGGTCGTTATGCCGCCCAATTAGCTCCAGTTTTTGCTTGTCGTGAAACCCTAAACGAAGCTTATCCACGGGTATGCCACGGCGAGAGGACTCCATCTGCATCAGTCGACTGACCCTCCATACCTGATGGTCGGCCCAGCTGATGGAGTTCCCATCGGCTGCATAAAGATCTTCGTGATTTAGCTGATTTTTCGACATGAGTTCCAAACTCTAGACACATCCGTATGCTCAGATTCTGGCAAAACGCCTTCATTTCGTCAAATTGATGACATTCTGCCGGTACCTGAGTGCGTATTGAACACGTTCTGGCTTTCGTCTATTTTGGATCAATTGACACATGTTGGGGACGCTCGCCATGCAACTAACGCTGTCGCTCGTTGATGTAAATCCTGGGCTAATCGCGGATGTGTTTGAGGAGAAAATCTCTCAACAGTTGATTAACCATCTCTACGGGGAATGCGCCCTGGACAAGGATGGGGTGAATCGCATCATGCCGCTGCTGAAGAAAGTGTTCATGAGCAGCACGAAGGCTGTCGCATACGAGGCAAATCTCGAGGATCTTCAGGCAGGGAAGTCAGATGAGGATCGGCAATCCACCAAAGAGATAGTAAACGAATTCGCGCTACTGACTGCTCGAGCCCTCGATGAAAGCCGTATTGCGATCCTTTACAGCTTGGCGACGGTCATGGCTGAGCAGGATGAGAAATTGGTAAGACGTACGCGCCACTGATGTGGTCTAAATAGCTTAGCCCTAACGGGATAGACGATCCCGTGCCGCATAGGGCTGCAGGCCATCCTGAACCTCAGTCTAGCGGCCTCCCCTATTGCGGTCATGTCATGTTGTTGTGAGGTCTCATCATCCGGCTCTGAATGTAGGCCTCGTAAAACACGGCATCGCGTTCCTGGGCGGCCTTGACCTCTGCCGACTTCTCCAGTTCCGCCAAGGGCGGGTCGACCACGATACGGTAATCACCGCCCTGGTAGGTCGCCTCGAAGTCGGTCACGCAACGCCTAGCGCTCTCCAGGCCGGTGCAGAACACAGTGGTGACGTGCTTTTTGAGGGTTAGGTTGACCAGGGTAACGATGATGACCGGCTCCATGGCGTTTTCCTTCTGAATTTCAGCGGGCCGAGAACATGTTGTGGTGCTCAGGGACTTTATCCAATTCAGCCCATACTGCCTTGAGTGCTGCAAAGCCCTGATCAGTGACGGCGACGAAAGCGTCGCGGTGATCGCCGATCACTGAGTAACAGCGCCCGGTTTCCAAGTCGTAGAGACAGGTTTCAGGCCCGTCCATATCGGATGGCCACTCATTGAAAACGAGGCGCCATCCGTAACCCTGAAGCTTTGGCAGCCGGCTACGCCCAGAAATGACCCATTCCGGGCAGATTTCGCAATCTGGTTTCAGAGCGTCATACAAAGGCCGCGTAACGGTTGTCAGCTGCTTTGCCTGGAACTTTTCTTCCAGCTCTTTGAAGATGGCTGCTGCTTGTGGGTATGGCAGATCGATTCTCATCGGTGACTCCTTTCGGCAGGGCCCTGCTCAGGGGCCCTTATCCAGAATTTAAGATTCGAGTGGCGTTAGCGGCGAACGATCCGGCCCTGGCTATCCACGGTGCCGATGACGTTTTCAGTGATGAGGTAGTAAGCCGGGCTTTCGTCCTCGTCCTCGTCCTCGTCCTCGTCATCTTCTTCATCGCTTACGCCATCAATATCGAGCTGCTCAGCCTTGAAAATGGTCTGAGCTTCACCGAGGCTATTCGCGATGATAACGTCCGCAGAATCGTCATCAGCACCAGACAATCGACCCGAAATCAGGTAAGCAGTCATGCCGGCCTCGGGATGAACGTCAGCCGACGCGGTCAATTCCAGGGTGCGATACAGCTGCATCAGCTGCTCAGCACCAGCGACTTCGCACGCCACAGCCTGATCCACCACCTCTGCTGCCTGCAGGGCAAAGTGCAGTAGAGCCCGATAGCGTTGGTCATGCTCGTAAAGAGCGGAAACCAGTTTGTCTGCCGGCTGATCGGCTGGAACCTGAAGCATGTTCATGAAGTTGGCCAGGATCCGCTCAGCCGCCTTCAGAGCCTCTTTCGGCCTCTCATGAAAGGCGGGGTTATCAGCAAGTTGACCTACGCCAAAAATGGTGTCTTTAAGGTTCATAGCTCTCATCCGCGTTGGTTGCAATGACCGGGTGTTCCCGGTTCGTGTTTGCATTATAGTGCTAAATTGACATGATGGCAATACACTATAATTATTCTTTGGATTTTCTTGCTCGCCTGGTCATGCAACTTCGGCTATGCCATACATCTGCGCATGAGCGGCATGCCACTCAGGTGGCAATTTCGCAAGCTCCCCTTCAGCCCATTCAAATGCCGCTCGCTCTGCACCCAGCGAGTACATCGGCACCACGTGATCATAGCCGGCTGCAGCAACGGTAAGACGGCCTGCAGCGTAAAGGCAGCTGATGACCAGTTCGACGTCTTTGGGCCCGCCATAGCAGACAACAGCGCTCCAGGCGCTGCTGTCTGGCTGAACTTTTACAGACTTGATCCGCACGAGATCAGTCTTCGAGTGGCTTGAGGCGAGAGATTTTTTCGCTCTCAAGAACGGCGTTGGCGAGGTCTTTCGCGGCGGCAAGATACTCGCTCTCGGTGCCTTCGATATCCAGCCAGGATTCATCTTTCAGGGCCTGCAGGGCCGCTATCGCGTCGTCGCCGCGCTTGAGGGCATCCAGCATGTCGGCCTCGATGTAAACGCGCTCCTGCGTTTCAATCGGGCCAGTGCTCCAATGAGAGGAGAACTCCCGAAAGCCCTTCCCGTTGAGCCAAGACCAGGCAAAAACACGCATGCCACGCAGCATTTCACCGGAAGATCGACCCAGGAAGCGACGCAATCCCTTAGGCGCACCGTCATGGGATGGTGAGAAAACCAGACCATCTTCTGCGGTTCTGCTTACGTTTTCCTTATCCATCTGAAGCCTCCATTCTAGTTTTCGAGACACTCTAGAAGGCGTCTCAGATTTGTGTGTTTGCAGTATAGTATAAACAAAAATCCGATGCTATACTCCGCTCAACAAAATTAATCTCTAGGATTATACGATGAAGCCAGCTAACGATCAGGTTGAATTCCAGGCCAGGTACGCTTATCTACTTGATCAATACGACCCTCTGCCTGAAAACGGCTTTCCTGATTTCGAAGGGATGAAGACATTTGTTAAGGCGGAGCTTGAGGATGAAGATGCTTCTTCGTGGCATCAGGCCCTTTCGGATTTTGCCAATTTCGAAGCCTTCTACAATTGGCTTGACACCCTGACGGCTTATGAGGCGATGGATGCCGGTGATTCGCTTTTTGATGACAAGCCCTTGCTCGAAGTGGTTTACCACGCCTTGCTGAGCGAGAAGCCTGAATCCGCCACTGTGGCTGCTGGGTCTCAGGAAGCTCAGGACGAGAAAGTCCTGCCAAAAATTGTCGGCTTTCAGGTGCACACACAGGACGGTAATCATTACTGGCGTGATCGAGCCTTCTATCTGACCCTGACGGAAGGTACTGCGATCCGTGACCTGATCGATGCGCGAAAGGGTCAAGGTCATCAGACTATGACTGCGATCCTAGGTGACGCTGACGCAGCCAAACGCAACTGGCCATTGGGCGTCACGTTCGTCAATCTCAAGGATGAGACCGACACCGATGAGCATGGCAAGGAACGAATCACACCTAAGGGCAACACCTGGGTAGTGACTGATGCCAGTGGCGCTGGCGACAACTGGCTGCTGTCGTGTGAGGCAAGCGGTGCCAGCATCATCCCGAGCAGCTTCGACCTTCGCAATGACTTCGCCGAGTCCTAAGAAGACTCGACCGCAACGACAAGCCCCGGCAGATACCGGGGCTTCTTTTTTCCAGTCCTTTAGACTCAGACTTTCGAAGATTCTTTCCACCAGGCAATAAACGCCCTAGACGTCGCGCAATCATCCGCAGGAAGCTTATCCAGAACCACATCCTCATGAGCAATAGGGTGAGAAGGCTCACCATCAGATGAGCATGCCAGAAGCTCAAACCGGCCCCTGAACGTCTCTTGAAAGCATACCAGACGTCTCGCGTCGTCTCTGTAGTAGACCCGGCAGTTGCCGTTTTCTGTTCTCTGCAATTTCATTGGCTTTTGCATGATGCTATGGCTCCTGTCGACGATTCTGGCTGCACTGTAGCGACGTGCTGAAATTTTTCCTATCAGGGCAAATGAGATGCTGGCGGAGATGATAATGAATCTCATATAGTGTTATCTCACCCACACAGGAAGCACCTAATGAACGACTGGAAAGCCCCAATCCAACAAGCCCTGGAACAGGCCACAGGGCTCAAGATACGCTTCAGCGCCTCGATGCAGTCTATGACCAACATGAACGGTGTTGTGGCCATTGCTGGCGCTGTCCTTGAGCCTGATAGCGAGCATGACGAGGAGTCCCTACCCTTCCTGCTGGTGAAGGGGGATGACGGGAAGGTGTTCGAAGCATGCGAGAGCGAACTCGAAGCGCTAGGCCCGGTTGACGGCCTGCTGCTCGGCACGCTGGTTGAGGCCGTCTGCAAGCCGTTTGCAGTGGCCAGGGATGATGGATGGACTGGGCCGTCCCAACTGATGAGCGAAGCTTCAGACGCAAAAAAGGCCAGTTTCCTAGCCTCCTTGTAATCCTTGGTCTGTTCATGGGGCTAACCGCTGATGGTCGCCCCGCAACTTCCCTATCGCAGGCTAGACTCCTGCGCCCTGGAACGGGAGCAAAGCTTGTAAAAGACTATTCCGATCCAAATGGTGACAACGTAGGTAAAGTTTTCGAAACCTAACACCTTTAGGATCACCGCCGAGATAGATCCGACAAGAACCGCCACGGCAAATGCGACTGTGACCTCATAGCTTAGATTTCTCTTCGCAACCAGAATGATGACAACATCAAGCACAGCGCTGATGATCCCAGCCGGCAAACTGAATTGTTGGTAATTTCCCCCCATCACTCCTAGGATACAGTCCAGGCTGAAGATCAATACAACAACATTCCAGAAGGCTCGCTTTGGATAGTCGACGAGCGCTTCACGATTAAAACGCAACAGCATCGTGTTCCAAGCGATAGTGGCGGTACGCAGGATCAGTGGATGCACAGGTTAAACTCCGATTTTTGTTGGGTTGGCGGTTTCTTCGGCAATTGCCAAATCGATTTCACGCAAGACTTCTGCAGCGCGTCGTTCCAGCTTGTTCCGCGTGTATTGAAGCGCCCCGAGCCGCGTAGAATGCAGTGCGATACCACGCTGCGAATCAGGAACCATGCTGCGCGTCGACCCGTCAGGGAATCGACCATGCGAGCTACTGGTGGTGACGGCTTTTTCAGGGTAGCGCCAAGTCACAGCGACGCCGCCTTCACTGAAACCGTAGACTTTCCCGCTCAGGTTACGCGGATCAATGTCATGCTCAACTGGCGCTGTGCGCTTCAACGCCAGGAGTGTTTCCAACTCCTCGACGTAAGCTTTCTCGGTTTTATTCATCGCCATGATTAACTGTCTCCCCGTGGGTTGCTAGGCTCCTGTTCTTCCTTAAGGATTTCCAGGTCGATGCGACGTAGTTCACGGGCTGTCTGTTGTTCAAGCTGATAACGCAGCTGGCGCAAAGCATTAGCTCTGTTAGAGAACAAGGCGACGCCCCTCTGAGAGGACATGCGCGGTCGACCGCCAGGAGCAGCAACACCGTGCCCACTGTTGGTGGTTACCGCCGCTTTCGGAAACACCGCCTGGACAGTGACAACCCCACGGTAAAAGCCGTAAGTTTCACCCTTAAGATCTTCAACTTCCGGGTCAATGTCTACCGCAACAGGGCCTGTATGTCGCAAAGCGAGATCCGCCTCCAGCTGCTCTACACGCTCTTGCTCTTTCTTACTCATCGGCATTGGATTTACTCCTTTGTATGCCGACAATATATATCAAAATAACATCAAGTGCGAGAGCTACGCTTGCGTCGTGTGACTTTAATTCGGCCTTTCACAACCACCTTTCTGAATTTCAACCCCTTCTTGATCTCATTCAGGTCATGGGTGTTGAAGTACAGCGGGTGCTTGGCATTGGCGATCTGTGCAACGGCCAGAGGCGTCTTACGGCTGCTCATTTGAAGCTCAACCGATACCAGGGTCTGCACGGGGATAATCAATGGCTGCATGAGGGTTTGCTCGCAAACAAAAGATAAAAAAATGCCCCACCAGTTTCCCGGCAGGGCGAAGAAGCACAGGGTATAAAATGGCGTCGGAAGCGGGGCTCGAACCCGCAGCCTGCAGCTTAGGAGGCCACCGCTCTATCCAGTTGAGCTATCCCGACAAAAAAGTGGAGCGGGCTACGGGAATCGAACCCGTACCATCAGCTTGGAAGGCTGAGGTTCTACCGTTAAACTAAGCCCGCAGACCCTGATGCTGGAAAACCAGATCAGGGATGTATCAGCGTCGCCACCACAGCCCCACTGATAAATCGTTGCAAACAACATGTATTGCTGCATTCTTGAACGTCGAGGGGTAGCCCGGACTCGAACCGGAATCTCAGCTCAGCCAGCCGGTATAACCGCTTAGCCTGCCCGCTCAACCAATTTGCGCTCTAGCCTTTCACGTCGTCACGTGTCGACGCTCAAGAATGCACACTTGTTACGTAAGTGAATCGTGATCTTTGGCGCACCCGGCTGGACTCGAACCAGCGACCATCCGCTTAGAAGGCGGATGCTCTATCCAGCTGAGCTACGGGCACGCAACTCAAAGATCCGCAGCGAGGTGGTTAATGCCTCGCCGTGGGATACAATCTACGCACATGTTGCCAAGCTGTCAATACTTCGCGAATATTTTTGTCAGCGAGGGTTTTGACGTTCTTTGCTGGCCAGCTTCCGCAGGCGCAGGATGAGCTCCTTCTGTTCATCGCTGGTTGGCTTCACCGGTCTTTTCATGTTCGCTGCATCCTGGGCATTGGTCATGTTGTCACCGGTCTCGATGAAGTTAGCCCACATACCCAAGGCGAAAGCGATCAGTTCAGCGTCAGTCCGCATATTCATACCCACATCCTCCACAAATTTTCCAGACCATTGACTTTGACGGATCAATACGTACCGTTGCGCATCCGAATCAAAGGTGACTGGCCCGCTCCACTCGGTTAGCCAGTGGCCCTCAGGAAGCGCCTTGAGCTTTTCAAGCGATTTGAGATCGCCAGAGGCCTCAGCTTCGGCCAGATCGTCATTCTGCACCTGTCGCCAGTGCCTTGGACACTCCCCCTTCGCCGGCAATTGAATCAGCCTTTTAGACCCATCAGACCCACCTGTGCGCCGGAAGTACCAGCCAGGAACAGTGGGTGCCTCATCGGTGTAGATTAAGGTCATGATCAGTTTTCCGGGTGAGTAATGGGGCCGGCCCATTCGGTCAACCAGGCGCAATCCGGTAGCTCAAGGAGCTTTTGGCAGGCATGTTCGTTACCAGCTGACCTCATCGCATCCAGAGATTCCTGTTTTATGACCTTCCAATGCCGAGGCCATTGCCCGCAATAAGGCATTTCCAGAACACTCTCGACGCCGTTCTTGCGTTTGAAATAGAAACCGGGGGTCGTCGGCACGTCTTCGGTATAGCGCAATGTCATCTGAGCAGCCTCCTACCGATCAGCAGATTGTGATGGCTATTATGCCATCATCACCCCACTCTATCCACATTTGATGGCAATTTACTTTCATTAAAATACTGATAAGGTGTGACTATACAACCTCAGATGGAGACTGAAATGTCACGCCAATACCTCACCCCCGCAGACCGCCCGAACCATGAAACCATTGGTAGGATCTTCAATAGCTGGAACGGCTACCGCTGGTTCTGTGATGCTTGGGAAGAAAACCACGGGTTCTGGATGACCAGGCTGGATGCACCGCAAGATAGACGCGCTGATCTCGGTGATACGGATTTTCGCAAGAACGTTTCTGAGCGCGCTATTGGCGCAACATTTCACCGCGACTACTCCGAAGCTGCGGAGCAGCTGGCGAAGGATTGGAGAGAGGACAAAGCTTAAGCCCGCTAGTTGGGCTCAACAAAAAGCCCGCAATCTGCGGGCTTTCAGGTGTTCATTCACACTTAGCCTAGATGCGAATGACAATCACTTCACTGGCAGGCTTCGCAGTCAGGCTCCAAGATCGAGCAGGCCTTTGGGGCCTCTTTCATCTGGACGTTTTCGAGGAAATCCTCACCCGCGTCTTCAGTGTCCCAACCGAGGGTGTCAGCAGGCTTGACTTGTGCGGCATCAGCCGGGGTGGCGTTGTTGTTGCTCATGGTGATAGCTCCGAAATCAGGTTGTTAGTGTTTCATGATAGGGACTGCGCACCACTCAGATCAACCATGTTGTCTGCATGGATACTGTCAATTTAGCATCTTTTTATGCGATGACTGGTGATGGCATATTGTGGGGGAAGGCGTTTAGAGTATACTGCCAACATACTAATGGAGATCCCCATGCGCCTTCAGTCTGCCACTCGACTTGTCCCCACAACCCCCGCTCATTCGATTATCGTGACCGAAGCAGTCTGCGGTGATTCGCCGGTCGATGAGGCCCTGACCAAATCTGACTATCTTAATTTCCTCTCCGGCCTGCAAGCTCATCGCAAGGCCTATCACGACAAGATGGCCAGACGGATTGCAATAGCCCTTCACTGAGCCATACCCTGCCCGAAGGCGCTATTGCGCCTTCAATAAAAGCTCTATATTGCCATCTGCTGTACAATTCTACATCCAACCCACCATTTCAGGTGTTCGCACGATGAAACGCTCTCTGCTGTTCCTGGCTACAACCTCAGCGTTGTTGACCGCTTGCGACAATTCCAGTCATCACGCACCCAAGCCACCCGCCGAGATCTCCACCACAATGGAATCTTTTGGCGAGGAAAAGTCGCGACCTCTCCAGGTGGTCGAGCAAGCACCTGTCGCCTCCGCTGATGAACAGGCGCAATTACGCCAGGAGCTAGCAAGGCTGCAGGCCGCCGACCCATCGGTCAAGGACGTCTATTACGGCGTCGGTGAAGACGGCGAGCGAGTGCTTAACGTGGTTCGCGAGCAGACCAACAGTGATGGGTCAACATCTATCAGCAGCACTGTCTGGCCCCTCCTTGGTGGCCTGGCAGCAGGCGCTCTGATCACCAAAATGATAGGCAGCGGCGGTGTGTCTAACTTCGCGTCGCACACCCCGCCAGCGCGGACGCAGTCCGGCTATAGTCGCGACTACGACCGTAACCGCAACTGGTCGAACAACAATGGCGGTTACGGCGGCTATCAGCAACAGCCGAAACCTCAGAATTACGGCAGCAGTGATCGAAATAGTTTCACCCCTACCAAAGCCCAGCCGGCGACCGTACAACGCACTGTGGCTCCGTCCTCGGCTGTTTACTCAGGGCCCGACAAAACCTCGAAATACTACGCCCCAGCCCGTCAGCCGGCACCGTCTAGTAACAGCTACAGCGGCCAGTCGAGCTATCAGCAACAAAACCGAGCCAACAGCGCCAAGCTCGACACGCGGATCAAGCCGACGTACTCGAAGCCCAAGCAGAACAAAGCGTACAACACTGTGAGCCGTCGCCGATGAACAAAGAACTCCATCACATCCGCTTTGATCTGGCGAGACTCGTAATCAACAAACTGCCAACCCTCGGAGACCTAATTCCGGTCAGAACTCTGCAAAAGCAGTACGATTATCACCTGGAAAATCAACACAGCCTGCCCTTCTATGTGATCCCGCAGCACGCGGTCGAGCAGGTGCAAGCTCAGGCCACCGATGCTCACCAGATGATGATCGAGGCCCTTGGCCGACTGTTCAATGAGCCTGAGCAGATCACCAAGTACTTCGACAGCCAACTGCTCCGCGAGCATGGCCGGTACTTCGTTCCATATGCTCAACACACCTTCGAGGCGCGTGGCATGATCGGGCAGTCGCTCAGCGGTCGTTTTGACATGGCCTACGACCCTCTGACCGACCAGATCACCGGTATCTACGAGTTCAATGGTGAAGTTACAGGCCTGCTGTTCGAGTCGACGAGCCTGCAGAACGATTTGGTCAAGCAGGCCACCGGCTCAACAGAGCGTCAGCTTAACGATTGGTCTCAATTGATCCAGAACACCCTGGCGTCCTACAACTTGAACCCTGATCGTCGGATTGCTGTTGTTGCCGACCTGGCTTATCCCGAGGATCTGGCCAATGCTGAACTGATCAGCCAGCTGTTCGGCCAGCACGTTGAGACTCACCTGCGGGATCTTTCCGAGCCGCCATTTTTCGACCTGATGAATCGGTCGAAGCCTTGGGCACTCATGCTGTCCAATGAAGACGAAAACGGAGCATCGGTTGAAAACTGGGATGTGCCGGTCGATGCGATTTACCTAGATCTGACCTGGGACGAAATCGTCGATGGCAGTCCAGAGGCCTTCCAGCAGTGGCAATCATGGGCCGACAACGTCGCCTTTATCGAGCCTGCCTGGCGTTGGTTCATGTCCCATAAAGGCATGATGGCTTATCTTACCCATCTGCTGGAGGTCGACCACGACTACCGCGAGCGCTGGGGACACGTGGCGATCATTCCGACCTATCTGAGCCCGGATCGATTCCTGGCAGAGCGGCTGCCGTTTGTGTCCAAACCGACCCAGGGCTTTCAATCTAGCAACGTCGAGATTTTCGACGATAGCGGCAGCGTCGCGCTTAGCACTGGTGGCGAATTGTTCGAAATGGATCGTGTGTACCAGGCGTATCGCCCGGCTGGATCTGTCGAGCAGGGAACGGTGTTTACCCTTGGCGTGTGGATGGCTTCTGGCAATCGAAGCCAGACCAGCGATCACCCTGCCTACGCCTCAGCGCTGTGTATCCGCGAGGTTGATGCCAACCTTGATGTTGAAACCGAACGTTTCGTTCCGCACATCATCCGCTAAATAGCCCTTCGGGATGGTCGACTCCTCCTCATCATGAGCAGCGACCATCCCTTGATTACCTGGCTATCAGCGAACATTGAAAAGCCCGGCATGCCGGGCTCTTTCTTTACGCCTGCATATGGTTATTTGAAGGCGCTGAAATCCAAGTGATCGATGCCCACAAAAACTGGATTACTGATGACCCGCTCCGCCTCTTCGTCGCCCACCCAAGACCGTGGATCGAAGCTACCACAGTCAAGCACATGCTTGTTGTCATCGCTCAATTGAGCGATACAAACCTCGTCACCGATCAGCACGGCGATATGGTGATCTTCAAGCTCAAGTGCCTTACCTGGCTGAGAATTGAGCAATTTTTCATAGCCGAGCCACATTTCATTGAATGTCATGGAACCCATCAGAATCTCCTTAGATTGGCTGCCCGCTTGGACAGCCACATCTGCTAGCTCTCAACGGCAGTAAGGGGTTTTCGCATCAGGTGGAAGACCACGCGCTGAACGAAAGTCATCGGCCATTTTCTTCAAGCGCATATCCGAAAGCTTGTCGAACTCGCGCTCATACTCTGGACTCAAGCTATTGGTCTTAGCGTAAGCCTCGCGTACGACCACAGCTTGAGCGTCAATTACCTCCTGGGTGTTCGGGCGCATTGTCAGCCCTCCTCGCCGCGAAGATTGTTGGATTCGCAGCATTCTTCCCATGCTTCATCCTGGGTCATATGCTTCTCACTCCCTACAGTCTTTTCATCAGGGGATACCCACTGATATTTGCCAGAGGACGTCAGCCTCAGGAAGAACCCGGCATCAGACGCCAAGGTCTGGTAATCGTCATCATCTTTCAGATCAGAAATTGGATAACCAGCATCATTCATCACTTCTGCAACAGCACTCATCGTCGCAGAATCCCACTCGACACCGGACATTAGTTGTTGAATTTTTCCAAGAGCTTCTTGTGGGGTCATGATCACTTCCGTACTGAATTTGAGAGGCTGTTTCATTGAGTGAATTGTATAACTCTAGAGCTTTACTTGCAAGAATTTTATTAGTATAGTGCTAACACGAAACGCCAACCACCATTGAGGAACCCCGGTATGACTATCACCTCTGTCACCCCTGAAGGCATCCAGATGAACGGCGACGACACGTACGTCGTTATGGTATCCGTTCCGTCAACCGAGTCTGTTCCAACCCTGGCCTCGCAGATTCAAGCCGTCTTTGACGATAGCAGTCGCGCCCCCGACGGCATGTTTCACTTAGAGTCCGGTGCCGGCCAGGTCAACGTCGTCTTCACCCGCAGCTTCAGCGCTGACCTTGAGGTGATTCAGGCGGCAATGACCCCAGGCCGTGTTGCTTATCAGCTTGCCCGCGAGCTTTCTGTTCAGCCCGATGATGCTCCGATCATCCAGGCCATCTTTGATGCGCTGATCGCGCAGGATCAGGTAGGTGGTGGCCTCACCAAGGAGCAGGCCGAGCAGCAGATTGGTGTATTGGAAATGTCGCTCAACGGCGATGACACCGACGATGAGACTCGCGGCGACACCCTCGAAAGCATCCGCGAGCTAGAGGCACGCATTGAGTTGCTGTCCAAGGTCACAGGTGCGCTACCAAAACCCGTATTTGTATAACGCTAGAGCTTTACCTGCCGTTGTTTTAGCAGTATACTGCAAAAAAGGGGCGCATGCCCTTCACTGGAATGCGCCAAACCACAGAAGATCACGGCAAGCGCCAAGGGGTAAATAATGGCTCTACATGCGAAAGTTGAAGTTTCCGGCAATACCCGCGACGACGTTATCGCTGGGTTAGAAGAAGCCCTGCGCCAAGTTCGTGAAGGCTACCTGACCGGATTCAACCGCAACGAAGACGGCCATTACCACTTCGAACTCGACGGGGAAGAAACGCCCCAGGATGGCGAGTAACAGCCAGGTATGAGCGGCCATAGGACATACCCGTGGCCGTTTCCATAATCAGGCTTGCCCCTTCGCTAAAGCTGCTGGAGAAGCTCGAGATGAGCAAAGAACTGAAAGGCCCCTGCAAGGCTTGCCCCTGGCGTAAAGACAGCGCTAAGGGCTGGCTGGGCACTAGCACCCCGATTGAGTTTTTGGAACAGAGCGAAGCTGAGCTTCGTATGCCTTGCCACCTGCACGTTGACTATGACCGTGAGGACTGGCGTGAGCAGGCCCAGGAAGCCCCTCAGTGCGCCGGGCGTGCTGTTCACATGGCCAACCGTTGCAAGCTGCCACGCAATCCGGAACTCATCGTTGCCAAGCCAGACCGCGAAACGGTGTTCAGCAATCCTCAAGAATTCGTTGATCATCACACGCTGAGCGCTGATAAACCTCAGGTCATGATCGTCCTGGGTCAGGTTCGCGTAGTTGGATTCAAATCATGAGCCTGATCTTGAAAGTGAAGCGCTTTATTCCAGGCAAGGGTGAAATCGTTGTTGCGGGCTACGAGCTTAAACCCCTTGAGGGCCCGCAACCCGCGCTAACCAGGGATTGGGTGGACACCGGCCTATCCCTAACGGGTTACCATGAGTCAGGCGCGATCCTTACCCGTGAAGTGCGCCGTCCAGAGTTTTTTGGCGGCCCGTCCATCCCTGCCACCCAGTACATGATCAAATTCCATTCTGGCCGGCGAGTTATGGCCAAGCGAGTGTGACTATGGAACCCTGGTGGAAGCAATACACCCGCTGGCGGGCCCGTAACTTCATCGGCCTGAATCGTGACTACGGTGATGGCTACATGTATCGGATCGAGTACCACGACGGGCGCTACTGGCGAACGGATAATCCGCAGCACAAGCGCTTTATCAACCTTGAGGCAGCAGAAGCGGCGATCCGCGAACGGGGTTTCGAGCCCGAGCCGTATAACGAAAACGAAAAGACCGTGAGGTGGTGGCGTGAACGATAACAGCCCGAAGGTAGCACCCGCTGTTCAGGTGGTCATTACCCCAGCGATGGTCGAGGCCGGCAATCTTGCAGCTGATCGTATCAGCACCGCCAATGTGGTCGAAAGCATGGATGGCTTTGGCGGTGGGATGAAAAAGGCAGATGCACCACCAGAAATCAGCCAGTACTTCAACCGAGCCGAATCGAGTTGCGTCCTGATGTTCCTGGCAATGGATGCGACTGCCACCAGCCCGTACGGCAAGCTGCCGAGCAAAGCCATGGAACTGGCTGGGCAAGAGATCCTCAACGATCTACTCTCGGTGGTTTTCATCAAAAAGGAACTTGAGCACCCGGATGCCGACTGGTCACTGGTCACCCCCAAGCACCAGGCGCTAATCAACGACCCGAACCCACCGGTTTACCTCATGTATCAGGCGATGATGCAGGTCGCCCAAGCTTATGAGGCTTGACCATGGCCGTGATACTCAGCAACCCGCAGCGTCGGCAGTTAGCTCTCGATATCATCCGCTACCGCGCACGTGAGGGCGGTATCGGCATGCTAGTCAATAACAACCGCTGCCCGATCATCAAGCGCTCGCCAGAGCTTCAGGCCCTGCTCAAAAAGGGCCTGGTTGTGCAGGAGCGCCGGAATGCCCTTGGGCGCAAGCGCGAAACCTTTCTTGTGCCTGCGGATGGGCGCACCCTAGAAACGCCTCCCAAGTGCCCAGAGTGCGGCAGAGGCCTGACTCATTTCCGGGCCTTGATGATCAAAGACGGCAGCGTCTGCTACCACCAGTAAATAATGTCAATTTACTATCTTTGTTTGCATTGCGATTTGTTTAGAGTATACTCCTAACATCAACGCGGCGAGACCCTCTCGCCGTGATTCGGAGTGAATACAATGCGCAAAGCCAAGGAAAAAGCGGTTTACCGCAATGCAGCGCTCGCGATCCTGCGAGATGCCGGCGCACAGCTTGTCGACCAATCCTCCTCTCGCATGTACAAGATCGAGACTAATCTCGGCACCCTTGAGATCTCGGTTTGGGATAGCTGCACACTGTGCCGGTTCAACGACCTAGACCAGGCCAAGGCTCACTTCGGCCCTTCCGATTTCAGGCTCAACCAGTTTTCCGGTAAGTGGAATTTCAACGGCGGTCTGACCCACGCTGCCGACATGCAAGACCTTGAAAATTTCAAGCAGCAGCTTGCCAAGCTCCTCCCTGAGTCGTTGGTTCCAAACCCAACCCTTCCACTTGTGCCTTGGGACTGATCGGCTATGGAAAATATGAACCGTAACCCTGGCCACTACTGGGTCAAGTTTCAGGGCAATTGGGGAATTGCTCTGTGGACTGGTCGTCGTTGGGAATATGACCTTAGCGTCATGATTGCGGAAGATTTTGAGGAAATCAGCGATAACGCAGTCCCGATGCCAGGCAATGAGCCAGGCAGCCCTGAGGCTGAAGCTTTCGATAAGCTTGTCCCTGACTTCACCACAATCACACCAGAGCCCCAGTGGCCCCATAACTAGGAAGGCAAGCATGAGCAACTACCAACCAAAACGTGCTACAGCTCGCTGGCTGGAAGGCGCCCGCCCCTACGTCCTGAGCGTGCACGACTCCGGCCCTAGTAATAACGACCGTTACACCGTGTTTTTCGGCTGGCCGCTGTGGCAGCCGAGCATGGGCCGCTCCGTGCCCTACCTGGCCTTCAATGACACCCCGACCTCCCCTAACGCGGGTATTAGCCAGTGGGGTGAGGCACAGTCGCAAGATCGCGATGCGGCTGGCAAGAAAATCCGCTGGTTGGATCTGCCTGAGGAGCTTCGCAAGCATGTCACTGCTCGCGTTGAAAGTGGGCATGAGCCGATTGTGGTTGTCAGCTTAACCAAGGCTGAAGCTGGTTGGCAGCTTGCGAGCGTAGACGGAAATTCGCCCCATGGTGCGCGCTTTGATACCAGAGCCCAGGCACTGCAGTACGCCTATGACAACTGCCTGGTGATCGCGAGCCAAGCTGACAAAAAAATCTAAGTTTTTGCTGTCAATTTACTATCTATGTTTTGTGGTTTCGGTTGTTTAAGGTATACTCTAAACACACCCACCGGAACTGCAGGACATAAGCATGTCTCTACGAGTAAACATCGAAGATGCCGGGTACGAGCTGATTGAATCGCTCGGCGAAGGGCGACACATCCTCTCCAAGATCGGCGAGATCGAGCATGAGGAATGGGTCGAGAAACCGGACGTCGAAGGCAGTACCCTCATGCACAACGGCAAAGCGCTGAAGTTCGTCAAGAGCTTCCACAGTGCCAATTGTCTCTGCAACGCTTGCGTGGGGCATATCGGATGAGCCAGGAAAACCTCCCTTTCAAGGTAGATCTGAGCGCTGCGAAAGCCGGCGCCGATCTCAATACCAAAATCAGCTACAGCTACCACTGCGCTGGCAACTATGGAAAAGATTCGACCATCGTCGTCGCCGGCCAGGTCACCCAAGAAGCTTTGGAAGCCATCGCTTGCAAGCTGTACGACAGCGAGTGTTTCCTGCCTAAGCAGGTCGGTATCGATAGCCTGGCACCCGATGAGGATAGTGATGAGTACGATGCCAAGCTGGATCATCCGCTGCACAAATTCGAGGCCTTCGAGCTGACCACCGAGGCCCCTACTGTGGTGCTGACGCTTGAGCAGCTCCTCAACGTCTTTGATGGTCTGAACAGCGAAGACGATTGGGATTTCCTCAAGTACAGCCTGTAAAACCACCACCAATCATTCTGAGGCCCAGGTTGCCGCTACGGTGCCCTGGGCCTATCTTTTCGAGGAATCACGCATGACCAACAAAATTACCGCCCTGCAAGGCGCCCTGGCCTTCGAAATTTTGCAACGCATCGTTCGCGCCATTCATTGGGATGGCTCCAATGGCGAAGCCACCATTGAACAAATCCACCTCAAGCTGCTGAACGAAGCTACAGCGCTCTGCGGCCAGGATCAGCTGTACGTCAACACCAAAGCCCTTGGCGAACTGGAAGAAATCGAAGGCTTCCCCCGCGATGACTGGGAGAGCAAGGACGTTTATGCCGAGCATGTCGATGGCAAGCTCGCCGAACAATTCGAAGAATTGCGCAACAAGGTCAAGCAAGACCGTGATCAGGCCGATTGGACTGATAATCAGGTTACGCCGCTGACCATCACCGAGGTCTACGTAAATGCCGAAATCACCGTCCCGCGCAGCCGCCTAAGCTGCGAGGACATGAACGTTGCCGGCACCTACAAGATGTTGGTTCCAGCAGCCCTGTCGGGCGAGCAGCAGGCAGCAGTCGCCATGGCCCTATTCCACCAAAAGGTTGGGCTCAAAACCCCTGAGCACTTCCACCTGCAGGTGATTCAGGTAATGCCGGTCGTCGAGCCTGTTGACGAGAAGCTTGCGCAGCTGGGCACCTTCAAAGGCGTGTTCAACTTCCACCCACGCCTGGAGCCTACCGCTCGCTGATTGGCAATTCATGTAAAAAGTTTACTTCAATCGATAAACAACAATTGACAGGTTTATGGTTTGGAGTAAACTAGCACCTACACCCACCACAGTAGGACACACCCACCATGAATCTCGTTACCGTTAACACCCCGGCAGCTGCCAACGTTCAAGCCCTCGAAACCCTGGAGAACTTTGCTCCAAGCTTCGATCACGGCAGCGTGAAGAAAAGCATGGAAGGCGTCAAAAGCCGCGACCTGTGGCAGGTGGATCCGCGCACCGTCCGTTTCTTGGAGGACTTCAACACTCGTATCGACACCCCTGATCTCGAAGCGCACATCGAGTTCCTAACTCAGTCGATTATCGAGAACGGCTTCTACATGGATCAACCAGTCACCATTCTGGTGATCCGTGAAGAGCAAAACGGCGAGATGGTCAACGTCAACTGCATCACCGGTGGCCATTGCCGAACCCGCGCCGCCCTGCGGGCCATC
>Ga0213822_1000025_pt1 | contig 174547 bp, 164 predicted proteins | sample MC6MC0908MG_FD_179872 | JGI IMG/M metagenome (GOLD analysis project Ga0213822, IMG submission 179872) | Enriched soil aggregate microbial communities from Iowa State University, Ames, United States - MC6-MC0908-MG | ecosystem: Environmental > Terrestrial > Soil > Unclassified | place: USA... | reverse complement strand
TGCCGCAGATCGACCGCCTCTCCACCGAGAGCGACGTGTCGCTGGCGGTGTCGCTGCATGCGCCCAACGATGCACTGCGCGAGACCCTGGTCCCGCTCAACAAGAAGTACCCGATCGTCGAGCTGATGGCCTCGTGCGCACGCTACCTGCGCGCCAACAAGCGCCGCGAATCGGTCACCTTCGAATACACCCTGATGAAGGGCATCAACGACCAGCCCGAGCACGCCCGCCAGCTGGCGCGGCTGATGCGCCAGTTCGACAACGCCGTGCAGGCCTCGAACTCGGGCAAGGTCAACCTGATCCCCTTCAATCCGTTCCCGGGCACGCGCTATGAGCGCTCCGGCGAAACCGACATCCGCGCCTTCCAGAAGATCCTGCTCGATGCGAAGGTGCTGACGATGGTGCGACGCACCCGTGGCGACGACATCGATGCCGCCTGTGGCCAGCTCAAGGGCCAGGTCATGGATCGCACGCGCCGCCAGGCCGAGTTCAATAAAACGTTGCAGGACGGGAAAGGCCGGGATGCCGCTGCCTGATCGCCGATTGCCAGCCGTTGTTTTCTTCGCGCTGGCATTGGTCGGCTGTGGCAAACAAGGCATCAAACCGCCGTCCGCTCCCCTCGAGGTCGCGCCGACCTACGAGGCCCGCGACAATCCCGAGATCCGCAAGCGCGTGAACTACCAGGACCAGATGGTCCTGGCCGGCGAGTCGCTGCGGGCCGGCTCCCCGCAGGCCGCTGAAAAGCGCGTGCGGGCGGCGATGAAGATCGACGCGCGCCGTCCGGAGGCCTACATGCTGCTGGCGGCCATTGCCGCCCAGCGCGGCAACGACGCCGAGGCCGGGCAGCTGTATGCCAAGGCCGCCGAGCTGGGCCCGGAGCGCGGCGACGTCCTCAACAATTATGGCGCGTGGCTATGTGCTCATGGCCGGCCGGCCGAGTCGCTGGTCTGGTTCGACCGGGCGCTGCAGGCGCCGGGCTACACCACGCCGGCCTCCGCCCTGGCCAATGCCGGTGGCTGTGCACTGGACGCGGGCCAGCCCGAACGGGCGATTCGAGACCTGCGACGGGCGCTTGAGATAGATCCCGTCAATGCCTATGCACTGGAGTCGATGGCCCGCAACGAGTACGCCCAAGGGCGCTATTTCGAGGCCCGGGCCTTTTCGCAACGGCGTTTGACGGCTGCACCGGCCACACGTTCCGTGTTACAACTTGCCTCTCAAATCGAGGCGCGGCTTGGCGACAGCGTGGCATCCGGTCGCTATCTGCAGCGAATTCATGACGAATTTCCGCAGGATGCGGCACCTAATCCCCGGGGTTGAAGCATTGTGATTGATGACCAGACTGTGAACGCTTTTGACACTGCGGCCGGTTGCGGAGCTCGTCTTCGCCAGGCCCGGGAAGCGGCCGGACTGACCCTGGAGGCGGTGGGGCAGCAGCTGCACATGCCGGTTCAGGTACTCAAGTCCCTCGAAGAAGAGCAGTGGCAGCGCCTCGGCGCGCCGGTCTTCGTCCGTGGGCAGCTGCGCAGCTATGCCCGCCTGCTCAAGGTGGATATCGGCGAAATCCTCGAGCAGGCCCATATCGGGCCGATCGTGCCGCCCCAGCTGGTCAGCCATACCCATACCCCGCGGGCCCGGCGCATTGCCGAGAGCCTGGGGCGTCGTGTTCTGTACGTCGGTATCACCGCGGTTCTGGCCGTCCCGGTGTGGTTCGCCACCCGCGGCCATTTCGATGGCACGGCGACCACCCCGAACACCGCATCGCTGGATGTGATCCCGGCGGCGGTCCCGGTGGCCGGTGGCGACGCTCCGGAAGCGACCGCACCGGCGGCCGTCGAAGCGGCCAAGCCGTCTGCGCCGGCAGCGCCGTACCTGGCATCGCTGACCCCGGTTCCGCGGCCGGCCTCCGCGCCCGCGCCGCAGGCCGGCGCGCTGAGCCTGCAGTTCAAAGGCGACAGCTGGGTGGACATTTCCGGGCCTGACGGCACCACCGTCGAAAAGGCCCTGATCAAGTCGGGCGAGACCCGCAGCTTCGCGCCAGGCCAGGTGGCCCGCATGGTGCTGGGCAATGCATCAGCGGTCGAGGTTCAGCAGGCCGGCACTATCGTCGACCTTTCGCCGTACCAGCGAGCCAACGTGGCACGCTTTACGGTATCCTCTGACGGCTCCGTGGTCCCAGTTTCGCACTGAACCGCGTTTCCCCAATCCAATTCAAATAGCTCCTCCTCATGGGCGGGGCGAGAGTACGCATGGCGATCGACGACCTGCTCGACGAGCACGAACAAAGTGAACGCGTCCGCAGCTGGCTGCGGAAGAACGGTGTCAGCATCCTCGCTGGCGTGGCCATCGCGATCGGTGGCATCTGGGGCTGGAAAGAGTGGCAGACCCGGCACAGCAACAGCCTGGCCGGCGCCAACGTCCAATACCAGATCGTCCTCAAGAGCCTGGAAGAAAAGGATCTGGAGCAGGCCGCCAAGGGTGTGAAGGACCTGGAAAGCGGCAAGGCCAACATCTACGCCGATCTGGCTGCGTTGCAGCTGGCCAAGGCCCAGGTCGATGCCGGCAAGAACGAAGACGCGCTGGCGACCCTGCGCGCGATCAAGGCCGACCCCGAATTCAAGCCGGTGATCGAGCAGCGCGTCGCGCGCCTGCTGGTGGCCACCGGCAAGACCGAGGATGCGATCAAGCAGCTCGGCACCGCAACCGACAGCGCCAGCCTGGAAATCCATGGCGATGCACTGATGGCGCAGGGCAAGCGTGATGCCGCCCGCGAGCAGTATGAGAAGGCGCTCAAGACGCTGGACGTGGCAGCGCCCCAGCGGCGCCTGCTGGAAACCAAGTTGACGGATGCCGGTGGCACCGTCACCGATCCTGCGGAGTCGGTGTAATGAATCAGATGGTCATGATCAAGCGCGTTGCCACGGTTGCCCTGTTGGGCATGGCCCTGACCGGCTGCAGCACGATGAAGGGCTGGTTCGCCGGCAAAGATGCCGCGGCCAAGAAGGCACTGGAACCGGCCGAACTGGTCAAGTTCGATGCCACCGCCAAGGTCGACAAGATCTGGACGGCCAACGTCGGCAAGGGTGAGAAGCGCATCGGCGTCCGTCAGGGCCCGGTGGTCGCCGATGGTCGCGTCTACGCGGCCGCCATCTACGGTGGCGTGCATGCCATCGACCTGCAGACCGGCAAGAAGATCTGGACCTACGAACCGGCCAAGGTCAAGAAGCAGCCCAAGCTGCGTCTGTCCGGTGGCCCGGGCGTGGGTGACGGCCTGGTCGTCATCGGCACCCTGGATGGTGAAGTCATCGCGTTGAACGCGGCCGACGGTACCGAAAAGTGGCGTGCCAAGGTGCCGGGTGAAGTCATCTCCGCCCCGGCCGTGGGCCAGGGCATGGTGTTCGTGCGCAGCAACGACGGTCGCGTGACCGGTCTGGATGCCGAGAACGGCACCCAGCGCTGGTTCAACCCGCGCGAGCTGCCGGCGCTGACCGTACGTGGCAACGCGCCGGTCGTCACCGGCCCGGGCGTGCTGTTCATCGGCAACGACGATGGCTCCATCGCCGCGCTGGCCATGCAGGACGGCCGCACGCTGTGGGACCAGATGGTCGGCACCGGCGAAGGCCGTACCGAGCTGGAGCGCATGGCCGATATCGACGGCGCCCCGGTGCTGGAAGGCAATACGCTGTTCGTCAGCAGTTTCAAGAACCAGACCATGGCGATCGAAGGCCCGACCGGCCGTCCGCTGTGGGCACGTGATCATGGCGGCGCCGGTGGCGTGGCCCTGACCTCGGGCAATGTGTTCGTCACCGACAACAAGGGCGGCGTGTTCGGCCTGGACAAGGCCAGCGGTTCGGCCATGTGGTCGCAGACGGGCCTGGCCCGTCGTTCGCTGACCGGTCCGGTCATCCACGGCGATTACGTTGTGGTCGGTGATTACAAGGGGTATCTGCACTGGTTGCGGACCGATAACGGTGAGTTCGCGGCGCGCGCCAAGAGTGGTGGCGACGCCCTCCTGGCCCAGCCGGTAGCTGCCGATGGGATTCTGCTGGTGCAGAACGTTGATGGAAAGCTGACCGCGTTCCGGTTGGCACAATAAGGAGTTACCGCGATGCTGCCCTTGGTCGCCCTGGTTGGACGGCCGAATGTCGGCAAGTCCACGCTGTTCAATGCGTTTACCCGTACGCGCGACGCGCTGGTCCATGACCAGCCCGGCGTGACCCGGGACCGTAATTACGGTGTTTGTCGTCTTGATGAAGACCACCCGTTCCTGGTGGTCGATACCGGCGGTATCGCCGGTGAAGAAGAAGGTCTGGCCGGCGCTACCGCCCGCCAGGCCCGCGCCGCCGCCGCCGAGGCGGACCTGATCCTGTTCGTGGTCGACGCCCGTGAGGGCCCGATGGACGACGAGATCCTGTCCTGGCTGCGCAAACTGGCCCGTCCGACCCTGCTGCTGATCAACAAGATCGACGGCATGAACGAAGACACCGTGCGTTCGGAATTTGCCCGTTACGGCTTCGGCGAAATGCTGACCGTCTCGGCCGCGCACCGTCAGGGCCTGGATGATCTGCTGGACGAGGTCGTGGAACGGTTGCCGGAAGAGGGCACCACCGAGACCCTGGACACCGATCCGAACCGCATTCGCATCGCCTTCGTCGGCCGCCCCAACGTGGGCAAGTCGACGCTGGTCAATCGCCTGCTCGGCGAAGAGCGCATGATCGCCTCCGAAGTGCCCGGTACCACCCGTGATTCGATCGCGGTGGACATGGAGCGCGACGGGCGTGAGTACCGCCTGATCGATACCGCCGGTCTGCGTCGCAAGGCGCGTGTCGAGGAAGTGGTCGAGAAGTTCAGCGTCATCAAGACCCTGCAGGCGATCGAGCAGTGCCAGGTTGCGGTGCTGATGCTCGATGCTTCTGAAGGCGTGACCGATCAGGATGCCAGCGTGCTCGGTGCGGTGCTCGATGCCGGCCGTGCGTTGGTGGTGGCGATCAACAAGTGGGATGGCCTGACCGATTACCAGCGCGAGCAGGCCGAAGCCCTGGTGTCGCGCAAGCTCGGCTTCGTGCCGTGGGCGGAAGTGGTGCGCATCTCGGCCAAGCACGGCTCGGGCCTGCGTGAGCTGTTCCGCTGCATCCACGCCGCGCACGCCTCGGCCACGCACGAATTCAGCACCAGCGAAGTCAACAAGGCGCTGGAAACGGCCTACGAGACCAACCCGCCGCCGGCGATCCGTGGTCACGTGTCCAAGCTGCGCTACGTGCATCCGGGCGGTTCCAACCCGCCGACCTTCATCGTCCACGGCACCCGTCTGAAAGACCTGCCGGAGTCGTACAAGCGCTATCTGGAGAACTTCTTCCGCAAGCGCTTCAAGCTGGTCGGCACGCCCGTGCAGTTCATCTTCCGCGAGGGTGTGAACCCGTACGAAGGCAAGAAGAACGTGCTCACCGAACGTCAGCTCAAGCGCAAGCGGCGCTTGATCAAGCACGTCAAGGGCAAGTGATGCAGAAAGAGCCGGCGCAAGCCGGCTCTTTTCATTGGGGCGGCCGGAGCGCCCATGCGCGATAATCCCCGCATGAGCACGATTCCCGAACTCACCCCGGCGCAGGCCCGTGAACGCCTCGCCCAGGGCGCGCTGCTGATCGACGTCCGTGAGGCGCACGAGCGTGCCACCGGCATGGCCGAAGGGGCGCTCGGCATCGCCAAGGGCGATCTCCAGGCCGAACCCAGCACCCATCTCCAGGCCGCCGACCGCGAGGTCGTCCTGATCTGCCAGAGCGGTAAGCGCTCGATGCAGGCCGCGGTCTTTCTGGCCGGCCTCGGCTACACCCGCATCGCGTCCGTGCACGGTGGCACCACCGCGTGGCACGCCGAGGGTTTGCCGCTGGTGCAGCCGATGCAGAGTGATGCCGAGCGCGACTTCAACGAACGTTACTCGCGTCATCTGCTGCTGCCGCAGGTGGGTGTCGAGGGCCAGAAGACGCTGCTGGCCTCGCGCGTGCTGGTGCTGGGCGCGGGCGGTCTGGGTGCACCGGCCAGCTTCTACCTGGCCGCGGCCGGGGTAGGGCACCTGCTCATCGCCGACGACGATGTGGTGGACCGCAGCAACCTGCACCGGCAGATCATCCATACCGACGCCAGCGTCGGCGAGCCCAAGGTGCTCTCGGCCCGCGCACGCCTGCTCGCACTCAATCCTTCGCTGGACGTGGAGGCCGTGCAGGCACGGGTCACCTCGGACAACATCGATGCGCTGCTCGAGGGGGTCGACGTGGTCCTGGATGGCTCGGACAACTTCCCGCTGCGCTACCTGCTCAACGATGCCTGCCTCCAGCACGGCATTCCGCTGGTGTATGGCGCGGTGGAGCGCTTCACCGGGCAGGTCAGCGTGTTCGATGCCGGCCGCCAGCGTGGCACCGCGCCGTGCTACCGCTGCCTGTTCCCCGAGCCGCCGCCGCCGGCGTTCGCGCCGAACTGCTCGGAGGCGGGCGTCCTTGGCGTGCTGCCGGGGATGGTCGGCCTGCTGCAGGCCACCGAAGTGCTCAAGCTGCTGCTCGGCATCGGCGAGCCGCTGATCGGCCGCCTGCTCACCTTTGACGCGCTGGGCATGCGCTTCCGCGAGACGCGGCTGCGGCCCGACCCGGGTTGCCCGTTGTGCGCGCCCGGGCGCGCGTTCCCCGGGTACATCGATTACGCGGCGTTCTGCAGCGCCTGAGGGGCCGGGTTCCGGTGTCGTTATGGCGGCGATTTCGGGACGATGTGGCGTCCAGATTCAGCATCGTTCTGAATTCAGTACGATTAAACGCAGCATCCGCGCTATTGCCCTTCCGCGCTTTGCCCTATCGTTGACCCATCTTGTGCAGTCCGGGGAAACAACCGCATGGCGGTGGAAGCAGGTGCCAGTGAACTGGTGAAAGTGGTCGCCCTGCTGGGTGCGGCAGTGGTCATGGTGCCGCTGTTCCGTCGGCTCGGGCTGGGCTCGGTGCTGGGCTATTTTGCCGCCGGCCTGGCCATCGGCCCGTTCGGGTTCGGCTGGTTCTCCGATCCGCAGGCCATCCTGCATACCGCCGAGCTCGGCGTGGTGATGTTCCTGTTCGTGATCGGCCTGGAGATGCGGCCCTCGCATCTGTGGAGCCTGCGCAACGAGATCTTCGGGCTGGGCACGCTGCAGATCGTGGTCTGCGGCACGGTGCTGACCGGCGTGTGCATGCTGCTCGGTTTCCCGTTGCCGGTGGCCTTCATCGGCGCGGCGGGTTTCGTGTTGACCTCCACCGCGGTGGTGATGCAGTTGCTGGCCGAGCGCGGCGACATTGCGCTGCCCACCGGCCAGAAGATCGTCTCGATCCTGCTGTTCGAAGATCTGCTGATCGTGCCGCTGCTGGCCGTGGTCGCGTTCATGGCGCCGGTGCACAGCGATGCCGGCGAGAGCTCGCGCTGGGTCACCGTCGGTATTGCTGCCGGTGCGATTGTCGGCCTGGTGCTGGTCGGCCGCTTCCTGCTCAATCCGCTGTTCCGCATCCTTGCTGCCGCCAAGGCGCGCGAAGTAATGACGGCGGCCGCGCTGCTGGTTGTGCTCGGCGCCGCGCTGCTGATGCAGCTGGGTGGCTTGTCGATGGCGATGGGCGCGTTCCTCGCGGGCGTGCTGCTCAGCGAATCCACCTTCCGCCACCAGATCGAAGCGGACATCGAGCCGTTCCGCGGCATCCTGCTCGGTCTGTTTTTCCTCAGCGTGGGCATGGCGTTGGACCTCACCGTGGTCGCCAACAACTGGCCGCTGATCGTGTCGGGTGTGTTTGCGCTGATGCTGGCCAAGGCGGTCTGCATCTACGTGGTCGCGCGGATCCTCGGCAGTGATCATCGCCAAGCGCTGGATCGCGGCGTGGTGATGGCGCAGGGCGGCGAGTTCGCGTTCGTGCTGTTCTCCGCCGCGGCGGTGGCCGGCGTGATCGACGTGCAGGTCAACGCCAACCTCACCGCGATCGTCGTGCTCTCGATGGCGCTGACGCCGCTGTTCGTGCTGCTGCACGACAAGCTCATGCCGGATCGCGAAGTCTCGCTCGATGGCGTCGAAGAAGCCGACGGCCTGTCCGGCAGCGTGCTGCTGATCGGCTTCGGTCGCTTCGGCCAGGTGGCGAGTCAGTCGCTGCTGGCGCGCGATGTGGATGTGACCATCATCGACAACGACGTGGACATGATCCATAACGCCGAGCGTTTCGGGTTCAAGATCTACTACGGCGACGGCACCCGCCTGGATGTGCTGCATGCGTCTGGCGCAGGGACAGCGCGTGCGATCGCGGTGTGCGTCAACAACGACCAGGATGCCGATCGCATCGTCGAACTGGTCACCCACGAGTTCCCCCAGGCCAAGCTGCTGGTGCGCTCGTTCGATCGCGAACATTCGCTGCGCCTGATCCATGCCGGCGTGGACTTCCAGATCCGCGAGACCTTCGAATCGGCCCTGCAGTTCGGCCAGGCCGCGCTGATGGAGCTGGGTGCCGATCCGGATGATGCGCGCGAGATCGCCGAGCAGATCCGCGAGCGGGATGCCGAACGCTTCGAGCTGGAGATGGCAGGCGGCGACCTGCGCGCCGGCGCGCACATGGTGTTCGGCACCGCGCTGCCCGGCGTGCCCACGCCGACGCCGTTCACCGCGCCCAAGCGCAAGGCGCGCACGCTCAACGCGGATGAGGTGCCCGAAGAAGAATGACGATGCGGTGGTGGCGGTGGCTGGCCAGCCACCGCCGGCGCTGCCCGGGCGACCGTCATCACCGGCCGTTGGCCGGTACTACCGGTGTCCGCCACGGGCCGAATCAGGGACAATAGCCGACCGTCGCCCCCACGCCTGCCGCCCTCGATGAGCTCACCGACCCCCGACACCGTCTCTTCCGCCCGCATTCTCGACGGCCGCCGCATCGCCGAAGACCTGCTGGACAGCCTCAAGGTCCGGGTCGACGCCCGCCTGGCTGCCGGTGGCAGCCGTCCGGGCCTGGCCGTGGTGCTGGTGGGTGGCGACCCGGCCTCGACCGTGTATGTGCGCAACAAGCGCCGTGCGGCCGAGAAAGTGGGTATCGAAGCCTTCGATTACGACCTGCCGGCCGGTACCACCGAGGCCGAACTGCTGACCCTGATCGACCAGCTCAACGCCGATCCCAAGATCCACGGCATCCTGGTCCAGCTGCCGCTGCCGGGCATCCCGGACGCCAACCGCCTGATCCACCGGATCGACCCGCGCAAGGACGTGGATGGCTTCCACCCGGAAAACGTCGGCCATCTGGCCCTGCGTGAGTTCGGCCTGCGCCCGTGTACGCCGCGCGGCATCGTGACCCTGCTGGGCCATACCGACCAGCCGGTGCGTGGCCGCAATGCCACCATCGTCGGCGTCAGCAACCATGTGGGCCGCCCGATGGGGCTGGAGCTGCTGATTGCCGGCTGCACCGTCACCAGCTGCCACAAGTTCACCCCCAAGGACGTGCTGGAGCAGTCGGTGCGCAATGCCGACATCCTGGTGGTCGCGGTGGGCCGCCCGGGCATCGTCCCGGGTGAATGGGTCAAGCCGGGCGCGGTGGTGATCGACGTGGGCATCAACCGCCTGGATGACGGCCGCCTGGTCGGCGATGTCGGCTTCGAGGCCGCCGCCCAGCGCGCCAGCTGGATCACCCCGGTCCCGGGCGGGGTAGGGCCGATGACCGTGGCGACCCTGATGCAGAACACCATCGAGGCGGCAGAAGCGTTCTGAGCGGTCTGCGCCGACCCATCGTCGGCGCCTGCTGCGGCCGCGGTCCGGGCCGGCCGCCGCCGCGCTCCTGAACCGACCGGCACCTGCCGCCCCTGCGGTCCTGGCCTGCTGCCCCTGGTAGAGCCGACCGTTGGTCGGCTGCTCTCGGCGCGGTGGCAGGTCGATCCAAAGGCAGCCGACCAACGGTCGGCTCTACCGGGCTCGGGCGGTGCCGACGAGGCAGCCGACCAACGGTCGGCTCTACCCCCGCCCGTCGGCGCGACACAGCGTCGCATCCGCCCCCTGCCAAAGACGCCCGAATCAGGGTAAAATGTCGCGCTTCCCCACATCTCGGGTATGCCGATGCTGCGCATCCAGGCTGAAGCTCTCACCTACGACGACGTCTCCCTCGTCCCCGCTCATTCCATCATCCTGCCCAAGGATGTCAGTCTGGAAACGCGCCTGACGCGCGACCTGCGGCTGAAGCTTCCGATCCTCTCGGCTGCCATGGATACCGTGACCGAAGCCCGCCTTGCCATCGCCATGGCCCAGCTCGGCGGCATGGGCATCATCCACAAGAATCTGAGCGTCGAGCAGCAGGCTGCCGAAGTCGCCAAGGTCAAGAAGTTCGAGGCCGGCGTCATCCGCGACCCGATCACCGTCGGTCCGGAAACCACGATCCGCGACGTGCTGGCCCTGACCCAGGCGCGCAACATCTCCGGCGTGCCGGTGGTGGACGGCGGCGGCCAGCTGGTCGGCATCGTCACCCACCGTGACATGCGCTTCGAGACCGAGCTGGACGATCCGGTCCGCCACATCATGACCAAGAAGGATCGCCTGATCACGGTCAAGGAAGGCGCGGCCTCCGATGAGGTGCTGCAGCTGCTGCACCGCAACCGCATCGAGAAGATCCTGGTCGTCAATGATGATTTCGCCCTGCGCGGCCTGATCACCGTCAAGGACATCCAGAAGAACACCGATTACCCGAACGCCGCCAAGGACACCGCCACCCGCCTGCTGGTCGGCGCGGCCGTCGGCGTCGGTGGCGATACCGACCGCCGGGTCGAGGCGCTGGTCGCCGCCGGGGTGGACGTGCTGGTGGTCGACACCGCGCACGGCCACTCGCAGGGCGTGCTGGACCGCGTCAGCTGGGTCAAGAAGCACTTCCCGCAGGTGCAGGTCGTCGGGGGCAACATCTGCACCGGTGAAGCCGCCCTGGCGCTGCTGGACAGCGGCGCGGACGCGGTCAAGGTCGGCATCGGCCCGGGCTCGATCTGCACCACGCGCGTCGTCGCCGGTGTCGGCGTACCGCAGATCACCGCGATCGACCTGGTCGCCGAGGCGCTGCAGGACCGCATCCCGCTGATCGCCGACGGTGGCATCCGTTACTCCGGTGATATCGGCAAGGCGCTCGCCGCCGGTGCCTCCACCATCATGATCGGCGGCCTGCTGGCCGGTACCGAGGAATCGCCCGGCGAGACCGAGCTGTTCCAGGGCCGCTCCTACAAGAGCTACCGCGGCATGGGTTCGCTGGCCGCGATGGAGAAGGGGTCCAAGGACCGCTACTTCCAGGACGCCTCCAGCGCCGACAAGCTGGTGCCCGAAGGCATCGAAGGCCGCGTGCCGTATCGCGGCCCGGTCGGCGGCATCATCCACCAGCTGATGGGCGGCCTGCGCGCCACCATGGGCTACGTGGGCTGCGGTACCGTCGATGACATGCGCACCAAGCCGAAGTTCGTCAAGATCAGCGGCGCCGGCCAACGTGAGAGCCACGTCCACGACGTGCAGATCACCAAAGAGCCGCCGAACTACCGCGCCTGATGCGGCATGAGCAAAGAGGAACGAGGAAGCTGATTCCCGTTCCTCTTTCTCTATCGGCCGCCGGTAACGACGCTGTGTTTCCCGTATTTACTCCTGCATTGCCCGGGCACCATGACCAACATCCATAACGACAAGATCCTCATCCTCGATTTCGGCGCCCAGTACACCCAGCTGATCGCGCGCCGCATCCGCGAGCTCGGCGTGTACTGCGAGATCTGGGCATGGGACCACAACCCGGCCGATATCGCCGCGTTCGGCGCCAAGGGCATCATCCTGTCCGGTGGCCCGGAATCGACCACGCTGCCGGGCGCGCCTGCCGCACCGCAGGAAGTGTTCGACAGCGGCCTGCCGATCTTCGGCATCTGCTACGGCATGCAGACCCTGGCCGCCCAGCTCGGTGGCGCCACCGAAGCGGCCGACCAGCGTGAGTTCGGCCATGCCGAAGTCAACGTCGTCGCCCCCGATGCACTGTTCAAGGGCCTGAGCGACCACGGCGGCGAGCCCAAGTTGAACGTCTGGATGAGCCACGGCGACCACGTCTCCGTCGCGCCCCCGGGCTTCACCGTCACCGCCGTGACCGATCGCATCCCGGTGGCCGCGATGGCCAACGAAGAAAAGCGCTGGTACGGCGTGCAGTTCCACCCGGAAGTGACCCACACCCTGCAGGGCCAGGCGCTGCTGCGCCGCTTCGTGGTGGACGTGTGCGGCTGCGAAACCCTGTGGACCGCCGCCAACATCATCGACGACCAGATCGCCCGCGTGCGCGAGCAGGTCGGCGATGACGAAGTGATCCTGGGCCTGTCCGGCGGCGTCGATTCGTCGGTCGTGGCCGCGCTGCTGCACAAGGCGATCGGCGACAAGCTGACCTGCGTGTTCGTCGATACCGGCCTGCTGCGCTGGCAGGAAGGCGACCAGGTGATGGCGATGTTCGCCGAGCACATGGGCGTCAAGGTGATCCGCGTCAACGCGGCCGACCGCTACTTCGCCAAGCTCGAAGGCGTGAGCGACCCGGAAGCCAAGCGCAAGATCATCGGCAACCTGTTCGTGGACATCTTCGATGAAGAGTCCAACAAGCTGAAGAACGCCAAGTGGCTGGCGCAGGGCACCATCTACCCCGACGTGATCGAGTCGGCCGGCAGCAAGACCGGCAAGGCGCACGTGATCAAGAGCCACCACAACGTGGGCGGCCTGCCGGAGCACATGAAGCTGGGACTCGTGGAGCCGCTGCGCGAGCTGTTCAAGGACGAAGTGCGTCGCCTCGGCGTCGAACTCGGCCTGCCGCGCAGCATGGTCTACCGCCATCCGTTCCCGGGCCCGGGCCTGGGTGTGCGTATCCTGGGCGAAGTGAAGCGCGAATACGCCGAGCTGCTGGCCAAGGCCGATGCGATCTTCATTGATGAACTGCGCAAGGCCGATCTGTACGACAAGACCAGCCAGGCGTTCGCGGTGTTCCTGCCGGTGAAGTCGGTGGGCGTGGTGGGCGACGCGCGCGCTTATGAGTGGGTGATTGCGCTGCGTGCGGTGGAGACGATTGATTTCATGACGGCGCATTGGGCGCACCTGCCGTATGACTTCCTGGGTACGGTGAGCAACCGGATCATCAATGAGTTGCGGGGGGTGTCGAGGGTGGTTTATGACATCTCGGGGAAGCCACCGGCTACTATTGAGTGGGAATGAGTTGAAAGAACGAGGGCGCCGAGAGGCGCCCTTGTTACTACGGATGGCCCAGAATTACTTAGCAATAAAGGTATGGCAGCCCCATTCCGGCTGCCAGCGTTAATGAGCTCGGGTTCCAGGCGTTGCTCCATGCGGTACCAGCATCGAAAGCTGGCGGCGCGACTACAACGAAGAAAGACCCAAGCGAGCGCTTAGTGGAATAGCGCCCGCCCAGTACCCCGCGCAGTTGGCGGCGAAGGAAGATGAGGTCAGTACCGGATTCTAAACCTGCCCGCTACTCAAGCCGGAGTGAAGTCCGTCCGAACATGGAAGTCGGGCTGAGGGCGTCAAGGGGGGGGGGGCGGGGCGATAACCCGTCCCGGTAGGGATGGGCGATTAGGGTGCCTGAAGCAGCGCGGTCAGCGAAGCGGCGACGCAACGAAAATTCCAAGGCGGCATCGAGGACGGCGCCCTTGTCAAGTTCGCCAATTTCGACCAATTTTGACTACACTGTGAAGAATTATGCACTATTCTGTTGGACAGACACGTCATGCCGCCCGCGAGCGACGAAATTCTCACCATTGAAGAAATGGTTGCCTATTTGACGGCAGGCAAACGTACGGTCTACCGCTTAGCAGCAGGAGAAGAAATTCCCGCTTTTAAATTTGGTGGGAATTCGAGATTTCTGCGTGCGGATTGATCTCTAGGTCAAGCAGTAGTCGACCGGTCAGTCGAAAGACGGTATCCAAGAAGAATCGCATAAAAAGGGAGAAACTAATGCTTGGATTGGCTCTGCGGGATGAGTTTCGGGGCAAGCGCCTCAAGGGGACAGCCATTGAGCTCTCCAACGACTCGAACACTGGGGCCACTCAGATCGCCGCACAGACGTTCTTGGAGATCACCTATCCCACCCACGATCTGCTGAAGGGTATCGAAGCCGTTGGCCCCAACCAAGGGCGGCCAGTGGTCGTGATCGGCGAGCGCGGCCTGGGTAAGTCGCACTTGATGGCAGCGCTCTACCACGCAGTCAACGATGCCGCATCGACGGGGGCATGGCTCAACTCCTGGTCAAGCACGTTGGGTGATCCCGGCATCGGCAAGATCGCACTGCGCGATGGCATGTTAGTTATTGGCGAGAGCCTGCACCGTCAACGCTACAAGTTCCTGTGGGATCTGCTGTTCGAGCGCCATCCGCGCGGCGAATTCATCAAGGGCAAATGGGAAGGTATGGGAGCGGCCAAGACCGACATCCCCTCGGACAAGCTCATCATCGAACTGCTGGAGCATCGGCCCACTATGCTGCTCCTCGATGAATTCCAGACTTGGTACGACGGCCTGACCAACACCAAGCAGTACCCATGGAAGCACTGGGCGTTCAATTTCATCCAGATCCTGTCGGAGATCGCCAAAGAGCGTCCCGACCTACTGGTGCTGGTGATCTCCGTGCGCAACGGTGGCAGCGACGCTTACCAGCAGGTGCATCGCGTAAACCCCATAGCCATCGACTTCAAAGCGGGCGGAAATGCCGAGCGTATCCAGCAGGATCGGCGGCGGATGCTGCTGCATCGTCTGTTCGACAACCGCCTGCAGATTGCCGATGGCACCATCGAATCACTGGTTGCTCAGCACGTCTCCGAATATTTCCGCCTGTTGGATGTGCCGCCCGCAGAGCAGGATCGCAAGCGCCACGAATTCACTGAATCCTGGCCCTACGCACCGCACCTGTTACGCCTGTTGGAAGAGCAGGTGCTGATCGCCACGGATGCGCAGGAAACGCGCGACATGATTCGCATTCTGGCCAACCTCTACAAGAGCCGGGGCGAAGCGGTACCGGTGCTCACCGCTGCTGATTTTCGGTTGGATGATGATGCCTCGGGTATTGGCGCGCTGCTGGATTCAGTGTCCAACGAGCACCACCGCACCCTACGCGAAAAAGCGCAGCACAACATCATTTCGGTCACCGAAGCGGTGTACGACCATGCCAGCCTTGCGCCCCACCTACAAGAAATCATAGATGCGTTGTGGCTGCGCTCCATCGCCGTTGGCAATCTTGCCGGGGCCGAGCCTGCCACGTTGCAAGTGGACATCACCCGCAGCAAGCCGGTGGATGGCAATGCCTTTCAGGTCGAACTGGCGACTATTGTCGAAAACAGCTTCAACATCCACCAGGATGGCCCGCGGTTGGTCTTCCGCGAGGAAGAAAACCCTCGTGCCAAACTGATGGCCTGCGCACGCAATGACAAGCTGTTCACCGATGGTTCCGATCAGGCGCAGCTTGCCAAGCAAGTGCGCTATGTCATTGGAGGCAGCGACGAGGTCGCTAAAACCTCCCGCGTGATTGCGCTGCCGAAATCGTGGCAAAACGATCCGTGGACCTCGCTCGATGAAGCTGAGCAGCCGGAGCGCTGGGATGACCGATTACCCATTCTGGTTCTGCCCGAAGAGCCGGAAAAAATTGACCAGACATTGGGCCGTTGGCTCAAGGATCACCTGCAAAAGCGCCGCAACACCATTCGCTTCCTGTTGCCCCGATCTGGCTCTACCAATGCCTTCCAGGATCGGGACCTACTCATCCTTGCTCGCGCCGAAATGAAGGCGCAGGAATGGAGCGGGCAGAACCCCGAGTACAAAAGGCTGCACAAGGAATTTGAAAGCACGCTGCGCGAGAACGTGAAAAAACGCTTTGATCGCTTTGCCATCCTGCACCGCTACGACCACCAGAACCCGCAACAATCGCTGTTCAGTACGGAACACCTGAGAAAGCAAGGTGCACAAATCCCCGCGGGCATCGAGGAAACGCTGACCAACGACCTCTTTGTTCCCGAAGACTTCGAAGACCTCGTACTTGAAGCCGCCTCGGTGAACGCACCCCTTGGCAAGCTGCTGCGTGAACTGCAAGAGCCTCGCCCTGCGGGTCAGGATTGCATCCCCTGGCTGGGTGAAACCGCGATGAAGGAGCGTATTCTGCGCTTGTGCGCGCGCGGCAAGATCGCCATCAACCTGCGTAATCTGGAGCATCTGCAAACGCAGGCAGGCGAAGATGAGGACACCGCTTGGCGGCGATTGCGGCCCAAGCTCTCCTACACCGGGCGTCAGCTCGATGAAGTCTTCTTGATGGAACCCTCAGCCGCGTCCGCCACCGGCGGCACTACGCCGCCCGCGCCGCAGCCACCCGCTGGCGGCGATGGTGGATTGGGCGGCGTTATCTTTGGCGGCGGCACCATCCCGGCCCCCGGTGTACAAGAGCCGCAGCCTGGTGCTCCATCCACACCAGCCTCTACGCCGGGCGGAATTTTCGGTGGCACAAACAGCACGGCCAAACCGCGTATACCTCTCTCTAACCCTCCAACCTCGCCGCTCAACCTGATCGGTAAGCTCGAAGGCTGGGGCATTGGCCCAGCCACACCGGTGGCCGAAATCTCCATCAAGGTATCTGCCGCCACCGGCGCCCAGCTCAAGGAACTGCTCAAGAAGCTGCCCGATGGCATGACTTTCGAGCTGAGCCTTGAGAAGGGGGACAACTGATGGCGTTGGATGCTCAAATCTTGCAGCGCCTGACCCAGGACAGCCCGAAAGAGGCATGGCGCATCATCACCGAACGGGCGCTAGAGATTGCCTCCAAACCGCTGGCCGAAGGCAATGCTCCCGGCGAGGTGGTCAAGCGAGACCGCGAGATTGGCGAGCTCGATTTGTTCCTGGCCTCTAGCGGCTGGGATCTGTGGCAGACCTTTTGTCAACCCGAAATCAGTGGTTTGGAACGTACCTCAGACCGGCTTGCGCGCTGGTGGAGCGAACCCGGTTATGGCCATAGCGCCGCGCGCGCCGTACTGATTCTTGATGCCCTCTCGCTACGCGAACTGCCTTGGCTACTGCAAGGAGCCAAAGAACGTGGATTCACCCTGCACACGGTGGCCGCTACTGCATCCGAGCTGCCCAGTGAGACCAACCCGTTCGCCCGCGGACTCGGGTTGGCCGGCCGCAGTCAGTTGCAAGCCAACGGCGGCGGCTTGGCGCATAAGCTACAACCCGCACAGACCGAAACCATCGATCTTCCTTGGAAGGACTGCACCGCACTGGTGGGCAATGCCTCGGGTGCGAAGAACTGGGTGTTCTGGCATCACTGGCCAGACGCCAAGCTGCACGATTACGGGGCAGGCCAGGGGCTGGAGCTCCTAACCAAAGATGCCGCGCAGCAACTTTCCAGTGACGACTTTTGGGGCTTTGTTGAGCGCCTCGCCACTGGGCGGCGCTTGGTCATCACATCGGATCATGGGTACGCCGCCACTGGCTATTTTCATGATGCCGATGGCGAGGTTGCCGCTTACCTCAAGCAAACTTTTTCAAGCGGGCGCAGCAAGACGGGGAATGGTGACGCAGGCCCTTTCGTGCCTCCGGTCGCATTGCAGATCGACAGCCCGCACGGCGCGCACCTGTTGGCGCTGGGCCGCAGAAAGTGGCGCAGCCAAGGCGGCTACCCGACATTGACGCATGGTGGTCTCTCTCTGCTGGAGGTGCTGTCGCCGTTTGTCGAATTGACCAAGTAGGCGGCGCGATATGTCAGCGGCAGATTTACCCGACGATCTCTTCACAGAAATACAGGGCGCTTTTCGCAAAGCGCCTGTGCTCCTTGTCGGGTCTGGATTCTCTTGCGGCTATGGCCTTCCTGGCATGGGGGCCCTGGCAGAGCATCTGGCGAATACCGTTGATGGCGTACTGACCACGGATCAAGCAAAAAAAGCTTGGGCACAGGCAATCGAGGCGATCAAGGAGAACCTGGAGACGGGGCTTAACAATATTCCGTTGGGCGCTACGGGCTGGGGTGAAATCGTATCAGCCATACGCAGTGAAACTGCTCGGCTGATTCTTGATAGAACGGCTACTGCCGAATCTAAGTTACTTCGAGAAAAAGCGGATGGTGGACACGCCGCATCACGCCTTCTGAATCGTCTGTTCGATGGCTCGCCGCAGAACGCAGAAGGCATTCACGTCATCACGACTAACTACGACACGTTGTTGGAGCTGTTTTGCGATCTGGCTGGACTTCCCATTGATACAGGTTTCACCGGATTTCGCCGACGCAAGCCTCGTCCTCGACCAATTTTCGAGAATCAGTACACGCGAATCTGGGTTGCTGAAAAGCGTCAGCAGCAGTTCGACCACAGGCTTTGCAAAACCGTTCGCATCTACAAACCTCATGGTTCCATTAGTTGGTTGACCACCGATGAAGGGCCGATGGAGGTTCTTAACGATGCCGCAACAGCAGGTCGGGCCATCGTAGTGCCCGGCCCGTCAAAGTACCAAGACGCACTGGTCAACACCTTGTTCGACGAAATGCGTACCGCGATGAATGCGGCACTCGCCGATGCTCAAGCGTTGTTGTGCATTGGGTTTGGCTTCAATGACGACCATCTGCAAGGCGTCATCAAACACCGTCTGGCGGCAGGCATGCCCGCAATCATTGTCACGCGCGACTCCACCCCGAACATTGAACAACTGCTTGGCGAACACCCTCACGTGATCGCCGTGTTCAAGAACGGTGACGGGGCGGTTTGCCGCTGGAACGGGAGTGCATTGCAGTCTTCAGAGCCAATCTGGCAACTTGATGATTTTCTGAAAAAATTCGTGGAGTGAGGCGAGGATGAGCATTTTCAATTTCACCGACGAGCAGTCACTGGGCGAAGTCCGCAGTGTGGAAACCTCGCGGATCACCGTGCGGGTGACGGACGGTCAACGTCTGCAAAAAGCGCGCGTCGGTCGATTGGTTGCCATCCAGTCGATGGGGGATGAATGGCTGATCGGCATCATCGAAAGAGTGTGGCGGCACCCGGTGGAACTGCCGACGCTACCAGAAGCTGATCCACCAGCGGATCTTGCCGGTGTTCCCCAAGAGGAAAACGGCGTGTCGATCAGCTTGGTCGGCACCTATCGCGCTCGGGATGGGCAGCGCAAGGACACCTTCACGCGCGCCGTTTTCATCCTGCCGGAGATCAACCGGCCTGTGTTCCCCATCGAAGAAAAGGCTCTCGAAGACTTCATGGGCATCTTGAGTGCGTCGTCCAAGGCGGATGCCGCTGCCCCGCTCAAGGTCGGCACCTATACCCTGGATGGCAAGGCCAGCGCCTACATCGATGGCGACAAGCTTTTTCAGCGCCATGCCGCATTGCTGGGCAGCACCGGCTCGGGGAAATCCTTCACTGTCGCATCCATCCTAGAGCAGTCCGCGCAACTGCCTCACGCCAATATCGTTGTGCTCGATTTGCATGGCGAGTATTCGAGCATGAAGTTCGCGTCACATTACCGCATCGCTGGTATTGGCGACATTAAAGCCAAGAAAGACGGTGCGATCTTCCTGCCGTTCTGGCTGCTGACCTATGACGAAATGCAATCGGTATTTGTGGATCGCTCAGGGGACAACGCACCCAATCAGGCACTTGCGCTCATGGATTCCGTCATGGTGATGAAGCGCGCAGCTATCGCCGCGCTTGGCAAGCCAGACCTTTTGGAAGGCTTCACCGTCGATACACCAGTACCCTACCGGCTTGCTGATCTTGTCCAATCGCTGGACGACAAAAACGACGAAGCTATTGATACCGGGGAAACCTACGCAAGCGGCCCGCGTAAAGGTCAAGCCAAAACCGAAAAAGGCCCATTGAATGGCAAGCTCTCCCGCTTCCTAATTCGCTTGAAAACCAAGATGAACGATCGCCGCTATGCGTTCATGTACCAAGCGCCGAAGGAGTACGAGACTTACGAGGCCCTGCACGATCTCGCAAAAAAACTGCTCGGCACAGGCAACGTCAACGATGGCGTCAATCCTGGTATCAAGATCATCGATTTCTCGGAGGTGCCCTCGGACATACTGCCGGTAGTAGTGGGCTTGGTCGGGCGGTTGATCTACCAAATTCAGTTTTGGAGCAGCCCGGGCGAAGACGGTGATGCGCGCCACCCGATTGTCATCGTCTGCGATGAGGCGCATCTCTACCTGCCAAGCAGTGCCGCCTCCATCGGGCCGCTGGAAAAGCGTGCCCTGGAAAATTACGAGCGCATCGCCAAGGAAGGCCGTAAGTATGGCGTTGGTCTGATGGTGGTCAGTCAGCGGCCCTCGGATGTGAGCACGACCATCCTTAGCCAGTGCAGCAACATCATCAGCCTGCGCCTGGCCAATAAGACTGACCAGGCAGTGGTCAAGCAGCTCCTGCCTGAAAGCCTGGAAGGGTTGATGGAGGTGCTGCCGACGCTGGATTTGGGCGAGGCTGTGGTGGTGGGCGATGCCACCTTGCTGCCGACCCGCATCAAGATGTCCAAGCCCAAACACGAACCACGCAGCGCAACGATCCCCTTTTGGACGCGCTGGGCCGCGCCCAAAGCAGAAGTTGATTTGGTTGCCGCGGTAGAAAACATGCGCAGGCAGTCCCGCGCACAAGAAGATTAAGGAAGCTTGAATGGCCACCAAAAAAGAACTACTCGCACAGAAAGTCGCCAAAGCCGTCGGGGCGGGCAAGCCCATCGCGCTGGAGACGGTCGATTTCAACGACCCCAACCGCGCCAAAACCTGCCTGGAGGTGGATTTCCCGATCCTGCCCGTCAATCAGGTGGCGATCATCGAAGGCAACGCGGGCAAGCCGATTTACCAGATGTCGAAGTGGTGGGCGCGGCGACGCTCCAGCGTATTCCGCTCGATGTTGATCGCGGCAGCCACCAAGGCCCCCGAAGATAAATCGCACGCGGCCAAGCTGGTGTGGGACAACTACTACGCCAATCACCAGAAGAAAGGCGCGTTCAAGCACCTGAAGGTGGCCGACATCTTCATGGGCGGCGGCACCACGCTGGTGGAAGGCTCGCGCCTGGGCATGCAGATGGTCGGCAACGACCTCAACCCGGTCGCGTGGTTCGTGGTCAAGCAGGAACTGGCCAACGTCGATCTGGAGGAAGTGAAGAAGCTGCTCGCCGAGATTGAGGCCGAGGTCAAGCCTCAGATCATGCCGTATTACTACTGCGACGGCCCGGAGGGTGAGAAAGGCACGTGGACGCACTTGCCGTCGAACAAGGCGATGCCTGCCGATTTCGACCCGCTGACCATCCCGCGCGATGAGCGCAAGGACTACCGTTACGAAGGCCCGGAGGCGATCTATACCTTCTGGGCCAAGCACGGCCCTTGTCAGGTGACGGGTTGCGGCCACCGCACGCCGATCATGACCAACCCGGTGATGGCCGTGAAGACCATCAGCGTGAAGCACTGGGAGCACACGTGCAGCAAATGCGGCGGCGAATTCCACGTTGAGGAGGAAGCCGCACGGATGGCGCCGGATTCGCCGCTGTATGTCGCGCCGGATGAATACCCGTTCTCCGTGCTCGATCGCAGGAAAGGCGTCCTCTGCCCGCATTGCGGCCATACGGCAATGGTCAACCTGGGCAAGCCGAAAAAGCCGAAAAAAAAGGTCGAGCTGAGCTTGCTAGTGCATCCGCAATGGCTGGCGGGCGAAGCCAAGCAGGACACGAATGGCCAGCCCTACGGCGGCTCGGCGCAAGACGATGTGGCCGCGACCACGCGGTGGGACAGTGCGCGCGCATCCAAGATTCGCCTGCTGGAGGTGCGTGGTGCGCTGCCAGATGAGGTGACCTGCCCGGAAACGAAGATCACCTTTGCGCCGGAAAACGGCACGGTGCCGAAAAAATCCCATTACGCATGCGCAGCTTGTGGCACGGTGCAGGATGTGTTGACGACCATCAAGGCGACGGGCAAGACGGGGCCGATGGCGGCGTATGCTGTGCAGGGCTATGCGCCCAAGCGCGATGCGGCAGGCAAACCCTATAGCGGCCGCTTCTTCGCCGCTTACGGCACGCCGCACGCGCGGCAATACGACACGGCGTTCGCTGAATGGGAAGCGCGCAAGGATGACGACCTCAAGGACTACTGGCCACGCTCTGAGCTTCCCTACGGCTTCATGACCCACCATCTGCAAGGCGGCGTACCGAACCACGGCTTCACGCACTGGTGGACGATGTTCAACCCGCGCCAGTTGCTGGTGCACGCACAACTGCTCAAGGCCATTATCGAAGTTGGAAACTACGACTGGAATGTGCGCGAGTTTGTAGTCGGTGCCTTTCAGCAGTATTTGCGGAATCAAAACCTGTTCTGTTTCTGGGACAGCGGCTACGACAAGCTCGTGCCGCACATGAGCAACAACAACTATCACCCCAAGAACAATGTCGTTGAAAATAGCGTATTTCCGGTGCTGGGTCGTGGCAATTGGGCTTCTTGTATCGACGGGATAAATGAAGGCCGCGAATGGGCGGCTCAACCGTGGGATTCGGTAAGCGTCGAAGCGCTGAAGCGCCGAGATCCCGCACTGGCTGACCAACTGGGCGGCAAGAGCGAAAAGGTTTTCCCCGGCGATCCAGTGCTGGATGTGGCCGTGCATCAGGGCTCATCCACCGATTTGGCACAGCTTGAAAGTGGCAGTCTCGATCTGGTCATCACTGATCCGCCTTTCGGCGGTTTGCTGCATTACTCGGAATTGGCCGATTTCTTCTACGTCTGGCTGCGCCTGGCGCTCAAGGACAAGTACCCGGCGATCTTCGGCGCGGAATACACGCCCAAGTCACTGGAGGCAGTGGCCAACCGCGCTCGCGAGCCGGAAGATCCAGATGGTTTCTACCAGCGCCTGCTCACCCAGTGCTGGCGCGAGGCACATCGCCTCTTGAAGCCCAGCGGCATCCTGGCTTTCACCTTCCACCACAGCGAGGACGAGCCGTGGGTGGCGGTGTTGGAGTCGTTATTCGACGCGGGCTACTACCTCGAGGCGACCTACCCGATCCGCTCTGATGAAACCAAGGGCGAAGGCGAGTTCGGCTCCAAGACCATCGAATACGACATCATCCACGTCTGCCGCAAGCGCACGGAAGAACCCAAGCCAGTGAGCTGGGGCCGGATGCGCCGCGAAGTGATGGCCGATGTGCGCCAACTACAAGCCATGCTGGAAAACCACGCCAAAGAGGGTCTGCCCGCCGCCGACATCCAGGTCATCCGGCGCGGCAAGGCGCTGGAATATTTCTCGCGCCACTACGGCAAGGTCTATGTGGACGAAGGCCGCACCATCTCCGTCCGCGATGCGCTGGTCGGTATCAACCAGCTCATCGACGAAGACTCCGACAAGGGCAAGGAACCGCCGCCGGTCAACGCCGAACCGATGTCACGCCAGTTTCTGCGCACCTTCGGGGCTGCGACTGAAATGAAGCGCGACCAGTTGCAAAAGTTTCTGCGCGGCACCATCACCACGCCAGATGACTTTGTACAGCGTGGATGGTGCAGCGAAGAGAAGAAGGTGTTTACGCGCATCAATCCGCTCGATTTCGCCCGCGATTGGTCAGGTAAGCACAAGCGCAAGCTCACCTCTGATCTCGATCAGGCGATGGTGCTGATCGGTGCGTGCGTGGATGGCAGCGGCATCAATGCCTCGGACACGTTAACGAACGACAACTTCAAGCCGCACATAGCGCTCAAGCCGCTGCTGGAATGGCTGCAAAAGAACGGCTCGGATCAGACCACCCGCAACGCGGCGTCGCGCGCGGTGGCGATCTTCTCTACCTGGCAAGCTAGCCAGGCGCCCAAGCCGCAGCAGGTTTCGCTGTTCGATGACGATGGGGAGTACACGCAATGAGGCAGGTGCTCGATACGGTATGGCAACGGCGCGGCACAAGCTGGCTGTGGGATGAGGAGGCACGCAACACGGTGTGCGCGGCGGGCGAGGTTTGGAGCCTGCGGCAGTTTTTGCAGGCCGCCGCCCCCGGTGCGCAGGGCTGGCCGGATGATCTGCCCAGCAACGGCGGGCAGACGTTGGTGGTGGCCGGGCTGGAAGGTAGCTTGGACCTGCTGGCACCCGATCAAGGCGAAATCTGGCTGGCCGATACGATCAAACGCGCCATCCTGTCATTTCAGGATGAATACGCAGGCGAAGCCGCCTTGATCTTTTGGCTGCCGCTAGGCCAAGGCCGCTTGCGCGTGCAGGCTTCCACGGACGCAGTGAACTGGCTATGCGAAGCGCCACATCGGGGTCAACAGCTCGACTTTGGCCGCGTTCTGTGGGGTGAGGCCAACGAGTACCCGCAGGAAATTTTGCTGCGCGAGGGCGCGAAAGCGGCTGGTCTGTTTCACCTTCGGATTACTTGAGGCCAGCGCGTGCAAGCAGACGATTTTGAGAATTTGTACCAGCCCGGCGAGCGCATCACCCACACTGAATTCGGCCCAGGCGTGGTGCTCGAACCAGCGCACGATGGCTATCTGCGGGCGTTCTTCGGCGTGGGCGAGCGCCGTGTGCCGGTCAGTTCGGTACGCCGCGAGCGCACCCGTACCGAGCGCATTCTGCAATCGGTGGCAGGCGGCTCAGACCGCGCACGAAAGGCATGGCTGTCTTACGAGGCGCATGCACTGCCGGTGATGGAAAGCGCCTCGGCACTGACCTCGGCGCGCATCGATCTGCTACCGCATCAGGTGGTGCTGACGCATCGCATTGCGACTGCTTCGCCACGACGTTATCTGATCGCTGACGAGGTGGGCTTGGGCAAAACCATCGAAGCCGCACTGATTCTGCGTGAACTGGCCAGTCGCGGCGAGTTGACGCGGGCGCTAATGGTGGTACCCGCAGGCTTGGTGAACAACTGGCACCGCGAGCTGAACGAGGTGTTCAATCTCGACTTCGAGGTGTTTGGCTCCGAGGGCGACATCACCGACCGCAAGACCAATGCCTTCGCCAAACACGACCGGCTGATCGCCGGCATCGACACATTGAAGCGCCCGGCGCGCATCAAGCGTCTGCTGGACGCGCCTCGGTGGGATCTGGTGGTGTTCGACGAGGCGCATCACCTGACCGCCCACCGCACGGGCGGCAAGGTGCGCAAGACGGAAAACTACAAACTGGCCGAGGCATTGAAGGATCATGCGCGTGATCTCTTGCTCCTGTCTGCTACGCCGCACCAAGGCAATCACTTCCAGTTCTGGATGCTCGCGCAGCTCTTGAACCCCACGCTGTTTGGCAGTCCCGAGGACATGCTTGAAAACCGCCATCGCCTGAACACAGTGATGTTCCGCCGTACCAAGGCCGATGCCTGCCAACCCGATGGCTCACCGCTGTTTGCACGGCGCTGGGTGCATACCGAATCCTTCCTGATGAATCAGGAGGAACGGCTATTTTACGAGAAGCTGCGCGAATACCTTGAGGATGGGTTCGATCTGGCCCGCCGCCAGGGCAACCAAGGGCGCGCACTGGGCTTCTTGATGGCGATCTTCCAGAAGATCGCGGCATCGAGCTTTGCCGCCGTGCGCCGCACGCTCAAGCGCCGTTTGTTGATGCTGACGCTGCACGAGGCGCTGCTGCGTGACAAGGAACTGGATATCGAAGGCCGCGAGCGGCTGACGGAAGAAGCCCGCGAGCTGATCCACGCAGAATTTGGGCTGGCGAAGAACAGCATCGGTCGCAGCGAGGTAGACCGTGTGCTGGCTGATCTCAAATACCGGCTGGTGAAAAAACTGGATGGAGAGGCGCTGGAAATGGCCTCCGACCCCTATGGCAGCGAGTACTCGGCTACGCACGCCGAGGAGGCAGCTTCCGCTGTGGTCGATTTGCATCTGCCCGAGGAGCGCCTGCGCATTGGCGACTTGCTGCGTATCTTCCCGCAGCAGCGCGAGACCAAGGCGAAAAAGCTGCTCGATGGCTTGGGGCATCTGTGGCGACAGAACGCCAACGAGAAGATCGTGATCTTCGCCACCTACCTCGGCACGGTCGATTTGATTGCCCGCGAGATTGAACACGCCTATCCCGGCCAGGGCGTGGTGGTGCTGCGTGGCGGCGACCACGGCGCCAAGCTGGCAGCAGAGCGGAAGTTCCGCCTGAAAGATGGGCCGCGTGTGCTGGTGAGTACCGCGGCTGGCCGCGAAGGCTTGAATCTGCAATTCGCGCGCATCCTGTTCAATTTCGACCTGCCGTGGAACCCGATGGACATGGAGCAGCGTATCGGGCGCATCCATCGCTACGGCCAGCGCGATACGGCACAGGTTTACAACTTGGTGCTGTCGGACACCATCGAGGGTCGCATCTTCCTGCTGCTGGATGAGAAGTTGACTGAAATTGCACGTACGGTTGGCAAGGTCGATGATCAGGGCAACGTGGCCGAAGACATGAGAGCGCAGATTCTTGGGCAGCTTTCCGAGCGGTTGAACTACGACCGCTTGTACCAGGAGGCGCTATCCGATCCTGAACTGAAACGCACCCAAGTGGAGCTAGAAGCGGCGCTGTCCAATTCCCGCGAGGCACGGCAGGTGGTGTTCGACCTGTTTCAAGACCTCGACGGTTTCAGTCTCGATGATTACCAGCCTTTCTCGGATGTGTCATCCAGCCTGGATCGGCTAGTGCGTTTCCTGTCAGCGGCGGTGGCATATCGCCAGCAGAAACTGCTGAAGGTGGATGAGGAAACCTACGACCTTGTGACAGCGGGTGGCACGCGCCGTGCGCGTTTCACACTGAACCGCGATACCGCCACCAGCAGTGACGTTCTGGAACTGATCGGGTTGGATCACCCCTTGGTACATGAAGAGCTAGGACGCTGGCGCAGCGTGATACCCGAAGACATCGGTATTGCGGTGGCCGGAGATGTTGATGAGCCGGTACTGCTGTCCCTGTGGATGGTGGAGGCATCTGCGGGTAACGGTGAGCGCCGTCTGGTGGTGCAGCCCATCGCAGTCAAACAGGACGGGACGCGGGTACCGGTGATTGAGCGGCAGTGCGAACGGTATCTGCAAGCGCCGACGATCTCGCCGAGCTTTACACCGGAGCAGCGGCTGGCGCTGTTTGCGCACACCGTGGAGCCTGCCCTGCAGCGTGAGCTGAAGCATAAGGGCGCGGCAATTGGTGACGGTAGCTACTCGGCGGAGCTAATTGGATATGTTGAGATCATTGCTCAGACGACTTGATGCTGGAATCCGAAGGCGTCACGTATCTGAGTCGAATGGCTGTGATTTGCTACTAGGCAGCGGGTGCAGCCCGCGAACCCGACAGCAACACGCCGGGACGCACGACTACGGCTTGCCTTCCCCGAGGAGAATCGTTCCCTGAGATTCGAGCAGACCCCAAATGTTCTCCAGCTTTTTTGCGACAGATCGGCATCTGGCAGAACCGTCCGATAAATGTCTACGCCGTTGAGTCTGCTAAAGTAGGCATGGCACCCGGGTGTGTCCGAGCGTGGCTCGGACCTTCCTGGACCTGCAAACAAACGGCCCGCAGTGCGGGCCGTTTGCTTTGGTGCCTGCAAAGCGTCAGCGTGGCTCGGACCTGCAGACCACCTCAGATATGCAACGCATGCCCCAACGCACGCAGCGCCGCTTCCTGCACCGCCTCACCCAGCGTCGGGTGCGGATGGATCGTCCCGGCGATATCTTCCAGCGTGGCGCCCATCTCAATCGACTGCACGAAGGCAATCGACAGCTCCGAGACCTGCACGCCCACGGCCTGCCAGCCGAGGATGCGGTGGTCGCTGCTGCGCGCGACGACGCGCACGAAGCCATCGGTGGATTCCAGCGACATCGCACGGCCATTGGCCGCGAACGGGAACAGCGCGACCTTGGTCTCGATGCCCTGTGCCTTGGCTTCGTCCGGTGACAGCCCGACCACCACGATTTCCGGGTCGGTGAAGCACACCGCAGGGATCGCGGCCGGCACGAAGTGGCGCTTCTTGCCGCTGACGATCTCGGCCACCAGTTCGCCCTGCGCCATCGCCCGGTGCGCGAGCATCGGCTCGCCGGCGACATCGCCGATCGCCCACACGTTGCGCATCGAGGTCTTGCACTGGTCGTCGATCTTGATCGCCTTGCCGGTCAGATCCAGCTGCAGCGATTCGAGATTGAAGCCGTCGGTCTTCGGACGACGGCCCACGGCGACCAGGATCTGGTCGGCGTCCAGCGCGATTTCGTTACCGTCCTTGTCACGCACGCGCAGCTGGCCGTTGTCGGCCAGGCCGAGCACGCTGTGGCCGGTCAGCAGCTTCACGCCGGATTTCTCCAGGTGCGTGGCGACCGGCTTGGTCAGCTCGGCGTCGTAGGCCGGCAGGATGCGTTCCTGGGCCTCGACCACAGTGACCTCGCAGCCCAGTTTGCGGTACACCGTGCCCAGCTCCAGGCCGATGTAACCGCCACCGACGACGATCAACTGCTTGGGCAGCGAGGTTGGCGAGAGGGCTTCGGTGGAGGAGATGACCTTGCCACCGAACGGCAGGAACGGCAGCTCCACCGGCACCGAGCCGGTGGCCAGCAGCAGGTGCTCGCAGGTGATGCGCAGCGTACCGCCGTCTTCGGCGGCGCCGGCGATCTCGACGGTCTTGCCGTCGACGATCGTGGCCCAGCCCTTGATCAGCTGCGCGCCGTTTTTCTTCAGCAGTGCGCTGACGCCACCGGTCAGCTTCTTGACGATGCCGGCCTTCCACGCGACGGTCTTGGCGAGGTCCAGCGAGGGCGCCTGGACGCTGATGCCCAGCGGCGAGGTGCCTGCCGCATAGGCGGTGACCTTGGCGAATTCCTCGGCGGCATGGATCAGCGCCTTGGACGGAATGCAGCCGATGTTGAGGCAGGTGCCCCCCGGATTGACGCCCTCGACCACGATGGTCTTGACGCCGAGCTGGCCGGCGCGGATGCCGGCGATGTAACCGCCGGGACCGCCGCCGATGATCAGCAACTGGGTTTGAAGGGTATTGGACATCGCTTACTCCACTAACAGCAGGGCCGGGGTTTCCAGGCGCGTACGGATCGCCTGCACGAACTCGGCCGCATCCATGCCATCGACGATGCGATGGTCGAACGAGGACGACAGATTCATCAGCTTGCGCGCCACCACCTGGCCCTCGCGGAACATCGGGCGTTCGATGATGCGGTTCACACCGACGATCGCCACTTCCGGATGGTTGATGATCGGGGTCGACACCACGCCACCCACCGCACCGAGGCTGCTGATGGTGATGGTCGAGCCGGACAGCTCCTCACGCGTTGCCTTGCCCACGCGCACGGCATTGGCCAGGCGCGCGATCTCGGTGGCGGTCTGCCACAGGTCCAGCGACTCGGCATGCGCGACCACCGGTACTGAAAGGCCGACCTCGCTCTGGGTCGCGATGCCCAGCTGCACGCCTTCATAGCGGGTCACGATGTTGGCCTGGTCATCGAAGCGGGCGTTCATCTGCGGGAAGTCGCGTGCGGCCAGCACCACGGCGCGTGCCAGCAACGGCAGCAGGGTCAGCTTGCCGCGCTCCTTGGCCCAGCGCTCGTTGAGCTTGGCGCGCAGGGCTTCCACTTCCGTGACGTCGATTTCTTCCACATAGGTGATGTGCGGAATGGTCGACCACGACTGCTGCATCTTCTGCGCGATCTTGCGGCGCAGGCCCATGATCGGCACCTGCTGCTCGCCGGTACGGCGCGCGTAGCTGCTGCCGCCGGCAGTGCCGCCAACCGGCTGCGCCTTGCCACCGGCGGCGGCGTAGGCGTCCAGATCGGCCTGCAGGATGCGCCCGCCCGGGCCGGTGGCCGGCACATAGCGCAGCTCGATGCCCAGGTCCCAGGCGCGGCGGCGCACGGCCGGCGAGGCCAGCGGGGCTTCACCGGCGTTGAGCACGCCGTTGGTGACCGCACCGCGCTCGTCGCGCTTGGCGGCAGGGGCGGGGGCGGGCGCTGCGGCAGCCTTGGCCGGCGCGGCAACGGGTGCAGCTTCAGCCGCCGCGGCAGGCGCAGGCGCGGCAGCCTTGGGCGCGGCAACCGGTTCGGCCGGCGCGGCGGCAGCCGGCGCACTGGCGGCGCTGGCATTGCCGGCGCCGTCCACTTCCAGGCGGATCAGCTCGCTGCCGACGGCCATCATCTGGCCGGGCTTGCCGCCCAGCGAGACCACGGTACCGGCGACCGGGGAGGGGATCTCGACCATGGCCTTGTCGGTCATGACTTCGGCCACGACCTGGTCTTCGGCGACCGGGCCACCGACCTCGACCTTCCAGGTGATCAGTTCGACTTCGGCGATACCTTCACCGATGTCCGGCATCTTGATGACGTGATGTCCCATGGTTCAGTCCTCCAGCACGCGCTGCATTGCATCGATGACCCGGGATGGACCCGGGAAGTAGTCCCATTCCTGCGCGTGCGGATACGGGGTGTCCCAGCCGGTAACGCGTTCCACCGGGGCCTGCAGGTGGTAGAAGCAATGCTCCTGCACCAGCGCGACCAGTTCGGCGCCGAAGCCGCAGGTGCGGGTGGCTTCGTGCAGCACGATGCAGCGGCCGGTCTTCTTGACCGAAGTGACGATGGCCTCCAGATCCAGCGGCCACAGGCTGCGCAGGTCGATCACTTCGGCATCGATCCCGGCATCTTCGGCGGCGGCCTTGGCCACCCACACGGTGGTGCCGTAAGTGATGATCGTCAGTGCCTTGCCTTCGCGGGCGATGGCGGCCTTGTCCAGCGGCACGTTGTAGTAGCCCTCCGGCACCAGGTTGTCCGGGTACTTGGACCACGCGGTGACCGGGCGGTCGTGGTGACCATCGAACGGGCCGTTGTACAGGCGCTTGGGTTCCAGGAAGATCACCGGATCGTCGTTCTCGATCGAGGCGATCAGCAGGCCCTTGGCGTCGTACGGGTTGGAGGGCATGACGGTGCGCAGGCCGGTGGCATGGGCGAAGATCGCCTCCGGGCTCTGGCTGTGGGTCTGGCCGCCGTAGATGCCACCGCCGCACGGGGTGCGGAACACCAGCGAGGAGGTGAAGCTGCCGCCGGAGCGATAGCGCATGCGCGCCGCTTCGGACACGATCTGGTCGTAAGCCGGGTAGATGTAATCGGCGAACTGGATCTCAGCGACCGGGCGCAGGCCGTAGGCGGCCATGCCGATCGCCGCGCCGGCGATGCCGTTCTCGGAAATCGGCGCATCGAACACGCGCTGCTTGCCGTACTTGGTCTGCAGGCCGTCGGTGCAGCGGAACACGCCGCCGAAGTAGCCCACGTCCTGGCCGAAGATCACCACGTTGTCGTCGCGTTCCAGCATCACGTCCATCGCCGAGCGCAGCGCCTGGATCATGGTCATCGGCGTACCGCCGGTGTTGTTCTGTTCAATCCCGCTCATGTGTTCAGACTCCCAACTGCTGACGCTGGCGACGGAGATGTTCGGGCATGTCCTTGTAGACGTCTTCGAACATGAGGGCCGCGCCGGGACGGTTGTCGCTGCCGAGCAACCCGTGGGTCTCGGCTTCCTTGAGGGCACGCAGGATCTCGGCATCCAGTTCGGCGCGGAGTTCGTCGTGCTGCTGCTCGCTCCACAGGCCGCGCTTGATCAGGTGCTGCTTCAGGCGGTCGATCGGATCGCCGAGCGGGAACTGCTGCGCATCGTCGGCAGGGCGGTACTTGGAGGGATCATCCGAGGTGGAATGCGGGCCGGCGCGGTAGGTGACCCACTCGATCAGGGTCGGCCCCAGGTTGCTGCGGGCGCGTTCGGCGGCCCAGCGCGAGGCGGCGTATACGGCCAGCAGATCGTTGCCGTCCACGCGCAGCGACGGAATGCCGTAGCCCACGCCGCGCGCGGCGAAGGTGGTGTTCTCACCGCCGGCGATGGCCTGGAAGGTGGAGATCGCCCACTGGTTGTTGACCACGTTGAGCACGACCGGGGCGCGGTACACGTGCGCGAAGGTCAGCGCGGCATGGAAGTCGCCTTCGGCGGTGGCGCCATCACCCACCCATGCGGTGGCGATGCGGGTGTCGCCCTTGATCGCCGAGGCCATCGCCCAGCCCACCGCCTGGATGTACTGGGTGGTCAGGTTGCCGGAGATGGAGAAGAAGCCGTAATCCTTGTAGGAGTACATGATCGGCAGCTGGCGGCCCTTCAGCGGGTCGGCCGCGTTGGACAGCACCTGGCACATCATGTCCACCATCGGCACGTCCTTGGTGACCAGGATGCCCTGCTGGCGGTACGTCGGGAACTGCATGTCGTCATCGCGCAGCGCCAGGGTCTGGCCGACGGCGATGGCTTCCTCACCCAGGCACTGGATGTAGAACGAGGTCTTCTTCTGGCGCTGGGCGATCAGCATGCGCGCGTCATAGGCGCGCGTCTTGAGCATGGCGTGCATGGCACGCAGCAGCACGGCGTCGTCGATATCGGCGGCCCACGGGCCCACGGCGTCGCCGTTGTCGTCCAGCACGCGGATCAGCTGGCCGGTCAGCGGCGCGGTCTGGCTGGCGCTCACATCCACGGGCGGCTTGTCGACCGCGCCGGCGGGGCTCAGCTTCAGATAGGAAAAATCGGTGGCCTCGCCGGGACGGGCGCTGGGCTCGGGCACGTGCAAACGCAACGGTTCACTCGTGGCGGGGATCTGGGGTGATGACATGTCAGGGGCCTCGCTGGGCTTGGGTCATGGAGCTACAGGCATACCGCAGGCGGGGGGCAACGGTAATGGCGATGTTGGCGCGCCGACATCCGGTGAGGATCTCGTCGCGAAGCGGGTAAGGACCAGCGCTTGCAAGGCGGCTGGGGCCATGGCGCATTGCACCCAGTGTGAAGTCTAGAGGCACAGCGGCTTATCGTAAATTTGTTTAATTGCGTATGAGGTATTGTTTATTCAGATATCTTCGTTCCGTGGGAGCCCGTGCATGCAAATCCCCGCCAACATGACGCTGCGCCAGCTCCGGTACTTTGCCGAAGCCGCCGAATTGGGCCAGTTCTCACAGGCCGCACGCAAGCTTCACGTCTCCCAGTCGGTGATCACCACGGCGGTCGCCCAGCTGGAAGCCTCGCTGGGCCTGAAGCTGTTCGACCGCATGCCGCACGGGGTCGGGCTGACCGCCGAGGGGCACCGGTTCCACCAGCATGTGCGGCACATCCTGGATACGCTGCAGGACGCGCTCAGCGAGCCGATGTTCCTGGCCAACACCCTGCCGGGCCGGGTGAGGATCGGCGCGTCCTACACGGTGCTTGGTTACTTCCTGCCGAGCCTGCTGGCGCGCTTCAAGCGCTCCTACCCGCAGGTGGAGGTGGATCTGGTGGACATGGACCGTGCCGCGATCGAGCAGGGCGTCGGCAGCGGCGACCTCGATTTCGGGCTGTGCATCATTTCCAACATGGCCGAGCCCTATGTGCTGCGGCGGCAGGTGCTGATCCGCTCGCGCCGCCAGCTGTGGCTGGGCGAGTCGCACCCGCTGCTGCAGCTGCCGGTGATCAGCCCGGCCGACGTCGAGCCGTATCCGTACATCATGCTGATGGTCGACGAAGGGCAGGAGTCGGCGATGCGCTACTGGCGCTCGGTCGGGCGCGAACCCAACGTGGTGTTCCGCACCTCGTCGCTGGAAGCGCTGCGCGGCATGGTCGCCTATGGCTTCGGGGTGAGCATCCTGTCGGACATGGTCTATCGGCCGTGGTCGCTGGAGGGGCGCCGGATCGACGTACGCACCCTCACCGACGCGGTGCCGCCGATGGAAGTCGGCCTGGTCTGGCGCCCGGACGAAGACCTGTCCGCGCCGGCACGCGCACTGCATCAGTTCCTGGTCTTTGCCTGTGGCGGGTGAGCGCCGAGTGCATCGGCCAGGGCAGGACGCGGATCGGGCAGCTCACCGACGGGCGCGGTGAAGGCCTGCCCACGGCGCGTCCAGATCTGCCACGCCGAGTACGCCAGCAGCGGCACCACGTAGGTAGCCAGGATGGCGTAGGCCAGCAGCCGGTAGCCCTTGGCGATCAGTGCGACCAGTCCGATGCCATCGGCCAGGAACACGGCCATCAGCAGGATGGCGGCAATGATCGCCACGCGCATGCCGCGGCCGGGGGCAGCGCCGGTGCGCTCTTTCCAGTTGACGCTGATGCGACCGTCCACCGAGGCCATCAGCGTGACCCCGGTTTCGACCAGCGCGACCATGATCATCAGCCGGAACAACCACTGGAACCACGGCAAGCCGAGCTGGCCGAGCATCAGGTCCGAGGGCAGGGGCGCATCGGCGATGTCCGGCAGGAAGGCGATCATGCAGACGTAGAACACGATGGCCGGCAGGATCGCCAACGGGCCGGCCAGGGCGCCGGCGATCACCGCATCGCGCCGGCACAGCAGGTGGCGCACCACCAGCAGGATCGAGACCGCCGCGAACATGTTGTAGCCGGCGTAGGTGACGCCGTTGAGCACCCAGTCCTGGCCGAGCTCATGGGTGTTGGACAGCTGCGCCATCGCGCCGCCGCCGAAGCGATAGAGGATCAGGCACGCGGCAATGGCGTAGACCAGATACATGAAGGCCGACATCAGCTTGAACATGCGTTCGACGGCGGTGGTGCCGGCCTGCACCACGCCGGTGATGATCGCCACCAGCACCAGCGTGCCGACGATGCGCGGCCAGCCGAACATGGTCGCGGCCAGTTCGCCAGCGGCTGCGCCGAATACCGCCAGCACCACCACGATCAGCGCCAGGTAGGCCACTTCGAAGGTCCACCAGCCACGGCCCAGCAGATGCCGGAAGAAGGTGCGGTAGTCGTTGGCCCGGATCGCCCGGGCCAACAGGAACGTCAGGATGCAGATCACGCTCCAGATCAGCATCGACAGCACCATCGCGGCCAGGCCGCCCCAGGGGCCCGATGGCAGGAAAAACTCCGCCAGCTCACGGCCGGTCGCGTATCCGCCGCCGATCACGGCGGACTTGAACGCCAGGCCGGGCAACAGATACCGCTGGAACCGGCTGGCGGCGGCGGTCACTTGCGCGCGGCCGTCGGCTGCAGCAGGTAGAAGTCGCGCACGGTGCGGGCGATCTCGGCGATCACACGCTCACGTTCGCTGCGTGGGGCATTGCTGGCTTTGACGAACACGGAGATCGCGAACTGGCTGCCATCGGGCAGGGTGACCACGCCGACATCGTTGACGGTGCCGGCCACGGTACCGCTCTTGTCGGCCACCTTGGTGCCCGGCGGCAGGCTGCCACGCAGGCGCGCGCTGCAGGTCCGGCAACGTTCCATGATCTGCACCAGCACCTCGGTGCTGGCAGGGCTCAGCGCCTTGCCGGTGAACAGCTTTGTCAACAGGGTCGACATCGCGCGCGGCGTGGAGGTGTCGCGCGGATCCTTGTCGAAGGCTTCGTTGCCGGCTTTGGTGCGCTTGACCACCTCCGGATCGAGGGTGAGCTCGGCGACGCGTTCCTTGGTCAGCGGCTCATCGCCGAGGCCGAAGATATCGCTCAGCAGCTGCCGGGTGTTGCGATCCAAGCGCTGGCCTTCGATGCCCTGTGCGCGCAGCCAGGCGGTGACCGCGGCCGGTCCGCCGGCCTGCGCCACCAGCACGTCGGTGGCGGTGTTGTCGCTCTGGGTCAGCATGACCTCCAGCAGGTTGTGCACCGACAGGCTCACACCGTCATGGATGAAGCGGTCCGCGATCACTTCTGAATCGACATAGAACGATTTCGGCACCGGCACCATCGTGGTCAACGCCAGTTCGCCAGCGTCCACTTTGGTCAGGATCACCGCCGCGACCGCAACCTTGAACGTGCTGGCCATCGGGAACCCTTCATCTGGATTCAGATGGACCTGCTCGCCCTTGCCATCCAGGCGCCACGCCGAGACACCGACCTTGCCGTCGATCAGGGTGGCCAGCCGCGCAACTTCGGTTTCCACCGGGCTGGTCTTGCTGGCGCTGAACGCGGCGAGCGGGCTCAGGCCCAGCAACGCCGCCACGCACAGGCTCAACGTACGGGATGTCATCTTCATGCGATGCAGGCCTCCAGCAAACGGTTGAATTCCCCATCTTGCCGCATCGGGTCGGCCACCGGCAGACCAAGACGCGCGCTGACTTCGGCACAGGCGGCGGCTGCCGCGGCGTCGGTCATGCCATGGGTGTTGAGACTGACGCCGACGCAGCGGATATCAGGATTGGTCCGGCGCCCCAGCTGCACGGTCAACGCGATCACTTCCTCGATGGAGGGCAGCGGGTAGTCCGGATAGCCGAGCACATGCTTGCGCCCCGGCTGGTGGCAGACCACGAACACATCCGGCTGGCTGCCGTGCAGCAGCCCGAGGCTGACACCGGCGTAGGCGGGGTGGAACAGCGAGCCTTGGCCTTCGATGACATCCCAGTGATCGTCGGCCGCATTCGGGCTGAGCAGTTCGGCGGCGCCGGCGGAGAAATCGGCGACCACCGCGTCCATCGGAATGCCGCTGCCGGCGATCAGGATGCCGGTCTGGCCGCTGGCACGGAAGTCGGCATCCACGCCGAGCCCGCGCAGGCCGCGCGCCAGTGCCAGTGCGGTGTACTTCTTACCCAGCGCGCAGTCGGTGCCGACGGTCAGCACGCGCTTGCCGGTGCGCTTGCGGCCGTTGCCGACCGGAATGCCGCGGGGCGGCACGCGCACGTTGATCAGTTCGCGCCCGTGGCGTTCGGCCGCGGCCGCCAGTTCCGGAATGTCACCCAGCTTCTGGTGCATGCCGCTGACCAGGTCCAGCCCGTTCTCCAGTGCGTCGACCAGGGCAGGCAGCCACTGCGGCGGAATCACGCCACCGCCGTTGGCCACGCCGATCACCATCGCACGTGCACCGGCGGCGCGCGCCTGTGTCGGCGTCATGCTCGGCAGGCCGGTGCTGATCGGGCAGCCCGGCAGGCTCCATTCGGCCACGCACACTTCCGGCGCCCAGTCATGCAGGCCGATCGCGGTCTTGGCGAAGCCCGCTTCGGTGGTATCACCCAGGAACAGCAGGTACGGCTGGGGGAGGGCGGTGAGGGCCTGTACGGCAGCGGTGGGCGTTGCGCTCATGGGGGATCCAGTAGTCGGGGGAGAGAAGAGAGGGGAGGCATTCACGACGATGGGCTCGCTGTTGTTAGACCTGGTTGGGTATGTATATGTCCTAATCAGAGAATATGCAACCCAATCAGGATAATCCTTTAGTCTCTTCCGACGGTGTGCCGGGCGACGGCATGCGCGCCACCGGGCACGGCGCTGGGGCACTCAGTAGCGATAGTCGATCGACATGCCGATCGTGCGGGGCTGCAACGGCACCCCGGTCACCGCGACGTAGCGGTTGAGCGCGTCCCGCACCGAGCCGGTGGACACGTAGGCACGCTCATCGGTGGCATTGCGGGCGTACAGGCGGACCGTCCACGTCATGTTGGTCAGTTCGGCATGCAGGTCCAGCGCGTTGTAGCTGTCGATGTCGTACGCCCCGGCCACGCGCTCGCCGGTGACGCGATAGCCGGCACCGACCCGGCCCTGCCACTGGTCACTCACATCGAAGTCGTAATCGATGGTGCTCGACCAGCTCAGCCGCGGCGTCATCGGCATCCGGCTGCCCGAGACCAGGCCGCTGGAGGCCGGTACGTCACCGATCTTCGAATCGATGTAGGCGGCATTGAGGCCAAGCGTGAGGCGCTCGGCCGGGCGCACCATGAGGCTCAGTTCCGCACCCTGGCTGCGCGCGCTGCCGGCGTTGCCCATCCAGCTCAGGCCGTTCTCGGAGACGCGCACCTGGATGTCGTCCCAGTCGATCCGGAACAACGCCAGATCGATCATCGCGCGGCGGTCCCAGAAGTGCGATTTGAAGCCGAGCTCGAAGTTGTCCAGGGTGTCGGCCTTGGTCATCGGCACCACGCCGGAGGTCGATACGTTCGGTCCCCCCGGGCGGTAGCCGGTGGCGTAGCGCGCATAGATCATCGCGCTGTCGTTGAGGTGCCAGCGCGAGGCCAGCTTCCACGTGGTCACGCTGTCATCGGCGGAGTCGGCCAGATCGATCGGCCGCGGGCCGTACAGCAGGCCGATGCTGTGCTGCTCGAAATCCTGCTGGTTGCGTGCGTGCCGCACACCGGCGGAGACATCGAAGCGCGGGCTGAACTTGTACGTGACGTCGGCGAAGATCGCCTGCTCGTCATAGGTGCCCGGCAGGCTGGCGGTGCCGGGATTGAACGGCAGCGGGATGCCGTTGGCATCGTAGGCACTGACCTGCTGGCGGTTGGTGTTCTTCTCGCCGGTGAAGAAGGTGCCCAGCAACCATTCAAAACGTTCGTTCTCCTTGGAGCTGAGGCGGAATTCCTGGGTCCATTTGCGGGTGCCGAGGAACACATCGAACTGCGCCTGGCCGGCCGGGTACGGCGTCAGCAGCGGCCATGCCACGCCATAGACCAGCGTGGAATCCTGCACTTCGTCCATGCGCGTTTCAGAGAAGCTGGTGGCGGAGACGAAATCGACGTTGCCCAGGTCCCAGTCCAGGATCGCCGAGTAGTAGTCGGTTTCCATCCGGTACGGCGTGGCGCGCTGCAGGATGCCTTCGAGCGGGCCGCGGATCGGTTCCAGCGTGGGATAGTTCAGGCCCACCGCGCTGGAATTGTCGGCATCCACGATCTGCGACAACGCCTGCACGCGCAGGTTGGCGGTGTCGCTGATGCGCCAGGTCAGCGCCAGGCGGGAGGCCAGCTGGTAATAGCCGTTGCTGTCCTTGGCGTCCTCGCCGGTGAGGTCGGGCTGATCCACATAGCCGGGTGTGCCCTGGCGCGACAGGCTGGCACGCAGGCCCAGCTTGCCTTCGATCAGCGGCACGTTGAACGAGGTGCGTACGCCGGTGCCGACATCGCCGGCTTCCTTGGTGGCATTGACGTCCATGCCGGCGCGGAACTCGAAGCCATCCGGATCGGCCGCCTTGGTGATGTACTTGAACAGGCCGCCCATCGAGCTGGCCCCATACAGGGTGCCCTGCGGGCCGCGCAGCACTTCCACGCTCTGGATGTCATAGGGCAGCAGATCCAGCGCGTAGGTGGTCGCGCGCTGCTTGTTGCTGCTCGGGCCGATCGGGGTGTCATCGATATAGGTACCGATGATCGAACCGCCGCCGAGCGGTGCCACACCGCGCAGTGCCATGGTGGTCTGGCCCGGTGCGCCACCACTGTCCACCTGGAAGCCGGGGACGTAGGCGGCGAAGTCGTTCAAGCGGGTCGCACCAAACGCTTCGAGGCGCTCTTCGCTGATCACGCTGACGCCGGCGGCCACTTCCATGACGTTCTCGCTGCGCTTCTGCGCGGTGGCCACCACGCGATCGAGTTCGACGACATCGGGCGTGCTGCGGCTACCATCGGCGTCCGCATCCTGGGCCATCGCCGTGGTGGCAAGGCCCATGCAGCACAGGGTGACGGTGGAGGCGAGGATCGAGCGTTTCATCGGCTTGCGCATGTGGCGGGCTCTCAGGAATCAGGAACGGGGTCAGGCAGGAAGAACGACGGCCGTGCACGGCGGGAACCACCGTGGAGGGGAGAGGACGCGCGCGCTGTCGAAGCCGCGCCGGGTTGGCACGTCGGTCAGGGGGAGGGGGCGTGGGGGAATGAAGTGGCAGACGACGGGCGTTGGCAGGGGCCAAGCCGTGTTGCTGGCCAGCGGCGCGAGCGGCGCGGAGGCTGGCGGTCAGTGCAGCCGCGCGGCAAAACCGGCGGCCGGGGTCGTACGGAAACTGATCGGGCATTTCGACATCCCTACAAATCCTATGTAAGGAATATTTAGTCTGATCAGGTATATGTCAAGCGCAATCAGAAAACATCGTCCTATCAAGGACTATTGCGTCGCAGCATTCCGAGCGTGTCCGGAGGCCGTGTTCGCCCCGGTCGCGCGGTCCGTGGCGCGTACGCCGGAGAACGGGCCGCTATCGGCCGCCATCACCGCGGCGGCCGGCCTGCGGGCCAGCGTGGTGACGTCAACCCGCGCGCACGGCGCCGTCGGCCGGGGTGGCCTCGTGCTGTGCAGGTGCAGCATTGGCGGCGAGCAACGGTCGGGCACGTCGCTCCAGGCGCAGCAGCAGCATCGCAACAAGCATGCAGGTGCCGGCCATCAACGAGAAGAACACCGCGCTGGACAGCGTTGACCACAGCGTGCCGACCGCGCCGGCCAGCAGGTTGCCGCCGAACGAGGCCAGAAACCAGAACGCGATGATCGTGGCACCGAAGCCCACCGGCGCCAGGCGGGCGAACAGGCCCAGTCCCACCGGCAGGATGAAGAGCTCGCCGAAGGTGAAGATCACGAAGAACAGCGCGGCCCACAGCCAGCCGACCTTGGCCGACGGGTCACCGCCGAGCACCGCGACCAGGGCGAACGACAGCCCGACCACCGCGGCACCGATCGCCATCTTGGTCAGTGCAGCCGGCTCGCGGCCGTCGCGTGCCTGCCGTGTCCAGCGACGCACCAGCAATGGCGTGATCAGGAACACCAGCAGCGGATTGAGCGAGAAGAACCAGGTCATCGGCAGGGTGAAGTCCGCAGTGAGCACGCGGTCCACGCCGGTGTCGAGCCAGATCGCGATGGTGTTGCCGATCTGCTCGTAGGCCAGGCGGAAGATCACGATCAAGCCGGCGATCATCGTCATCAGTTGCAGCAGCGGGCGATAGGCCGGCTGCCACAGGGCCGAGAACGGCAGTGTGGCGCGTTCGCTGCGCGGCGGATCCGGTGGCAGGTGGCGGCGGCCGGTGATGTAGATCACCAGGCCGAGCAGCATGCCGATGCCGGCGGCAGAGAAACCGACGTGCCAGCCATACACCTCACCCAGCGTGCCGCAGATCAACGGGGCGAGAAACGCACCGAGGTTGATGCCCACGTAGTACACATTGAACGCCGAGCCACGGCGCGAATCATCGCGCTGGTAGAGATCGCCGACCTGGCCGGGCAGGGTCGGCAGGAACAACCCGTTGCCGAGCACGATCGCCAACAGGGCCGGATACAACAGCGCATCGAAGGCCATCAGGAAATGGCCGAACGCCATGATCGCCCCGCCCAGGATCACCGCACGGCGCTTGCCCAGCCAGCGGTCGGCGAGCATGCCGCCGAACACCGGGCTGAGGTAGGCCAGCGCGGTGTACAGGCCATAGACCATCGAGGCCTGTTCCTGCGAGAACAGCAGCGGCTTGGTCATGTAATAGACCAGCAGCGCCCGCATGCCGTAGTAGGAGAATTTCTCCCACATCTCGGTGAGGAACAGGATGGTCAGGCCTGGCGGTTGCCCGAACCAGGCCTTGTGCGGTGCGTCGAGGGTCATCGGGCGGGGCGTCCGGGGGTCAGAGCTGCAGGCCGGTGCTGATCAGGCGCTGGGTAATGGCGACGAACGCCACCACCAGGCCTGCCAACGCGACCACCCAGGCGCCGTAACGACGCACGCGCGGCCAGCTGGCCGGCGCGCGGACGGCCACCCAGACCAGTGCGATGGCAGCGACAACGCTGAGCCAGGACAACGCCTGCACCAGGATCAACGGCCCGTTGGTGTACGAGGAAATGGCGCCCGGGCCAGCGATCGACTTCACATACAGCGCCCAGGCAACCACCGTGCCCAGCTGCGTGGTGACCGACAGCGTCTGCAGCCAGCGCAGGCCACGGGCCTCGAGCGGTGCGGTGGCGCCGTAGTAACGGCGCACGAACACGCCGCCGATGCGCAGGACGGCCGACAGCGTCAGCAGCCCCAGCGCGACGAACAGGGCAGGGCGCAGCCACGCCGGCGAGCGCCAGCCCGGAATCGGCTCGAAGCCGAACACCGAGGCGAACGGCCCGCCGGAGAAGTACACCGGCCGCCCATCCTTGACCTTCACTTCCAACAGGCCGCGGCCGTTTTCCTGCTGCCACAGCCAGGGGGACACTTCGCGCCAGCGCAGCAGCTGTCCGTTGAGGCCCTTCTGGCCATCGACGGTGATCGTGCCGTCCTCCTGCGGGTGCACGCGGATCGGTGCGAACAGCGTCAGCATGCGCAGATAGGAGCTGTCCGAGCGGCGCGTGCTCTGCCAGCTCGTCCCGGCCAGCGCAGCGGCGTGCTCGCGCGCCATCGCCGCATCGACGCCCGGGCCGGCGCGCTCGATCGGCAGGGGCGGCAGGAAGTTCTCGACGAAGCGCTCCCACACCTGGGCGCGCAGCGCAGAACCGGCGGCATCACGCCCCACGCTGTTGGTGGACACGAAGACACCGATGTTGCGTTCCGGAATCATCCACAGCCACGAGTAGAAGAACAGCATCGTGCCGCCATGCGAGCGGGTGTCGTAGCCGCCGGTGTCCGAAGCCATCCAGCCCAGCGCCATGCGCGGCAGATGCGGCAGGATCGCCGGCTGCGGGGTCAGCATCTGCGCGTTGGTTTCCGCGCGCATGATGCGCTGGCCGTCCAGTTCGCCATGGTTGAGCGTGGCCATCATGAAACGTGACATCGCCGAACCGGAGGCGTAAAGACCGCCCACGCCCGGCGCGGTGTTCTTCTCGGCCGGGTAGTTTTTGCCCGAGCCCAGCAGATAGCCCTTGGCGGCGTGTGGCAGCAGCTCGGCCGGCAGCTTCTGTTCAAAGCTGGCGTACTGCATGTCCAGCGGTTGCAGGATGTGCTGCCTGGCGTAATCCTCAAAGCGCTGGCCGCTGACGCGTTCGACGATGTAGGAGGCGATGCCGGTGGCGTAGTTGGAATACGCCGGCGTGGTGCCGGGCGCGGAGATCTGGTTGGGCACCCACTCCTTGAGGTAGTTGTCGCGGTTGGCCGGATGGTCCGGGCCCAGCACGATCAGGTAGCGCATGCGCTCTTCCAGACCGCTGGTGTGGGTCATGATCTGGCGCAGCGTGATCGGCTCACCCTTGGCCGGGACCTTGATGTCCAGGTAGGTGTTGATGTCGGCGTCCAGGTCCAGCTTGCCCTGTTCGACCAGCTGCATCACCGAGGTCCAGACGAACAGCTTGGAGATCGAGCCGGGGCGGAACAGGGTGGTCCTGGGATCCACCGGGGTGCGCTTTTCGACATCGGAAAAGCCGAAGCCGCGTTCGGTGACGACCTTGCCGTTCTCGACCACGGTGACCACGGCGCCGGCGAGATCGCCCTGGGCCATCAGGTAGGGCACCAGGCCATCGAGGAAGGTGTCGACGCGGGCCGCATCCAGCGTGCCGGTGGCCGTCTGCGCGGGCGCGATGCGGTCAGTGGCCTCGGCAGCTGCCGGTGCCGGCGCCGGTGCAGCAACGGGCGTGGGCGCCTGCGCATGCAGCGGCGAGAACGCGGCGGTCGAGGCCAGCAGCAGGCCGGAGATCAGGGGGCGCAAGAGACTCATGCCTGCACTCCCATGCCCCAGACGGCGTCGTCGCAATGCACCAGGCCGTCGTCGTAACGCAGGCCCGGCACGCGGTCGTCGCGCAGGAACAACGGCCCATCCAGATCGACCACATCGCAATGCTGGCCCACGATGAAGGCCGGCCCCATCGCCCAGCTGCTGCCGATCATGTTGCCGACCATCACCTGCATGCCCAGCGAGCGTGCCTTGCCGACCATCGCCAGGCCTTCGGTAAGCCCACCGGCCTTGTCGAGCTTGATGTTGATGACGTCGAACAGACCCGCCAGCGCCTCGATTTCCGAAACGTCCTGCACGCTCTCGTCGGCAGCGAACGGCAGCGGCCGCGCAAAGCCCTTCAGCTCGGCTTCGCGGCCGCGCGGCAGCGGCTGTTCCAACAGCTTGATGTCGTTGTCCAGCAGCACCGGGATCAGGGCATCGAGCGCATCCACCGTATAGCCCTGGTTGGCATCCACGCCCATCCACACATCCGGGCGCACCTTGCGCACCGCGCGTACGCGCTCGATGTCGATATCCAGGTCGCCGCTGAGCTTGAGCTTGAGCGCCTTGGCAGGTGCGTAGCGTCCGGTCGCGATCGACTGCATCGTCGCCGGGTCATCGGCGCCGAGCGTCCACGTAGTCAGCAACGGGCGCGTCTGCGACAGACCGGCCAGCGCCCAGGCAGGCTTGCCGGTGCGGCTGGCTTCCAGATCCCACAGCGCGCAGTCCAGCGCGTTGCGCGCGCCACCGCGGGGCAGCAGCTGCTGCAGCTCGGCGCGGGTGATGCCGGCTTCGATCCGTGCACGCAGCAGTTCCAGCGTGGCCAGCATCTGCTCGGGGGTGTCATCGAAGTAGTACACGCCACTGGCTTCGCCACGGCCGCGATGGCCGCCGTCTTCCAGTTCCACGCGCAGTACCGGGGCGTGTTCGAACACGTAGCCGCTGATCCGGAACGGGGCCAGCAACGCAAGCGAGTCGATCTGCAGGGTCAGTTTCACAGGGTGTCTCCAGCCCCGGAGCGGGGCTACGGGTCAGTAGTTGAGAGCGAAGTCGGCCAGGCCCATCAGGACCAGGGCGTAGGCAAGCACGCAGGCCGAGACCAGCAGCAGCACGGCCCACAGGCGCGCCAGCCAGCGGCGTCCGGCGCGGAAGGTCTGCACCAGATTCCAGGCGGTGGAACCGATGCCGCCGATGATCGCGATCACCGAGGCGATGCCCAGCCCGATCACGGCCGGATCCAGACGATCATCCAGGCGGGCGAAATCCGCCGATGCCCACGCCATCACCGCCATCCCTGCGGCAGGCACCAGCAGCATGAACCAGCACGCTGCGCGGCTGAGGCGATAAGCCTGCAGCGTCCTGCGTGGCCAGCCCAGCACACGGCCATGCCGACGGCGGACGAACGCGGCGATCGGCCACGCCAGCGCGGACAGCGCCAACACGGCCACCGCAGCGGTCAGCAGCGGCTTGAGCCACAGCGCGGAGCGATAGCCTTCCGCGCGCTGGAACACGTTGAACGGCGAGGAGGAATCCACCGCGAAGCCGACCGGCTGGCCGTCCTTGAGGATGGCGGCCAGGCGCAGTTCGCTGTTGCTCGCCCGCCATACCCACGGTGCGATCGGCTTGAAGGTGGTCGGCTGCCCATTGGGCTGTTTCAGGCGCGGCAGACGCAGGCTGCCATCCTCAAGGGCTTCCAGGCGCGTCTGGGTGAGGATGCCGGTGCGGCCGATACCGGTCTCGGCGCGGCGCGAATCGAGGTAGCTAGGCGCGGCCAGCAGACGTGCCTGCTGCTTGGCGAGCGCGGCATCGACCACCGGTGCCGCGGCGGGGGCGCCAGCCGGGAAGTAACGGTCGGCGAAGTTCTCCAGCAGTTCACGCCGGATCGGACCGGTGATGCCATTGGCGCCGGCGCTGTTGAGCGAGACGAACAGGCCGACATCGTGGTCGCGGAACAGGAACAGCTGCGAGTGGAACGAGTAGGTGTCACCGGCGTGGGAGACCACGCGCTGGCCGTTGACGTCGATCTCGTAGAACCCCAGCGCCATGGTGTTCAGGGGCGGCGCGAAACGGGTCTGCGGGGTCAGCATCAGCTGGCTGGTCGCCGCTTTCAGGATCGCAGTGTCATGGCCGCCGGCCGCACTCAGGTGCGCGATCATGAAACGCGCCATGTCGCTGCCGGTGGCCGACAGCGCACCGGCCGGCGCGGACGGGGTGACTTCGAAGTCACGCGGCTTGCCCGAGCCCAGCGCATAGCCCTTGCTGACCAGGGCGCGCAGCGCCGGCGGCAGCGGTTGGCGGAAGCTGGCGTGCTGCATCTGCAGCGGCACGAAGATGTGCTGCTCCACGTATTCGGCGAACGGCTGGCCCGAGACGCGCTCGACGATGTAGCCGGCCAGACTGGTGCCGTAGTTCGAATAGGCCGGCACGGTACCCGGCGCGAAGATCTGCGCCGGAACGCGGCGCTTGAGGTACGGGCCCAGCTCGATGCCGCCGGCCTCGGCGACCGCCTCGCTGGTCCACATGTACTTGATGTTGGCCTCGAAGCCCCCGGTGTGCGTCATCAGCTGCCGGAGCGTGATCGGCAGGCCGCGTTCGGGGACCTTGAAATCCAGGTACTGGTTGATGTCCGCGTCCAGATCCAGCTTGCCGGCTTCCACCAGTTGCATCACTGCGGTCCAGGTCATCAGCTTGGAGACCGACGCCATCCGGAACAGGGTGCGGTCCGGATCCACCGGCGTCTGCTTCTCCACATCGGAGACGCCGTAGCCACGACGGACCAGGATCTTGCCGTCCTTGACCACGGTGACCACCGCGCCGGCGATATCGCCCCGCGCGATGGCATACGGCATGAAGCCGTCCAGCCAGGTGGTCGCATCGTCGGCGGTCAACCGGGCAACGGACCCGGCGCCGGCGGACGGTGTCACCCCCTCGGGTGGGGACGGTGGCCGCTGTGCATCGGCCTGGAAGGACAGCAACAGCCCACAACACAACGCGACAAGCCCTGACAACGCACGCATGTGACGATCCCTTTAAAACCATCTCAATCAGACAACAATATTCCTGATTAGAGAATTGTCAATTGCGCGTGATCGTCGCTGGAGTGCGTCGCATGGGGTCAATGTGAGGGTTGCAAGCCCGTGCAGACACCGTTCGCCGGCCATTGGGAACGTTTTCAGGGCGCGGATGGTCGCGATAGGAGACGAACGCGACAAGAAACCATCCTGATCAGGATGACATTCATCTCCACGTAGTATCGTATCCACAATTTCACCAGCAATAGCCCAAAGGTCCTGTCGATGAGCCCGAAAAGCCCGACGCTCGGAACCCTGCTGCGCGGCCTGCGCACGCGCCAGGGTTGGACGCTCAAGGAAATGAGCGAACACACCGAAATCCCCCTGTCCACGTTGTCCAAGATCGAACACGATCGCCTGACGTTGACCTACGACAAGCTGCAGCACCTGGCGCAGCGCCTGAACCTGCGCATGTCCGACCTGTTTTCCGAGCCGGACTCGGACAGCGCGCCCAAGCCGGTCACCGCCCGGCGCAGCCTCGGCTCGCTGGACAAGGCGCTGCGGGTGCAGACCGACAACTACGACTACTACTATCTGTGCACGGAGCTGCGCCGCAAGCGGATGATTCCGATCCTGACCAAGGTGCGCGCCAAGACCACCGCCGAGTTCGGCGAGCTGGTCCGCCACCCGGGCGAGGAGTACGTGCACGTGATGGAAGGCCGCATCCAGGTCCACACCGAGTTCTACGATCCGGTGGTATTGGAGACCGGGCAGGGCATCTACATCGACAGCCAGATGGGCCACGCCTACATCGTCGATACCGGCTGCGAGGAAGCGGTGCTGCTGGCCGTGTGTGCCAGCGCGGACGAGGATCTGATGGAGTCGCTGATCACCCTGCATGAGCAGGAAGGCGGGGTCTGATCCTTTCCCAGCCTCACCACACCGCATCCAGCCGACGGAACGGCTGCGTGAGCAACACACCGCGTGCGTCGTAGTCAGTGACGTTGCGTCCATCCACCCGCACCGTGGTGGGGCGGGTGCGGCTCGGCCACCACACCCTCACCGCGGTGTCCTTGCGCAGCCCCTTGCCCAGCGTGACCTGCAGCGTTCCCTCACGCTGCCGGGCCTGCAGCGCCAGGGCGCCATAGGCGGTCGGCAGGCGGTCCACCGCCAGCCCGTTGCCGGCCAACCACGAGGGCGGGGTGCCCGGCAGCAGCGACAGCGCGTCATCGTCCTCGCGCATCAGCATTCCGAACAGGGTGCGGCCGTATTCCGCGCCGATCCAGGTATGCGGCATGTCGCCGAGGTAGCGCGGGAAGCGCAGCCGTGAGTGCACCACCTCGGCCAGCACCTGCCACTCCAGTGGACGGCGGTCGTGCAGCAGGCCCTGCAGCAGTTCGTCGGCGGCCTCCGGTTGGTCCAGATGCACGTAGCTGAGGACGTTGCGGATTTCATACGGGGTGTAGGCGTACAACGCGCCCGGCTCACTGCGCCTGCGTACGTCCTGCAGGTAGCGGGCGAAGGTGGTGCGCAGTGCCTCCGCCGGCAGCACATCCTGCGCGCCGGTGGGATCCAGCGCGATCGATACGCCGGTCGGGTCGCCATCGCCGAGGTCGGCCGAGGAGGGGATGAAGTCGATGCCTTTCCACGCCATCGTGGCGCGGATCGAGGCAGCCAGTGCGTCGTGCAGGGCGGTGTACTGATCGCGCGCCCACGCCGCGGTTTCGTGATCGCCCAGCGACTCGGCCAACCATGCCCCGTCATGCCAGCCTTTGAGGCCCCAGTAGTCGTCCCAGTAGCTGTGCGTGGGCGATGGGTAGCCCTCGTGGCTGATCGACGGCGCCAGGATGCCGGCGAAGCGTTCGGGCGAGGGCTGGCTGGCCATGTAGCCCGGCACCAGCGTGCGCTCGCGCAGTTCCTGCAGGAAGCGCATCGCGGCTTTCACCTTGGGCAGGTAGGCGCGCACCGATTCCGGGCCGCCATCCAGCCGTGCCACATCGGCGACCAGGGCGATGTACTGGCCCTGGCTGTCGTACTCGATATCCGAACCGAAGCCGGTGTTGACGCTGCCGTCGTCGTTGAGGATCGGCGAGACCAGCCCATTGGCGTGCACGCCGTGCTCGCTGTACCAGGCCAGATAATCGCGGGCGACCTGTGATTCGCCCATGCGCAGCAGCACCGCCGAGGTGGCCATGCCGTCACGGATGAAGGAGCGGTTGTAATTGCGCGGGCCGGGCTGCATCGCCGGGCCGGTCTGGTTGATCAGCATGTAGGCGGCCTGCGCGCGCAGCATGTCCACCAGCGAGGGATCGGGCAGGCGCAGGCCGACCTGGCCCAGGCGCGCCTGCCAGTCGTCCGATGCACGTTTGGCCAGCGCGTCGTACGCGGCATCGGGTACGTGCGGGACGCCGGCCAGATCCAGCGGCGGGGCGTCGGGCAGCGCACCGTCCGTCGCAGAGGGTGCCGTGCCAAGCGGGAAGGCCACCACCACCGAGCGGCTGGCACCCGGTGCGAGCTGCATGCGGTAGGCCAGCGCCGCCGAGGCCAGGCCGTCACCGTCGCTTGCCTGTGTGGCGGTGGGCAGGGTGCCACTGGCGATCGCAGCGGTGATTTCGCTGCTGCCGTCCGGGCCGAACGGTGTCGCGCCGGCAGCATCGACAGGCGTCAGGGACTGCAGCAGGGCGCGACCGTTGATGCGTACGCGTTGGCCCTCGAGGGCGACCTCGCGGATCGGTGACAGGCCACCGTTCTGCCACGGCGGATTCATCTGCATCGGCCGCACCGCCAGTGTCAACGTGCCTTCGACCGGCGCGCTGCCGGTGTTGCGCAGGCGGTGACGCACGAAGGTCACCGGCTGTCCGTCGAGCTCGACGGCGAATGCCTCGCTCTGCAGTTCAAGCCCGGGTTGTGGCGACCACGTCACCGAGGGCATCGGCTTCCAGCCATCGCGCAGCGCGTGCTGTACCGGTTGGTCGGCGGCGCCTGCGGCAACACCGTCGGCATTGCGCCAGATCGGCTGCACCAGCGGCGCGCCCTTGAAGGCCTCGATGTTGCCGTACTCATCGAAGATAGACTTCTGCCGGCCGGCATGGATGCCGACCGCAGTCCAGTAGGTCTGCTGCAGGTGCAGCGACGCCGGGAACAGGGCACGCTGCGCGCCACTGGCGGCGATCTGGTAGCGCTTCATCGGCGTCATCACTGCCTTCGGCCCGAGCAGGCGCAGACGGTCGACCTGTGGCGCGTCACCGTCCACCGTCAGCCGCAGCGCCGTGGCGGTCGTGGCGGCAGAACCGGCCAGCCAGCTCTGCTGGCGTGCGGCCGCCTGTGGATCGCGCGCAAGCTCCGCCCAGCGCCCCTGCGCATCACGCGCCTGCAGCCGTGCAGCGCCATGCGCCCCGGCCCAGTCCACCGCCAGGCCGGTGGTCGAGACCGCGCGTGGCAGCGCGATTTCAAGCGTGTGCGTACCGTCCTTGCCACGTGGAATCGGGACGGCGCTGCCGCCTTGCCACAGCGCGGCGGCCTGGGCTGCATCCACCCCGGGCACGCGCGCACTGGTGGCGCTGTCCAACGGCTCCAGTTCGAAGATCGACACGCCCCAGTCCGATGTGCGCTCCGGACTGGCCAGACGAAGGTAGCGGGCCTGGCGCGGCGCGAAGTAGAGCGTCTCGATACCGCCAAGCGAATCGCGCATGGTGTAGGCCGGCTGCCACTGCTGGCCGTCCAGTGAGGTCTGCAGGGTGTAGCCCTCGGGATTGGAAACGTCCCAGGTGATCTGCGCGCCGCTGAGCGTGCCCGGCGTGCCCAGATCCACCTGGAACCAGTGGCCGGGGCTGAAGGCGCCCCCGGTGACCGTCGTCGGGTCGCCATCGATCAGGTGGCTGACCGCCATCGCCGGCACTTGCTGCGAGGAACTGCTGGCCTGCCACTGGCCGCGCGGCGGCAGGTTCTGGGCGCCAGCGCCGAGGCTCAGCACGAGGGCGGAGAAGAGCAGGGTGCCGGCCATGACGCGGCCTGGCCGGTACACCCCCATCGAACGGTCAGCATGCAGCCCCATCAATGCGCTCCTGATCTGAAACGACCCCGACGGCAGGGTGGAGGACACGCTATCAGGGGCTGTAACCGTTTACATGACGCGTCGCAATACTGAACCGGCGCAGGGTCAGGCCCGCGGTGAGAGCAGGTCGGCCAGGCCGATGGTCCGATACATCTCGGTACGCATCCGGTCGGCCACCGCATTGACCACTTCAGCACCGTCCTGCGACGGATCCACATGCACGCGGAACGGGCGCCTGCCGTGCGGCAGGGCGACCACGCGGACGATCTCGCGCGCGACCTGCTCGGGGTCGGCATCGGCCGGCTCCAGGCTGGCCAGGCCCTGCAGTGCCTGCTGGGCAACGCCGGCGTACGGGCCGTTCTCGTACGCGGCGGCCACGGCCGTGTCGTCCGGCGTGCCCGAGTGCGCGAAGTGGTTGGTGCCCCGGGTGAACGCGCCGGGCACCATGATCGTGGTCTCGATGCCCCAGCGTGCCAGCTCGGTCGAGTAGGCCACGGCCAGGGCATCCATCGCGGCCTTCGCAGCGAAGTAGGGCGCCAGGAACGGCGGTGTGCCACCGCGCGTGGAGGACGATCCGACCCACAGCAGCAGCCCCCTGCCGCGCCCGCGCATGAAGGGCAGCGCGGCACGGTTGACCCGCTGCGTACCCAGCACGTTGACGTCGTACTGCTGCATCAGTTGCTCAGGCGTGAACGCTTCGGCCGGTCCGAACACCATGTGGCCGGCATTGTGGATGATCACATCGAGCGTGCCCGCCTCGGCGAGTACCTGTGCAATGGCAGCGTTGCTGGAGGCCTCGGACTGCACATCCAGTTCAACGGTGCGCAGGTCGGCGCGCTGCTGCGCCGCCCACGCGGTGATCTCGGCAACGCGCGCGGCATTGCGTCCGCTGACGTCGCGCATCGAGGCGTAGACGGTGTGGCCCGCCTGGGCCAGGGCTTTGGCGGTCATCAGGCCGAAGCCGGAGGATGCGCCAGTGACAACAATGGTGTGCGACATGGATTTCTCCTGATCGAAAGGGGGGCAGTACGGGAGGAGGACAACTACGGGATGAGAGGGCGTGTGCCGTCGCGCAGGCGCTGGTAGAGCGCGCGGCCTGCGTCCATGCGGGCGGTGAAGTCGAAGCCCTGTGCCAGCATCGCGTCCATGTCCTGCGCCGGAATCTGCATGACGTAGCTATGCGCGGTGGTGACCAGCTCGAACGGCTCCGGGCCGAGTTGCGTGGTGCTGAACCAGGTGCCCGGATCGGCATGCCCGCTGCGCAGCACCTGGCCGCGATAACGCAGTTCCCAGCCGCCATCCAGCAGCACCCAGTAATCATCGCGGCCCTCGGCGGTGGCAGTGCCGAGGAGAGTCGTACCGGCGGCCACCTCCCATTCGCGCGAATGGTCGATCACGTGACGCAGTTGCGCGGTGCTCAACGAGGCGAAGAACGGGGTGTGTCGCAGTAGGTGCAGGTAGGTGATGGAGGGCTTCATGGCCGGGTGTGGGTGGGGGGCGCGTGCTTCGCACGAGGCGGTCATGACGGTCGCGCACAGCAGGGGCAGCAGCACGGCGAGGTGGCGGGGCGACATGAGGGCGACCTCAGGCCACGCCGCCGTTGGCGCGCAGAATCTGGCCGTTGACCCAGCCGCCGTCCGGCCCGGCGAGGAATGCGACGACCCCCGCGATGTCGTCCGGCTGGCCGAGGCGTTCCAGCGGCGGCATCCGCGCGAAGGTGCTGATCTGCTCTTCAGTCTTGCCGTCGAGGAACAGGGCGGTCGCGACCGGGCCCGGGGCCACCGCGTTGACGGTGATCGCGCGGCCGCGCAGCTCCTTGGCGAACACGTGAGTGAACGCTTCCACCGCGGCCTTGGTGCCGTTGTAGATCGCATAGCCCGGCAGATTCAGGGCAAGCGTGGTGCTGGACAGGTTGATGATGCGGCCGCCGTCGTTGAGGCGGGTTGCCGCCTCGCGCAGGGTGTTGAACACGCCCTGGGTGTTGATCGCGAAGTGCTGCAGATACTGCGCGTCGCTGGTCTGTGCGAGCGGGGCGGTCTTGAGGACGCCGGCGTTGTTGACCAGCACATCAATGCGGCCCAACTGCTGTTCGACAGTGGTGAACATTGCGCTGACCTGATCGGCCTGGGAGACGTCGGCCTGGATCGCGATGGCGGACGCACCGCCGCGGGTCAACTCGGCGACGAGCGCATCGGCCTCGGCGTTGTTGGAGGCGTAGTTGAGGGCGACGGCGAAGCCTTCGGCGGCCAGGCGGCGGGCGATGGCGGCGCCGATGCCGCGGGAGGCGCCGGTGATCAGAGCGACGCGGGAGGAGGTGGTCATGGCAGGGTTTCCTTCAGTGGTGGGCACGGAAGGAAGGATGGGTCATTCGGCAACAGGGATAATCCTGCTAAAGTTGCGATCACAATTCCAGTTGCATCAACAATAGGTCAACCATGGACCGCTTCCAGGAAATGCAGGTCTTCGTCCGGATCGCCGACCGCCAGAGTTTCACCCTGGCCGCCGAAGACCTGCAGATTCCGCGCGCCACGGTGACCAACCTGATCAAGCGGCTGGAGCAGCGCATCGGGGTGCGGCTGCTGGAACGCACCACCCGGCAGGTGCGCATGACCCACGATGGCGAGGCCTACTACCACCGCTGCGTGCGCCTGCTGACCGATCTGGAAGAGACCGAAAGCGCGTTCCGCGATGCCCCGCCCAAGGGGCTGCTGAGGGTCAATCTGCAGGGCACGCTGGCCCGGCACGTGGTGATGCCGGCCATGGGCGACTTCCTTGCACGCTATCCCGGCATCACCCTGCACGTGGGCGAGGACGACCGCCTGGTGGACCTGGTCCGCGAGGGCGTGGACTGCGTGCTGCGCGCGGGCGTTCTACAGGATTCGTCGTTGATCGGCCGGCAGGTCGCGCTGCTGGAGCAGGTCACTGTCGCCAGCCCTGCGTATCTGGAGCGCGCAGGCGTGCCGGGCGGGCTGGACGATCTGTCGCAGCATTACGCGGTCGACTATGGCCCCGGTGGCGCACGCTCGGCAGGCCTGGATTTCCAGCGCAATGGTGAGGTGGTGGAACGGCAGCTGCAGTCGTGCATCTCGGTGACCGGCGCGGACCTGTACACCGGCGCAGCGCTCTCGGGGCTGGGCCTGATCCAGGTGCCGCGCTATCGCATCGCGCAGGCGCTTGCCGAGGATCAGCTGCGCATCGTGCTGGCGGATCACCCGCCACCGCCGATGCCGGTGTCCGTGCTCTATCCGCAGAACCGGCAGCTGTCCGCGCGCGTGCGCGTATTCGCACAGTGGCTGGCAGGGTTGTTCGAGCGTACCGCGGGCACCGCAGCATCCCCCTGACAGCAGATCGTCATGCCACCGCCGCCGCGATCTGTTCGCGCAGCCAGCGGTGCGCCGGATCGCGGTGCACGCGTTCATGCCACAGCATCACCATCTGGTAGCCAGGCACGTCGATCGGTGCCTCCACCACGCGCAGTGACGGATCGTCGGCCACCAACCGGGCCGGCACCATCGCGACCATATCGGTGCGGCTGATCACACTGCGCAGATACAGGAAGTGGGGCACTGACAGCGCCACCCTGCGCTGCGCGCCTGCCCGCTCAAGCGCCACATCGGTAACGCCGTGGAAGCCGCCGCCCATCGGCGAGACGATCACATGGTCCAATGCGCAGAACTGGGCCAGTGTGGGTCGACGCTTCAACCGGGGATGGTCGGCGCGGCCGGCGAGCACGTAGCGCTCAGTGAACAACGGGCGATGGGGTGCAGGGCAGGCGGCGCATCGGAGGCAATGTGGAAGGCCAGATCGATCTCGCCACGCTCGGCCTGCTCGACCATGCGCCGTGGCGCCAGTTCGACCACGGCCAGCCGGGTGCCAGGGGCGGCCTGGCGCAGGCCGGGCAATGCCGGCAGCAGCGCGGTGGTCTCCCCGTAATCGGAGGCCATTACGTGCCAGGTGTTGCTGGCCTGCGCCGGGTCGAAGGCCTGGGTCGGGGCCACAGCACGTTCCAGTGCGGCCAGGGCCTCGGCCAATGGCGCGCGCAGGCCCTCGGCACGCGCGGTGGTCCGCATGCCGCGCGGGCCGGGCAGCAACAGCGGATCATCGAAGAGGTCGCGAAGACGCCCCAACTGCACGCTTACCGTCGGCTGCGCCAGATGCAGGCGCGCCGCTGCGCGGGTGACGTTCTGCTCTTCCAGCAGGGCCTGCAGGGTGACCAGCAGGTTGAGATCGATGCGGCGCAGGGTATTGTCCATAGCAATTTCGGCGATTGCGGGAATTCATTTCTACTATACCGTCGCCCTCTCTACCGTAGCGGGATCTCCTCCGTGGAACTGCCATGAACGTTCTGATCGTCTACGCCCACCCCGAACCGACCTCGCTCAGCGGCGCGCTGAACACGTTCGCCGTTGAACGCCTGCAGCAGGCTGGTCACACCGTGCAGGTCTCCGATCTATATGCCATGCAGTGGAAGGCGCAGGTCGATGCGGCCGACCACGTTGGCCGTGATCCGTCCGTCCCGTTCCATGCTTCGCTGGATTCTCGCCAGGCCTACGCCAGCGGCCAGCAGAGTGCCGATATCGCCGCCGAGCAGGACAAGCTGCGTTGGGCCGATGCGCTGATCCTGCAGTTTCCGCTGTGGTGGTTCTCAATGCCTGCCATCCTCAAGGGCTGGGTGGATCGGGTGTACGCCTACGGGTTCGCGTATGGCGTGGGCGAGCATTCATACCGCCACTGGGGCGATCGCTACGGCGAGGGTGCGATGAGCGGCAAGCGCGCGATGCTGGTCGTCACCACCGGTGGCTGGGCGTCGCACTACGCACCGCGTGGCATCAACGGTTCGATCGAGGATGTGCTGTTCCCGATCCAGCACGGCATCCTGTTCTACCCTGGTTTCGAGGTGCTGCCGCCGCACGTGATCTACCGCACCAGCCGCGTCGATGAAAGCTCGTTTCCGGTGCTGCTGGAGGAGCTGGGCAAGCGGCTGGACGGGCTGGCGACCGATGCCCCGATTCCCTACCGGTGCCAGAATGGCGGCGACTACGAGATCCCTGCCTTGACGCTGCGGCCGGAGCTCGCGCCGGGCGAAACCGGTGCGGTGATCCATCTGCTTCGGTGAGAGTGGCGCAATCGCCCAGCCAGAGGACTGCAGCGTCGAATGAGTCCTCCAGAAGCTGATGGATCACCTTTCGGCAGGGCCTCAAGGGCTGTCAGAGCCCTCTTCGGCTTCTTGTTTCGCGTCTTGATGTTTCGGCGGCTTACACGCCGGCGGCGTGCGGTTCCCGACAACAGGTTGCGTGCGTGGCGGTGACGTTGTTCGGGGAGGGGACGGTGGTGAGCAGTAGATGTGGAGCTGGCCCGGGAATCCACCCGCGGCTGCAAAGGCACTGCCGCCCAATGAGTCGGTCGTCTGATAGCCGCCTGCTGCACCCGCGATTGAGGCATCTGCTCCGAGCATCTTGTCAATCAGTCTCTTCGTGCCATGTACCGCCACATCGCGAATGGCGCCGGTTGCATCGGCCGCCGTATTGACGCCGATCTCACCCAGCGCATCGATAAGCGCGCTTTTGACTTCGTCGGCTTCTCCGGCCAGTACCATGCCAGTGGCGGTAAGGCCCTTTACGAAGGTGTCGATCAGTGATGCCATGGTCCTCCCTGACCCAAGTGGGAGGGATACCAACTTACCGTTGGCTGATGGGGCAGGGGCAGGTGGCGGTGACGGCTGATTCGCCAACCAGGTCTGGAACAGGATCAGTGTCGCCAGCTTCCTTTCGTCTGCCGGGGCTAACACCGTCCGCCCGCTGGCCTGAGGGAGGCGTTCCGCCAACCGGGCGTCGATCAGGGCGTTGAAATAGCTAACGTTGGGCGCGTGGTCAGCGCGAGCACGCTTTGTCTCGGCAGCCTGGAAAAGTAGCGGCAGCAGCGTCGCAGCGGCGAAGATTGCAAGCACTGCGCAGATAGCAGGTTGCCATAGCCGAATTCTGCGCTGTTCCGAAGCGAGCCGCCACTCTCGCTCCATATCACTGCGCTGTTCTAAACGCGCAATCCGGGCGTCGAGTTCCAAGTACATCCTTTGGCATCTGATATCCGATTCACTATCCATCGTGAGAGGTCCACTCCATTCAGGTCATCATCTGGCGGGCTTGAGTATCAGGGCCGTCATGGCCCCAAGGTCGCACTTGTTCGATGTCTATCGGCAAGTTACAGGCGAAATTTAGGAAAATGGTTTAATCGATGTCGAGATCTCCCTGGGGTTGAATATATTTGTGGATTTCGTGATGGACTGCGCTGGGCGGTACCGAATCGTTCTGCGATAGTCGCGATGTATACATAACGCGCGTTGGATTGATGCTCCATCCACAAGAGTTGTCCGCGGCGCAGATCAGCCAGGTGCTGGGTGAGGTGTTCGGCGTGCGTGCCAGCACGGTGCTGCAGCGCGCCGGTGGCGCGGATGCAGGCGCGACGGTGTATCAGGTTGCTGGCCCGGACGGCGCGCGCTGGTGGCTCAAATGCCGCCGCTATGCCGTGGATCCGGTGGTGTGGGAAGTACTGCACCACCTGCGTGAGCACGCCGGGTTGCGCGAGGTGATCGCACCGCTGCCGACGCGCGATGGGTCGGCGGCAGCGACCTGGGCCGGTCTGCAGTGGACCCTGTTTCCGTATGTCGAGGCGTTCTCCGGTTTCGAGGAAGCGCTCTCGCGCGGCCATTGGGAACGGCTCGGCCGGGTGCTGCGCCAGATCCACGACACCCGTCTGCCGGCGAGCCTGTCCGATGGCCTGCGCCGCCCTGGCTTCGACGACGACACCGCGGTGGAGCGGGTGGGCGCGTGGCTGCAGCGGGCGGATGCGCGGATACCGGTGCGCGATGCCCTGGGCGAGGAGTATCTGGCGTTGTGGTGTCGCCATCGCCAGCGGATCGAGACGGTCTGGCAACGGTGCCGCGAGTTGCGTGCAGGGATTGGTGAGGAACGATGCGTCCGCGTGCTGTGTCACGCCGATCTGCACGCGGGCAATGTGCTGGTCGGGCCGGGGGCCAGCGTCTTTCTGATCGACTGGGACGAGATGGTGCTGGCGCCGCGCGAGCGCGATCTGATGTTCATCGGTGCGGGCATCGGCGGGCGCTGGGGGCGCGAGCAGCCGCCGGGCTTCGGCGAGGGCTATGGGCCGGTCGCGGTGGATCCGCTGCGGGTGGCGTACTACCGCCACTGGCGGATCCTGCAGGACCTGCAGGAATTCCATGACCTGCTGCTCGAGCCCGGCGCCACGGCGCGCCCACCTGCACAGCGGCGCCAGGCGCTGCGCTACATGGCCGGGCAGTTCGCGCCCGGCAACGTGGCCGATTGCGCGACCCGTGCCTGGCAGGCCGCGCAGGGCTGAGGCCGCGACTCAGCGAATGTCCGTACGCAGCGTGCCGCGGATCTGATCGCGCCAGCGCTCGGCGACGCCGGCCTCGTCGGCAAAGTGCGGCCAGCGCAGCACGCTTTGCCGGACCTGCTCAATGATGTCCCGGGCGCGGCGGGCATTGATCGAGGCCGTCGCGGCACAGGCGGCCAGGTCGGCCACGTCGAAACCTTCGCGCTTGGCGTTGATCGACATCTGGTGCCGGGCGGTCCAGTCGCCGTCCGGGTTGTACGCCCAGGTGATGTCGAACGCCGGGGACAGCGACCACTGGCCCTGCCGGTCCATCAGGTAGGCGATGTTCTTGACGTGGTCGTCCTGGTTGCGTGCGATCACGTTGAACACCATGCGCCGGAACTGTTCCTCCAGCTGCGCCATGGGCAGGCGCAACTGGCGCATGACCAGCAGGGCCTGCTCGTAGGAGTAGGCAGTGGGATCATTGAAGTCGAAGTGGGCCATCGCCGCCAACGACTGCATGTGGCGTTTGCCTCCTGCATCGGTCCGGTCGAAGCGCTGGGTCATGAAGTGGCGCCGGCCACCTTCTTCGAGCAGTCGGCACTGGCTGATCTGGATGCCCGCATCACGCGCCATCAGCGCGTAGGCGTACTCAACCACGCCATAGCCCTTGGGGTCGGCCAGTTCCTTGTCGCGGTTGTTCTGCACGCCATCGAACTTGAGCAGCCAGTAGCTGAAGCCCGGCGCTGCCGCGGCCTGGCCCGATCGGACTTCGCCGGTGCCTTCGTTCCAGGCGATGACGGCCTTGGCCCGTGCGCCACCGGCCGAAGTGCCCACGCGCAGAATGTCCCGCAGCGCGTCGGCACGTTCTTCATCGCCGAACGAGGCGCGCAGGTTGTCGCGGTTGCTCAGCACCTCGGTAGCCAGCGCAACCAGGGCATCGATCTGGATCTTGTGGGCCGTGCGTACACGCGGACCATGCACGGGCGAAAACTCCAGCGCTCCCATGCCGCGCGTGCCGGTGTAGCAGAGCCGCTCCACCGCATTGAAGCTGTCCGGCGTGCGGCCCTGCGTGGCCAGCCACGCATTGATCAGGGTATTGCCGTACTTGTCCGGCAGGGCGTCGGCGAGCAGGCCGGGCAAACCATGGAAGCTGGCCGGGTTGAGGGAGGGGAAACCGTAGATCGCATCCGCCGCGAGCGGCATGGTCAGCGGGGCGACCTCAATGCCGGAACGCGCGAATGCCGGGTCGTAGGCGAATTGCGCGGTCCGCTCGCCGTCGGCCAGCGTCACCGCGCCGATCCGGCTGCCCCACAGGCGCACCTCGGCCGTGGTGCTCATTGCTCATCGCCCCAGGTCCAGGGCGTGGCGGGTGCCGGCTCGGCCACCCCCGGTCGCGCGCGCTGGCGCTGGTGGCCGCGGCGCTTCAGCAGATCGATCGGATTGGGGCCGTCGCTGGGCAGCATCACATCCAGCGCATCCAGCCTGCCGAGGGCACGCAGGCATCGGATCAGGTTGGCCAGCTGGGCGGGCGTGCCGTCTTCCAGCCGCTGCACCGTGCGCTTGGAGACACCCGCAGCATCGGCCAGCTGCTCCTGGGTGATGCCTTGCGAGAGCCGCACGCGGGCCAGACGTTGCCCCAGCTCCGCCAGGACAGCCTCGTCCGTCATCAGATGTGTGATCGTCATAAGGTGACCCTCCTGACGCTTTGTATCGCATTATTGCGATAAAGCGTCAAGTGTGGCTATTTATGAAATTCATATGGAAGTTATTTAACTGGACATATATGACGCATTATAGAGAATTAGTTCAATAAAGCGTCAGAAATGGCGTGTAACAACATTCATCTGTTCGTCAGGCGGGGCGGCCTTGAGGGCGTGAGACGGTTGGCAGGCCACAGACTGCGGCCGGGTACCAGGACGCTTCCGCAACGGCGTTGACCTGGTCCGGCGTCCACTCCGCGGCGTTTGCTAAAATTCCCGGCTCACTCTGCACGCTGTAGAAGAAGGACCTCCATGAAGATCGCCGTTGCCGGTACCGGCTACGTGGGCCTCTCCAACGCGGTGCTGCTCGCGCAGCATCACGAGGTGGTGGCACTGGATATCGACCCGGCCAAGGTGGCGATGATCAATGCCCGCCAGTCGCCGATCGAAGATGCCGAGATCGAGGATTTCCTCGCCAATCGCGCGCTGAACCTCACCGCCACACTGGATCCGGCGCAGGCCTATCAAGGGGCGGACTTCGTCATCGTCGCCACGCCGACCGATTACGATCCCACGTCGAACTACTTCAACACCGGTTCGGTGGAGGCGGTGATCGCCGATGTGCTGCGGATCAACCCGTCCGCCGTCATCGTGATCAAGTCGACCGTGCCGGTGGGTTGTACGCATGCGCTGCGGGCCAAGTTCGGGACGGACACGTTGCTGTTCTCGCCGGAATTCCTCCGTGAAGGCCGCGCGCTGCATGACAACCTGCATCCGAGCCGGATCATCGTCGGCGAGCGGTCGAAGCGCGCGGCGGTGTTTGCCGCGCTGCTGAAAGAAGGCGCGATCAAGAAGGATGTGCCGGTGCTGTTCACCGACGCGACCGAGGCCGAGGCGATCAAGCTGTTCTCCAACACCTACCTGGCGATGCGGGTGGCCTACTTCAACGAACTGGATACCTACGCCAGCTCGCACGGGCTGGACACGCGGCAGATGATCGAAGGCGTCAGCCTTGACCCGCGCATCGGCGGCCATTACAACAACCCGTCCTTCGGCTACGGCGGCTACTGCCTGCCCAAGGATACGAAGCAGCTGCTGGCCAACTACAGCAAGGTGCCGCAGAACCTGATCCACGCCATCGTGGAGTCCAACCGCACCCGCAAGGATTTCATCGCCGATGACATCGTGGCGCGCAACCCGAAGGTGGTGGGCATCTACCGGCTGGTGATGAAGGCCGGCTCGGACAACTTCCGTGCCTCGGCGGTGCAGGGCGTGATGAAGCGGATCAAGGCGAAGGGCATCGAGGTCATCGTGCACGAGCCGGTGCTTACCGAGGCGACGTTCTACCGCTCCCGCGTGGTGAACGATTTCGCCGCGTTCCTGGCCGAGGCGGACATCATCGTCGCCAACCGGCTGACGCCCGAGCTGGAGAGCGTGGCGCACAAGGTCTACACCCGCGATCTGTTCGGCTCGGATTGATTCCCCGGGGGCTATTCCCCCGGTTTGGCTGCCGCCGTCGCGGCCTGTGATTTCGCCCGCCGTGCCAGCACTGCTTCGCGGTGGGCGATGTAGGCATTCGCGCCGAGAATGATGCCGGCGCCGATCACGGTCCAGCGGTCCAGCGTTTCATTGAACAGCAGCCAGCCAAGCAGGCTCACCAAGGGCAGCTGCATGAAGCTGATCGGGGTCAGCGCGGACACCTCGCCCAAGCGCAGGGCGCGCGTCCACAGCAGCTGGCCCAGCGTGCCGAGCACACCGGTGGCCACCAGCCAGACCCACGCCAGGCCGGTCGGCCAGACCCACACGAACAGCGCCGGCACCAGCGACAGCGGCACCCAGAACACATAGGTGTAGAACACCACGGTATCGGCGCTGTCCACGCGGGTGAGCTGCTTGATCTGGATCGCCACCAGCGAGCTCAGCACCGCCGCGCCCACCGCCACCAGCGTGCCGGGGGTGAAGCTGGTCGAGCCCGGCCGCACGATGATCAGCACGCCGATGAAGCCGATGATCACTGCCGCCCAGCGGCGCATGCGCACCGTTTCGCCCAGCCACAGCACGGCGGCAATGGTGACGAACAACGGGGTGGAGTAGGAGAGCGAGATGGCTTGTGAGATCGGCAGATGGCCGATCGCCCAGAACGCACACAGCATCGAGGCCAGCCCGATCGCACTGCGCAGGAAGTAGCGCGGCAGCTGCTGCGTCTTCAGCGGCGCGCTGCCCGGCCGGATCAGCATCGGCAGCAGCGCCAGCAGGCCGAAGGCGTTGCGGAAGAACGCCACTTCCTGGGTCGGCACGTAGCGGGTGGCGTAGCGGATCGCGATCGCCATCAGGCCGAAGGCCAGGGTACTGCCGAGCATCAGCAAGGCAGCCCGCAATGGCGTGGCCACCGTTAACGCGGGGGCGGGGTTCACCACTGGGCGCCGATCAGCCTCGGTTCCGGTTCGATCGGCACACCGAACTTCTCCAGGACCGAGGCGGAGATCCGCCGCGCCAGCGCGAGCAGTTCCTCTCCAGTGGCCTGGCCATGGTTGACCAGCACCAGTGCGTGGCTGGGGGCCACGCCGGCGTCGCCATCGCGGTAGCCCTTCCAGCCGCAGCTCTCGATCATCCAGGCGGCGGAAATCTTGCGGCGACTGTCATCGTCGGCCGGGAACACCGGCAGCTCGGGGAAGTGCTGCAGCAGCACCTCCACTTGTTCCAAGGGCAGGATCGGGTTCTTGAAGAAGCTACCCGCATTGCCGAGCACGTCTGGATCGGGCAGCTTGCGGCGGCGGATGTTGATCACCGCGTTGGCGACGTCGGCGGCCACCGGGAGTTCAACCCCCATCGCCTCCATTTCCTCGGCGATCCCGGCATAGCCCAGGCGCAGGCCATGCAGCAGCGGCAGCCGCAGCTCGATCGCGGTGATCAAGTAACGGTCCGGATCGTGCTTGAAGATGCTGTCGCGGTAAGCGAACTGGCAGCCTTCGGCATCGAAGCGCACCCAGTCGTTTTCGTGTCGGTCCCAGGCATCCACCGCCTGGATGAACTCGCCGACCTGCGCGCCGTACGCGCCGATGTTCTGGATCGGCGAGGCGCCGGCGGTACCCGGAATCAAGGCCAGGTTTTCCAGACCGGACAGGCCGTTCTGCAGCGACCACATCACCAGGCCATGCCAGTTCACGCCGGCACCGGCGCGCACGATGGTGTGGTCGGCGCGGTGTTCCAGGATCTCGATGCCGCGGTTGGCGAACACCAGCACGGTGCCTTCCACGTTGTCGGCGATCAGCACATTGCTGCCGCTACCCAGCACCAGCAGCGGCTGGTCGGCGACGCGCGGCAGCGCAAGTACCTCCGGCAGCACGGCGGGGTCGAACACCTCCAGCAGCTGCGCGGCGGTGGCGTCGACGTGGAAGGTGTTGAGCGCCTTCAGCGAGGCGTTCTCGGTAATGGACCAGGCAGTCATGGCGTCGTTCACAGCGGTGCCACCGCGCCGCGGCTGGGCGCCTCTCTGCGGCGGCGGATCGCCTCCACGCACTCGTGCACCAGTTCCGGGCCACGGAAGATCAGGCCGCTGTAGCACTGCACCAGCGCGGCACCGGCGGCCATCTTGGCCACCGCGTCCGCGCCGGATTGGATGCCGCCCACGCCGATCAACGGCATCGACTCGGGCAGGCGCGCGCGCAGGCGGCGCAGCACCAGGGTCGACTGGCCCAGCAACGGCGCGCCAGACAAGCCGCCGGCTTCGTTCGCACGTGGGTCACCGGCCACCGCACTGCGGTCGATGGTGGTGTTGGTGGCAATCACGCCGTCCACTTTGAGCTCACCAAGCACACGCGCGGCAGCATCGATATCGCGGTCGCTCAGATCCGGGGCGACCTTGACCAGCATCGGCACCCGCTTGCCATGCTTGGCGGCCAAGCTTTCCTGGCTCTCGCGCAGCTGCGAAATCAGCTGGCGCAGCGCGGTCTCTTCCTGCAGCTCGCGCAGGCCGGCGGTGTTCGGCGAAGAGATGTTGACGGTGATGTAGTCGGCCAGCGGATACACCTTCTGCAGGCAGTGCTGGTAATCGTCGAACGCCTGATCGTTGGGGGTGTCCTTGTTCTTACCGATGTTGATGCCGAGCAGCCCGCTGCGGCGCTTGGCGCGTTCGACATTGCGGACCAGCGCATCCACGCCCAGGTTGTTGAAGCCCATGCGGTTGATGATGGCCTGGTGGTCCGGCAGCCGGAACAGGCGCGGCTTCGGGTTGCCCGCCTGCGGGCGCGGGGTGATCGTGCCGATCTCCACGAAGCCGAAGCCCAGTGCCAGCAGCGCATCGATGTGCTCGCCGTTCTTGTCCAGGCCGGCAGCCAAGCCCACCGGATTCGGGAAACTCAATCCGAACGCGTTGGTCGGCAGCGGGTCGATGCGGCGGCCCATCAGCGGCGTGGTGCCGGTGCGATAGGCCAGGTCCAGCGCGCTCAGGCCAATGCCGTGGGCGCGTTCTGCATCAAGGGCGAACAGGAAGGGGCGGGCAAACGAGTACATGGCGTTCAATCAGTCCAGCGTGCCGACAAAGGCACGGGTTTGGTATTCAAAGGCGATCTGGCCGTCCACCGCGTGGGCGTCGAACAGCTGTTGCAGCGCCTCCAGCATCGGCGCGTGACGCGGGTGACCGGCCTGCGGGGCATACGAGGAGGAGAGCAGGCGACCACGCAGGCCCTCCAGGTCCATCCGCTGCACGTTCGGCAGGCGGGCCATGCCGCGCAGGCCCTCGCCGAACCACGCGCGCATGGTGTCATCATCCTGGTAGCGCTCGGCCACCTCCACGTAGTCGGTGCCGAACTCCTGCAGCAGCTGCTCATAGCCGATCAGGAACGGCGAGGCGTCGAGCAGACGCGAATTCCAGAACACCAGCGCCATGCCTTCGGGCTGCAGGATGCGCGCCCATTCGCGGCGCACTGCGGTGGTATCGAACCAGTGGAAGGCCTGCGCGGCGGCGACCAGACCCACGCTGTTGTCGGCCAGGCCGGTCGCCTCGGCGGTGCCGTCGGCGACCTTCAGGCGCAGATAGTCCGGTGCCAGCAGCTGCTCGGCCGCTTCGCGCATCGCTGCGTTCGGCTCCACCGCGATGACCGGGTGGCCGGCGGCCAGGAACAGCCGGGTGGAAATGCCGGTGCCGGCGCCAATGTCGGCGACCAGGGTCTCGGTGGGTACACCGATGTCCTGGTGCAGCCAGTCCAGCAATGCCGGGGGATAGTCGGGACGGTAGCGGACGTAGTCGGCAACCCGACTGCTGAAGCGTTCGGTCGAATCCGAGCGGCTCATGTGCACCTCACGATTGGGTAGCGGCAAACCAGGCCAGTCCGCCGAAGAACAACAGAATCACCACCAGGGCCAGCAGGCTGCCGATCACGATGATCCAGCCCAGGATCAGGCCGGCCAGCGCCATGCCATCGCCTTCCAGTTCCAGCGGGCGGCGGCGGATCTCGGCGCGGGCCAGGTGGCCGGTGACGATCGCCGCGATGCTGCCGATGAAGGGCAGGGCGGTCCAGCCAAGGATGCCCATCATCAGGCTGACCACGGCCATGGCACTGGTTTGTCGGGGCGGAAGGCTCATGCAGGTCCTGGTCGCGGTGGGGTGGTTCGATGATAGGGCCAGCGGCGGGTTTATCCCATCAGGACCTGGCCACCATCCACATTCAAGGTGTGCCCGGTGATCCAGCCCGCCAGCGGCGAGCACAGGAACAGCGCGGCGTTGGCGATGGCGGCCGGCTCGCCGAAGCGGCCGAACGGGATCTTCGCCAGGGTGTTTCGATACAGCTCCGGGTCCTGCTCGCGGCGGCGTGCCCACAAGCCATCCTCGAACTCGATCGAGCCCGGGGCAATGGCATTGACGCGGATCCGCTGCGGCGCCAAGGCCAGGGCCTGCGAGGTGGTGTAGTGCATCAGCGCGGCCTTGGCCGCCGCGTATGGCGCGCCACCCGGGCGCGGCTGCTGGGCAGCGATCGAGGCCAGGTTGAGAATGCAGGCATCCGCGGACTGCTGCAGCCAGGGCAGTGCCAGCCGCGAAGCCCGCACGGCGGACATCAGGTCGACATTCAAACTGGCTTCCCAGCCGGCTTCATCGTCGGCCATGCCGTAGCCGGTCGCGTTGTTGACCAGTACGTCGATACCGCCCAGCGCCTGCGCGGCATCGCCCAGCCAACGGGCGATGTCGTCCAGTTGGGAGAGATCTGCACTGGCCGTGTGCACGGCCAGGCCGAGGGCTGCGGCATCCGCACGCAGCGCGGCCAGGCCGGCCTCACCGCGTGCGCAGACCGAGACGCGGGCGCCTGCCGAAGCAAACGCCAGCGCCATCGCGCGCCCGATGCCCTTGCTGCCGCCGGCAATCAGTACCCGGCGCCCGGTGAAATCCAGGCGCGGGCCGGCGGGCAGGTGGGGCGTGGGATCCATCACAGGTCGAACTTGATGCCCTGGGCCAGCGGCAGCGAATCGGAGTAGTTGATGGTGTTGGTCTGGCGGCGCATGTAGACCTTCCAGGCATCCGAGCCGGACTCACGGCCACCGCCGGTGTCCTTCTCGCCGCCGAACGCACCGCCGATCTCCGCACCCGAGGTGCCGATGTTGACGTTGGCGATGCCGCAATCCGAACCGGCGGCCGAAAGGAAGCGCTCGGCGGTTTTCAGATTGGTGGTGAAGATCGAGGAGGACAGGCCCTGCGGCACGCCGTTCTGCATGTCGATCGCTTCGTCCAGCGTGCTGTACTTCATCACGTACAGGATCGGGGCGAAGGTCTCGTGCTGGACGACCTCGTCGCTGTTCTTCAGGCCGGTCACGATGGCCGGCAGCACGAAGTTGCCGGCGCGGTCGATGCGGGTGCCACCGGTCTGCACGGTACCACCGCTGGCCTTGGCCTTCTCGATCGAGGCCAGGAACTGCTGCACGGCGCCGTCGCTATTGAGCGGGCCCATCAGGTTGGCCGGGTCGGTCGGATCGCCGATCTTGCCTTCCACCTGCTTGTACGCCTTGATCAGCGTGGCCAGCACGTCGTCATGGATGGATTCGTGCACGATCAACCGGCGCGTGGTGGTGCAGCGCTGGCCGGCGGTGCCCACGGCGCCGAACACGATGCCCGGGATCGCCAGCTTCAGGTCGGCGGTTTCGTCCAGGATGATCGCGTTGTTGCCACCCAGCTCCAGCAGGCAGCGGCCGAGGCGATGCGCGACCTTCTCGGCGACCTGGCGGCCGACCTGGGTCGAGCCGGTGAAGCTGATCAGCGGCACGCGCTTGTCGGCCACCATCTTCTGCGACAGCTCGGTGCCGGCATCGTTGATCAGGAAGAACAGGTCCGGGAACCCGCCCTCGCGCAGCGCTTCATTGCAGATGCGCATGGACGCGATCGCGGTCAGCGGCGTCTTGTTGGACGGCTTCCACAGGCAGATATCGCCGCAGATCGTGGCCAGGAACGAGTTCCAGGCCCACACCGCGACCGGGAAGTTGAACGCACTGATGATGCCGACCAGGCCCAGCGGCTGGTACTGCTCGTACATGCGGTGGCCCGGGCGCTCGGAATGCATCGTGTAGCCATAGAGCATGCGGCTCTGGCCCACGGCGAAGTCGGCGATGTCGATCATCTCCTGCACTTCGCCATCGCCCTCGGGCTTGCTCTTGCCCATTTCCAGCGCGACCAGGGAGCCCAGGGCGTCCTTGTTGGCGCGCAGGGCTTCGCCACACAGGCGCACGGCTTCGCCGCGGCGCGGGGCCGGGGTGGTGCGCCAGACCTTGAAGGCCTCCTGGGCGCGGGCCACGATGGTTTCGTAGTCGGCGTCGGTGGTCGCGTAGACCTCGGCGATGGCTTCGCCGGTGGTCGGGTTCACCGGGGTGATCACACCGGCATCGGTGGCCGAGGACCACTCGCCGTTGCCAAGGTAGGTGCCAGCGTTGGTCGCGTCGAGGCCGAGGGCCTTGAGCAGGTCAGAGGACATGCAAACTCCTGTTGCGTTGCGTTTGTAAGGCGCTGGCCGCTGGCAGGGTGGGGGGCGGCAAGCTGAACCCGGAATGGTAACAGAGGCCACGATCGGGCCTGCCGGGACTTTGACGCGCAAGAGGCAAGGACGACATGCCTGTCTATCTCCTTGATTTGACTGATCAAGTGAATAGGTTCAGTTTGTTGCACCGTCATCTTTGTGAGATTTCTGTAAGATTGCCGACGGTTTAGTGACCATACATTTGCTCAGAAGTCTTGTGGAACGACGGGGAGGTCGCTTGCGCAGGCAGGAACGGGAGACCGTTCCAGCGGGCATCCCTGATGGAGACGTTGCTTTTGCTACATGGATCCGTAGAACAGTTGCCCGCGCGGCGTGGACGCCAGCGTGTGACTGCCGAGGCGCGCGCTGCACTGGATGTGTGGCTGCGGGTGGGAGATCTGCTGCTGGTGCCAAGTGCCGCGGCGTTGACCCATATCGCCACGTACGGCTGGCTTCCGCCGACGCACCCGCAGCGGGTGGTGTTCGGGGCCGTGTTGCTGTGCACGCTGGTCTGCTTCAGTCTTGCCCCGGTCTATCGCGAGTGGCGCAACCGCGGTCTTCTCTCCGATCTATGGACGCTGTTCCTGGGCTGGACGGGTGTATTTGCCCTGTTCTCCATGTACTCGGTGTTGATCGATATGGCCGATACGGTGCCAGCCTCATGGCTGGTCGGCTGGTACTCGTCAGGCCTGATCGCCATGAGTGCCACCCGCATCGGCATCCGCTTCCGCCTGCACCGATTGCGGGAGCGCGGGCTGGATCGACAGCGTGTGCTCTTGGTAGGCCTGCGTGCACCGGCATTGAAGGTGCACCGGTTGCTGCGCAGTCGCCCGGAAATCGGCAAAGAGGTGATCGGCTACTTCGCAGGTCCCGATGACATTGCGCTGCGCAGAGAGGGGGCCGATGCGCCGCGGTGTCTAGGTGATCTGGATGGCCTTGAGGCCTATCTCGACGCCCATCGCGGCCAGATCGAGCAGATCTGGGTGTCGCTTCCGCTGGGTGGACGTGCGCGCTTGAAAGACGTGCTCCGGTTGCTGGAGCGCTACCCCGTGCAGGTGCGGCTCGTGCCGGATACCACTGGCTTGGGGGCGCTTAATCCAGGTGTGCATCAGGTCGGTAACGTGCCGATGATCGGCGTGCGCCAAGGCGTAGTGGAGCCGCGGTTCCTCATCATCAAACGTGTCGAGGACTTCCTGGTTGCTGGCATTGCCGTGGTCCTGTTGTCGCCCCTGTTGGGTGTCCTGGCGCTTGGGGTCAAGCTGAGCTCGCCCGGGCCGATACTGTTCCGACAGCGGCGCCACGGCCTGGATGGCAAGGAGTTCTGGATGCTCAAGTTCCGCTCGATGCGTGTGCATGCCGAGGCGCCGGACAAAGTGACGCAGGCTACTCGCAACGATCCGCGTGTGACCCGCTTTGGTGCCTTCCTGCGTCGTAGCAGCCTTGATGAACTGCCGCAGTTCTTCAATGTGCTGGGTGGAAGCATGTCGGTCGTTGGGCCGAGGCCGCATGCGGTCCAGCACAACAATCAATACGAGCGGCTGATTGAGCGCTACATGCACCGTCACTACGTCAAGCCGGGCATCACCGGCTGGGCGCAGGTCCACGGGCTGCGTGGAGAGACGCCCCAGTTGCGCCAGATGAAGAAGCGCGTGCAGTACGACATCGATTACATCCGTCGTTGGAGTCCATTGCTGGATGTGCGGATCATTGCGCTGACGGTAATGAAGGTGTTGGGGCAGAGGACGGCGTATTAAGCGGAGCGGCGGGGTCGAGCAGACTTCGAGACTTGTGTCTCAGTTTCGAACGCGCTCGGTATGCAGCAATGTGTTTCTGGCCTGCTTCCGGCGTCCCGGACAGGGTGATCGGTTACTCTGTTCAATTGGATGACGCCTGCCGTAGCGGATCGCATTGTCCCATTGGATACATCGGAATTTGTAACTCGTGTTTAAGCATATTCTTGTTGTTTGTATTGGAAACATCTGCCGCAGCCCCTCTGCCGAAGTCATGATGCGCGACGCTCTGGCCGGCAGGGGAATCGAGGTCACCTCGGGTGGTCTGGGGGCCCTGGTCAACCACGGAATCGATACGACGGCACAGCAATTGCTTGTCGAACATGGGTTGGACGGTAGCGCGCATCGCGCGCGCCAAGTGACGCCTCAGATTCTCTCCGCTGCCGATCTGGTGCTTGTTATGGAGAAGAAGCATCTGAAGCGGATCATGGAGATCGCGCCGCAGGCATCCGGCAAGTCGTTCTTGCTCGGCAAGTGGAACGAAGACTGCGAGATACCCGATCCCTACCGCCAGCAGCGTCCGGCGTTCGAACACGTGTACCGGCTGATGGCCGAGGGCGTGGAAAGCTGGAAGCGCTACGTCTGAATTATCTGTGTTGTCCGCATCGTGCGGGCGGTATGTGCCACTTACTTAAGTTTCCCGACGATTCAATATGACCAGCCCAGAACCCCGAACCACCGCCACGGAAGACACGCAGGACATCGATCTGCGTCAGCTGCTGGGCACCCTGTTGGACCATAAATGGTGGATTCTCGCCATTACCGGCGTGTTTTTCGCGGTTTCGGTCAGCTATGCACTTTTGGCCAAGCCCATCTACCGGGCCGATGCGATCATCCAGGTGGAGTCCAAGGTCCCGTCATTGCCGGGCCTGGCAGATATCAGCCAGTCGCTAGGCGTGAGTTCCGGGTCGGCCGAGGCGAGTACCGAAATTGCGCTGATCACCTCGCGCGCCGTGGTGGGCTCGGCGGTGGACGAGCTCCGGCTCGACGTCCATGTGGAACCCAATCGCTTTCCGCTGATTGGCAACTACCTGGCGCGCAAAGCCGAGGCGGCTTCCCCGACGACATTGGCCCCGACCAAGCTTGGCCTCGCCCGCTTCGGATGGGGTGGCGAGCTGCTTGGAATCTTCCAGCTGGAGGTGCCAGCGGCCCTGTTCGATAATGAGATGACGCTGGTGGTGGACGATGCCAGCGGTGCGTACTCGCTGTATGACGAAGGTAAAGCCCTTCTGCTGAAGGGCAAGGTCGGAGAGCGAGCCAGCGGCAATGGCGTCGTGCTGCAGGTTGACCGTCTGCGCGCACACCCCGGAATGCGCTTCCAGGTAGAGAAGGCGCGCCGGCTGAAGATCATCAGTGGCCTTCAACGGGAGGTATCGGTGTCCGAATCCGGCAAGGACTCCGGCATTCTAACCCTGGGGTACGAGAATGCGGATCCCGCGCTTGCCCAGTCGTTCCTTCAACAGGTCGCGCAGGCCTACGTGCGCCAGAACGTCGACCGCAATTCGGCCGAGGCTTCGGCGCAGTTGGTGTTCGTCAAGGAGCAGCTGCCGAATATACGCAATCAGGTCGATGCGGCGCAGAAGACGCTGGCCGCGTACCAAACGCGTGCCAACTCGGTGGACCTGTCGCTGCAGACCAAGGGCCTGCTGGATCAGGAAGTGGCCGTTGAAACCAGCATCCAGCAACTGCGCATGCAGCAGGCGGAGATGGACCGGAAGTTCACCCGTGATCATCCCGCCTATCAGGCCCTGTTGCGCCAGATTGGCGAGCTGCAGGGGCGGAAGTCGGGCTTCCAGGGGCAGGTAAGGCAGCTGCCGGAAGCGCAGCAGGAGCTGCTCAAGCTCACCCGTGAGCTGAAGGTCAGCAACGAGATGTACACCGGAATGTTGAACCAGGCGCAGCAGCTCGATGTTGCCCGCGCGGGTACGGTGGGCAATGTGCGCATCGTGGATGCCGCAGCGGTGGACGACACTACGCCTGTAAAGCCGCGAAAGGCTCTTGTGGTGCTGATCGGCACGCTGCTCGGCGGATTCTTGGCCGTGGCTCTGGTGCTGGTCAGGCAGATGCTGAATCGTGGCGTTGAGGATCCGGCGCAGATCGAAGAGCTTGGCCTGCCGGTGTACGCCTCGATCCCCGTAAGCCCGAAGCAGCAGGGCGATTCGGTGCGCGGCAACTTCCGCGCAGACGGAAAGCTGCACCTTCTGGCGATCAAGGACCCCGCCGACCTTGCGATCGAGGCAGTACGCAGCCTGCGCACGAGTCTTCATTTCGCACGTCTGGAGGCCAAGAACAACCTCATCCTGATTTCTGGTTCCAGCCCTAACGCCGGTAAGACGTTCGTATCGGCGAACCTCGCCACTGTCATCGCGCAGGCGGGGCAGCGCGTTCTGATCATCGATGCCGACATGCGCAAGGGCACCCTGCACAAGGCGCTGGGAGCGCAGCAGAGCCCGGGTCTTTCCGATCTTCTGGTCGGCAACGTGACGACCGAGCAGGCGATCCGCGCGCTGGATGGCCTGGAGAACCTCCACTACATCGCGCGTGGCGACGTTCCGCCGAATCCGTCGGAACTGTTGATGCATGAGAATTTCTCGACGCTGCTGGATAAGGTCGGAAAGAACTACGACATCGTGATCATCGATACCCCTCCGATCCTGGCCGTCACCGATGCCGCGATCATTGCGCATCATGTTGGCACCTGTCTGCTGGTTGCCCGTTTCGGGATGAACCAGCCGAAGGAACTGGCCCTAGCCAAACGTCGCTTCGAGCAGAACAACGTCAAGCTCAAGGGCGCGATCTTCAACGCGGTGGAGCGGCGCGCCACCGGGTATTACAGCTACGGTTATTACGAGTACAAATCCTCGAAGTAGCGGCTGGCGAACGCAGTACAACGGAGCCGCTGCTCGCGGCTCCGTCTTCGTTTCTATAGATGCACCGGAATGCCGGTGATGCGGCAAACAAGGAATTGACCCATGCATGCAACACCATCATGCCGATCGCTCCTGGTTGGCCAGGAGCTCCGGGAATGAAAATTGCCGGAGTCGGAATGAGTTGGGTAGAGCTTCCCGACGCGCCCCAGATTGCGCAGCACAAAGAAGATGTCGCGCTGGACTTAAATCCCAAAGGCTTGTCAAAGATAGGGCGGCGTGTGTCAGCCATGAAGGACGAGGGCATCGAGTGCCTGTTGCGCAGTGGTCGGCAGAACTTGAGTGCCACCTTGGATCACACGGACTTGGCGACGTTAAAGCGTAACGCCGATATCATCCTTTGAGAATCGCGATCATCAACAGTCTGTATGCCCCCTACCAGGTCGGCGGTGCCGAGCGGTCGGTGGAGATGCTCGCGCAGGGGCTGGTTGCGGAGGGTATGGAGGTATCGGTCCTTTCGCTCCACGAAGGGCAGGAGGCCGTGCGCGAGATGCGCGATGGCGTGACGGTGTGGCGTCTTCCCTTGCGCAATGCGTACTGGCCCTTCGATCTGGCCAAGCGCTCGCCCGTGCAACGTCTGAGCTGGCACCTGCGTGACATGTACAACGCGGCCGCTGCCGCAGACCTACGCCGGGCGCTGCTGGAGATCGCGCCGGACGTGGTGCATACCAACAACCTTGCGGGGTTCTCGGTATCGGTGTGGGCCACCATTGCGGCCTTGCGGCTGCCGATCGTGCATACCGCCCGCGACTACTATCTCCTGCACCCCAACTCGACGCTGTTCGTGGATGGCGCTACCCAGGACGAGGCAGGCCTCGTGCCCAGGTTGTGGTCAATGGTCAAAAAACGTGCAGGCCGCAGGGTGAGCGCATTCGTTGCCATCAGCAACTACGTCAAGGACATCCATCTGCGGAACGGGCACTTCGCACGCTCCACCAGCTTTGTCGTGCACAATTCGGTGTCGCTGCCGTCTGCGCCCACCGTCAAGATGCCCGGCATGGGCACGCCGCGGGTATTTGGATTCATCGGTCGGCTGGACCCATCCAAAGGCGTAGAGCTGCTGCTGGACGCCGCCCGTCGCGCCCCCGACACGCAATGGCGGATCGCCGGCGGTGGACGACCGGAGTACGTAGCAGCACTCAAACAGGGCGCGCCGGCCAACGTCGTTTTTCTTGGCCACCAGGACCCGGCCGTGTTCTTTGCACAGGTACACGTGCTGGTGGTGCCCTCGATGTGGGCCGAACCGCTGGGCCGGGTAGTCTTGGAGGCCTACGCGCATGGCGTTCCGGTACTGGCTTCGGGCCTGGGCGGCTTGGCCGACGTGGTCGATGCTGGCAGGACGGGCTGGTACTTCGACGTGCGGGATGTCGACTCCCTGTTGGACGCGATGCACCGGGCGCAGGATGCGGACATCGCGGCCCTGTCCGCCGCATGCCTGGTGCGTGCGCAGGACTTCGGTATGTCGGCGATTGCCGGGCAGTACCTTTCAATCTATCGCGCGGCGTTGCCCGGATGGCAGGCGAACGTCGGACAGGCAGCGCCGCCAGAGGTGAGCCGATGAGCAGCGTGTTCGCCGCCCTTGCGCGCAAGGGCTTCCACGCCCGGATCGTGATCCTGGCGCTGTACATTGAGAAAATCTCGCCCTGGAAGCTACCACTGAAGATCGTGCGCAAGCTGGTCTGCCAGGCCATCTACCACGTGGAAGTGCATCCGGATTCCTTTACCTCGCCTGCTGCGATCCTGTCGCTCAGGCTCCCCCATCCGTTCCTGATCATCGTGCATCGATCCGCGCGGATCGGCAGCGATGTAACGCTGTTCCACAACGTGACGATCGGCGCCAGGGAGAAGGGCCATGCCGGGCTTCCTGTCTTGGGCGATGGCGTCTACGTGGGTACAGGGGCAACCATTTTGGGTGCCCTGGAGCTGGGGGCATCCTCGGTGGTGGGAGCCGGATCGCTGGTGCTGGCAAACGTGCCGGCGGCCAGCACCGTTGTTGGAGTACATAAATGAAACGGCCACACGCAGGGGTACAGCGGTGATCTACTTCGATCGCAGATGGGACGGCGCCACCGGGATCGGGCGGTTCTGCCGGGAAGTGGCGGGGCGCCTGGACGGCATCACGGCACTGCCCGTGACGGGAAATCCGGCCTCGGGGCTGGATTGCATTCGGCTTACCCTGTTCATGCTGCTGCATCCACGGGCCGTGGTGGTGTCGCCAGGCTACAGCGCGCCCCTGTTGGGGCTGAGCCGGTTCGTGCTGACCGTGCACGATCTCAATCACATCGATATCGCACACAACTCAGGCGCCCTGAAGCGGCTGTACTATCGCCTGGTGCTGCGGCGCGCTTGCAGGCAGGCGGCCAAGGTGCTGACGGTGTCGGAGTTTTCTCGGTCGCGGATCATGGCGTGGGCCGACGTGCCCGGTACCCAGGTCGAATGCGTTGGCAACGGGGTCTCGGAGATCTTCGCCGAATCTGCGAAGAATGACGTGACGCGACCCGCTGCCGACGGATTCCTGTTCTGCGTGGGCAATCGCAAGGGCCACAAGAACGAAGCCGCCGTTCTGCGGAGTCTTGCGCTCCTGAAAGAGCATCCGGCACTCCGGGTCGTTTTCAGTGGCGAGCCGTCCCAGGGGTTGCTAGACGCGGCCGATACGCTGCAGCTGTCAGACCGGGTAGGTTTTACCGGCCCGCTCAGCGAATCTGCCTTGGCCGATCTGTATCGTGACGCCGCGATGCTGGTTTTTCCCTCGCTGTATGAGGGATTTGGCCTGCCGGCTGTCGAGGCAATGGCGACAGGGTGCCCGGTGGTGGCCTCGTCGACAACCGCGCTGGGTGAAATTGCAGCAGGCGCGTCCGTGAAGGTTGATCCTGAGAGCGATGCGTCGATTGCCGAAGCGATCGCACGGGTAGCGGACAGCACAGCGCTACGCGAGACGCTGCAGTTGCAGGGCTACGCGCGGTGCAAGTTTTACTCGTGGGACCTGGTGGGGGCGCGTGTGCGGCGTGTTGTTGATCGGCTGGGTTGAAGAACATCGCTAGCCTCAACCCGGGAATGTGAAAGCAACTGGGCATGGGTGTTTCGATTCGATTGGTATGGCCGCAGCCCGCACGCTGCGCTGAAATGGTGCGTGGGAACCGGCGAATGGTTCCCCGGTGGTGGATTCTGGCGAAAATTCAAGAACAGGAAAGTGGTGGTATGCAGGAGTTCACGCGAGGTCGTACAGAGCTAAGGCTGGCCAAACTGATCTGTTGGGCTTCCGCGCTCTTCCTGATCCTTGGAAATCTCCCGCGGATGGTGCCTGCGCTGGGCGGCGCCTTCAATTGGGGAGAGGTGCTTTGGCTCCTGTCTGCCTGTACGCTCGGGTTGTACTTCTTGGGCGCGGCCCTGTCGATCAGGATGGTGTCGGTCCTGGTCGCGGCATGTGTTCTATCGTTCTGCATCGGTCTGATGAAGTTCGGCTTCAGCGCGGAGGCCTTTGTCTACAACGTAAGATTGATTGGCCAGATCGTCGGTGGCGCTATATTTGGACGCGCGCTTTGGGTGGTATACGGAAGTAGTGTTTCCAAGCTGAGCAGGGGCATAGTGCTCGTCTACACCGTGCTTGCGGTGGTGTCCTTCGGATTATTCGCGATCTTCCCGGATACCTCCCAACTGTGGCGCGTGATGCAGGAGTCTGGCGTCGACTATCAAGGTGACCCCCACAACGGGCGGCTGATCTCACCCTACTTCGATCCGAACTTCTATTCGTGCATTGTCGTTCTGCCGATTCTTTTTGCATGGGTTGCGACCAGAACGTGGCGTCCGGCATGGCTGTGCATGGCGATCATGATGGTTAGCCTGCTCATGACCGTGTCGCGTAGCGGGATCGCGCTGCTTTTTGCGGTCGTGCTGCTACTGTTGGTGCGGAACATCGGCGCGGTAACGCGCGCACGGTTCTCTTATGGGTTCCTGCTCTCGATCTTCATCGGAGTTGGCGGAGTCCTCATCGGTGGATTCGTCTTTTCTTCCTTCGTCGATCGTGCAGTATCCAGATTCGATGGCGTGCAGCAGGACGGGTCGGCACTTGCGCGTGTACGTTCGTTTGAGATCGGCAACGCGATGATTATTGAAGAACCCGTGCTGGGTTTCGGCTACAACTATGTGATCGATCCCGCCAGAAAAATTCGAGGCGGCAAGGTCGGTTTGGATTCAAGTATCCAGGTGTTCGTCGCAAGCTTCGGCATTCCCGCGGCTGCCTGGTTGTTCGTCATGGTCGCGCTATGGCTCAGGCAAATCCGGAAACGGCTCGCCGGAGAGGCCTTCCTCTTGTGCGGGATACTTCTGATGTACTGCGCCTTCACAGTTTTGGTGGCCGGCAACTTCAACCAGATTCTGTTCTATCCATTTTGGATTATTCCTGTGACCGGATTGATCACCTACTTCCATTTCTGCGCGTTTGCACGCAGGCCACAGAACCCGTGAGCGTCCCGCGGGTCCGGCAACGTGTAAGAAGGCTGCCCGGGCAGGCCGGGAAGAACTCGGGCGCCAGACCCCCGGCAGGTTGATTTCACTGGGCGGGGCTGCGCATCTCCACCCGGGGCAAGCGATCTACCCACGGCCGTCCGGTATCAACGTGCGCCCAGTAGGCGCTTCACCCGTTGCAAACCCGCGCGTGCCTCACGGGCCAGCTTCCTGCGGATGCGCACGGTGAGTTGCTCGGATGCCGCCTTCATGGCGCCCAGGCTTGCACCCGGCAGATACATCTGGCTGTCTTCGGTGCAGAAAACTGGCTTGTTCGCAGCACGCAGGATCTCGATGGCCTGCCGCCGTTCGCTTTCCACAAACAGGGTGGCTGCCGGGTCGGCGGCGTAGATGCGTGCCTTGAACTTGTGGTGCATGTTCAGCCGGCGCCGTTCCTCGGCGGTAGGCAGGTCCAGCATATGCAGCTGTTCGTACTGAACCCCGTGTTGGCGCAGCCATGCCTCCGTCTGCGGGCGGTACTTCTCGAGGCGGCTGGTCACGATGTGCTTCACCTTGATGGTGGGCAGTACCAACGGCGCAGCCGTGCTGACGAAATCCAGATAGCGCGGGCCATCATCGTTCTGCTCCATCGTGGGGTCCACGCAGAGCACGCCGTCGATGTCCAGACAGGCTTCGGCCAGGCGCGGATGGTGCATGAGGTTCCACTCGAACATGCGCGGCTGGGCGAGTGTTTCGAAATGCACATCAACGCGCTGCCGGGTCTTGGCTTCGGCATACGCGACCAACGTAGTCACGTGCCCGCCACCGGCGACATAGGCGTCCAGCTGCTGGCGCGCCTCGTCCATTGCCGCGCCCGAGGAGATGCTGTCATCGACCAGCAGGATCCGGCGCGCGTCCTGGGCATGCAGCAGGTGGTTCATCTTGTAGCTGCGACTGCTGCCCTTCTTCAGCGGCTGGTTTCCAAGAAACGAGGCCAGGTCGGTGAGCGGGAGGTTCCACTTGAGTGCGATGATGCTTGCGACCAGCATGCCACTTCGCGGGATGCCCACCACCAGCTCCACGTCGTGGGGAACCTTGTGGAGGTTCTTGCTGATCAGCAGCGAGAGGTCGCCAATGCTTCGGTAGTTCATCGAGTCACGTTCCAGAATGGGTTTACGGGGCAGTCCATTGCCAGCGTCAGGCTTGGGATGCGGGCGACGCAGGTGGTGCGGGGGGCGCGCCTGTGCGGCGCAGGCGCCGAGGCAGGACGGGCTGTGCCAGCTCCAGCATGGCCAGCAGCCATGGCCGGTTGATGATGAGGCTTGCCACGAGGTACGCGGCAACACCAGCGAACGCGCCTATCGTGGCGCGCAGCCAGGCGGTGCCGTCCAGCGGCATCATGACCAGCAGCGCGGCAACGACCGCAATGCCCGTGGAGGCCAACGCGGGGGCCAGCGAACCCAGGTAGTCGATGAAGCTTGCTCCGCACGCCGGCCTAACCAGGAAGCGGTAATGCGGATAGAAGGTGAGCAGCTGCACCGCCAACATGGCAGTAGCGAGGCCGTAGAGACCGCCTATCCGGAACCCGAGGTACAGCACGCCTGGAATGACCAGCAGCAGCACTAGGTCCCAGGCGAATGCACGACGGACCTTGCCCGTGGCGTTGAGCAGGCTTCCGACGGGATTTGCCGTGGACCGGATCAATCCCCAGAGCGCGAACAGCTGCATGTACTTGCCGGCGTCATGCCACTGGGAACCCAGGAGGATGGCCACCACCTCGTCAGCCCAGAGCGCGAGCGCGGCGTAGATGGGGAAATTGACCGATGAGGTCATTCGCATCGTCTGCAGATAGATCGACTTGAGGGCTGCGCGGTCGGCCTGGACCTTGGCCATGATGGGCAGGCCAACCCGGGTGACGACCGGATTGACCACGGTATTGGCGAGCCGCAGGGTGAGGTCGCGGGGCAGGGTGTAGATGCCCATGGCGGCCGAGCCGGTTACCGCACCGCCAATGAGCACATCAGCCTGCATCTGCGCGCTGATCAGCAGCGTATCGGCGAGTCGATAGGACCCGAAGCCGAGATGGGGCTTCACTTCCTGCAGGTTGAAGTGCAGGCCGGGGCGGATGCCCTTGGACAGGAACGCCCAGGCCAGCGCACTGCTGATGGCGCTGGTGACAAGGATGGCAACGATGAACGCGTAGACCCCGCCTTCCAGTACGGCCATGAGCAGTGCCGCGATGAAGCCGCCTACGGCGGCGGAGACTTCAATCCAGGCCAACCGCGAGAATTTCAGGTCCTTCTCGGCCATGACGCGGAACTGCTGGCCGGCGGCACTGATCGGCATGGCCAGGCTCAGCAGCATCATGGCCGGCAGCAGTTCACTCTGCCTGTACACGTGCGCCAGCGGCCACGCGGCGAGCATCAGCGCCGCCATCATCAAGACCGCGCCGCCCAGGTTCAGCCAGTACAGCGACGACAGCAGCGGTCGGGAGCGGTCGGGGAAGTGGATGAGTGCGTTGGACAGGCCCAGGTCGATGAACAGGGAAACCACCCCGTACACCGCCATGATGATCGCCATGAGACCGAAATCGGCCGGCGTGAGAATACGCGCAAGGATCATGGTCTGGGCAAACTGCAGCGCCGCACGCAGCAGCAGCGAGGCAGTGGTCCACCGGCCGGCAGAGAACGCTGCAGAGCGCAGGCTCATCGCGTCTGGCCTTCCTCGACCGGCATGGAAAGCGCGTTGGAGGCGCGCGTGGCAATGGCGGCGTCGATCTGTGCAGCCAGGCGCGCGCGGAAGGCCTCCGGACGGAATTCAAGGGCGTGCTGTGCGATCTGCGCGTTATCCCAGGGGGAGGCGCGCTTCTCGAATGCATCGATAGCTGCGGTGATGGCCTCGACCGTCTGTGCGGGGAAGAAGTTACCCGTGCGGCCGTCGATGACGCTGTCCAGGATGCCTCCCTTGCCGTAGGCGATCACGGGGGTTCCGTAGGCTTGTGCTTCCACGGGCGCGATGCCGAAGTCTTCTTCTGCCGCGAACACAAAAGCCTTGGCCTCGGCAAGATGCTGTTCTAGCACGTTCTGCGGCTGGTAGCCCAGGACGCGCACGTTGCTGCCGGCAAGCTGCTTCATCTCGGCCAACATCGGCCCGCTGCCAATGACGACCAGCGCCTTGTCGGGCATGGCGTTAAACGCTTTGATGATCAGGTCGATGCGCTTGTAGGGTACAAGCCGGGATGCAGTGACATAGTAGTCCTTCCTGGGTGACAGCGACGGCACCTCCGGTACGTCGACGGGTGGCGCGACCACAGCCGAGGCCCTGCCATACACTTTGCTGATACGGCGGGCAATGAAGCTCGAGTTGGCGATGAAATGATCCACGCCGTTGGCGGTGCGTACGTCCCACATCCGGATGTAGGACAGAATGAGCCGGGCTACCCAGCTCTTGATCCCGCGTTGCAGGCCGGACTCACGCAGGTACTGACCCTGTAGGTCCCAAGCGTAGCGGATCGGCGAATGGCAGTAACAGACATGTATCTGGTCGGGGCCGGTGAGTACGCCCTTGGCAACGGCATGGCTGCTGGAAAGCACCAGGTCGAACGCGGCCAGATCGAACTGTTCGATGGCCAGCGGCATCAACGGTAGGTAGCTCCGGTAGCTTGATCGTGCTTTGGGCAGGCGCTGGATGAAGCTGGTATGCACCTTGTGCGAGGCGAGGAATCCGCGGTCTGCGTCAGGCAGGAAGTCCACCAGCGTGAAGACCTCTGCCTGCGGATACAGCAGAAGCATCTGGCTCAACACCTTCTCAGCACCCGCGTAAACGGTAAGCCAGTCATGGATGATTGCGACGCGCATGCTTTGATTCCTCTTTGATCGTTCTACAGGGCTTGCGCAGTCGCTGAAACGCAACGCGACACCCGCTTCCTCGTGGAGATCGTGCGCAGGTGCTACCTGTTGATACGATCAAGGTTGTCGAAGAAGAATTCGGGATCCCGCTCCGAGGTCATCTGGTATAGCCCGTAGCTACGTGCAAGCCGAGCTCCGCCATCACGATAGAGTGGATTCCACGCGAAATTTGCGCGGGCGCGAGTGGAGCGCGGTAGCAGGAAGTCGAAGGGTACCGATACGTAGATGCCCTTGTCGAAGCTCCCCTCGCCGAAGTCCTTGGACGACACGTCGGTCTTGGTTGCGTAGGCACCCATGGTGACGCCGTTATCAAATGCGCGCGCGACTGAAAGAGTGGCGCCCCAATCCTTGGCAAGGTAGCGTCCGGCGCTGAGCGCGGTTACTACACGACGTTCTTCGCCCCATATGTAGTAGAAGCTGGCATGCCCGGTGGCCACGCTATAGTCACGGAAGCTGAAGCGCTGATCGAAATCGCGCTGCTTGACCCAGTTGGCTTCCACGCCCACCGCCCAGCGCTCGTTGAGCGGACGATAGAGCACTTCAGCCCCGGCACCGGCGTACATCGACTCAAGCAGTCCAGCGTAGACCATCCCATATGTGTCCTGCCCGAGCTTGTGGGTGCTGGTCAGCTGCAGGTTGGGTAGCGTCAGGTCCTCGGTCGTCATGTACCGGCGGATGTTGGTGCGAACCCGGGGCAGGCGACTCGGGGCGTCGTAGCGGAACTTGTCGTAGTTGTTGTACGCGTTGTAGCTGACGGTTCCGCTGAGCCACAGATTTTGGGCCAGGTAAGCGCTGGCGCTATACGTGCCTGCTACCTGGAACAGCACGAAGCCGTCGGGTCCGCCGAGCGATTGCTGGTACCCGATATTGAATCCGCCGTCGAAACGGCGCACCGGTGCTTGGTAAAGCGTTTCCCTGTGCTGCGTCGCGGGTGGCGCCATTTCGATGTGCCCGGCAAGGGTGTTCAGATCGCGCCTGTGCTCGACGTAGTCGACGAAGGTCTTTCGCTCGATGCTGGTCTCGACAATCGGAACACCCAAACGGGTGTTCTGCACGGTGAACCATTCGACGTCATTGGGGAGCCTACCGTCCAGAATCCGGGCGGTCCGGCCAATTCCCTGTGCAGGGTAGTAGAAGCGTCGCTGTTCGCCGGAAACAATTACTTCCGCGCCGCGCTGGCTGATGCGCTGCACGCGCAATCCTGCATTCTGCTCCAGATGGTTAGCCAGGGCGGCCCAGTCGAGCGGCTCGGCTACTTGGCCGGCACCGTTGGTGCGCCCAGTTCCAGGCGGGGAAGTGCGCTGCACCAGGGGTACGGGCAAAGGGTCCAGCAACTTCGGCATGGAACTGGCCTGAGCGAGGTTCGTACGCAACGTGACGCCGAACATCGCCAGGTCGCCGCGTTCCCAGCCCAGGTGCAGATGCACATTCTTGTTCACCGCATACGATGCGCCGAAGTTGAATGGGCTGTTCTGGCGCTGTTTGTTGTTCTGCGGTTCGCGCTTGTAGTCGTTGCCGTCGTACTCCAGCTTCAGCTGCAACGGCTCCCATGGCGTCTGGTAGGCAATGCCGCCGAAGACGCCGACAGGTCCGCGGAACATCCCGTCACTGTTCAAGGACCCGGTGCCCTGGGCGCGCGGACGGGTCTCGAAGCGATCATCGATGGCAGTCAGCGGATTCTTGAAGTCGCCTCGGTTGCCGATGTAGCCGGTAGCCAAGCCGAGACTCGCGTCAAAGGCGCCCATCCGCTTGCTGGCGACCAGGTATTCACTGGAGAACAACCCGGTGCCGCCCAGATCACGGAAACCCGCGGCTACTTCGGGAATCCAGCGGGTTTCCTCAAGCAGGCGGATCTTCAAGTCGATCGACTTGTCCTTGTAGTTCTGGCCACCGCTCAGCCATTCTGGGCCATAGCGGCGGTTGGCGACCGAGACATAGCGGAATGCACCCTCCAGCCAGGGCAGAGGCTGCAACACCACGTTGTAGCGGCTGTAAGGCGAGGTGTGGCTGGCGGTGAAGGCGAGTTCGCCCTCTTCCGCCATGCGCGCCGTTGGCGTTTGCAGCAGGCCGATGCCGCCCCAATCACTGGCAGTGGGAGCCGGTGCGCTCTGGGCGTACAGCGCGGAGCTGATGCTCAAGCTTAGGAAGGCAAGGCCCAAGCGAGCAGTCGGTGTTCTGGCAAAGTGGGTCACTTCGGTGCTCCGGGCGCGTCCAGCACCTGGGTGGCGAGGAAGCGTGCAGCCTCCTCGTTGAAAGCAGGATTCACTTCGCGAAAGAGGTCAGCGTTGAGCGGCACGAAGACGATGGCGCCTGGAGCGAGCGTCGATTCGGCGCTGCGGTTCCAAAGGGCAACACCAAGTTTCTCAACTTCGCCGTCCGGCTGAATGACAAACAGATCATCTTTGCTGGCAGAGGCAAGGGCTGGGCACTGCTGCGCGTACTCGAGCGGTCGCTGAAGAGGGCGATGCTCGATGGAGCAGGGCTGCTCGACAGCACCAATCACGCTGACCGTATCGGGTCGGGTCGGGTAATACAGCTTGTCGCCATCTTCCAGGGGATGGTTGTGCTTGAGGTCCATCTCAAGGGATCGGGGTGCCAATACCTGGCGAACTCGTCCCGTCACCGGCATGGCCGAAAACTCTCTCGCAATGCGTGTTGCTGCGGCCGCGCCGAGCGGGTCGGTGGCATCGCGGCTTTCGATCATCTCCAGATCGAACAGAAGCCCCGTCTTCAGGCGGGTCTGAGCGATGAGTTCGCTGCGCCTGAGCAAGGCTGCCCCCATCATGTAGCTCCGCTCGTCGGGCGCGCCTGCGAGCGCAGCATCGGACAGGCGGGCGCCGCTGGTGAGTGTAAGTGTGCCGGGATTACGAACGCTGCCACTCACCTCGACAGTGACTTGCGGGGCGGCATGCAGGGAAGCAGAGGCAGCCACGCCAAAGGCGAGGGTGGCCAGGCGGAAAATGATCAACGCTTCAGATCCAGGGAATAAGGTTTGAGCTGGATGATTTCCAGGCTGGCATCGGGCGCAATCGCCTGCACACTTTTCCAGATGAACCCGTTTGCAGGGTCGACCCAGTAATGATTGTCGCTTTTCCAGCCTTGCCCCCTCAGCCGTTCGCGAACATGCAGCAACGCACGCGTGGAGCCGAGAATCTCGATGTTCTCGGTGCCGAGGCGCTCCAGTCTTCCGGTTACGGTGATGCCAAAGCGATAGCCGGGCATAACGTCGTACTGACGCTTGGTGGTCACAGGTGCGTCGATCAGGTGGAGGGCATGGAAGGGGTTCTTACCCTCGATGCGCATGTCCTGCAGCTCGGGTGTGCCGCCGTGCGTGCCCACAAGCAGGCCATCCACGAGGAACACGATGCCGCGATCGTTGCTGTACCAAGCTTGGCGACCGCCATCGATGTTGCCCAGTACCAGCACGGCGCCGCCCCGGGAGGTGGTGACCTTGATCTGCGGATATCGGTTGGCCGCGACATCCGCCGGCAATGGCTGCACATCCGGCTTGCCCTGCATCGACATCTGCACGGCCTTGACGCTGGTTCGCCCGACTACACCGCAGCCTGAAAGGGCGATCGCCATCAACATGAGCGCGGCCACACCGCGCATACCCGGAATCCGTTGCGACGCAACGAGAGCGGTCCTGCTCATCATTGGCCCGCCGTCAATTGTCGAGATCGTTGCGCGCGCTTGCGGCGTTGCTGATGATCGAGGTGAACGGCAGCAGCTGATTCACGAAGCGACTCCAGCGGGTCACGCCGGCTGCGCCAACGAAGACCACGTCGCCGGGCAGGAGCTCGAATTGGCTGGCCACGGCGAAGGCTGCAGGCGACTTCGCTTCCAGCTGGAACACGCTGGAGGGTGCGCTCTGCAGATCGCTCGATCCCCGGATCACGTATACGGCGTTGCCGTTGGAGGTCGACTGCTGCAGGCCACGCGCACGACCGAGCGCCTGGCTCAGTGAGATATCGCTGGTCTTGAAGCTCATGGCGCCGGGCTGGTTCACTTCGCCGACAACAAAGATCTCCTTACGGTCCAGATAGGGCACGTAGAGGTGATCGTTTGCTTTGAGGAACACGTTGGTTGCGCCACCGCCCTGACGGCCGAGGCGGTCGAGGTCGATGGTGTAGGTGACGCCTTCGCGGGTGAGGCGGACACCTGAGAGATCGGCCTGCGTCGGATCAAGTCCGGATTGGCTGATGGCATCGCCGAGGGTCAGGGGCGTCACGGTCAACGGCACGGTGGCGGCCTGGCGGGAAGCACCGGTGACCCAGACACGCTGGCTGCCGTAGCTGAGCATGGACACATCGACCTGGGGTGCTTCAATGTACCGCGCCAGCTTCGTCGTGATCTCTTCGCGCAGCTCAACCGGAGTCTTGCCAGCGGCTGCGATTTTGCCGATATAGGGGTAGAACAGACTCCCGTCAGACTGCACGGGCCGACCAGCAGCGTTGAGCTGTTGCTGAGGCCCAGCAGGCACGGTCAGTTCTGGGTGATCCCACACTGTGATGTACAGACTATCGCCAGCGCCAATGCGATACGGACCAGGCTGATAATTGGTGAGTGCGATCGGAAGCGAGGGAACGTTGCGTGAGGCGCGATCCATGGCGATCAGCTTGGGGGTGATCTGGATCAGCTCGATATTGTCGTTGCCGACCGGCTGATCATCACGGGCCAGAGCGCTGGAGCGCATGTGCTGGCCAGGTGCAAACACGCAGCCAGACAGGGTAAGGGCGAACGCCAGAGTGGCGCCAAGACGTTTGCAGTCCATCGATGATTCTTCCTGGCCCTGTCGGGCAAAACAAAAGCCCCCGCCGGATCTGCGCCCGGCGAGGGCGTAATGACCTGATTCCGATTAACGGATCAGTTGGTGCCGGTGGTGCCAGTCGTACCGGTGGTGCCGGTCGGCGGCGGCGTGGTGCCGCCACCGTTGTTGTTGCCGGCATCGTCGCTGCTGCTGCTGCTCGAGCTGGCGGCGTAGACAACCGAAGCGACCGCGACACCGGCGCCGATCGTTGCGACAGTGGTGATGGTGCCGGTGGCAACGCCGGTGGCAGTGCCGGTGCCGGCAACTTCTGCGCTGGTGGCAGCGGCAGTGCCGTCAGCGCCAGCAGCAGCCTGCTCAACCTGGGCTTCCTGAGCCAGTGCCATCGGGGAGAGAGCCGCGAGGGCGAGAGCAGCAAAGATCTTCTTCATAACGGGGTTTCCTACTCCGTGAGGTAAATTTTCGCCGTCATCTTCGCGTCGAAGGCTATTCAGTGTCAAGCCAGTTTGAGCGGGCGGGACGGGCCTTGCGCGCCGAATATTTGACGGCTATCGCAAAAAATGATGGCGGTTGAAGACCTGTTCGCGGCCAGAGAGTTCTGTTGCCGCGCGCATCACCAGGTCGTGCGTGCGGACCGTGGGCATCAACAAGGGTACGGCCGCACCTATCGCCAGCGAGCAGGCAAGGATAGGTAGCGGCATGCGCCACGTCTGGCGGCTCGCCGACAGTGCGAAGGCCGTCGCTGCTGTGCCCAGCAGCCATCCGCTGACCACTTCGGATACCGAGTGGGCGTTAAGGGGCAGGCGCGAGTACGCAATCGCCGCGGCAAGGAGCGAGCCGAGCAGCGCTATGGGCAGTGGACTTGGAAGCCGCCCGTGCGCACCGAGATACAGTGCGACCGGATATACCGCTGCCGTCATGGTGGCGTGGCCGCTGAATCCAGTGAAATCCAGCCTTGCCCAGCCAATACCCCAGCCGAGGAAGGCCAGCTTGGAGGCCAGGGTCAGTCCGCCGACGACGGCCAAGCCGGCCGCCCAGCGAATGCGAAGGGCGCGGCTCTCTTTGGGGCCGAAGAGGATCAGCACCAGGCTCAGTGGCAACAGCCAGCGGCTGTCACCGAATTGGGAGAGGGTGACCCACAGAGGATGCATCCATGTCGCTCGTCGCAGGGGACGGTGGAGCATAGGGCAGTTGGCGCTGCCGGGGATGAGTGGCGGGCAACCGGCAGGGCATGGATGAGGCCCCTCGTTTGCCTGTATCCTTTACGCCCTCCGTGGCCCCGTAGCTCAGCTGGATAGAGCGTCCCCCTCCTAAGGGGAAGGTCGCCCGTTCGAATCGGGCCGGGGTCACCAAAATCAAAGGCTTAGGTGGTGCCACGCAGCACCGAGATGCTCTATTTCGCTCTGTTTCAGACTTGAGTTGGCACAGCTGGCACAGTTGAAAATTGCGCGTCCCTTGTGAACTTGGCCCCACGGCAGCAATGCTGGGTTTCCGAGCTCAATTACGCTGCCAGGACTTCCAGGTCTGGAACCTCAAGGCCAGCCGAGAAGAACACCGCCTCACTGCCCCTGTACTTCCTCTGAGCCGTGTAGTTGAGTGAGTAGCCCACGCCGTGCGAGGCCTCATACATCGCACGAATCTCTGGCGCGTCATCGTATGAAACCACCCAAGGGGTAGTAAAGGTGCCGGATTGCAGCTCGTCAGCGATACTCTGATGATCGCTGGGCGAGTAGTAATTCCGATAGAGGCCTTTTCCTTTGACGAAATAGGGCGGGTCTAAGTAAATTAGACCTCGCCCTTGCATGATGTCGGCGGCTCGACGAATCAGGATCAGTGCGTCCTCGCAGTACACCGAAATTCTATCTGCTTGCTCAGCAATCAGCTCAATTCGTTTTGTCAGAACATCTTTTTTGTACCGGGCATCGAGCTTATATGTGCCACTTTGCGAGAGGCCGCCAATTACGCCGCCTTTAAGAATTCCGGATCGATTCGTCCGGTTGAGAAAGAAAGTCGCAAACCCTCTCTCGGTCTGCGACACCTCGGTCACTCCCCGCACGACGTCGCGCCACTTCAACCATTCGTCCATGGTTACAGGTGTATCTCGAATCAACCTCAATAGCCCATCCGCGTCCGACACAACTGCTTGCCAAAAAGCATAGACGGCGGGGTCGATATCATTGATGTGGATATGAGATGCCAGTCCGCTGAAGAGGACGTCTAACGCCACGCCGGCGCCGCCTGCGTATGGCTCTAGGTAGTGCCCGCCATCTAGCCCATTGACCTGCATAACGCGACTAATCACAGGCGCGAACGCGGCTTTTCCGCCAGGGTAGCGGAGGGGGGTGAAGAGCCGGTTAGAGTACAAGGCTAGTCCTGGGCGGGAATGGGTGGGAGGCCAAGCTTGGAGTTTATATTATTCACGCGTTCAACAAAAGCCTGTACGAAGGCGGCCGAGTCAACGGTCTTTGCATAGTAAGTTACATATTTTTTGAATTCTTTCGGTGAATTATCTGCCCACGATTTGCAGCGGGCCATGCTGACTTTATTCTCATCAGCAATTAAATTGGGTGCAAGGGATTCCACTCCGGCCTGTTTGAACTCGTCTAAGAACACGTCTCGCTCTTTGTCAAAATGAACGAAGAACTCATCATCATTCTCCAGCTGGACTATGTGGAGAATGATCCGACGCTCAATGGCAAGGTTTGTTGGATCGGGTAGCTTGATGAAGAGCGCTTTGTCTTTGATCTTTGCAGTGACGGTGTCGGGAACGTCTCCGTCGAAAAGAACCAAGGAACCTTCAAGGAGTAAAGGGAAGGATGAGCATAGCTTGGCGAGCTCGCTGTACGCCGTTCCAGGTTTATCACCGTCAGTCGCTAGGGAGCTATGAAATTCAACTAGACCTAAGATGCTCTGAGACTTTATGAGACGCTTGGCATAATGGATTGCATACTCATCTTCGCAAAAAACGTCAATCTTGCGTGCCTTTGCAGCTGCTTCAGGAGTCGATAAAGTCAACTCTCGAAAAGCTATCTCTGCGGGTGGATTGTACAAGATTGGCGTGTTCTTTCCCTTCGCCTTTCCCTTGCTTATGAAGTTCATTGCAATTCGGTTGGCTGCCATGTCCTTTGGATAGTTCAGGTAGGCATGCTGGATCAGGTGTAGCGAGTGTGTGGTTAGCACTACTTGAACGTTGTGTTTCTGAGCCCAGCGGTAGAGGTAGTCAAACAATCGATTCTGGGCTGCCGGATGAAGGCTGCTCTCGAATTCGTCGATGCAGAGGATGCCATTTGAAGCTCCACCCTCGCCAGGGTTGCGCATGAATCCCGCTAGTTTGTTGAATATGGCGCCGAGATTATCCTCGCCGGACGATATTGCCGTCCAATCGTATAACACGTCCTCGCCAGAGGGGGCGAAGGTCGTCTTTAGTGACTTCTCTCGTACTGGCGTAAATGCTCTGTAGTCGCTACTCGGAAAGACCTTCTCATAGAGGTCGACCAGTGCTTCGGCCTCCTTCTTGTTAAGCTGGGTGTCCTCTTCAAGATCAGGCTTCGCCTTCGTGTCGACCATCGGGAAAAGGCGCTTCAGGTTCAGGAAGGAGGTATTTAGAGCAAAATTTCCGTCCCCTTTCTCCGAACCCGATACGACCACTCGGTGTCGATTGGTTTTATCGCCGACCCAGTAAATTCTCACCTGCTCGGAAAGGAGCCCTTTTTGTGTCTGAAGAACCAAATTGTAGGTATATTCAACCGTGTCGTGATCTGGCGATAGCCTGAACACGTTGGAGAGTATTGTCTTCAGTGGAGCGCCGAACGCGTCGCGAGCATCGCTGTCGAACGGATGGGCGATCAATCCAAGAATGGAAGTTTTCATCGTCCCATTTCGCCCCGAGATCACAGTGACGTGATTGCCGAGCCGTACATCCTGGTTCTCGAGGGTGCGGAACTTATTGATTCTGATTCCTACGATTCTCTGAATCGGGATCTCTTTGTTGTCCTCATACCCCAACTCAGCCTTCGGCAAGGCGCCCTCAAAGCTGTCCATGTCCCCGAATTCCCTTTTGTAGCAGTGGCGAATTGCCGAAGCATAGCCCAAGCGGGTTGGTCAGGGGCTGGGGCGTTAGAAGCGAAGATTGGCTACAGCGCGGTCGTCTCCTTCCGGGGTTAGGTGGGCGTAGTACTTCTCGGTGGTGGCATAGTCGGCATGGCCGGCGAGTACTTGCACTCGCCTCAGTGGCACGCCGGCCATGACCATGTGTGCGCAGAACGTGTGTCTCAAGCGATGCAGATGGCCGCCGATCTCGGCTTTCGCCGCGTCCTTGGCGAACCAGTCCGATACGGTGTCCTTGTGCACTGAGACCAAAGGGTCGGGAAGATGGCGCAAGGCCCACCTGGCATAGCGGTTGAGGGGCACTTCGCGCCATCTGCCGGACTTGGTTCGTCCGGCACCTGTCTCGTCGGGATCGCTCTCGACTAGGAGGCGGCCGGCGACTACCGAACTCTTCTCCAGTCCAATGACCTCGCCCCGACGCAGCCCAGTGTGAGCCATGAATAGCCACAGCGGCGCCCTGGCAGGGTTAGCCCGATACAGCCGCCGCATCGCCGCGCGGTCATAGAACTTGACCGCCACGCTCCGCACGCCGCGAGGCGCCTTCACTGAAGCCAGCGAGTTCACGTCAAGCTCCTTCCATTCGACGCCGCGGTTGAATGCCGCCTTGAGCCGTTGAATCTCCTTCCCAACTGTCTCCTTCGCTGCCTTGTCGTCCAAGAGGCGCGCGCGCTTGTACTGCTCCACTTCGACCGCCCGTATGCTGTCGATCGGGCGGTGGCCAAAGCGCTCGATGAAGCGCTTCACCTCGCTACGGGCTTTCGTGATGGTGGTCGGGTGCTCGGCCTCGTACCAGTCCAAATACCATTCCAGGTAGTCGCGGACCTTGGGCAGCCGCGCAAGGATCCGGACCCCGTGCGTCAGCTCGGCTTCTTTCGCGGCACGAATTCTCTCCGCCTCACGGGCGTCAGGTTGCCCAATGGACCGGCGAAAGCGCTCACCGCCTTCCGCCCAGTCGAGATAGGCCTTTGTTCCACGCCAGTAGAGTCGAACCTTTGCCATTCCTCTGCACCTTCGATCGCGGCATAGAGCGCCGCCTTTTCGTACAACTGCTTTCCCATGAAGCGCCGGGGTTTGAGTCCGTAGCTGAGGGCGTTCTTGCGGAATTGGCTATTGGAGACGCCGCAGTAGTGCGCGGCTTCCTCGACCCTCAGCCAGTCCTTGCCTGATAGGTCGAGCTTTTCAGCGGCACCCATGACCATCTCCTGTTGCTGCTCGCCGGGGCGGTGCTGGCGGCGCCAGGCCAAAGTCCAACTGCACAACGTTGTCTGCCCCGGGTGCGTCGAACGTGGGCATGATCTTCCGGGCGCTGCGGGCAGGGCGGTTGATGCGCCGCCACTGGTCGAGCGCGCCGCTCGCCTCAGGGTGGCGCTGAGTAGCCCGGCAGCGGCACTCGACGAAGTGGCCGCCGCCGGCGGCGAGGCCGCGCAGGTCGTGGATGTGGCGCGCGCTGTGACCGGCGGCGCAGTCCGGCAGCGGCTCAGCGTGGCTGATGTGTCGCTGGGTCATAGGTCACCTCGGTTGTGGCGGGGGCGCGGGAAAGCTGTGCAACAATCCAGAAAAATGACAAGGAGATCGGCATGCCCATAGGACACTTGGCCCACACCCATCTGCCGTACTGCATTCAGAAGACCAACGACGGCAAGTGGCTTGTGCTCAATCGGAACTACAAGCCTCTCGGGGTTGTGAGCAAGGATTGGGTGGACTACGACAGCCATCCTGACCGTCTTGCTCTTGATCACCGGAGCGTGGCTGCGCTTAGGCGGGTCGCTGTGTACGAGATCGAGGACCAGCCCGACGACCCCGGAATCCTCTATTTCTACAAAGATGGCCAAGGAATCGCCGACACCGATGCCGACTGGAGTACCTATGCCAAGGTCCTTCAGGTGCTGGGCCGAGCGAAGGTCAAGTAACGACCTCACGCGGCCACCTGCAGCTGCGCGGTGGCCGTATCCAGCTTTCCGCCCGCCAAGGCGCGCAGGCGGCAGCGCTGTGGCAGGGAGAATTTGAACGAGCGGGATCCATCAGCCATGGGAGCAGTCCTTGTGTTCGGTATCGGGGCGCAGCCTGGTGCGCCGGTTACGCGGCGGCTTGACGGTGGAGAGGGTGGTGGGGGTAATGGGGGCGGCGATCAGTGCCTGACACACGGGGCACTCCGGGTCTCGAGTCTCGCTGCCCTCAATCGAGTCTGGGCAACGTCCATTGTTTATATGGTTGAGCCAGCCTTCGGCGTGCGCCACCAGGGCCGCCTGGTGCGTGCCGAGGATTGATTTACCCATTTCCCACCCCCGGCGCTGCGTCAACTTTGCGAGGCCACGACGCAATCCAGCCGGGCTCTAGCTTCTTGATCTGCGAGAAACGCTTCGCCGCAGGGTGGGATGAAAACTCTCTCGTCCAGCGCGCCCCGTCGCTTTTACGGGAGTAATCCACTGCATATCGGGTCACAGCGTCATCCCCCGCGCTGAGTCGCGCTGGCCGTCATGTAGCTGGCGAGCAACGTACACGGCAACCAGCTCCCGCCTGTTCTGGCGCATGCCAGGCACGTGCGCACTCAGAGCGGTGTGGACGGCGTCTTTGATGGGTTCCCACAACTGCCCCAGGTCGATTCCCTGCGCGGGCGCAGCGACATAAAGCGGTGCCATGTTGCTCACGCGATCCGCCACGCCGGGGAACAGCTCGGCGATGAAGACACCATCGACCCTTGTACGTACCTGCCCGACAGGCAGCTGCGCCCCCGGCTGGCGGGCGGCGATGGCTTCGCGCAAGGCTTGCATGGCCTCGGTGACCATAATCCCAGGTCGGCGATCCGGGCTGCTGTCGAGGTCATCCAGCGCCGTGCTCAGATAGCCGAGAGCGGTGTCAATCAGCGCATCCCCCTGCACCTCGCCAACCTGCTGCTGGCAGTACCGGGCATCCCTCGCCATGTCGGCGACAGCACGCTGGATGCCTTCCTCGCTGATCGTGTCGCCTTCGCACTTGTCGATCAGGTAGGCCGGCAGGTTCTCCCACGGGAACACGCCAACCTGCTGCTTGCCAGTTGCGGCGAGGGCAGCGCGTGCGTATTCCTGCATCTGCTTGCCGGTGTATAGCAGCTCGCTACCGTCTCCGAAGGCGTCGTAGTACGTGCGCGGAAATGGCGGCAATGACGCCCCCTGCTGCTCGGCCAGCTCTGCGGGCTGCGGGTCCGGTGCTGCGTTGTTCTTGTCGGTCGTCATGGCTGGCTTCCCTTCTCGTGGTCTCTGATGCGGTCGATGAGGTAGGTGGCTTCCTTCCGCCATTTGTCGCGGGCGAGAGGGTTGAGGTGCTTGGCGAGGTAGTGGAGCTGCTCGAGCGGTTCGATCACCCAGGTGATGCGGAAGGGCATGGCGGAGCGGTGGTCGCGGAGCGGGGCGCGCGGTTGGCAATCCGGCCCTGCGAGCCACTCGACCTCGTCGCAGTCCAGGCATCGGCCGTCACCATTGCTTCCGGGCGGCCACCGGTGCTCCTGCCTTCCGACCGGCGGGTGCAGGTAGAGCGCGCGGATGGTCAGATTCCGCCGGCGCGGGTTGGCCACGTCCTCGAGCTTGGCCTCTTCCCAAGTCTCTCTGCTGCCGCGCAGCCGGCATTCGTAGCGGACCGGCTTCTGCGTGCCATACAGCTGCTCCATGAGGACCTTTGCCCAGGCAGCGGCAACCTCGGCGGGCACTGGCTCGCCGGCGGCGCCAGCGCGGCGCATGGCGCGCACGGTGGAGGCCACGGTCGGGTCAGCCATCGCGGCCGCGCCTCCACGCGTCGGGCACCTGGGTGGCACAGAGCAGGGCGCCCATGAGCAGGTAGACGCCGGTGTCCTGCATGCCGTGCCAGGCCATGGCGAAGGCGACGGCCCCGAGCAGGGCACCGAGCAGCACCAAGCCGCCGGCACGCCAGTGGCGGATCAGCCCGCGCATCGGATCTGCTCCATCAGGGCGGCGAAGTGCTCGTCGTGGCGGCGCTGCAGCCAGGCGGTGGCAACGATGGCGCCGGCGGCGAAGCCGACGATCAGGCCGAAGGTGAAATCGATCGCGCTCATGCAGCCCCCGGCGCGTTGGTGCTGGCGGCGCGGGAAAGGTCGCGGGTCATGTCGGCGACGGCACGGGCAGCGCTCTTGTGGCCGTCCAGCACCTCGCGGCGGGCGAGGGCAGCGGCACGGGCGATGTGGTGCGGGCGGTAGCCCATGCGGCGGGCAGCGATCGCCACGGCCAGGCCGGCGCCGTTGGCGCGCTGGGCGGTGCTGGTGGGGAACGAGAGGATGACGGCGCTCATGCGGCACCGCCTTTGACGCGGGCGAGGGCGGCGCGGACAGCGAGGTGGGGCTGCCTGGAATCGGTGCCGTCCGTCAGCGAGTCGGCCAGCCGCTGGCTTGCTTCGATCAGGCCGGCGAATGCTTCGAGGGCCTCGCCCAGGTCGTCAACCGGGTAACCCTCTTCATCCAGGTCTGAAATGGCGGTGGCCACCGCGCTGAGGGCGCTCATGCCTGCGCCTCGACCAGGTCGGCGTTGCCGCGGGAGATCTCGATGCGGCCGGCGGGCACCATGCCGCGCCGGGCGTTGGCCGTGCGGCGCACCTGGAGGCAGGCACGGGACAGGTCCTGGCAGAGCTGGGCGACCTCGTCGGGTGCGAGGCTGACGGTGGCTTCGCCAACCTTGATGACGATGCTGCCGGTGTTGGGGCGCGCTTCCACGACGGGGATGAGCTGGGGTTCGGGAGCGCTGCCTGATGCGTTCGCACAACAACCAGCTGGACATCTTCATCCACGACCCTCGCATAACCGCGGCCCAGGAGGCCCCACTGTGGCGCGCAGCCGCTGCGCAGGCGCTGATGGATTTTCAGTTCAGCGCAGTGGTGCGGAAGGACCGCCACGACTACTACCTGGCGAAAGCGGTCGAGTTGGAAGAAGTCGCGGCCCAGTCCAAGGCAGCAGCCTGATGTGGTCCAGCGCCCCACCGCCGACGAAGTCAGAGGCCGAGCGGATCGAGCTCGCCAAGACCGGCCCGTGCATGGCCTGCCTTGTCCGGTTCTCGGAAGGCCTGATGGCCCAGCGCCACGTTGTCTACGGCTGCGAATACAACCACGCCAAGTCCGGAAACATCCGGCGAGGCCACTTCTTCGGGTACGCGCTGTGCCAGTGGCATCACCAGCGCTACCGACATGAGCACATGACCCAGCAGCAGATGGTGGACCGGTGGGGGCCGCCGCTGCACTGGTCCAGGAAGTTTCACGAGGCATTCGGATCGGACGACGAGCTGATCGCCCAACAGACCTTCATCAACGAACAGAGGCAGGCAGCATGAGCAACAAAACCAATCCGACCCCGACTGCCGTCCGTGCTTGGTTGACCGCGAACGTGATCGACTCGCCCTGGACGATGGTGGCGATCTGCGAAGGGTGTGCGGCGGAAACGATTGACCAGCGCAGGGCGGTCCGCGATGCCGTGCGGTACTGCGTGGGCGCGGGATTCATTTCCCGCACCGAGACCAAGATTGGCCCTGTGTACGAGCTGACGGGGCAGGGGATGCCGCGAGTGGTGCTGACCGACGCGGAGCGAAAAGAGCGTCAGCGCCAGAGGGACGCGGGCCGCGCCCGGAACAGCCGCCGTCCGCCACAGCACGCCGTAGCAGCTCCCAAGCGATCGCGCGCTGCACGTGTGGCGATGCAGGCAGCGAACACGCCGGAGCCAGCCGCGGTGAGGGCATCGCCGTCGGCCGAGACGATTGAGGAGTTCCTGGCGCGTGGCGGCCGGGTGCAGCGCCTGCCCACGCACTGGGAGCAGATGGAGAGGGCGGCATGAGCGACTGTCCCTTCGTCAACGAGGCTCGCTGGCTCGCGCAGGAAGCGCACGCTGGGCAGGTGGACAAGGCTGGCCGGCCTTACATCGAGCACGTCGCGCGGGTTGCGGCGGCAGTCGAGGGCGACGACGACGCTGAGGCGGTCGCGTGGCTCCATGACGTACTGGAGGATCAGCCAGCCTTCTCGGCCAACGTCATGCTGTTCCCGCGGCCCGTGGTGGAGGCTGTGTTCGATCTGACGCGCGGCGTGAACAAGAGCCCGGCGTTCTACTACTGGAACATTCGGCAGAACCTGCTGGCGCTCAAGGTAAAGCTGGCAGATGTCGCCGACAACAGCGACGAGGCACGCCTGGCTCTGCTGGACCCAGCGACGGCCGATCGGCTGCGCACGAAGTATGCAAAGGCGCGCGCTGCACTGGGGGCCGCATGATCGAGCTGGTGCTGCCCTGGCCGAGCAAGGACCTGTCGCCGAACGCGCGGGTTCACTGGCGGGTGAAGGCCAAGGCCACAAAGGCGGCACGTCAGGCTGCCGTGGTGCTCGCCTTTGAGGCCGGCCTGCGGGACGCCTGGCTGCCGGAGGGGGGACTGCACCTGTGGTTCGACTTCTACCAGGCGCCGGGCAAGAAGCTGCCGGACGACGACAACATGCTCGGCAGCTGCAAGGCGTACCGGGACGGGATCGCCCAGGTGCTGGGTATCGACGACAAGCGGTTCAAGAGCCGTCCGGACGTGAAGAGCGAGCGCCGACCGGGCGGGCAGGTGGTGGTGCGGATCACGGGCGAGTCGGATGCGGCAGCCCAGCAGCAAAGGGGACAGGCAAATGCAGGTTGATACGTTCGGAGCATACGTTCGGGCGGAGCTGGAGCACTGGGGCAGAGAGTTCGCGCTACACCGGGACTGCGATTACTTAGGGCATCGTTCTAAGAACCTGCTGGCGGTACTCATCGAGCAGAAGGGCGAGATGCCGGGCAGGACACGGGGTTACAAGCCGGAGGAGTCAGACGCCCGTGCTCAGATGGTTGAGGACGTCGTGACATCAATTGCCCGCGAAAATGTTGCGATGGCATGCGCGCTTCGTGCCTACCACTGTGGGATGGGGCGCCGCAAGGTTGAACGCTTCGAAACAGCCCTGCTGTTGCTGGCTAATAGCGGCCAGCGACCAGTTTCAAATCGTCAGTATCTAAGCTTGGTGGAACTCGGCCACCAGAGGCTTCGGGGTTGGTTTGAGGGCGCCAGCATGGCCGCCTAAATGCGAGGCGGCCGTGAATGCTATTAAGCGGTGGCGGAGGAGATTGGTGCCGAGGATGTGCTGGTGGCAGCGGCTGGAGGAGGAGGAGCTGGCGTGGCAGGCAAGGGGGCCGCTAACGGCGCGGCAGACGGAGGGAGCGGGAGTGGCAGTGGTGGGAGCTTTACCTTCGCAGGCGCCCCCCCGGCCGAGGCTGCGGCCGCCGCTTGCGCCGAAGTACGGAGCGCAATCAGATCGGAAACGTCAAGGCTTCCTGTTGCGCTTGTAAGATCGCCAGGCCGCTTGTGCGCTTGCAGTGCACTCCTGCACCGTCTCAACATCTCTTTTCCGAGCCGCAACTCTACCGGCAGCGGTATAGATGTGCCACAGAGAGTCAGTGTGTCGGGAGCCTCGTGCGTTCTGCCTCGATACATCGAAGCTTTGATCTCGTCGCGCTTTCTCGTGAACACATGCTGCAGTGCCACGTGTTCATGGCGCGCCACAGCTTCCACCCAATCTGCTGCCTCACTATTAGTTATGCCCAACGCCGCCGCAACATGCTCGGCGCCTACGAAATAGCTTTCTACGTCACAGTGTCGAGTAATGAAAGGGATTGCCTTGGCCGCCCGTATCTTTGCTTCAACCTTGGCGACCTCTGCAGGGGTCATGCAGTCTCGGTCGCGGTGAATAATTACCTGGGTTCTCGGAGCCACTTCATTGATGTAAGTGGCCAACTCCAGCGCAGCTTCCATGCGAGAACTTGTGGAGTAGCTTCGGAACTCGCAACGAGCAAGATTGAAGCCTGCTGTGCCAAACAATGTGGTCAGCATGCTCATATCTGTGTCTTCAGACAGCACAAACCAGTCTACTTCTCCGTTGCGAACACGGTCGAATCCATCGATCGCTCCAAGGTCCATTAGCAAAGCTAGCAGGGGAAGGCTCGTGCCTTGCTGGGCCACATTGCCGTCCTTCAGCCACACAAAATGTGCTTCGTCTCTAAGGGCGTCAACGAGATGCCGAGAGTGTGTCGACACGATAATCTGCGTTTCAAAGTCCTTTGAAGCTGCAACTAGGGCTCTTGCAAGAAGTACTTGGTTGCTAGGGTGCAGGTGCGAGTCGGGCTCGTCCAAGAGAAGAACGGAGGGCTCGAAAAGGGTGATGTAAGAGAATATTTGAAGCGCTTGAAGCACCCCTGTTCCTGCAAGGTCGATGGGGCAGAGTCGGCCACCCATGGCGTTCGTGGAAACGCGTACGCCGATCTCCACATCAGTTACGTTGTCAAAGGAAACCTCAATCGCAAATCCTGCGAACACTTGACGCATATGCTGCAGCAAGCCTGGTAGCTTTCCTTTTCGCTTAATCAAAAGGAGGACGTTTCGCAGGTAAAGGTTGGCGTCACCGCCAGCTACACCCCGTCTTACCACGCCCTCTGATCTGTATTCCTCAACTCGAGGCACGCCAGCCAATCCAGGCACGTAAATGCTAAATGGTCGTGTGGCATCTGTGAGGGTTTGGCCAAGTCGAAGGTCTCCGTGACGTCTACAGCCAACGTTGCCTGCGTTCTTGGCGCGATAGACACTGACGTTGTAATCGACCAACAGGGACGTAGCAGCGTTCTTCGCCATAAATTTGAACGTGCCAAATTTCGACTGGTTTTGATACGGATCACCGTGACGAAGTTGCGTGAAATCGCTCGATGGGCAGTACAGAAGCGTGTCTTGGGTGAAGGTCTCTCGCCCTACCGATCGGGCCGCAGTGGCGACGCTCACCCCGAAGTGAATCGCTTGTAAAAAGCTACTTTTGCCCGCGTTATTGCCACCCACAAGGACATTCAGCCTGCCCAAGTTGATGGATACCGCCTGTAGACGGCGAAAGTGCCCCACCGCGATAGCGGTAAGTTCGAATTCCTTGGCCATGTTCGCCCTTAGCATGATTGATATTCCTAAGTGAACGTTAGCATCGCTATAACGGGCTTGACAGGTGCACACCTCATGCCTAGAGTTTGAGTCACGATGACATAGAAGCCTCCGGTTCACGCCGGGGGCTTTTTCTTTGCCCGCTTCCCAGACCGGATTAACCCTTGCGCCCAGCCGGCGGCGGGACGGGCGCCCTGACAGAGAAAGCCCATGGCTCGCATCACTCCCCAACAAGCAGGCGGCGTGAACGTCGTGGCGTTCCTGGACATGCTGGCCTGGGAGTCGAGGTTTCCCATGTGGGAAACGGGGGCGCCACAGGCACCGACTATCTGCATTTCGTAGATGCATGGACGCCGCACTTCGTAGGCCATATGGACGCAGACCTGGCGTTGGTGATCTTGGGCACCAACGACTATCGGCTGTCGAAAGGATCGGTGGCGAATTACCGCGCGGCTTTGCAGAAGCTGGTCGCGGTGTACCGACAGGCGCGGCCTGATATGGGCTTCATCTTCATCGCCCCTCCCCAGAGCAACGCAACGGCCGTGGTGCCTCTATCGGCGTACCGCGATGCCATGTACATGACAGCCTTGGAGGTTGGGGCCGAGTTCTATAACGCCAATGAGGCGTGGAGCACGTATGCCGTCGAGAACGCCAATGGCATGTGGAATGATCCTTTGCACCTGAATTCGGCGGGCGCGACGCGCCTGGCCTTCGAAGGTCTGAGAGACCTGATTACCCTTTGAATATGAGGACTTGATATGGGCTCCGCCTACCTGAAACTAGACACCCCGCTGCCTGCTGGAATCGACTATCCACTGCTCGGGGAATTCGTGCCCCCGGATCTGCCATATGCGGGGAACCTCTCCGGCCTCTACGTTATGGGGCGGTCGGAAGCCATGAGCATCCGAAACTTCGCCAATCCTGGACTTCCTCTGATCGCCGTTGGCACGCCAGCCTACGAGGAAGACGGCGTGCTGACTTCGCGAACGAACTATTTCAACACGCGCATTCTTCCTTCGTCGGCAATGACATTCGTGTTCGTGTTTGCGCCCAGCCCTACGACCTACGCAAGCCAGTCCGTGTTGCTGTCGAACTACACGGTAGGCTCGGAATCGGGAAGCGGGATCGCGCGGGGCGACACCATTCAGGTGGGAACCACGGGCGGTGTGAAGCGGGCGGCTATGTATCGAGACCGTGCCGCGGAAGGACCGCTCATCACCAACATGGCTTTGACGCCGGAGTTGGGCGCCCAGAGCCTCGGGGTAAGCATCAACGCAACCACGGAGGCACGATGCGCCGTCGGACAGCTCGGAAGCGTAGCAACGACGGCATCTGGTTCGGCGGGTGCGCGCGGCACGTGGGCGCGCCCCTACCTGCTTGGCGGCGGTCAACAGAGCCTAGCCACGGGGATTTCTTCTCAGCCGATTAAAACTCGGATGGTCGCGATCTACAGCGGTATCGCGATGTCTGAAGCCCAGCTGCAGGAGGTCGCGAGCTCTATCCGGCAGGGCTTCGGTCCGTCCGTCGGTCTTGACGGCCTCTAATCAGCAATCCACTCGCGATGAGCAGTTCCGCCTTGTTGTTCCGCGCGGTGTTCACCGCGCGGCTCACGCGATAGGCCTCCATCGCCGGCGGCTCACTGCCTCAGCGGCATCGCCGTCACCGGCTACTGTGGCCGGCCTCCATGGCCGGCAGGTGAGACGTGCCGCCAACTCGGTTCACGAACTCGGAGAACCTGACGAAGCTGACTGCCTGTCTGTTATCGCAGTGCGGGCACTTGAGCACCGCGCCGCCCACGAGGGTGGTAAGGCCATGGCCGGGCGTGGCGGTGAAGGTCCAGCCGCAGGGCAGGCAGCTGCATTCTACGGCGGTCACCTCAAGTAGCCTCTCGGCCTCGTCGGCTTGACCATCAACGCGTAGGAGGTAGAACTGTCCGGTGTTGGGCATGGGCCTTCTCGTCGGAAACGGGGCCGGATCGCCTCGGAACTGAATAATATCCGTCCGCTTGTTAAGCGGGAGCAGATTTCGTCGCTCACGGCGCCTTGCGGTCCCCGTGATGTAATCCGCCCATGTGCTACTCCGCTCAGATCAAGGCCGACTACCACAAGCTCGTGCGCGAGTTCGGCGCGGTCGTGTCGATGGACGAGTTCGCCGCGCTCTATGCCCACGACCCGGGCAAGAAGCGGCCAAAGACCCCGAAGGCCATGGATGATGCGTTCGCCGCGGGCAAGACCCCTGCCGAGCGCTCAGTCTGGGCGGCGATCCAGGACTGGAACGCCCGGGATGCAACAGCCTTTGAGCAGGAGCTGTTCACCCAGAAGACCCGCCTGGTCAACGCCGAGCGCGCGCTGCAGACCAAGGTCACGAAGAAGGCCGAGAACGACGTCCGGGTGGCCACCAACAAGATTGCGCGGGCCCAGGGCAAGCTGGCCGACTTCCGGCGCACTGACCACGTGGCGAGGGATTCGCGGATCTTCCCCGGGGTGTACGGCACCGTCATCGTGTCCCAGGGCGGCAACCGAGTGGTGAAGCCGATGCGCTACCAGTGCCGGCTCGCCGGTAAGCCGGCCAGCTACGACCAGCGCTACCCCGGCACCTACAACGCCAGGCGCGACAGCCTGGAGGGTTTCTGGCGGCCGGCCTTCGGCCGCACGCACGCACTCATGGTGGTGGACACCTTCTACGAGAACGTCGAGGGACCAGACGGCGGCAACCAGGTAGTCCAGTTCACCCCCCGCACCGGCGATCCGATGCTGGTGGCCTGCCTGTGGTCGCACTGGGTGGATCCGGCCGGCAAGGAGCCCGATCTACTGTCCTTCGCGGCGATCACCGATGACCCGGAGCCCGAGGTCGCTGCAGCGGGTCACGACCGGACGATCATCAACATTAAGCCCGAGCATGTGGATGCCTGGCTCAACCCCGACCCGGCCGACCTGGGCGCGCTCTACTCGATCTTCGACGACAAGCGGCACCCGTTCTACGAGCACCGCCTGGCGGCGTAGGGCTGTTCCGACTCTTCCTCGCGCACTTGGCCTATGGTCCCAGGGTGGGGCGCGGTCGATGATTGGCATGCCGGATCCGGGAGCCGCAGGCAGCTCAGCCCGGGTGATGGGGCGCCTGAGCAGCGGCCCGCCGGCACTCGCTACCTGGCTCGAGCCTCAGAGTGCCGATTCCGTCATATTTGCCCGCGGAAAGGCTGGGTAGACTCGGACGGCACGCATGAGGCGTGCACTACGCCAATTCCGAGGACGATAGTCATGTTGAAAGGATTTAAACCTCTCGCCGCAGCTGCGCTGTGCCTGCTCGGCCTGTCCGCCTTCGCCCAAAACGCCGCCGCCGCCCAATGGGTCGAGAGCGGCCGAACCGCGTACCTCAAATACAGCTTCTTCGGGAGCTCCGCCGACCACACCTGTAGCGTCGGGTCTGCGCCCATCCAGAGTTTTCCGGGTAGCTGCGCCAACGATGCGGCCACCGGCTGGACGGCCAACTACAGCGCCTCCAGCGGGCTGTCCAACTCCCAGGTCATTTCCTGCGGGGTCAATCCGTTCCAGCTTGGGTCCGCCTGCTACGGCCTAGCCTATGCAATCAACGGGCAAGCCTACGCTGGCGGTCTGCCGGCCGCGTGCAACCTCGGCACGCGCGCGGTAGTCACTTCGAACAGCATGGAAACCGTCGCGATCCAGTACGAAGAGCTGGACGTGGACGTCATCGAGTCCTCGCGCGAGTACATCTGCCAGTAAGCGGTTCGCGGGAGGTCGCCGCCGTGCGCGGCGGCCTCCTGCACTACTCACGGCCTGCAGCCAGTACTGGTCGTTGCCAGTCGCGGAATCTGAGACCCCGGCCCGTATCCTGCGCGCATGCTTCCTCCCGACTTCCGATGGCGCTCGGTCGCCAGCCGCGCTGATGAACTCCCCGATGCCATCTACTGCGGCATGACGGAGGTGCTGCGCCTGTCGCAGCGCGTGGACGATAAGGTCTGGTGGGTCGAGGTGGACCGTCATCTGGACGATCAGTACCGGGGGCGCCGGGACTGCACCAGCTACGAGCAGGGCGTGATCGGGTCGGAGCTGTGGGCGGTCAGGCATCAGCAGCGGCTTCGCCTGGAGATCGACCAGCGCGAAGTGGCCCGTGCGGCCGCGAGGAAGAACCGGACCTGGTAGGCAGTCAGCCGGCGTTGCCTCCGTATCGGCGCGTGCGACCGCCGCCGGGGACCATGGGCTATGGATCAGAAGAGCATCGGCAAGGCGCGCTGGGCGCGCGCGAGGGCGGCTTCGCTATGGCAGCAGGCCGACGATCTGGACAGCATTCGCAGCGGTGACTGGCGGGCTAGGGCGACACGCCGGCGCGGGGCTGATCGCCTCCGCGCCGAGGCCGCGCGCTTCGACGGCATCGCCAACCGGCTGCAGCCCTTGGACGACGACCAGGCCGCTTGATGGACTGACCCCAAACTGACCCCAGGCCACGGGTAAGTCATTGATTTCCGTAGGCCGCCAATGATCGCGGGTGATCGGCTTAGTCGTTGTTTCTATTGATCTTCCGCGACCTTGACATGGTAAGGGTCAGGCGCTCGACCAGCTGCGCCAAGGCGCCCACCACCGCTGCCTGTGGTTCCAAGCTTCGATGTCTTCAGTTGCCCTTCTTAGGGCTGGCACTAGGTACGCCGCAGCAGAGGAATCAAGCGCCTCCCATGTAGCAGTGAGATTTCGCAGAATGCCGGGAAGGATCGGGTAGTAGTGGCGATACCGCCTGAGTTCGAAGAGGGCGGCTATCTGCTCGTCGGCGAATGGTTTATCGCCCACGCCTCGCACCAGATTCGCGAGCAGCCGGTGGAAGGTCTCAAATCTCGACTTCCGGTGCTCAATGACGCGGCCAAAGACGAAGGCAACGCCTGCGCCGGCGGCGGATATCGCCGGCACAGAGAGAGCCATAAGCGCGATGGTTACTGCTTCACTACTGATGGGGGGCATCGGCACAAGCGAGTTAGACGATCCTCGAATGGTGCACGAATGCGGAGCAGCTGGGGAGATATCGGTCTTCGGACTGGCGTTCCGCAAAAAGCTAGACCCCATTGCGGCACAAGGCGTTCACCTGACTGCATGGGCATACTTTGCGGAACGGAAATAGCCGCTAAAGCCTTGGCACACATAGGGTTTGGTCAGGACTGCAAATCCGGAGCAAATTGCAGGAAATCGGCACAGCTTTGGCACAGATGGCAGCAAGAGGACTGCTGCATATAGCCGGGTCGCCCCCCTCCTAAGGGGAAGGTCGCCCGTTCGAATCGGGCCGGGGTCACCATCCTTGTCCGTTCAGGGCTGTGGGGCGCTGGCGGCGGAATCTTTCATCGCGCTGGCAGTGAAGTGACGGTCTCAAGCGCTCCGCTGCTCCAGACCTTACACCTTCCCCGGCCGCTCATAATCCTCAGGCGTAGCCCCATGCTCCGCCTCCGGCATGTCCTTGTCCTTCCACCGGGCGTCATCGTTTCTCAGCTTGTCCGGCGTATGGCTCTTCTGCTGGTCGTCTTCTTTCGTCGCGGGCGCTCGCGGTGCGGTAGTCATGACATGTCCTCGTTTGATCAGCGATTCACTGTCTGCTTGCCAGACGTCCCGCCTTGGCCAAAGTTCGGCTGGGTGATGCCATCATCCTCGCGGACGCCATCCGGCTCGCCTTCACCGGCCTTGCCGCCCTTGCCATGGCCGTGCTGGTTGTAGCCTTCGTTCTCCGTCTTCAACCGTGCTGCATCCGGATCATTCTCGTCCTTGTCATCCTTCGGCGGCTTGGCCGCCACGAACGGAGAGATCGGGTCACTCGCCGGGAACGTCTCTTCCAGCGCTTCGTCGTGGTTCTCCGAGGTGCGCTTCTTGTCGACCTTGCCTTCGGCGGGCGGGCAGTTGTGCGCGGCGTGGGCGTCCTCGGTGGAGGCGGGCGGGGTCTTGTCGTGTTGCATGGCGTGTCTCCTGCGCGAACGGGTAGGGCGGTGATGCCTTGACGCTAGCCCTGCCGCTGTTACGAAGCGGCAGGGGTCCCGTGAAGGGCGGGTGCTCCCATCGGCTTCACCTGGGAGTTCCTATCGTCCAGACCTCGCCACATGGAGGCTGCCGCGATGCATGAGATGTTCGAGCTGGGGATGGAGTGGTGGGAGTTCGTGGTCCGCGCGGTCGCGGTGTATGTAGTGGTCCTGCTGCTGACGCGCATGAGCGGCAAGCGCTCGATGGGGCAGTCCACGCCGTTCGACATCCTGGTGATCGTGCTGCTGGGCACCGCTGTGCAGAATTCGCTGATCGGTGAGGACACCTCGCTGCCCGGCGGGCTCATTCTTGCCGCGACGCTGATCGGCCTGAACTGGTTCGTCGGCTTTCTGGGGGCGCGCAGCAAGCGCCTCAACGAAATCGTGGAGGGCGTGCCGGTGGTGCTGGCGCGGCACGGCACGATCTACTGGGAGCAGGTGAAGCGCTGCAACGTCAGCCCGGCCGATCTGGAAGTGGCGATGCGCGCCAATGGGTGCGAGGGCTTCGGGCAGGTCGAACTGGCGGTGCTGGAAACCTCCGGCGAGATCACCGTGCACAAGCGCCGTTCTGAGGGGGATGACTGAGCCGCGCCGTTCGCCAAATGGGCGCCGTCGCCGGATGTTGACGGTACGCCGCGTAGCGTCGGACGCTGCCCCACAGAAGGAACATGCGCCATGTACACAACAGCGGACGGCGAAACAGCTGCCCCCTTTCACACCGTGATCGCCCAGGTGCCTGACCCGGCTCCGGAGCCCGTGCCGCCCGCGCCGCCGGTGGAAGAACCCGGCAGGGGCGATCCGCCTGCGCAGGAACCTCCGCAGGAAATCCCACCGGAGGGTGACCCCGCGCCGGCATCGCCGCCGCAGGAACTGCCGCCGGATCCGGAGGTGCCTTCGGCGCCCTCGGTGGAGTAGGCCACCGCCGCGAGAGGACGTGGCGGCGCCCGCAGAATGAATGATTCAGTCCTCATGTACTGCGGAGCGTCATGCGCTTCAGCGCTGCCGTGCGGCGCATTCGCCCGGATAGACACGCCGCACACGGTGCGGTCACGACGCTGCCACGCCGTACCACGTACGAAAGAGGTACCTGGACACGGAGTTTGCTATGCGCGCACTGACTTACCACGGCAGCAAGGATGTACGGGTCGATACCGTCCCCGATCCCGCCCTGGCCGCCCCGGACGACATCATTCTGCGCGTCACCGCCACGGCGATCTGCGGCTCGGACCTGCATCTGTACCGCGGCAAGATCCCGGATCTGCATACCGGCGACGTGCTCGGCCATGAGTTCATGGGCGTGGTGGAGGAAGTCGGTGCGGGCGTGATGGATCTGCGCCCGGGCGACCGCGTGGTGATTCCGTTCGTGATCGCCTGTGGCGAATGCTTCCATTGCCGGCTCACCGAATTCGCGGCCTGCGAGACCACCAATACCGGCAAGGGCGCGGCGGTGAACCAGAAGGGCATCCGTCCGCCGGCGGCCTTGTTCGGCTACAGCCATCTGTATGGCGGCGTATCCGGCGGGCAAGCGGAGTTCGTGCGCGTGCCGAAGGCCAATGTCGGCCCGCTGCGTATTCCGGACGCGCTCTCCGACGAGCAGGTGCTGTTCCTCTCGGACATCCTGCCGACCGGCTACCAGGCGGCGATCAACGCCGGGGTGAAGCCTGGCTCCACGGTCGCGATCTTCGGTGCGGGTCCGGTCGGGCTGATGAGTGCGGCGTGCTGCCGCCTGCTGGGGGCGGAGACGATCTTCATGGTCGACCACCTGCCGTATCGCTTGGCCTTCGCGCAGCAGACCTACGGCGTCACTCCGATCGATTTCACCAAGGTGGAGGATCCGGCGGAATACATCATCACCCAGACCAACGGCCGTGGCGTGGATGCCACGATCGAAGCGGTCGGGTTCGAGGCCGAGGGCAGCGCGCTGGAATCGGCGCTGACCACGCTCAAGGTGGAGGGCAGCAGCGGTGTGGCGATCCGCCAGTGCATCGCGGCCACGCGTCGTGGTGGCACGGTGAGCATTCCCGGTGTGTATGCCGGCTTCATTCATGGCTTCCTGCTCGGCGATGCGTTCGACAAGGGCCTCACCTTCAAGATGGGACAGACCCATGTGCAGAAGTTGATGCCGGAACTGCTCGACCATATCGGCGAGGGCCGCCTGGACCCCGGCGTGATCGTGACGCATCGCCTGTCGCTTGAGGATGCGGTGCGTGGATACGAGATTTTCGACCGCAAAGAGGAGGATTGCCGCAAGGTGATCCTGACGCCCTGACATGAATGCCGTGGCTTCTCTTGTACCGCCGGCGGCACCGCAGCCGGTGACCGATGGCGATGACCTGCAGGCGCAGGCGCGTGCGTGGATCGAACACCAACCCTCGTTGCCGCGCCCCGGCAGCGGGGATACGCTGCTGCGCTGGCAGGCGCTGGCGCACATCGCAGCGCGCGATCTGTGCCTGGCCAAGGTGCTTGAAGCGCATTACGACGCGCAGGCGATCCTGGAAGAGCTGGGCGCCGCCATGCCGGAGCGAGATCGGCTGGGCGCGGTATGGGCGGCCGAAGGACCTGCGGCGACCCTGCGCTTTGATCGGGCCAGCGGCACGCTCTCCGGTGACAAGCCATGGTGCTCCGGCGCCGGCTGGGTGGACCATGCGCTGGTGACGGTGCGCGATGACGGTCGCTCCCGCCTGTTTCTGGTGCCGGTGCATCGCGCGAGTGTGAGTTTCCTGCCGCAGACGTGGCAGGCCACGGGCATGGGGCGGGTCCCCAGTGGTACGGCGCGCTTTGATCGGGTGCCGGCCGTTGAGGTCGGGGCAGCCGATGCCTATCTGCAGCGGGCGGGCTTCTGGCATGGCGGTGCAGGCATCGCGGCATGCTGGTTCGGCGGCGCGAGCGCGTTGGCCGAGCCGTTGCTGCGCAGCACCCGGGCCGATGAGCCGGGCACGGCGGCGGGCCTGTTGGGTGAGGTCGATCTGGCACTGTCGCCCTGTGCGTCACTGCTGCGCGAGCTCGCCGCGCTGATCGATGCACAGCCCGATCAACCCCATCAGCGCGAAATCGTGCGGGCGCGCAGCGCCGTGGAGCGTGCCGCCTCCCTGACGCTGGACCGGGTGGGCAGGGCGCTGGGGCCTGGCCCGATGTGCATGGACCCGGCGCACGCCCGGCGTTGGGCGGACCTGACGGTTTTCATCCGCCAGAGCCATGCCGACCGCGACTGGCAGCATCTTGGCAACCTGATGCATCGCGAGGGCCGCACGTGGACGCTGTGAATCGTCAGATCGAAGGCGGCGGCGTGACCGAAGCGCAATGGGCGGCCTCGCCATGGTTGCAAACGCTGCCGCTTGCCTCCCCTGTGGCGCTGTTCGGCGGTGCGCGGCGGCTGGTGGTGGTATCGCCGCATCCCGACGATGAAGTATTGGCCTGCGGCGGCCTGATGGCCCTCGCGCATCAAGCTGGGTTGGCCATAACGGTGATCTCGGTGACAGACGGCGAAGCCTGCTATCCCGATCAGCCCGTGTGGTCGCCCGAGCGGCTGCGCGTGGCCCGTGCGGCCGAACTGGACCACGCGCTGCATAGCTTGGGGCTGGCGAGCGCAGCGCGGATCTCCTGGCACATAGGCGATGGCGCGGTGACGGGCAGCGAGGCAGGGATTGCCGAACAGTTGGCGGCCGTACTGGAGCCAGGTGATCTGGTGCTGGCCCCATGGCGCTTCGATGGGCATCCGGACCATGAAGCGGTCGCGCGCGCCTGTGTGCAGGCGGCCACGGCGCGCGGCGTCGCATTGAAGGAATACCCGGTGTGGGGCTGGCATTGGCTGGACCCGCAGGCAGCACCGACGGCCTGGGCAACGGCCACGCGCGTTGCGCTTGATGACGCACTGGTGGAGCGCAAGCGCGGCGCGATCCAGCAGTTCGTGACCCAGACCGGGGCGGTGGACGGACTGGACTGCGAACCCATCCTGCCGGCTGCCGTGCTGCAGCGCTTCGAACGGAACTACGAGGTACTGATCGGATGAGCGATGTCGCCTACTTCAATGCGCTGTACGAGAAGGACGATCCCTTCCAATACCGCACCCGCTGGTACGAACAGCGCAAGCGTGCGCTCACTCTGGCCAGCCTGCCGCGCGAGCGCTTTGCCCGCGGGTGGGAGCTGGGCTGCTCCAACGGTGTGCTCACCGCCGCGCTGGCCGAGCGTTGCGATCAACTGCTCGCCACCGACCTGAGCGACGGCGCGGTCGCCGCGGCGCGGGCGATGACCCGCCGCCACTCGCACGTCACCGTCGAACAGGGCCGTCATCCACAGGACTGGCCGGCCGGCACCTTCGATCTGATCGTGCTGGGTGAGATGGGTTACTACCTCTCGCAGGAGGAGATGCGTCAGACCGCCGCACAGGTGGTCCGCTCGCTCACGCCACAGGGCGTTGTGATCGCCTGCCATTGGCGCGTTCCGTTCGAGCAGGCGCGCTGCAGCGCCGCGTTCGTGCACGCGCAGTTGGATGAGGGTCTGCCACGCCTGTTCTCGTATCGTGACCAGGACATGCTTCTGGAAGGCTGGTCGGCCGATACCACCTCGGTAGCCGAGCGCGAGGGCTTGCGATGATCGCCGTGACCCTTCCCGCACACAATGAGGAACAATTGATCGCCGCCTGCCTGCAGTCGCTGCAGGTAGCCGCACTGCATCCCGCCTTGCGCGGCGAGGCAGTGGTGATCGTGGTTGCCCTGGACCGCTGCAGTGATGCGACCGAGTGGATCTGCCAGCGCATGGGGGTAGAGGTGGTGACGGTGGATGCTGGCTGTGTCGGCGTCGCGCGTGCGGCGGCGAGTGAGCGTGCGTTGGCGCTGGGCGCCCGCTGGATCGGCTGCACCGATGCCGACAGCGTGGTTCCGCCGGACTGGCTTGCGCGCCAGCTGCAGTGTGGCGCGAACGCCTTCTGTGGCGTGGTGGCTGTGGGTGACTGGCTGGACTACCCGCAGGCCGTGCGCGAGCAGTTCCTGCAGGGCGAGCATGCGGTGGACGGACATCCGCACGTACATGGCGCGAACATGGGCTTCAGCGCGGTCGCGTACCGGCAATGCGGCGGCTTCGCGCCACTGGCGACCGGTGAGGATGTTGCGCTGATCCAGGCCATGCGCGGCGCCGGCATGCAGGTAGCGCGGCTGGCCAGCCCACGGGTGATGACCAGCGCACGCCGACACGCCCGTGCACCGCACGGCTTCAGCGACTTCCTGCGTCGGCTGGAACAGCGAGTGGGCTTGGCCACGGACGAGGTGGTGGGCGACGCGGCGCCCCTGTCGTTGCTGGCGCGTTGATGGACACCATCGACCTGCTCGGCTGGGCGGCGACGGCCGTGCTGATCGCCACGTTGTGGCGGCAGATCTGGAAACAGTGGACGGCCGAGGATCCCGAAGCGGTATCGACGTGGTTATTCGTCGGGCAGATCACCGCCTCGGTGCTGTTCATTGCCTACAGCGCGGCAACCGGATCGCTGGTCTTCGTCGTGACCAATTCACTGATTCTGCTCACCGCCATCGCGGGGCAATGTCTGTCCTGGATCAAGCGCAGGCGGGCAGGGAAGTAACGCGCATTTCGCACCTCGACGACGCGCCGTGCACATCTGTCGCGCAGTGCGTTGAGCTCGCTGAACACTCGCATTTCAGTGTCACGCCGACTTCATGGCCGATGCGGAAAAGTCGACTCACCCCGACAACAACACACGGGCCAAACCGGACCAACAGGAGTACATCGCAGTGAATACCGAATCGAAGACCGCGCATAACTTGAACGACCTGATCGAAATCGCCCGCGATGGCCAGGAGTTCTACACCGAGGCCGCAGGCAAGGTCGAAGATGCCGAGTTGGCGGCGCTCTTCACCCGTATCGCCGGTGTCAAGAATGAGATCGTCCGCTCGCTGAGCGCCACCGTCGTTGCCGCCGGCGGCAAGCCGGCCGACCATGGCACCTTCGTCGGTTCCATGCAGCAGTTCTACGGCAAGGTGCGCGCCACCCTGGGCGACAAGCAGTACGGGTACGTGGCCGAACTGGAAGAATCCGAAGATCGCCTGCTGAAGGCGTTCAAGGACACCCTGACCGACGCCGACACCTCGCCGGCCGCGCGCCAGGAAGTCCAGCGTCTGCTGCCGCAGGTGCAGGAATGCCATGCCGTGATGCGCGACCGGAAGCACGCCATGAAGCACTGAGTTTCCGGCGCGCGGTGCGCTGGCCACTCCCCACGGTCGCCAATGCGCCGCTCCCCTGAAGCGGTAACCAGAACAGCCCCGGCACTGCCGGGGCTGTTTGTTTGTGGCCGCCAGGCCGGGTGGCAGCCAGGGACCGGACGGCGCCGAACGGTGCTGGGGGAATTGGTGCATACTCGGGACAAAGAGCCGCTTGGATTTGTCATGGAACACATGCGTTGGCTGACGCTTCGTCTCAGCAACAATCAATCCATCGGCCCGAAGGTGCTGATGGACCTGTGGGCCAACGCGTGCGAGACCAATCAGTCCTCGGTGACCCGCGAAACGCTGCCCGGGAAATCGACCTCCTACGCGCTGCACGCGCCGACCTCGCTTGCGTATCCCAAGCGCGCGGAGCTGCGCATGCGCAAGCTGCTGGAAGAGGCCGGCTACACGTTCACGCTCGGCTCGCTGGCCGACCGTCCGGCACCTCAGCCGGTCCGCTTCCGCTGACGCCGTTCACCGGCGCCGCATTCATTCCCAACACATGGTGCCGCAACCGCGCGTTCAGTAGAGGCGGTCGGCGGCCACGCTGCGGACCATGATCCGGACTGGCATGCCCGCGGCATGCTGCAGCGATTCCAGCGGTGCCCAGCCCAGGCGGCGGTACAGCCCGCCATCATCGGCTTCGGTCTGCAGGTAGACATCGCGCACGCCGAGCGCACGGCCGCGTGCCAGCAACTCCCTGATGACCTTCTCGGCCAGGCCGCGCCCGCGGTGTTCCGGATGCACGTAGACGCCACCCAGCCAGTGCAACCGCTCCGGGCGTTCGGTGCGTTCATGGAACTTGAGCTGGGCGGCGGCGACCGGGACCGCGTCGTCCAGGGCGATCAGCAGCAGGGGCAACTCGCCATCCTGCAGGAAGACTTCCAGCCGCTGCTGCTGGTCGAGCAGGGTCAGGCCCGGCACAAGGCGTCCCCATTCCTGGAAATACCACTCGGCCAGGACGGGCAGCAGGTCGGGGCGGTCACTGAGGGGGACGATGGTGCAGGCCACGGTGAACGCTCCATGTTGTACGGGTCGGCTGCCATGGTACGCGGATGCGCGCGCTTTTCGTGGCCGCTTGCAGCGCACTTCACCCTGCGCGCAGACTATCGCCATGCACGCCAGCGCCTGCCACCTGCGGTGTTACGGAACGTCCAGCGATGTGGACCGGCATGACTTTGCGCAATGGGTACTGCCGCTGCGCGGCGATCTGGATTTCGAGGTCGATGCATTCGGTGGCCGCCTGGATGTGCTGCAGGGGGCCTTCGTGGCGCCCGGCGAGGGGCATGCGCAGACCGGCGACGGTGATCATCTGATGTTGATCGTCGATTGCCCGGCCGGGCTGATCGATGACGGCACCTTGGAGCATCTTCGCCGCCAGCGTTGGCTGGCACTGCCCAGAACACTTCGGCAGCGCCTGGCCGGCGGGTCCGCGCCCGGCAGCGACGATCTGCTCGCGACCCTGCTCCAGCAGTACGCGCCCGCCGGCAGCGCGGCGCGGTTGCATGCGCTGTGCACCCGGCTGTCCGCCCACCCCGGCGCGGACTGGAACGTGGCGCGCATGGCCGCCCTGGTCGGGATCAGCGGCAGCCGCCTGCATGCGGCCTTCGTGCAGGAGTTCGGTGTGCCACCGCAGGCCTGGCTCAGTGCCTGCCGGCTGCGCTGGGCCAAGCACCGGCTGCTGACCAGTACCGACAGCATCGCCACGATCGCACTGGATGCCGGCTACTCCGAGCACAGCGCCCTGACCCGCGCCCTGCGCCGGGAAACCGGGCTGACCCCGCAGGCTTTCCGGCGGCAGTAGCCTCGGTCAAGACGCCGCGCTGCGTGGCTTCTACACTGCGCGGCCAATGCAGACCGCGTGAGCCGCAATGAAACGATCGATGGGAGTGGGCATCGCCAATGGCATTGCCGCCGGCGGGCTGTGGGGCGTGGTGTTCCTGGCCCCGGCCATGCTGCACAGCTTCAACGCGGTGCAGCTCTCGGCAGGCCGTTATCTGGTCTACGGCCTGATCGCCGTGGTGCTGCTGGCACCGCGCTGGCGGCAGCTCAAGGACCGGCTGGCCTGGCCCGAGTGGCGTGGGCTGTTGTGGCTGAGCCTGGCCGGCAATCTGGTGTACTTCCTGCTGCTGGCCAATGCCGTGCAGTGGGCTGGTGGTGCCGCGGCATCGCTGATCGTGGGCTTGATTCCGGTGGTGGTGACGTTGGCCGGCGTGCGCGAGGAGGGGGCGGTGCCGTTGCGTCGCCTGGCCCCGGCGCTGCTGCTGTGCCTGCTCGGCGTGGCGCTGGTGGGCTATGAAGCCTTGATGGCCGAACACGCGCAGGGCTCGGCCGGGCGCCGGTTGCTTGGCCTGTTGTGTGCGATCGGCGCGCTGCTGTCCTGGGCGGTGTACTCGATCGGCAACAGCCGATGGCTGGCGCGCCGGCCGGATCTGTCCGGCCACGACTGGTCGCTGCTGACCGGTATCACGACGGGCGGTCTTGCCCTGGTGCTGGTGCCCAGTGCGTTCCTGACCAGTACGACGGTGCATCCGCCGGGCGAGTGGCTGAACTTCTGGCTGATCAGCGCCGGCGTGGCGGTGGTCGCTTCGGTGCTCGGCAACGCCTGCTGGAACCGTGCCAGCCGCAACCTGCCGCTGACCCTGACCGGCCAGATGATCGTGTTCGAAACGCTGTTCGCGCTGTTGTATGGCTTTGCCTGGCAGCAGCGCTGGCCGACGCTGATGGAAACGGTGGCCATCGTCTGCCTGATCTCCGGCGTGCTGATGTGCGCGCACGCCCACCGGCCGCCGGCTGCGGTGGCCGAGCACGTGGGATAGGCAAGCCCTTGCTGCGCCTGGATGGTCACAATCGCAACTGTTTGGCCGACGATCGCGGTGGTTTGCGTGCCGCGATCTTTTGCAGCGCAGCACTTGACAAGCAGGGCGGCGGCGTAGTTTTCTTGATCCATGGTCATCACCGCCGCCCACGCCACTGTGCTCGTTCCCGCCTCCGCGGGCAGCCAGACCGTGTCGACCGGTACCACCATCATTACCACCGCCACCACTCGCCCGGTGCGGCCCGTCGTCTTCGCGTAATTTCCGAAAACCACGGCCCCGCACCCAGATCAGGTGGCGGGGGACACTCTCAAGCCTGATGTGACGCGGGGCCTCCCATCGAGGTCAGCATGTCATCTGTCGCCGCTTCCGCTCCCCCTTCCGCCGCGCCTGCCGTCTTTGTCGCCTCGCGGGCCGGTGTGACCACCGTGGTCCACAAGTTCGGCGGCACCTCGGTGGCCGATGCCGAGCGCTATCGCCATGTGGCGCAGCTGCTGCTGGCGCGCGAGGAGGCGATGCAGGTCACCGTGGTCTCGGCGATGAAGGGCGTTACCGATGCACTGATCGGCGTGGCGACGTTGGCCGCCGAAGACGGCTCGGCCTGGCGCGAGCACTGGCATGCGCTGCGGGCCCGCCACCGCGGTGCCGCCGTTGCCTTGCTGGGTGAGCACGCTGGCGCGACGGTGGAGTGGCTTGACCAGCGCTTCGACCAGCTGGCCGAGGTGCTGGGCGCGCTGGCGGTGATCGGTGGCCTGCCCACCGAAGTGCTGGACCGCGTGCAGGGCATGGGTGAGGTGTATTCCGCCCAGCTGCTCGGGCAGTACCTGCGGACGCTGGGCGAAGACTGCGCCGTGCTGGACGCGCGCGATGTGCTGGTGATCGAACGCGGCGAACTGGGCGTGGACGTGGACTGGGTGCGCAGTGCCGAACGCCTGGCCCAATGGCGGCTGCAGTATCCGCAATCGCGCATCGTGGCGACCGGCTTTGTCGCCCGCGACCGCCAGGACCGCATCACCACACTGGGCCGCAACGGCAGCGATTACTCCGGCGCGATCTTTGCCGCCCTGTTCAATGCCGATGAGCTGCATATCTGGACGGACGTGGACGGCGTGCTCTCCGCTGACCCGCGGGTGGTGCCCGAGGCCGTCCAGCTGGAAGCGCTGAGCTACGACGAAGCCTGCGAACTGGCCTATTTCGGCGCCAAGGTGGTGCACCCGCAGACGATGTCGCCGGCGATCGAGCGCGGCCTGCCGATCATCATCCGCAACACCTTCCATCCGGATCACCCGGGCACGCGCATCACTGCCGAGCGCACCGCGTCCGGCCCGATCAAGGGCCTGACCCTGAGCCCGGACCTGGCGGTGATCAATCTGGAAGGCACCGGCCTGATCGGCGTGCCCGGCACGGCTGAGCGCGTGTTCGCGGCGCTGCGCAATGCGCATGTGTCGGTGGTGATGATCTCGCAGGGCTCCTCGGAGCACTCGATCTGCTGCGTGGTCAAGCAGGCCGAGGCGGTGCGTGCGCGCGAATCGCTGCTGCAGGCGTTCGCGCACGAACTGAGCCTGGGCCAGGTGCAGCGCGTGCAGCTGACCGACAACGTGAGTGTGCTGGCCGCGGTGGGCGATGGCATGGCCGGCCAGCCCGGCGTGGCCGCGCGCCTGTTCGAGTCGCTGGGCCGCGCGCAGGTGAACATCCTGGCGATCGCGCAGGGCTCGTCGGAGCGCAACATCTCGGTGGCGGTGGACAGCCGGCATGCGACCAAGGCCCTGCGCGCGGCGCATGCGGGCTTCTGGCTGTCGCCGCAGACGTTCTCGGTCGGTGTGATCGGCCCGGGCAACGTCGGTGCGGCGCTGCTGGATCAGCTGCAGGCGGCCCAGGTGCAGCTGCTCGGCCGTGCCAATGTGGATCTGCGCCTGCGTGCGGTCGCCTCGCGCAGCCGCATGGTGCTGGACGAACGGGGTTTGAAGGGTGACTGGCGGGCGGCGCTGTCCGGCCCGGCGCAGCCCAGCGATCTGGACGCGTTCACCGCGCATCTGCTCTCCGCGCATCTGCCGCATGCGCTGATCATCGATTGCAGTGGCAGTGCCGATGTGGCCGACCGTTATGCGGGCTGGCTGGCCGCGGGCATCCACGTGGTCACCCCGAACAAACAGGCCGGTGCCGGACCGCTGGAGCGCTATCACGCGATCCGCGAGGCGGCGGCCGGCAGTGGCGCGCGCTTCCGTTACGAGGCCACGGTGGGTGCCGGCCTGCCGGTGATCACCACGCTGCGCGACCTGGTCGATACCGGCGACGAGGTGCTGGCGATCGACGGCATTTTCTCCGGCACGCTGGCGTGGCTGTTCAACAAGTACGACGGCCAGGTGCCGTTTTCCGATCTGGTCAGCCAGGCGCGTGGCATGGGCTATACCGAGCCGGACCCGCGCGATGATCTCTCCGGCGTGGATGTCGCGCGCAAGCTGGTGATCCTGGCGCGTGAGGCAGGGCGTGAGCTCAGTCTGGCGCAGGTGCGCGTGGAGAGCCTGGTGCCCGAGGCGCTTCGCCAGGCCAGCGTGGAGGATTTCATGGCCGGCCTGCCGCAGATCGATGCGGTGTTCGCCGCGCGGCTGGCGGATGCCAAGGCAGAGGGGGCCGTGCTGCGCTACGTGGCGCGCCTGACCCCGGACGGCGCTGAAGTAGGGCTGGTCGCGCTGCCGGCGGGACATGCCTTCGCCAACCTGCGCCTGACCGACAACGTGGTGCAGTTCACCACGCGCCGCTACTGCGATAACCCGCTGGTGGTGCAGGGGCCTGGCGCCGGGCCGGAGGTGACCGCCGCCGGCGTGTTCGCCGATGTGCTGCGCGTGGCGGTGGGCGAAGGAGCACGCTTGTGAGTGAGGGCCGCATGACGGAAGCACGCGCGTTCGCACCGGCCTCGGTCGGCAACGTGGGGGTAGGGTTCGATATTCTCGGCCACGCGATCGAAGGCGTTGGCGATACGGTCACGGTGCGGCGGATCGACGAGCCCGGGGTACGCATCCATGCGATCCGCGGCACCACGGTGGACCTGCCCCTGGGGGCCGAGGACAACACCGCCGGTGCCGCGTTGATCGCGCTGCGTGCCGCACTGAATCTGCCATTCGGGTTCGAGGTGGAGATCGACAAGGGCATTGCGCTGGGCTCTGGCATGGGCGGTTCGGCCGCATCGTGCGTGGCGGCGCTGGTCGCGGCCAATGCGCTGTTGCCGCAGCCGTTGTCGCGCGAAGCGCTGTATCCATTCGCGTTGACCGGCGAGGCGGTGGCCAGTGGCGGGCGGCACGGCGACAACCTGGGGCCGATGTTGCTGGGTGGGCTGGTACTGAGCACGGCGGACCGGCTGGTGCCGGTGCCGGTCCCGGCGGCGTGGCACAGCCTGCTGGTGCATCCGGACGCGGTGCTGGAGACCCGCCGCGCACGCGCCGCACTGCAGGGCCACTACGCCTTGGGCGAGTTCGTGGCGCAGAGCGCGAATCTGGCGCTGGTGCTCAGTGGCTGCTACACCGCCGATGCCGGGTTGGTCCGTGCCGGGCTGCGTGATGTGCTGGTCGAGCCGCGCAGGGCCGGGCTGATCGCCGGCTTTGCGGCGGCGCGTGACGCGGCGCTGGCGGCGGGTGCGATGGGCGCCAGCATTTCCGGTGCGGGGCCGAGCGTATTTGCCTGGTTCGAGCAGCGCGAGGCCGCATTCGGCGCGCAGTCCACCGTCCAGCAGGCATTCGCTGACGCAGGCTTCGACAGCCAGGGCTGGGTGTCGCCGTTGAACGCGCCCGCCGCCCGCTTGCTGTGACGCCTCCTCACTTTCTACTTTGGGATGTCCGATGAAGTTTGTCTCCACGCGTCACGCTGCCCCCGCCACCTCGCTCAGCCAGGCGCTTGCCGCCGGCCTTGCCCCGGATGGCGGCCTGTATGTTCCCGAGCACCGCCCGCGATTGCAGCACTGGTCGGCGCACGATTCCTTCGCGCAGACGGCCGCGGCCGTGCTGGCGCCGTATTTCCATGACGATGCCCTGGAGCAGGTGCTGCCCGAGCTCTGTGCGCAGGCGTTCAATTTCGATGCGCCGCTGCGTCCGCTGGCAACCGCCGACGACCATGTGCTGGAACTGTTCCATGGCCCTACGGCCGCCTTCAAGGATTTCGGTGCGCGCTTCCTCGCGGCCTGTCTGGCCCGGTTGCAGCAGGGGCGCGAGCGTCCGCTGACGATCGTCGTTGCCACCTCCGGCGATACCGGCGCGGCGGTTGCTGCCGCCTTCCATCGGCAGCCGGGAATCCGTGTGGTGGTGCTGTACCCCGATGGACGGGTCTCGCCGCGCCAGGCGCATCAGCTTGGGTGCTTCGGCGACAACATCCACACGCTGCGCGTGGCTGGTTCCTTCGATGATTGCCAGGCGATGGTGAAGCAGGCGCTGGGCGATCGTGAGCTGCAGGCCGAGGTGCCGTTGAGTTCGGCCAACAGCATCAGCCTGGGCCGCTGGCTGCCGCAGATGAGCTACTACGCGCACGCCGCGTTGCTGCATCAGGCGCAGACCGGCCACGTACTCAACCTGGTGATTCCGACCGGCAACCTGGGCAATGCGATGGCGGCGATCCTGGCGCGGGCGATGGGCCTGCCGTTGGGGCAGATCGCCCTGGCGACCAACGCCAACGACGTGTTGCCGCGCTATTTCCATGGCGAGGCTTACCGGGCGCAGACCAGCGTCGCGACCCTCGCCAATGCGATGGACGTGGGCGCGCCGAGCAATTTCGAGCGGCTGCGGTGGCTGTACAACGACGACAACGTGGCACTGCGGGGCGCGTTCACCGCCGAATCCGTGGATGATGCGGCGATCCGCGAGGTGATCAAGCGGCGCCATGACCTGCATGGCGAGGTGTTCTGCCCGCACACGGCGACGGCGGTGGCGCGCCTGGAGCACCTGCGTGCCGCGGGTGCACAGGGGCATTGGGCGGTCGCGGCGACCGCGCATCCGGCTAAGTTCGAATCGGTGGTGGAGCCGTTGATCGGGCAGGCGCTGGAGGTGCCGCCGGCCTTGGCCGCGTTGCTGCAGCGGCCGGCGCAGGCCGAGGCATGCGCACCGGCCTATGGCGCGCTGCGCGAGGTGCTGTTGCGCCGGTAACCGGGGTCAGTACGACTCGTCGGCCGACAGCTTCTGCAGCCCGGCTTCGTCGAGGATCTCGACGGTGTTCAGATGGGGCAGGGCGATCAGGCCCTGCTGGCGCAGCTTGGTGAAGGTGCGGCTGACCGTTTCCATGGTCAGGCCGAGATGATCGGCGATGTCGCCGCGGCCCATCGGCAGGGTCACGCGCAGCCCCGGCTCACCGAGCAGGGCTTCGCGCGCGGCCAGGCGCAGCAGGAAATCGGCGACCTTCTCGGCGGGCTGCAGCCGGCCCAACGCCATCGCGGCATCCTGCGCGGCATCCAGTTCCTGGCAGGCGCGCTGCAGCAGCTTGCGCTCCAGGTGCGGGAAGCGCGAACGCAGGTCCTTCATCTGCGGCAGTGATACGCGGCACACGCGGCTGTCGGCGATGGCCTCGATGTCATAGCGGTGATGATCACTGCCGCTCAGGCCCAGGAAATCGCCGGGCAGCACGAAGCCGCTGATCTGGCGGCGGCCGTCTGCCAGGGTGCGGACCAGGCGTAGTGCACCGGCCGTAATCGTATAGACATGTTGGCGCGGCTCGCCGGCACGGGCCAGGGTGGACCCCAGCGGCAGCGGTTGGGACACGGTGACCCGTTCCAGCGCCTGCACTTCATCCGGCGACAGCGCCGAGCAGACCGCCAGGTGCCGAACCGAGCAATGCAGGCAGTCGCGCAGGGGCGAGCAACCGGGGGCGGCGGGGTCTTCAACAGCAGAAAGCGCGGTACCGGAGTGGGGCCGGGTCATGTCAGGTCAGCAAGCGGGGCCTGCCTATGATACTTCATGCCGCCATTGGCCCGGTCTCGGCGCCCGGATGCGGCCCGTCGCGCCCGCTGCGGCTAGAATATGCCGCTCGCTCATCCCCCCGTTTCCGCAGGAGTCCCGCAAGTGATCAAGCCCCGTACGCCGCCCGGCATCATGGAATTGCTGCCGCGTGAGCAGATCGCGTTCCAGCGCATGCTGGACGTCATCCGCCGCAACTACGAGCGGTTCGGGTTCCTGCCGGTGGAAACCCCGGTGTTCGAGTTGTCCGATGTGCTGCTGACCAAGTCCGGCGGTGAGACCGAGCGCCAGGTGTATTTCGTGCAGTCCACCGGCGCGCTGGCCAATGCCGCCGAAGCCGAAGAGAAAGCGCTGCCCGAACTGGCCCTGCGCTTCGACCTCACCGTGCCGCTGGCGCGCTACGTGGCCGAGCACGAACACGACCTGACCTTCCCGTTCCGCCGTTACCAGATGCAGCGCGTGTACCGGGGCGAGCGTGCCCAGCGTGGCCGCTTCCGTGAGTTCTACCAGTGCGATATCGATGTGATCGGCAAGGACACGCTGAGCACCCGTTACGACGCCGAAGTGCTGGCGGTCATCCATGCGGTGTTCGCGGAACTGCGCATCGGCGATTTCTCGGTGCAGCTCAACAACCGCAAGCTGATGCGTGGCTTCTTCGAAAGCCTGGGCGTAGCCGATGGCGAGCGCCAGCTGGCGGTGCTGCGCGAAGTGGACAAGCTGGACAAGCGTGGCGCCGATTACGTGCGCGACACGCTGGTCGGCGAGGGCTTTGCCATTCCGGCCGAGCAGGTCGAGCGCATCCTGGCCTTCGTGGCCGTGCGGTCGAGCAGCCATGCCGACGCGCTGGCGCAGCTGGATGCGCTGCTGGTCGATGGCGCCGCCAGCGAGACGCTCAAGCAGGGCGTAGCCGAGCTGCGCGAAGTGCTGCAGCTGGTCAAGGCGCTGGGCGTGCCGGAAACCGCGTACTGCCTGAACTTCTCGATCGCGCGCGGCCTGGATTACTACACCGGCACCGTTTACGAGACCACGCTGACCGACCACCCGCAGATCGGCTCGATCTGTTCGGGCGGCCGCTATGAAGACCTGGCCAGCCACTACAGCAAGTCCAAGCTGCCGGGCGTAGGTATCTCCATCGGCCTGACCCGCCTGTTCTGGCAGCTGCGCGAGGCCGGCCTGATCGCCGGGATCGAAGACAGCAGCGTGCACGCGCTGGTGGCCCTGATGGACGACAACGGCCTGCCCGAGTCGCTGGATATCGCCCGCCGCCTGCGCGTGGGCGGCATCAACGCCGAAGTGCAGATGGAGCCGAAGAAGATCGGCAAGCAGTTCCAGTACGCCGCCAAGGCCGGCATCCGCTTCGTCGTGCTGGCCGGTGAGGATGAGCTGGCGCGTGGCGTGGTGGCGGTCAAGGACCTGCTGCGCGAGCAGCAGTTCGAGGTCGCCCGCGACGAGCTGGCCAGCGCCCTGCAGGTTGAGCTGGAGCAGGCCAAGGCGATGGCATGAAGCGGCGTGGGGCAGGGGCACTGATGGTGCTCCTGCTCGCCGGCTGCCAGAGCGATCCGGCCCTGCATAGCGAGCGGATCGGCCCCGGGCATTACCGGCTCGTGGTCGATCGCTGCCATGTGATCGGTCAGGATCAGCTCGAACGCGACCTGCGCGACCTGGCCGACACGCAGTGTCCCGGCGCCGCCGGGGCGTTGGAGGCGGTGGAATCACTCCCAAGCCGCCAGGGCAGCCTGCTCGGCGAATGCCTGCGCCGCGGCGCGCTTCGTGCCGAGGTCCGCTGCCGGTAGGGGCCGTCCGTTGCCCGGAACGAACCCCCGACGAGTCCAACAACGCCCGCCAACGCGGGCGTTGTTCGTTTCCAGACCCTGAACCGGCCCATTCCGCCCTCTGCGGCGGTTTGACCGTGCGCGCGTGTTTGCGCTAATGTAATAGCGCGCTATTACATTGATACGATGAAACTACGTCCCGTACCCCGCGAAAAAGACGCCCAGGCCGATCTGGCCTCGTTGGCGCGTGCGTTTGCTGCCCTGTCCGATCCGGAGGCGGTGACCGCGTTCCTGCGCGACCTGTGCACCCCCGCCGAGCTGGAGGCGCTGTCCGACCGCTGGAAGGTGGTGCCGCTGCTCCAGCAGGGCGTGCCGTATCGCGAGATCCATGAGCTGACCGGGGTCAGCGTGACCACCACCGGGCGCGTGGCGCGCTCGCTGGACCACGGCCACGGCGGCTATGCCGCCGCCATCGCTGCCACGCCGTCCTCCCCCGAATCCGAGTAGAGACCTCCCCCATGAGTGCAACCCAGACCGCCCCGGCACGTGACCGGCTGCGTATCGCCATCCAGAAGAACGGGCGGTTGGCCGAGCCGGCGCGCAGCCTGCTGACCGCCTGCGGGCTGAGCTGGCGGCAGAGCCGCGACAAGCTGTTCTGCTACGGCGAATCGCTGCCGGTGGATCTGCTGCTGGTCCGTGACGACGATATCCCCGGCCTGATCGCCGATGGCGTGTGCGATTTTGGCATCGTCGGCCGCAACGAGCTGGACGAGCAGGGCGCCGCGCGCCGCCGGATCGGCCTGCCGGACGCCTACCAGGCGCTGCGTGGGCTCAACTTCGGCCAGTGCCGGTTGATGTTGGCCGTGCCGGACGAGTGGGAGTGGACCGGGGTCGAGCAGCTGGCCGGCAAGCGCATCGCCACCAGCTACCCCGCGATCCTGGCCGACTGGCTGGCCGAGCGTGGCGTGGACGCGCAGGTGGTCGAACTGTCCGGCTCGGTCGAGATCGCCCCGCGCCTGGGCACGGCCGATCTGATCTGCGATCTGGTCTCCAGCGGCGCGACGTTGGCCGCCAACCAGCTCAAGCCGGTTGAAACTCTGCTGGAAAGCGAAGCGGTGCTGGCCGGTCCGGTCCGCACCCCCGATGACGCCCGTGCCGGTCTGATGGCGATGCTGCTGCGCCGCCTCGATGGTGTGGTGAAGGTGCAGGACAGCAAGCTGCTGATGTTCCGCGCCGCGCTGGACCGGGTGTCCGAGCTGACCCGCCTGCTGCCCGATGCCGACCCGCTGGTGCAGCTGCCCGATGATGGCGGCCATCTGCGTTTGCAGACCATGTGCCACGGTGCGTTGACCTGGCAGCGGTTGGAGGAACTGGAGCGCGCGGGCGCGCAGGGCTTGATGGTGTTGAGTGTGGAGCGGTCGCTGGCATGAATCGTCTGACGTGGTCCCAATTGGATGCCGGCGCCCAGGCGCAGGCGCTGCAACGCCCGGTCCAGGCCGTGGCGGCGCGTACCCGCGAGTCTGTCGCGGCGTTGATCGCGGCGGTGCGCGAAGGCGGCGATGCTGCACTGCGCGAGATCACCCTGCGTTTCGACGGGGTGGCGCCGGACACCTTCGAAGTGAGCGAGGCCGAATTCGCCGCGGCCGAACAGGCCGTCTCCGGCGAACTGCGCCAGGCGATGATCGATGCTGCCGCGCGTATCCGTACGTTCCACCAGGCCGGCATGAGCCAGGGCTATGCGGTCGAAACTGCCCCCGGCGTGCGTTGCGAGCGCGTGGTACGCCCAATCGGTCGGGTGGGGCTGTATGTACCGGCCGGCAGCGCGCCATTGCCGTCCACCGCGCTGATGCTGGGCGTGCCCGCACAGCTGGCAGGGTGCCGCGAAGTGGTGCTGTGCACGCCGCCGCGCAAGGACGGCAGTGCCGATCCTGCGGTGCTGGTGGCGGCACGCCTGACCGGTGTGCACCGCGTCTTCAAACTGGGCGGCGCGCAGGCGATCGCCGCGATGGCGTACGGCACCGACAGCGTGCCGGCCTGCGACAAGCTGTATGGCCCGGGCAACAGTTTCGTGACCGAAGCCAAGCAGCAGGTGGCCCAGGACGGCGCGGCGGCCATCGACATGCCGGCCGGCCCTTCCGAAGTGCTGGTGATTGCCGATGCCGGCGCCAATCCGGCGTTCGTCGCCGCCGACCTGCTGTCGCAGGCCGAGCATGGCCCGGACTCGCAGGTGCTGTTGTTGACCGACGATGCGGGAATGCTGGAGCGCGTTGAAGCGGCCGTGGAGGCGCAGCTGGCGCAACTGTCGCGTGCGGAGATCGCCGCGCAGGCGCTGGCGTCTTCGCGCCTGATCCTGGTCGATGCGCTTGATGACGCGTTCGCGATCAGCAACCGGTACGCGCCGGAGCACCTGATTCTCGCGCTGCGCGAGCCACGCGCATGGTTGGAGAAGGTGGAGGCCGCCGGTTCGGTGTTCCTGGGCGACTACACCCCCGAAGCGCTGGGCGACTACTGCAGCGGCACCAATCACGTGTTGCCCACCGCCGGTGCCGCACGCGCCTACAGCGGCGTCAGCGTGGCCAGCTTCCAGAACCTGATCAGCGTGCAGTCGGCCACCGCCGCCGGCATCGCGGCGATCGGCGAGTGCGCCCGTGTGCTCGCACGCGCCGAAGGCCTGGATGCCCACGAGAACGCGGTGACCCTGCGGATGGAGGCGGCTGCATGAGCACGGCATCCATCCTGTCGCTGGTCCGCGCCGATCTGCAGGCCTTTGCCGGCTACTCCTCGGCGCGCAGCAGTGCGCTGACTGGTGATGTCTGGCTCAATGCGAATGAGTCGGTGTGGGCCAACCCGGCCGACGTCGCCGGTGGCGCGCGCCGCTATCCGGACCCGCAACCGGTGGCGCTGCGTGATCGCCTGGCCGAGCTGTATGGCTGCGCCGCCGGACAACTGCTAATTGGCCGTGGCAGTGACGAGGCCATCGATCTGCTGGTACGCGCGCTCTGTGAGCCGGGCCGCGATGCGGTGGTGACTACGCCACCGGTGTTCGGCATGTATGCCGTCTGCGCGCGCCTGCAGAACGCGCCGTTGATCGAGGTTCCCCTGGTCGACCAGGGCGATGCACTGGTCGCCGATATAGATGCCGTGATCGCCGCTGCGCTGTCGGGCAACGCCAAGCTGGTGTTCCTGTGCTCGCCGTCCAATCCGGCCGGCAGCGTGATCACGCTGGCCGAGATCGAGCGGGTGGCCACGGCATTGCAGGGCAGGGCGCTGGTGGTGGTGGACGAGGCCTACGGCGAGTACGCCGAGCAGCCTTCCGCGACCACGCTGCTGAACCGTTACGCCAACATCGCTGTGCTGCGCACGCTGTCCAAGGCACACGCGCTGGCGGCCGCCCGCATCGGCAGCCTGATTGCCGATGCGGCCCTGATCCAGGTGCTGCGCCGCTGCCAGGCACCGTATCCGGTGCCAGCGCCCTGTGCCGAGTTGGCGCTGGCCGGCCTTGGCAACGAGAGTCTGGCGGTGACCAACCAGCGCATCGCGCAGATCACCTCCGAACGTGCCCGCCTGGCGTCGGCGCTTGCCGCGCTGCCCGGTGTGGCGCGTGTCTATCCCTCGCAGGGCAACTACCTGCTGGTCCGCTTTGCCGACGCCCAAGGCGCGTTCGATGCGCTGCTTGCTGCCGGCGTTGTGGTACGCGACCAGCGTGCCGCGCCGCAGTTGGGCGATGCGCTGCGCATCACCATCGGCAGCGCGGAACAGAACGACCGCGTACTCGCCGCCCTTACTGCCCGGAGGGCTGCCGCATGACCCCGATTCTGTTCGTCGACCGCGACGGCACCCTGATCGAAGAGCCCGCCGATTTCCAGATCGACGCCTACGAGAAGCTGCGCTTCGTGCGCGATGTGATCCCGGCGATGCTCAAGCTGCGCGATGCCGGCTACCAGTTCGTGATCGTCAGCAACCAGGATGGGCTGGGCAGCGAGGGCTACCCGCAGGCCAGCTTCGATGGGCCCAACGACCTGATGCTGCAGATATTCGCCAGCCAGGGCATCACCTTCCGTGACGTGCTGATCGACGGCACCTGGCCGCAGGACAACGCACCCACCCGCAAGCCGGGTATCGGGCTGATGCTGCCCTACCTGCAGGACCGCAGCATCGACTGGGCACGTTCGGCGATGGTGGGCGACCGCCTGACCGACATCCAGTTCGCCGAGAACATGAAGATCCGCGGTTTCCAGCTGCGCACCGAACAGTTCGGCGGCGACTGGGACTGGACCTCGATCGCGCACGAACTGGCCGATGCGCCGCGCCGGGCCAGCGTGCAGCGCGACACCAAGGAAACGAAGATCCGGGTCGAGGTCGATCTGGATCGCACCGCCGAGCCGCAGACCCACACCGGGCTGCCGTTCTTCGATCACATGCTGGAGCAGATCGGCAAGCACGGCGGCTTCGCCCTGAGCGTGCAGGCCGAGGGCGACCTGCATATCGATGAGCACCACACCATTGAAGACACCGGGCTGGCGCTGGGCCAGGCGCTGCGCGAGGCGCTCGGCGACAAGCGCGGGATCGGCCGTTATGGCTTCACCCTGCCGATGGATGAAACGCTGGCCAGTGCGGCGCTGGATTTCAGCGGCCGCCCGTACTTCGTGTTCGAAGGGGAGTTCAAGCGCGAGCGCGTGGGCGACATGCCGACCGAGCTGGTGCCGCACTTCTTCCGCTCGCTGTGCGATGCGGCCGGACTCAACCTGCACCTGAGCGTGCGTGGTGACAACGACCACCACAAGGTCGAGGCCTGCTTCAAGGCGCTGGCCCGTGCGCTGCGTCAGGCCTTGCCACGCCAGGGCACCGCGTTGCCGAGTACCAAGGGGGCGCTGTGACCGAGGTTTCGCTGATCGATGCGGGTGGGGCCAACCTCGGCTCGGTCCGCTATGCGCTGGAACGGTTGGGTGTGCAGGTGCGGCTGGTCCGCGATGCGCAGGGACTGGAGGGTGTCTCGCGGGTGATCCTGCCCGGCGTCGGCGCAGCCCCGCACGGGATGGCCCGCCTGCATGCACAGGGTCTGGTCCAGCCGCTGCGTGACCTGCAGGTGCCGCTGCTCGGCATCTGCCTGGGGATGCAGCTGTTGTTCGACGGCTCTGAAGAAGGGCATGTCGAATGCCTGGGCCTGTTGCCCGGGGTCGTGCGCCACCTGCGTCCGGCAACCGGCATCCGCGTGCCGCACATGGGCTGGAACCGCCTGCTGCCACTGCGCGAGTCGCCGTTGCTCGCCGGCGTGCCGGAACGCGCCAGTGCCTACTTCGTGCACAGCTACGCCGCGCCCTTGGGCGAAGACACGGTGGCGGCGTGCGATCACGGTGGGCTGTTCGCGGCCGTAGTGCAGCGGGGCCGGCACAGTGGGGCCCAGTTCCACCCGGAGCGGTCGGCCGACACCGGCGCGCGCATCCTGCGCAACTTCATCGAGAACGAACCGACATGAGTTTCATCGTCTATCCCGCCCTGGATATCCGCGAAGGCCGTGTGGTGCGGTTGCTGCAGGGTGACTACGCGCAGCAGACCACCTACGGCGATGACCCGTTGCCGCGCGCCCAGGCCTTTGCCGCGGCCGGCGCGAGCTGGATGCACCTGGTCGATCTGGATGCCGCACGTGCCGGCGGTTACACGCTGGCGCCGCTGCTGTCGGCGATCGCGGCGCAGACCGGCCTGAAGGTGCAGACCGGCGGCGGTGTGCGCTCGCGCGATGACGTCGCCCGGATGCTCGACGCAGGCGCCACCCGCGTGGTGGTCGGCTCGGTGTCGGTGCGTGAGCCGGACACGGTGATCGGCTGGCTGCGCGAGTTTGGCTCCGACCGGCTGACCATCGCCCTCGATGCCCGCCAGGCCGAGGACGGCCGCTGGCTGTTGCCGGTGCATGGCTGGACCGAGACCGCCGAGGACACGCTGGAGGTGTTGGCCCAGCGCTACGCCGAGGCCGGCATGCAGCACCTGCTGTGCACGGATATCGCCCGCGACGGCATGCTGTCCGGGCCGAACATCGACCTTTATCAGCACTTGGCCCGGCTGTTGCCCGGCGTGGCGGTGCAGGCCTCCGGCGGCGTGCGTAATGCCGACGATGTCGCCCAGGCCAAGGCGGTCGGCTGCGGCGGGGCGATCCTCGGCAAGGCATTGCTGGAAGGGCGCATGACTCTGGAAGGAGCACTTGCATGCTGAGCCGCCGCCTGATTCCGTGCCTGGATGTGCGCGATGGCCGCGTGGTCAAGGGCGTGCGCTTCCGCGACCACGTGGACATGGGCGACATCGCCGAGCTGGCGCTGCGCTACCGCGACCAGGGCGCGGACGAGCTCGTGTTCTACGACATCGGCGCCAGCCCGGAAGGGCGCGCGGTGGATGTGGCCTGGATCGAGCGCATCGCGCGCCTGATCGACATTCCGTTCTGCGTGGCCGGCGGCATCAGTGACGTGGAGACCGCGCGGCGCGTGCTGCATGCCGGCGCCGACAAGATTTCCATCAATTCCCCGGCGCTGGGCCGGCCGGAACTGATCGAAGAGCTGGCCGATGCCTTCGGCGTGCAGTGCGTGGTGGTCGGCATCGATTCGGTGCGCGAGGCGGACGGCGAATGGCGGGTGCGCCGGTTCAGTGGCGACCCGGACAAGACCCAGGCGGTGGCGGTACGCACCCTGGACTGGCTGGTGGAAGCGCAGCGCCGCGGTGCCGGCGAGATCGTGCTGAACTGCATGGACAGCGACGGGGTGCGCCGCGGTTACGACGTGGCCCAGCTGCGCCAGGCGCGCGCGCTGTGCCAGGTGCCGCTGATTGCCTCCGGCGGTGCGGGTGAGATGCAGCACTTCGCCGATGTGTTCGACCAGGCCGACGTCGATGGCGCGCTGGCGGCCAGCGTGTTCCACAGTGGCGCCATTGCCATTCCCGCGCTCAAGCAGTTCCTGCGTGAGCAGCAGATCGAGGTTCGAGATGTCTATTGAAGTGAGTTCCATTGAGGTGCAGCCGTCGCGCGAGGCGCTGGCGAAGCTGGACTGGGGCAAGGGCGATGGCCTGCTGCCGGTGGTGGTGCAGGACACCGATACGCTGCGTGTGCTGATGCTCGGCTATGCCAACGCGGCCGCGCTGGAGCAGACCCTGGCCACGGGCCAGATGACGTTCTTCAGCCGCAGCAAGCAGCGGCTGTGGACCAAGGGCGAATCCTCCGGCAACGTGCTGGCGGTGACCGCGGTGCGGATCGACTGCGACAACGACACCCTGCTGGTCAGTGCACGCCCGGCCGGGCCGACCTGCCACACCGGCAGCGAGAGCTGCTTCCCGCAGGCCCCGGGCAACTTCCTGGGCCGGCTGGATACCGTGGTGCGCGAGCGCGAGCAGCAGCGCCCGGCGGGGAGTTACACCACGTCGCTGTTCGACGGCGACATCCGGCGTATCGCACAGAAGGTGGGCGAGGAGGGCGTGGAGACCGCGCTGGCCGGGGTGGTGCAGGACGATGAGGCGCTGCTCGGCGAGTCGGCCGATCTGCTGTTCCACCTGACGGTGCTGCTGCGTGCGCGTGGGCTTTCGCTGGACGACGCGGTGGCAGTGCTGGCGGCCCGCCACGCGGGGTAGTTCCGGGCCGCCGATCGTTTAACGTCGGTGAAACGCGGTGCAGGCGATGATGTGCGGCTCTACAATTCCCCACCCCCGACCGGACCGCCCCCGATGACCCGTACTGCCGCCTGGCTGGCTTGCCTGCTATTGATGACTTCGCCTGCCTGGGCTGCTGAAACGACCGTCACCGGCAAGGTGTATCAGGAGCGCGACGGCAAGCCCGGGCGCGGCCCGACCGATCCCGGCCTGGCCGGTGTGCAGGTCTCCAACGGCGAAACGATCGTGCGTACCGCCGCCGATGGCAGCTACAGCCTGCCCGTGCGCGATGGCCAGACGGTGTTCGTGATCAAGCCGGACGAGTACCGCTTCCCGGCGGCCGCCAATGGGCTGCCCTCCTACTGGCGCCACTACGCGCCGCAGGGGTCGCCGAAGCTGAAGTACGACGGTATCCGCCCCACGGGCGGCGCCACCCGCAACTGGGATTTCGCGCTGGAGCCGGCCAAGGGCACCGATGCCGCACGCAACGGCTTCGAGATGCTGGTGTTCACCGATTCGCAGACGGCCAGCCGCCAGGACATCGGCTACTACCAGCGCGCCATCGTCGAGCCGATCATCGGCAAGCACCCGGCGCGGCTGGGCACCACGCTGGGCGACATCGTCAATGACGACCTGGGCCTGTACCCGGACATCAACAAGGTCACCGCGCAGCTGCAGGTGCCGTGGTTCCACGTGCCGGGCAACCATGACCTGGACATGGACGCCGGCACCGATGCGCACTCGCTGGACAGCTGGCGCGCCGTGTACGGTCCGGACACCTATGCGGTGGAGGAGGGCGGGGCGAGCTTCGTGTTCCTCGATGACGTGATCTACGATCCCAAGGCCAAGCCGAGCTACGTGGGTGGCCTGCGCGCGGACCAGTTCACCTTCCTCGGCAACTACCTCAAGGGCCTGCCGCGTGATCGCCTGATCGTGCTCGGCATGCACATCCCGCTGTTCGATGCGGCGCCGGGCCGTGAGACGTTCCGTCATGCCGACCGCACGCGCCTGTTCGCGCTGCTCAAGGACTTCCCGAACGTACTGGTGCTCAGCGGCCACAGCCACACCCAGCAGCATTACTACCATGGGGCCGCCGAGGGGTGGCAGGGCCGCAAGCCGCTGCACGAATACAACGTGGGCGCCGCCTGCGGTGCATTCTGGTCCGGGGTGAAGGACAGCAGCGGGATCCCCGATGCCACCATGAGCGATGGCACCCCGAATGGCTACGCGGTGCTCTCGGTCAAGCCCGGTGGCGAGTACGGCCTGCGCTACTACGTGGCGCGCGCGCCGGACGATTACCAGATCGCGCTGCATGCGCCGAAGGTGTTGCGCCAGGGCGCGTATCCGGCGTGGGGCGTGTACGCCAACGTGTTCATGGGCCAGGCCGATTCGCTGGTGGAATACCGCGTGGACGATGGCGCCTGGCAGCCGATGAAGCGCGTCGAGCAGCCGGACCCGCGCCTGCTGCAGGAAAACGTCGCCGACGATACCGCCGAGCGCCTGCGCGGTTTCGACCGCTCGCCGGAAGCCACGCCGTCGCCGCACCTGTGGCGCGGCGCGCTGCCCACCCACCTGGCGGTGGGTGAGCACAAAGTGGAAGTGCGCGCCGTGCAGGGCGATGGCCCGACCGCGACGGCCAGTACCAGCTACCGCCTGCAGACCGCCAAGCCCTGACCGCGACGCCGGTGTTTCAGTACGGCGCTGTATGGCGCAGGCAGCTTTGCATTCCCCCGGCGATGCCTGAGAATCGCCGGGATTCAATCGATTCAACCAAGGCAAGCGAGTGAGCGCAGCGGCACCGGTTCCGGCTCAACCTGATGTGGCGCCGACCGCGGTCCACCGGGATTCCCCTCCTGACACGCTGATCGTGGCCGATGTCGGCGGTACTTTCGCCCGGGTCGCGCTGGCCACCGTGCGGGCGGGCGCTGCACCACAGCTCAGCGGCCTGCAGCGCTATGCCTGCGCCGACCACCCGAGCCTAGCCGCGATCCTGGCCGGGTTCATCGCCACGCTGCCGGCGGCGCCGGACACCGCCGTGGTCGCCATCGCTGGCCTGCTGGACGGCGACCATCTGGTCAACACCAATCTGCCGTGGCCGGTCTCGGTCGCGCAGACCCGTCAAGAGTCGGGGCTGGCCTCGCTGGCGCTGATCAACGATTTCGAAGCGGTTGCCTATGCGATTCCGCACGTGGCGCCGGAGACCCTGGTGGCCCTCAACGGTGATCCGGATGCAGGCCCGCGCTGGCCGGCGCTGGTGCTTGGGCCGGGCACCGGGCTGGGTGCGGCGCTGCGCTTTGAAGGCGGCGAGCGGCCGGTACTGGCCAGCGAGGCCGGCCATGCCGCGCTGAACGCCTGCAACGCGCTGGAACTGGAGGTGCTCTCGCGCCTGCTGCAGCGCTGGGACCACGTGGACAACGAGCGCGTGCTGTCCGGTGGCGGCCTGATGAACCTGTATCCCTGCCTGTGCGATATCCGTGGCGTCACCCCGCACTGGACCAGCACCGAGGCCCTGATCGCCGCCGCGCACGAGGGCGTGGACCTGGTGGCAGTGGAAACGCTGGAGGTGTTCTGCGCCTGGCTGGGCAGCCTGGCGGGCGATCTGGCCACGACCTTCGGGGCGCGCTCGGTGTATTTGGCGGGCGGCATTTCCACCCGGGTGGATCGCTTCCTGCGTGATGGCCGTTTCCGCGCGCGCTTCCTGGCCAAGGGCGTGATGCACGACGTGCTGCGCCAGGTGCCGATCTGGCGCGTGGACCACGGTGAGCTCGGCGTTCTCGGCGCGGCGGTCTGGCATGCGGAGCACCGCTGTATCGTCGTGTAATTCCTTCCTTGACCGTTCGCTGGAGACGTACCTATGACTGACCGCAGGCGATTTCTCCAGGCCAGTGCCCTGGCCGCGGGCGCCTTGGCGCTGCCCACATTGCAGGCACGTGCAGCCTCCGGTGCGCGCGTAGTGTCCACCTGGGATTTCGGCGTGGGGGCCAACCAGGTGGCGTGGAAAACCCTGGCGACCGGCGGCTCCGCGCTCGATGCGGTCGAGGCCGGCGCGCGCTGGGCCGAGAGCGACCTGTGCAATCCCACGGTGGGGCGCTGCGGCAACCCGGACCGCGACGGCGTGCTGAGCCTGGATGCCAGCATCATGGACGGCGATGGCCGCTGTGGGTCGGTGGCGGCGCTGAGCGATATCGCGCACCCGGTTTCGGTGGCACGGCGGGTGATGGAACAGACGCCGCACGTGATGCTGGTCGGCGAGGGCGCCCAGCAGTTCGCGGTGCAACAGGGTTTTGAACGCAGGAAGCTGCTCACCCCGGAAGCCGAGAAGGCGTGGCGCGAGTGGCTCAAGACCGGGCAGTACACCCCCGAGATCAATGCCGAGCGGCGCAGCCGCCCGGGCGACAGCAGCAACCACGATACCCTGGGCATGCTCGCCATTGATGCCCAAGGGCGTCTGGCCGGCGCCTGCACGACCAGTGGCATGGCCTGGAAGATGCACGGCCGCGTCGGCGACAGCCCGATCATCGGGGCGGGCCTGTACGTGGACAACGAGGTCGGCGCCGCCACCGCTTCGGGCGTCGGTGAGGAAATGATCCGCAACGCAGCCTCCTTCCTGGTGGTCGAGCTGATGCGTCAGGGGCGTTCGCCGGCCGAAGCCTGCCGCGAGGCGATCGCGCGGGTGGTACGCAAGCGCCCCGAGGCGAGCAAGACCCTGCAGGTCTGCTTCCTTGCCTTGAACAAGCACGGTGAGGTCGGCGCGTATGCGCTGCATCGTGGCTTCGTCTACGCGGTCTGCGACAAGGACCGGCAGGACGATCTGCGTGATTCCGCGTCGGTGTACACGAGCGAGCAGACGTGAGCGCGCCGCACCGGCTGCTGGAAATCGCCTCGAACTCGGTGGCCTCCGCGCTCGCCGCCCAGCAGGGGGGCGCGGACCGGATCGAACTGTTCGACAACCTCGCCGAGGGCGGCACGACCCCGTCGCAGGGCAGCATCGCGGTCGCCCGCGACCGCCTGCGGATTCCTCTGTTCGTGCTGATCCGGCCGCGGCCCGGCGATTTCCTCTACACCGCGCTCGAGGCCGAGATCATGCTGCGCGACATCGCGTACTGCCGTGCACTCGGCTGCGATGGCGTGGTGATCGGCGCCTTGGATGCCGACGGTGGCATCGACATGCCGCTGTGCCGGGAACTGGTATCCGCAGCGGGCCCGCTCGGCATCACCTTCCACCGCGCCTTCGATGCCGCGTGTGATCTGCCAGCAGCGCTGGAGCAGATCGTGACGCTGGGCTGCCAGCGCATCCTGAGTTCGGGCGGGCAGGCCAGTGCACTGGCCGGTGCCGACGTCCTGGCCGCACTGGTGGCGCAGGCGGGTGATCGGATCGCACTGATGGCGGGTGCGGGCATCACTGCCGCCAACGTCATGGAGGTGGCCGAGCGCAGTGGGTGCGTTGAACTGCACGCCTCCGCGAAGACGACGCAGCCCTCGGCGATGCGTCACCACAATCCCGCGTTGACCGGGCTGTCGCCGGACTGGACCGTCACCGACGCGGCGCAGGTCAGCGCACTGCGCGCAGTGCTGGATAACAGGGACGGAGGTAGTTAATCCGTGACTCACGACCGTAATTAATTACCCCCGTCCCCATTAAAAAAAACGGCAGCCGCCTGTACGAGCGCGGCTGCCGTGGAGGACCGTTGCCCCGCCCGAAGGCGGGGGCGGGTGGGGCTTAGAACTTCCAGTTCACGCCGAAGTACAGCTGGCGGCCGGTGTAGGTGTTGGACACCAGGCGGGCCTTGGTGTCGTTGCCCAGATGGATGCGCTGCTCGGACTTGGTCGCGTTCAGCACCGAGGCGGTGAAGGTCAACGCTTCGGTGAAGTTGTAGGCCACGTTGAGATCCAGCTGGTCGTACGGTTCGGAGTACTGGCTCATGCCGTTGACCGGACCGCCCACGACTTCACCGCGGCGGTTGTACGACGCGCGTGCCAGGAACTTCTCGTTCTCATAGAACAGGGTGACGTTGGCCTGGTTCTTGGCACTGCCCACCAGCGGCGAGGAACCGATCTCTTCGCCATCCAGCACGATGGCGGCCAGGTTGGTGTCGTTGTAGGTGTAGTTGGCCTGGATGCCGAAGCCCATGTCGAAGGTGTACTGACCGTACAGCTCCACACCCTGGGAAACGCCATCACGGCCATTGGCCTGGGTCTCGTACTTCTGCACCGTGACCGTTTCGCCACCGACATTCATCTGCTGGTCGCGGACCACCGGGACCGTGAAGTTGTCCACGTTCTTGCGGAACAGGCCCAGGCCCGCCACCGCGCCCGGCTTGAAGTACCACTCCAGGCCGACATCGAACTGGGTCGCTTCGAACGGCTCCAGGTTCTTGTTGCTGCCATAACCGTACCAGCCGGGCGTGTCGGTACCACCGGCGACACGACGGTCGTTGCTGTACTCCTCGCTGATGTAGTTCAGCGCACCCGGCGCGGCGATGCTGGTGTAGCTCGGGCGTGCGATGACCTTGGAGGCCGCACCACGCAGCACCAGCGTGTCGGTGATGTCCCAGGCGATGTTGAAGCTCGGCAGGAAGTCCGTGTAGGTCTCGTCCATCGAGGTGAACGCGTAGGTCTTCTCGCGTGCCAGGCCGTCCGGCAGGCGCACGAAGCCGCTCTGGCAGACATAGCCGGTGTTGGAGGCGATCAGCGGCGCGGCAGCAGGATCGTTGCAGCCCATCGGCGAACCGGCCGCGTTGTCCTGGAAGTAGTCGTTGAACTTCTCGACCGAGTCACTGGATTCGGCGAACTGCTTGGTCCGGACCACGCGCACGCCAACGTTGCCGCGCAGGCGCTCGGTGCGGAAGTTGGCCTGGAAGTAACCCGAGTAGATCTTCTCGTTGACGTTGTAGACGAAGTCCTCTTCCTTGCGGCTGTGCGACCCGCCGTACTTCTCGTTGAGGTAGTTGATGTAGGCCGGGTAGTTGATGCCCGGGAACACGTTGGCGTTGAAGCCGCCGGCGATGTTGCTGATCGGATTGGACAGGAAGAAGCCCGGCTGGGCGACACCGGCGGTGGCATCGCAACCGGCCTGGTAGCGGTTGTTGTCGTAGTCGGCCGGATCCTTGCCCTGGCACACCCAGTAAGTGTTGCCGGTATTACGGTGCACATCACCGTCGCGGTACTTGGCGCCGAACTGGATCGAGTCCAGCCAGCCGGTTTCGAAGAGCTTGGTGAAGTCGGCCTGGAAGTAGTTCTGCTTGACCTCGGTCTGCATCCACGACGAACCGGTCGAGCCGGTGTCGATCTCGGCGATGCCGGCCATCAACTGGTCCTGCAGGTTCGGCGAGAAGGTGGCGCTCGGCGTACCGGTCAGGTCCCAGGCGCTGTACGTATTGCCCGACTGCCATACCCCGTCGACCTGGCGGCGCGGCTTGGCGGACATGCCGAAGTTCATCGACGGACCACCTTCGGACCAGGTGCGGCCACCGGTGAAGGAGGCCTTCCACAACGGGCTGATATCCCACTCGACGGTCAGGTCGCCGGTCTGCGAGAGCGCCTTTTCCTTGCTGTAGGTACCGGTCAGCTGCGGCGTGGGGATGGTGCAGTCGTCCGGGCCCCAGCCGCCCGGCGCCATGCCGGCGGCAGCGGCCTGTTCTTCGCTGCAGTAATAGGTCTTGCCGGCCAGCTTTTCGTACTGCGCGCCGGTCACGATGCTGCCGGAGGGATCGAAGTTCAGCCCGTTGAGCAGGCGGCCGCCGTCCCAGTTGCCGTCGCCGTTGAAGCGGGCGAGGTTCCATTCCGGGATCTTCAGCATGTTCTGGGTGTAATTGCCTTCCAGCTCGAAGCGGAAGTAGTTCGCGGTCAGCGTCAGGTTGTCGGTCGGCTTGAACTGGAACGTCAACTGGCCACCGGTGCGCTCGCGCTTTTCTTCCTTCACGGCGAAGTTCACCGAGGTCGGCATGAAGAATTCGCTGTAGTTGCGCCCGCTCTGGTCATTGAAGCCGGACTGGCCCCACCAGTAGTGGATACCATCCTGCAGCTGCGGATTGCCGTACGCATCCACCGCGTCGGTACCGTTGCCGTACCACTGGTAGTCCTCCGTGCTCGCCTGCATGGTGCGGCTGGTGCGGGTCTGCTTGGTGGCGCCGACCAGCACGCCGAAGCGCTCGTCCTTGCTGTGCCAGGAATACAGCGCCGATGCCTGCGGATCCACATCGTGGCTGGTATCGGAGGAAGTGCCTTCCAGGTTCACGTAGCCGGAGTTGGCTTCCATGTCGAGCGGGCGACGCGTGTGCAGGATCACCGTGCCACCGATGCCGCCTTCATCCAGGCGCGCCTCGGGCGATTTGAACAGCTCGGCGCTGGAGAGCATGTTGGCCGGCAACAGCGTGTAGTTGAACGAACGGGTGGCCTCGTTGTTGGTTTCCGAGGTGGCCACGTAATTGCCATTCAACTGGGTCAGGGTCAGGTCCGGGGCCAGGCCGCGGACACTGACGGTCTTGCCTTCGCCGCCACTGCGCTCGATCACCACGCCGGGCACACGCTGCAGCGCGTCGGCCACGTTCTTGTCGGGGAACTTGCCCACATCTTCGGCGGTGATCACTTCCACCACGGCATTGGCGTCGCGCTTCTGCTGCAGGCTCTTTTCGATGGCGTAGCGGTAGCCGGTGACGGTCACGCTGTCGAGCGTGGTCGCATCCGGGGTGCCGGTGGCGGGGGTCGCTTGTTGCGCGAAGGCGCTGGCCGGCACGAAGGCCGTGGCCAACGCGCTGGCAATGGCCGCGGACAACGTAACGCGGCGGTGCATGCGTGACATCTTCATTCCACTCTCTCCCTCTCCTGGATTGAAACGGTGGCGATACGAATTCTTTGAATCGATCTAATGTTTGAAGCCAAATTTCTCGATCGTCGAGTTGCCTGGCGCGTCCCGCATGCATCGCGTGGGGCAGTCCCCCGGCTCCCCACTTCCGGCAATCGTGACCGTTTTAAGTTGGATCGATCTAAACGATTGGCGGGGGATTTTTAGCACGACCGCGCGAGGGACGCATGCTGCTCCGCAATATGGACACGGAGCGTGCTTTCGCTTGACCCCGGCCGATGCCGCGACGTTGCTGGGTCCGGGGCTTTGGCCCGGTATACCGGGCGATGGGGCGCAGTGTCGAGCGTCGAACCCGGGGGCCGCCCGGCACTGCGCAGCCTCGGGCAGGGGGGAGGGCTGGCGGGGGGGCAATGATGTTGCAGCGCAGAATGCATCGGTCGAAATTCCCGTGCTTTACTTAAATCGATCTAAATTCACCGGGGTGTGGATTGGGTCGCCCAGTCCAGGGAACCCGCGGCGCACGTCGCCACGGGTTCGCGCTCTCGCCACGTCCGCCAAGGAGTCCGTGTCCGTGAACCGTCTTTCTCACCGTCCTTCCGTTGTTCCTGCCGCCGGTGCCGTCCCGGCCCGCCGCCGCCCGCTCGCCGGCCTGGCCTGCCTGCTGGCGCTGAGCTGCGCGCCGCTGCTGCTGCAGGCCGCGCCGGCCGCGCTGGAGCGCGAGGTCAACACCTTCATCGGCAGCAAGGACGACGGCAATACGTTCCCGGGGGCCTCGGCCCCGTTCGGCCTGATCCAGGTCAGCCCGATCGGTGAGCACTACGCGGGCTGGCGCTACGACGATCCCAAGATCCGGGGTTTCGGCCATTCCTTCCTGTCCGGCGCGGGCTGCTGGGAGCAGGGCGGCCAGGTCTCGGTCCTGCCGGTGACCGGCAGCATCGGCCCGGGCGGTGACTTCAATACCGACGACGCCAAGAGCTTCGACCACAAGCGCTACGCCTCCGCCTATACCCACGAGGGCGAAGTCGGCCAGGCCGGCTACTACAAGGTGCGCCTGACCAACTACGGCGGCATCGATGCCGAGGCCACCGCACGCACCCGTGCCGCGGCCGAGCGCTACACCTTCGCCGCCGATGCGGGCACCGGCCATGTGCTGGTCAACCTCGGCCAGGCCAACGAGCGCCATTCGGTCATCGGCAGCGTGGTCGATGTGGTCGGCGACCGTGCCGTGGAAGGCAAGCTGGTCACCAAGAGCTTCTGCGGTGGCCATCAGTACACCACCTGGTTCCGCATCGAGTTCGACCGGCCGTTCAAGGCGTTCGGTACCTGGGGCGAGGGCGGTGGCCTTCCCGGCGCACGTCATGGCATGGAAGGCGAGCTCAAGCCGAGTGGCGCATGGCTCAGCTTCGATCTGGCCAAGGGCCGCGCAGTGACCGCGGTCAGCGCGATCTCCCACGTGGACGCCGAAGGCGCGCGTGCGAACCTGCGCAGCGATGGCATGCAGGGCGATCGCCTGCTTGGCTTCGATCAGATGCGCCAGATGGCGCAGCAGCAGTGGCGCAAGGAACTGGCGGCCGTGCGTGTGCAGGGCGGCAGCAATGACGACCGCACCGTGCTGTACACCGCGCTGTACCACGCGCTGCTGCAGCCACTGACCGGCAGCGATGCCGACGGTCGTTACCGTGGTTACGACGACAACATCCATCGCGCCGATGGCTGGACCTACTACGAGTACTTCTCGCTGTGGGATACCTATCGCGCGCAGAACCAGTGGCTGGCGCTGACCAAGCCGGAGGTCGCGCGCGACATCGGCCGCACGCTGCTGGCCATCGAGGAGCAGGGCGGCTGGCTGCCGCGTTGGGGCTACGCCAACTTCGAAACCAACGTGATGACCGGCGACCCGGTGACGCCGTTCCTGGTCGACCTGTGGCGCTTCGGCGCGCTGGCCGGCCGCGAAGGCGAGGCCTACACCGCGCTGCGCAAGAACGCCTTCGAGGTGCCGCCGATGAACTCCCGTCATGCGGGCCGGTCGGGCAACCCCAGCTACCTGCCCAACGGCTACGTGCAGTACGACCGCGCCTTCCCCTCCAAGGGCATGGACGTGGATCCGCACCACGGGGGCTCGGCAACGCTGGAATACGCGCTGGCCGACTGCGCGCTGGCGCAGATGGCCGATGGCCTCGGTCATGCTGCCGATGCCGGCGTGCTGCGTGAGCGTGGCCGCAACTGGCACAAGGTGTGGGACCCATCGGTGCGCGACGAAGAGGGTGATTTCAACGGCTTCCCGCGGCCGCGCATGGAACACGGCGCGTGGTACCTGCCGGCCGATGGCAAGTACAGCCCACGTTCGCACCATGGCTTCCATGAAGGCACCGCGTGGCAGTACCAGTGGCTGGCGCAGCAGGACGTGCCGGGCCTGGTCCAGGCCATGCACGGCCGCGAGCAGACTGCCCGCCGCCTGGATACGTTCTTTGCCTACGACGCGCTGGTGACGTCGCCGCTGACGGCCGCGCGCAAGGAATGGGTGGTCGGCCCCTACAGCTATTACAACCAGTACCGCTACAACCCCAACAACGAACCGGACCTGCACGCGCCGTGGATGTACACGCTGATCGGCCAGCCGTGGAAGACCGCCACCGTGGTGCGCGCCGCGCAGCAGTTGTTCACCAATGCGCCCAACGGCGTGACCGGCAACGATGACCTGGGCACGATGTCGGCCTGGTACCTGTTCAGTGCGCTGGGCCTGTACCCGGCCGTGCCGGGCAGCGGCGAGTTCCTGTTGCACACCCCGCGCTTCGCCCGCGCCGAGATCGATCTGGGCCAGGGCAGGACGCTCACGCTGAAGGCACCGGGCGCGGATGGCCGCCAGCTGCAGTACGTCCAGAACGTCCAGGTCGATGGCCGCGCGCATGCGCCGGTGTGGCTGGACTGGGCGCAGCTGCAGCGCGGTGGCACCATCGCCTTCGCGCTGGGCAGCACCGCTCCGGAGAACGGCTGGGGCACGCAGGCAGAGGCGCTGCCGGCGTCCTTCTGCGCTACCCCCGGCGCGGTACTGGAATGAGCCACGCGCCGGCCCGCGCCGTGGCCAGCCCCCCGGGGCTGACCGTCGGCACGGGCGCGGACCGCTGGTCAATGCGATCGTTTAGGCTTGCACCTTGCTTGAGGAATTCGACGACCCGATGAAAGACAAGGCCACCCCCGCCGGCAAAGGCACGCGCGCGGTCACCGTGACCGACATCGCCGAAGCGATCGGCGTGTCGCGCGCGACCGTCTCGCTGGTGCTGCGTGGCAGCCCGCTGGTCAACGTCGACACCCGTGCCAAGGTGGAGGCCGAACTGCGCCGCCAGCGCTACGTGTACAACCGCGGCGCGGCCAATCTGCGTCGGCGCACATCGTCGAGCGTGGCCCTGGTCATCAACGACCTGTCCAACCCGTTCTTCGCCGAATTCGCCTCCGGGGTGGACGAAGCGCTGGGCGGGAAGGGGTTCGTGACCCTGCTCGGCAGCACGGGCGAATCGCCGGAGCGGCAGCAGGCGGTGCTGACCACGTTGATGGAGCACATGCCGGCCGGGTTGATCCTTTCGCCGGCCGAAGGCAGCGATGCCGGGCAGCTGCGCCAGGTGCTCGGTCATGCCAACGTACTGCTGTTCAATCGCGAACTGCCGGGCGCCGACTGGGACTTCCTGACCCTGGACAACCAGCAGGGTGCCTATCTGGCCACGCGTCATCTGATCGAACAGGGGCACCGCCGCATTGCGTTCTATGGTGGCCATGCGGTCTCCAGTTCCTGCCACCAGCGTCGCACCGGCTATGCGCAGGCACTGGTGGAGGCCGGCATGCCGGTGCAGCCGGAGTGGCTGATCGAAACCTCGCCCAGCCGCCTGGACGCGGCCGCGCGCACCGGCGAGCTGTTCGCGCTGGATGCCGTGCCGACCGCCGCGGTCTGCTACAACGACAGCGTCGCGCTGGGCCTGATGCTGGGCCTGGCCTCGCGTGGCGTGCAGCCGGGCCGCGATTTCGCGGTGACTGGCTTCGATGATATTTCCGAGGCGTCGGTGGCATCGCCGCCGCTGACCACGCTGACCGTCAACCCGCGCGAGCGCGGGCGACAGGCCGCCGAACTGCTGCTGCTGCGTCTGGATCATCCCGATGCCGCACCGGCCCGTACCGTTGCACCGGTCCAGCTCCGCGTCCGCGAGAGCAGCGGCGCGATGACCGTCTGATGGCTCCCCCAATCACCTGCTCGCGCACTGAGGCGCGTACCTGAATGCCCATCTCTCCAACGCCCCGTCTCCCGACCTCATCCTCCGCTGCGCCCGTGGTGAACACGCGCGTCGCGCTGGCCGTGGCGACCACCATCTTCTTCATGTGGGGCTTCCTCACCTGCCTCAACGACATCCTGATTCCGCATCTGAAGGCCGTGTTCGAACTGAACTACGCCCGCGCGATGCTGGTGCAGTTCACTTTCTTCGGCGCGTATTTCCTGATGTCGCTCCCGGCCGGTCGGCTGGTCGCGCACCTGGGCTACAAGAAGGGCATCGTGGCCGGGCTGGCGATTGCCGCGGTCGGTGCACTGGGCTTCTGGCCCGCGGCCGAACTGCGCGTGTATGAAGCCTTCCTGGGCGCCCTGTTCGTGCTGGCCACCGGCATCACCGTGCTGCAGGTGGCGGCCAACCCGTATGTGGCGCTGCTCGGGCCGGAACAGACGGCCTCCAGCCGCCTGACCCTGGCCCAGGCGCTGAACTCGCTGGGTACCGCGATCGCGCCGATCTTCGGCGGCCTGCTGATCCTGGGCAACACGGTCAAGAGTGCCGATGAAATCGGCGCGCTGCCGGCCGCCGAGCAGATCGCCTACCGCGTGCAGGAAGCGCAGTCGGTGCAGGGTCCGTACGTCGGCCTGGCGGTGGCGCTGTTCCTGCTGGCGGTGTTCGTCTATCTGTTCCGTCTGCCGGCGCTGACCGAGACCACCGAGCAGGCCGACACCAGCAAGCACACCCTGCTGGATGCGCTGCGCCATCGCCACGTGCTGTTCGGCGTGCTGGCGATCTTCTTCTACGTGGGGGCGGAAGTGTCGATCGGCAGCTTCCTGGTCAACTACCTGTCGCTGCCCAACATCGGCGGCTTCACCGAGAAGGAAGCCACCCATTACGTCTCGGCGTACTGGACGCTGGCGATGATCGGTCGTTTCGCCGGTTCGGCGATCATGACCCGGTTCTCGCCGCGCGTGCTGCTGACCCTGTTTGCGGGCATCAACGTGACGCTGCTGGCGCTGACCATGCTCAGCCAGGGGCAGGTCGCGCTGTACTCGATCGTGGCGGTGGGCCTGTTCAATTCCATCATGTTCCCGACCATTTTCGCGCTGAGCATCGAACGCCTGGGCACGCTGACCAACAAGGCCTCCAGCCTGTTGATCATGGCCATCGTCGGCGGCGCGGTGGTGCCGTACCTGCAGGGCCTGCTGGCCGACCAGATCGGGCTGCATGAGTCCTTCATCCTGCCGCTGCTGTGCTACGGCTACATCATTTTCTACGGCCTGTCCGGTTCGCGCCCGGCCGTCGGATTCCGCCAGGGAGCTTGAGGCCACGATGTCCAAGATTGTTTGTTTCGGCGAGATTTTGATCGATCTACTAGCCCAGCCGCCGGCCACCCCGGCCACCCCGCGTGCTTTCCTGCAGTACGCCGGCGGCGCACCGGCCAACGTCGCCGTGGCCGCCGCGCGGCTCGGTGCGGACACCCATTTCGCCGGCATGCTCGGCCAGGACATGTTCGGCGACTTCCTCGCCGAGAGCCTGGCCAGTGCCGGCGTGGCAACCGACTGCATCGTGCGCACCGACGCGGCCAAGACCGCGCTGGCATTCGTTGCCCTGGATGCCAGCGGCGAGCGCAGCTTCAGCTTCTACCGCCCGCCGGCGGCCGATCTGCTGTTCCGCAGCGCGCACTTCCACCCGAACTGTTTTGAGGGCACGCGCAGCTTCCATGTGTGCTCCAACAGCCTGACCGAGGCCGAGATCGCCGAGGCCACGCTGGAGGGCATGCGCCGCGCGCGCCAGGCCGGTGCGATGGTCAGCCTCGACCTCAACCTGCGCCCCGCGCTGTGGCCGACCGGTGTCGATCCACTGCCGCGGTTGTGGGAAGCGCTGTCGCTGGCCGATCTGGTCAAGCTCTCGCGCGAAGAACTCGAGTATCTGGCGGCCTCGGTGCCGGGCGGTGACGCCGCCGTGGTCGAGCGCCTGCTCGCCGCGCAGGCGCAGGCGGTGGTGATCACCGACGGTGCCGCGCCGATCCGCTGGCATACCCGCCACACCCACGGCGTGCTCACCGGCTTCCGTGTCACGACGGTCGATTCCACCGCGGCCGGCGATGCCTTTGTCGGCGGCCTGCTGTTCGGCATCGGCGAGCGCGGCGGCGACGGGACGGGCTTTGCCGCGTTCTGCCGGGACCCGGCCGCGCTGGTGGAGGCGATCCGGTTCGGCGCGGCCGTCGGTGCCTTGGCCGTGACCCGCAAGGGCGCGTTCGCCGCGATGCCCAGCCTCCATGAAGTCCAGCTACTGCTGCAGCAACAACAGGATGACGCCGCATGACCACGCCGGTTCCGCCAACCCCCGACTTCCGCTCGCCTGCATTCCTGCGCGCCCACATCGCGCAGACGATGGCGTTCTACCAGCCCAATGAAATCGACCCCAAGGGCGGCTTCTTCCATTACTACCGTGACGACGGCAGCGTCTACGATGCCAGCCATCGGCATCTGGTCAGCAGCACCCGCTTCGTGTTCAACCATGCGATGGCCTACCGCGAGTTCGGCAAGCCGGACGATCTGGCTGCGGTCGAACACGGCATCCGCTACCTGCGCGAGGTGCATCGCAACCCGGCCACCGGCGGCTACGCCTGGACGCTGCGCGATGGGGTGGTCGAAGACGCGACCAACCACTGCTACGGCGTGGCGTTCGTGCTGCTCGCCTACAGCTGCGCGCTGAAGGCCGGCATCAACGAGGCACGCGGGTGGATGGACGAGACCTGGCAGTTGCTGGAAACGCGCTTCTGGGAACCGGCGTTCGGCCTTTACAAAGACGAAGCCGACGCCGACTGGGCCTTCAGCGATTACCGCGGCCAGAACGCCAACATGCACATGTGCGAAGCGATGCTGGCCGCGTTCGAGGCCAGTGGCGAGCAGCGCTATCTGGATCGCGCGCTGCTGCTGGCCGACCACATGACCCGCCGCCAGGCCGCGCAGGGGGATGGGCTGGTGTGGGAGCACTACGATCCGCAGTGGCAGATCGATTGGGCGTACAACCGCGACAACCCCAAACACCTGTTCCGTCCGTGGGGCTTCCAGCCCGGGCATCAGACCGAATGGGCCAAGCTGCTGCTGATCCTGGACCGCCATGTACAGGCCGACTGGCTCGTGCCGACCGCGCGGCATCTGTTCGATGTGGCGGTGGCGCGCAGTTGGGACGCCGAGCGTGGCGGGCTGTACTACGGCTTCGCACCGGATGGCAGCGTCTGCGATGACGACAAGTACTTTTGGGTGCAGGCCGAATCGCTGGCGACTGCGGCGCTGCTTGCCAAGCGCACCGGCGAGGCCGTGTACTGGGAGTGGTACGACAAGCTGTGGGGCTACGCCTGGCAGCACATGATCGATCACCGCTACGGCGCGTGGTATCGCATCCTGGACGCGGACAACCGCAAGTACAGCGACGAGAAGAGCCCGGCCGGCAAGACCGATTACCACACCATGGGTGCGTGCCACGAAGTGCTCAACGTGGTGCGTTGAATCCAGTAGAGCCGACCGTCGGTCGGCTACCCCAACCCGGTAGAGCCGACCGTTGGTCGGCCGCACCAACCCCGGTAGCGCCGACCGTTGGTCGGCTGCTCCCGCAGCCAGGCAGGTTCCCATGCGCGCGCACCGCCGTCTCCATGTCGTTGCACCGGCCTGCTGGCTGATGCTGGTCCTGCTGGCCGCCTGGGCGCTGCCCGTGGCAGCTGCCCCGTTGGCAGCGGAGTGGTCATTCCGCCTGCTGCCCGGTGACGCGCGCGGTGCCGCGCACCCTGGCCTGCAACAGTGGCGGCCGGCGCAGGTGCCTGGCGCCGTGCACACCGACCTGCTGGCGCAGGGGCAGATCCCCGATCCTTACGTCGGCGCGCCGGAGGCGGGCCTGCAGTGGATCGGTCTGGCGGACTGGGAATACCGTGCCCGGTTCGATGTGGACGCGCCGACGCTGGCGCGCGCGCATGCCGAGCTGGCGTTCGAAGGGTTGGATACGTTCGCGACGGTCACGCTCAATGGCCAGCCGCTGCTGAAAGCCGACAACAGCCATCGCACCTGGCGTGCGCGGGTGGACGGCAAGCTGCGGCCTGCCGGCAATGAGCTGCGTATCGTGCTGCGCTCGCCGATCCGCACGCTGCTGCCGGACGTGCAGGCGATGCCGCACAAGATCGCCGGCAATTACCCCTCACCGTATGGCGATGAGCCCAAAGACGCGATGGTCGGCAATTTCGTGCGCAAGCCGGGCTATCACTTCGGCTGGGATTGGGGCCCGCGTTACGTGACTGCCGGCATCTGGCGGCCAGTGCAACTGGAGAGCTGGGACGGTCAGAGGCTGACTGCGCTGGCCGTGCAGACGCGGGCGCTGGATGCGAGCCGGGCGGATCTGGAGATCGCCGTTGAGATCGAGAGTGCGGCGGTCGGCAGCGCTGCGGTGCAGATCGAGGTGCTGGATCCGGACGGCGCGCGCGTGGCGCGCATCGACCGCACGGCGCTACTCAAGGCCGGTGACAACCGGATCGCCGTACCGGTCGCGCTGCAGCAGCCGCGGCGCTGGTGGCCGGTCGGGCAGGGTGAGCAGGCGCGCTACACCGTGCGTGCCACCCTGGCTCATGACACGCCCGGTGCGACGCACATCGAGCAGCGCACCGGCCTGCGCACGGTCGAGCTGCGCCGTGAGGTGGACCGCCACGGCGGGCAGGGCTTCGCGTTCGTGATCAACGGTGTGCCGATCTTCGCCAAGGGCGCCAACGTGATTCCGTTCGACATGTTCCCGGCCCGCGTGGACGCGGCGCGGATCCGGCGCGAGCTGACCGCGGCGCGCGATGCCAACATGAACATGCTGCGCAACTGGGGTGGCGGCTACTACGAAGACGACGTGTTCTTCGACATCGCCGACGAACTCGGCCTGCTGGTCTGGCAGGACTTCATGTTCGGCGGCGGCATGCAGCCCGGCTTCGATCCGGCGTTCCGCGCGAACGTGGTCGCCGAGGCGCGCGACAACGTGCGGCGCCTGCGTCATCACCCCAGCGTGGTGCTGTGGTGTGGCAACAATGAAGAAGAGACCGCGTGGAAGGACTGGGGCCACGGGCGTGACCTGACCGCCGCCGATCCCGCGTTCGCCGCGAAGGTCTGGCAGGGCTATGTGGATCTGTTCGGCAATGACCTGCGCCAGGTGGTGGCCGAGGAGGGCCTGGGCGTGCCTTACTGGTCGAGCTCGCCGAGCAATGACCTGGACGAGAAGGCCAACGATTCCACCCGCGGCGACAAGCACTACTGGCAGGTGTGGGGCAATCCGGCCCTGCCGGTCACCGCGTATCTGCACGAAACGCCGCGCTTCATGTCCGAGTACGGGCTGCAGGCCTGGCCGGTGCTGCGCACGCTGGACGGCATCATTCCCGCCGCGGAACAGCAGGTGGACAGCCCGACGGTGCGCGCGCACCAGAAATTCATGGCAGGCGAGGGCAACCAGCGTCTGCTCAAGTACATCGAGGAGGAGTACGGCACGCCGCGCGACTTCCCGGCGTTCGTGTACCTGAGCCAGGTCATGCAGGCCGATGGCATCCAGCTTGCCGCCCTGCATCACCGCGCCTCCAGGCCGTACACGATGGGCTCGCTGTACTGGCAGCTCAACGATGTGTGGCCGGGCGCCTCGTGGTCCAGCATCGACTACGCCGGCCGCTGGAAAGCGCTGCACTTCCACGCCAGACGCTTCTTCGCCGATCAGGCCGTGGCGGCACTGCGCGACGAAGGCGTGACCCGGGTGAGCTTGCTCAATGACCGTCAGCAGGGCCTGCAGGCGACCTGGCGGCTGCGCGTGCTCGATCTCGATGGCACCCGGCGCGGCGAGCAGCGCCACACCGTCGCGCTGCCACCGCTGTCCGCGCTGGAGGTGGGGCGATTTGCCGATGCGGACCTGCTGAAGGGGGCCGACCCCACGCGGACCGTGGCGGTGGTCGAGCTGTTCGATGGCGCCACGCTGTTGTCGCAGCAGGTGGTGTATTTCGTCCCGGCCAAGGCGTTGGCGCTGTCATCTGCGAGGATCGATACCGAGCTGCGCGCCGACGGCGGCGGCTATGTGTTGACGCTGCGCTCGTCCACGCTGGTGCGTGCGCTGTGGGTCGCCTTCGATGGCGTGGATGCCACCTTGGACGACAACGCGCTGGAGCTGGTGCCGGGCGAGACGGTCACCATCCGCCTGCGCAGTGAGGCGGACCTGGACACGCTGCGTGATGCGCTGCGCTTCACCTCGCTTGCGGATGCGAAGGCAAGGTCAAGGTAACGCGACGGGCGACCGGCATGGCGTCAGCCGATGGGGGTAGACGCGACCGGTAGAGCCGACTGTTAGTCGGCTGCTTTTCTTCGATCGGCATGGCGTCAGGCGACTAACAGTCGGCTCTACCGGTCGGGTTTACCCATCGGCTCTACAGCGTGATCTGCTGGAAATTCTCGACGCGGTCGTGGCCGTGGGTGGCTTCACCACTGCGCGGCAGCGGGTAATCGTCCAAGCGGTCGATCAGGCGCGTCTGCAGGCCCGCCTCGCGCGCGGCATCCAGCTCTTCCACCACATCGGACAGGAACAGGATCTGCCCGGCCGGCACGCCGATCGCCTCGACGATGTGACGGTAGCTGTCCGCCTCACGCTTGCCACCGACCTCGGTGTCGAACCAGCCCGAGACCAGCCCGGTCAGGTCACCGGCCTCGCTGAAGCCGAAGAACAGCTTCTGCGACGGCACGGACCCGGAGGAATACACGTACAGCGGCTTGCCCTCGGCATGCCAGCCCTTCAGGACGGCAGCCACTTCCGGATAGAAGTGCGCCTTGTAGTCACCGTTGCGGTAGCCGCTTTCCCAGATCATGCCCTGCAAGGCCTTGAGCGCGGTGTGCTTGCGGTCCTGGTCGATCCAGCCCTGCAGCGTCTCCACGACCAGGCTGTCCTGGCAGGCGCCACCGATCTCCACTGCCACCGCGTCCAGCCAGCGCCGCACCTGCGGCTGATGGCCGTGTGCCGCGACGAACGCCGGCAATGCCTTGCGCGCATACGGGAACAGCACGTTCTTGACGAACGAAATGCTGCTGGTGGTGCCCTCGATATCGGTGAGGATGACGGTCGGTTGCGGCATGGATCAGTCGGCCTGGTGCTGTGCGGGGTGGTAACGCGGGAAGGTCTGGGCGATGTCGCTGCCGGTGAAATGGCCGACCCAGCCATCCGGCTCGGTGAAGAAGCGGATCGCCACGAAACTCGGCTCCTCGCCCATGTCGAACCAATGGGTGATGCCATCGGGCACGGCGATCAGATCGTTCTTGACGCACTCGATCTCGTAGACCTTGCCATCCACGTGCAGGGTGAACAGCCCCGAGCCGGCGACGAAGAAACGGACCTCATCTTCCTTGTGGAAGTGCTCATCCAGGAACTTCTTGCGCAGTTCGGCGCGGTTGGGGTTGTTCGGCGCGATCGAGGCGACGTCCACGCTCTTGAAGCCGTGCGTGGCGACCAGGCGGTCGATATCGGTCCTGTAGGCAGCGAACACCTCGTCCTGGCTGGCGCCCGGCGCGACCTCATGGGCCGCCTGCCAGCGCTCGAAGGTGACGCCGATCGGGGTCAGTTCGGCAGCGATCGCCTCGCCATCCCGGCTGTCGAACAGCGGGACATCCGGAGCGGTGTCATCAAATATGCGGAGTCGGCTCATGGCGGCGGCATCGAGGCGAAGAGGGGAAGGAAAGGGTACCAGTGCGGCGCCGGGGTGGGGGCGACGCACTGATGCCGATGCGCGGAATACAGATTCTCTTCAGGAATCTGAGCGCGATCAGCCGCGCAGCTTGCGCAGTTCCAGCTCACAGTGCAGCAGGAATTCGAAGGCTTCCATGTGGCGGCGCGCTTCGGCCATGGTGCGGCCCCAGGCATACAGGCCGTGGCCATCGATGAGGTAGCCCCACAGCGGCTGGGTGTCGAGCAGGGCATCGACCTGGGCCGAGAGCACGTCCATGTCCTGGGTGTTGGCGAACACCGGCACATCCACCGCCATCTCGTGGGTGCTGTTACCGTGGAAGGCCTTGAGCAGTTCGTAGCCTTCCAGGCGGATATGGCCCTGCGGCGCATACAGCCGCGAGGCGATGGTCTGCACCGGCGAATGGGTGTGAAGCACGCAGCCGATCTCCGGGAAGCGGCGATACAGCTGGGTGTGCAGCAACGTCTCGGCAGACGGGCGAAGCGGGCGACCGACGGCCTTGCCATCGAAATCGACCACCATGATGTCGTCCTCCACCAGCCGGCCCTTGTCCTTGCCGGACACGGTGATCGCGGCATGGCGGTCATCCAGGCGGTGGGAGAAGTTGCTGCTGGTGGCCGGGGTCCAGCCGGCATGGGCCAGCTCGCGGACGTTGTCGATCAGCAGCTGGGCCAGCTCGCTCAGGCGCGCGGTGTCGTACGGGAAGGTGGGGGTGCTCATGCCGGTCATTTTAGCTAGGTCAAACGCTAAAAGCAGGTTCTATAGCCGAAGCTGAAGCTGACGCCGAACTGGAAGCCGAAGGCCGGACGTCTGGCGTTGCATTTGACGTAGGCACCGTCACCCGCACGCTGTCAGAGGCGGGGTGGTGTGGGTTGGCGGGGGTATGAGCCGCAGGGGTGCGGCGACATAAGCCTCCAGGGATGGATTCACGGCGTCCCCCGCGAACCCACACCGCCCCGCCAAACCGACCGCAACAGCACAGCCGAGGCTTCGGCTCTTGATCTGGGGCGTAGACCTTACTTCCCGCGCAGGCGGCTATGGCGATACCCATAACCGAAGTAGATCGCGAAACCGCCCAGCGTCCAGAAGCCCATCAGCATCCAGTTGTGGGCCGTCATCGCCGTCAACAGCGCAACGCAGCTCAGCACGCCCAAGGTGCAGATCAACCACGCCATCGGCATCCGGAACGGACGCGGCAGGTCCGGCTGGGTGCGGCGCAGGATCAGCACGCCCGCGCAGACCGCCGCGAACGCGATCAGCGTCCCCATCGAGGTCAGCTCACCGAGCACATCCAGTGGGAACACCGCCGCCAGCAGCGCGATGCCGATGCCCGTGATCACCGTATTGATGTGCGGCGTGCGGTATTTCGGGTGGATCTTGGTGAACAACGGCGGCAGCAGCCCGTCGCGGCCCATGATCATGAAGATGCGCGGCTGCGCGATCACCATCACCAGCACCACCGAGGACAGCCCGATCAGCGCGCCGATCTCCACGACCACGCGCAACCAGCCCAGCTGCGGATGCGCCGCCACCGCGGTCACCACCGGCTCATCCGTGCCCAGCAGCTGGTACGGCACCAGGCCGGTCATCACCGCCGCCATGGCGATGTACAGCACCGTGCAGATCACCAGCGAGAGCAGCATGCCGATCGGCATGTCGCGCTGCGGCTTGTGCGATTCCTGCGCGGCCACTGACACTGCTTCGAAACCGATGTAGGCGAAGAACACCATCGCCGCACCGCGCAGCACGCCATCGAAGCCGTACTTGCCCGGGCCTTCGTTGTCCGGAATGAACGGGGTCCAGTTGGCCGGGTCTACGTACTTCCAGCCGACCACGATCACCAGCACGATCAGCGCGGTCTTGAGCACCACCATCGCCATGTTCATGGCCGAGGATTTGCTGATGCCCACGTAGCACAGCCAGGTCAGCAGCAGCACCAGCACGGCGGCCGGGATATTGGCGATGGCACCGGTCGGGCGCAGCTGGCCATCCAGCGGCGCACTCACCAGCGCCGCCGGTAGATGGATGTCGAAGTGGCTGAGCAGGCTCAGGAAATAACCGGTCCAGCTGACCGCCACGGCCGAGGCGGAGACGCCATATTCCAGCACCAGCATCCAGCCGATGAACCAGGCCGAGAGCTCGCCGAACGTGGCATAGGTATAGGTGTAGGCGCTGCCGGAGACCGGCACCATCGCCGCGAACTCGGCGTAGGCCATCGCGCAGAACGCGCAGCAGATCGCGGCCAGCACGAACGACAGCATGATCGCCGGGCCGGCGTGGTTGGCCGCGGCCTGGCCGGTGATCACGAAGATGCCGCCGCCGATCACCGCGCCGATGCCCAGCGCGGTCAGGCCCCAGGGGCCGAGGGTACGGCGCAGGCTCAGGCCGTTGGCGTCTTCATGGGCGGCGTGCGGATGCTTGGTGGCCCACAGTTGCTTGAACATGGTTTGGATTTCTTCTCAGGCGCGACATATCAAACGACCGGGCCGGCACTGGGCCGGCCCGGCAGCACTCAGGCGTTGTTCTTGTTCAGCTTGCTGTGGCGGATGCCGTAGCCGAAGTAGATGCACAGGCCCAGCAGGGTCCAGGCCACGAAGAGGTGCCAATGCACCACGAACGCCTGGTAGAACAGGAACAGGCAGGCCAGCGCGCCCAGCGGGCAGATGACCCACACCAGCGGCACGCGGAACGGACGCTCCAGTTCCGGGCGCGTGTAGCGCAGGATCAGTACGCCGATGCAAACCGTAGCGAAGGCGAGCAGGGTGCCCATCGAAACGAGTTCGCCGAGCACGTTCAGCGGCACCGTGCCGGCCAGGGTGGCGGCGATGGCACCGACCACGATCGTGCTCCAGTACGGGGTCCGGAAGCGCTTGTGCACCTTGCCAAAGATCTTCGGCAGCAGGCCGTCGCGGGAGATCGTGTAGGCGATGCGGGTCTGGCCCATCATCATCACCAGCACCACCGAGGAGAGGCCGGCGATCGCGCCGATTTCCACCGCGGTCTTCAGCCAGGACAGGGTCGGGTAGGGCTCCAGCGCGGTGGCGACCGGCTTGTCGGTGCCCAGCAGGTGGTACGGCATCATGCCGGTCAGCACGGCGCAGACGATGATGTAGACGATGGTGCACACGGCCAGCGAGCCGAGCAGGCCGATCGGCATGTTGCGCTGCGGGTCCTTGGTTTCACCGGCGGCGGTGGAGACCGCATCGAAACCGATGTAGGCGAAGAACACGATGGTCGCCGCACGGAACACGCCGCTCCAGCCGAACTCGCCGGACACGCCGGTGTTCTCCGGAATGAACGGGGTCCAGTTGGCCGGGTCCAGATGCGCGGCACCGAAGCCGATGAACAGGCAGATCACGGTGACCTTGATGGCCACGATGATCGCGTTGACGAAGGCCGACTGGGTCACACCGACGTACAGCAGGCCCGAGACGGCCGCCACGATCAGCACTGCCGGCAGGTTGAACAGCTTGCCCGAGGCGACGAACTCGTGGCCGGTCCATGCGATCGGCGCGGCGCTGAGCGCATCGGGGAACGGCATGTTCAGCGTGGTGGTGATGAAGCTGATCAGGTACGCCGACCAGCCCACTGCGACCGAGGCCGAGGCGAACAGGTATTCCAGCACCAGGCACCAGCCGATGAACCAGGCCATGCCTTCGCCGAGGGTGGCGTACGAATAGGAATAGGCGCTGCCGGAGACCGGCATCATCGCCGCGAACTCGGCGTAGCACAGGCCGGCCAGTGCACAGGCGAAGCCGGCGAACACGAACGACAGCATCACCGCCGGGCCGGCATGGTTTGCCGCCGCCTGGCCGGTGAGCACGAAGATACCGGCACCGATCACCGCACCGATGCCGAGCAGGATGAGGTGTTTCGCTGTGAGGGTCCGTTTCAGTGTGGGCTCGCCGTCCAGGCTGCCTTCGATGGGCTCGCCGGCATCGACGTGCGGTGCCGGTGCGACCGGTTTGACCCTCAACAGAGACTTCAGCATGCAGTGCTTCCCTAAATGAACAAAGGTGAGGCGCGCGGTACATTGCCGCACGCCCTGATGGCGACTGGGCGCCCCAGCGGTGCGGGGCCCGCTGTACCTTAGCCAAAGCTGAAGCCGCTGTACAAGCACAAATGCAGCATGGCCGAGCGATAATCGGCCAAATCCGCACGATGCCTGCACCTGCCATGTCGCTGAACCCCGAATCCGTTGCCATTCCTGACGCCGCCCTGCGCAGTCAGCTTGACGCTTATACCCGCCGGCACCCCGAGCACGCGGCGTTGGCTGACGAATTCAGCACATTGCTGGACGATCCCGAAAATCCGTTCCTGCGCGAGCGTCTGGCCGGTCACTTCACCGGCAGCGCGTGGCTGGTGAGTGCCGACGGGCAACGCGTCCTGCTGACCCACCACCGCAAGCTGGACCGCTGGTTGCAGCTGGGCGGCCACGCCGATGGCGAGCGCGATCTGGCCCAGGTGGCGCTGAAGGAGGCCGAGGAGGAATCCGGGTTGACCGCGCTGGTGCTGGAGGATGGCGAGCTGTTCGACATCGACAAGCACTGGATCCCGGAACGCAGGGACGTACCGGGGCATTGGCACTACGACGCGCGTTACGTGGTGCGGGCGCTGGGCAGCGAGCAGTTCGCGATCAGCGAAGAATCGCTGGCCCTGGCCTGGCGCGATATCCGTGACGTGGCCAACGCGGCGATCGAGACCCCCGATGGGGATGATTCGCTGCCGCGCATGGCCAAACGCTGGCTGGCGCGTTGATTCAACCGGGACGGGGGTAATTATTAATTACCCCCGTCCCCATTAATACAGCACGCGGGTGCGCAGGGTGCCGGGGATCGCCGCCAGCTCCTCGCGGACCGCGCCGGCCTGGGCTTCGCTGGCGGTGATGTCGATCACCACGTAGCCGACCTTGGGGTCGGTGCGCAGGAACTGGCCGTCGATGTTGACGTTGTGGCGCGAGAAGATCTCGTTGACCTTGGAGAGCACGCCCGGCACGTTCTGGTGGATGTGCAGCAGGCGCAGGCTCTCGGCGTGTTCGGGCAGGGTCACCTCCGGGAAGTTGACCGCCGACAGGGTGCTGCCGTTGTCGCTGTAGCGCACCAGCTTGGCCGCCACTTCCACACCGATGTTGTCCTGCGCTTCCAGTGTGCTGCCGCCCACGTGCGGGGTCAGGATCACGTTGTCGTGCGCGGTCAGCGGTGACACGAACGCGTCGCCATTGCCCTTGGGCTCGACCGGGAACACATCCAGCGCGGCGCCGCCGAGGTGTCCCGAGCGCAGCGCCGCATCCAGCGCGTCGATGTCGACCACGGTGCCACGCGCGGCGTTGATCAGGTGCGCGCCGGGGCGCATCCGGGCCAGTTCGTCGGCACCGATCATCCACTGCGTGGCGGGGGTCTCGGGCACATGCACGGTGACGATGTCTGCACGCGCCAGCAGGTCGTCCAGGCTGATCGCCGCACGGGCATTGCCCAGCGACAGCTTGGTTTCCACATCGTGGAAGATGACCTGCATGCCCATCGCCTCGGCCATCACACCGACCTGGGTGCCGATATGGCCGTAACCGATGATGCCCAGCGTCTTGCCGCGCACTTCATGGCTGCCGGCGGCCGATTTTGACCAGCCACCGCGATGGCATTCGGCGTTCTTCTGCGGGATGCCGCGGGTCAGCATGATCGCCTCGGCGATCACCAGCTCGGCCACGCTGCGGGTGTTGGAGTAGGGCGCGTTGAACACCGGGATGCCGGCCAGTTCGGCCGCCTCCAGGTCCACCTGGTTGGTGCCGATGCAGAAACAGCCGACCGCCATCAGGCGCTTGGCGTCGGCCAGCACCTCCGCGCTGAGCTGGGTGCGCGAGCGGATGCCGACGATGTGGGCCTCGGCGATGCGCGCCTTCAGCTCGTCTTCGGGCAGCGCCTTGCTGTGCAGTTCGATCTGCGAATAGCCGGCCGCGGTGAACACGTCGATCGCGGTCTGGCTGACCCCCTCGAGCAACAGTACGCGGATATCCTGCTTCGGGAACGAGGTCTTTTTCGGCGACATGGGCGGCGTGCGACGTGTGGCGGCGGGAGCCCTCAACTATGCCAGAAGCCGGGCGCGATGGTGCGGTGCGCCAATCGCTCGCGAAACGGTTTCAGATGCACCTATTCCGGGCGCGCGGGCAGGGACCAGCAAGCGGCCCGGCCACCGGAGGCGCCGCTACTGGACGCGGCGGGGAGTGGCTGGCAGGCTTGCGGGCTCCCCCGGCACCGCCAGACGCCCCATGACCGATCCGCGCCTTGATTCGCTCCTGCACGACTGCCCCGGGCTGCGCCTGAAGACCGATCCGGCCGATCTGGAGCACTACGGCCGCGACTGGACCCGGCGCTGGACGCCGGCACCGCTGGCGATCGCCTTGCCCAGCGCGGTCGACGAGGTGCAGGCGACCCTGCGCTGGGCCAGTGCCCAAGGCGTGGCCGTGGTGCCCTCCGGTGGCCGTACCGGGTTGTCCGGCGGCGCGGTGGCAGCCCATGGTGAGCTGGTGCTCAGTCTTGAGCGGATGAACAAGCCGCTGGCCTTCGATGCCGTCGACCGCACCCTGACCGTGCAGGCGGGCATGCCACTGGAGGCGGTGCACAACGCCGCGCTCGAACACGGGCTGATCTACCCGGTGGATTTCGCCGCGCGCGGCTCGTGCTCGATCGGCGGCAACATCGCCACCAATGCAGGCGGCATCCGCGTGATCCGCTACGGCAATACGCGCGAGTGGATCGCCGGGCTGAAGGTGGTGACCATGGCCGGTGAGCTGATCGAGCTCAACAAAGGCCTGATCAAGAATTCCAGCGGCTACGACTTCCGCCAGCTGCTGATCGGTTCGGAAGGCACGCTTGGCGTGATCGTGGAAGCCACATTGAAGCTCACCGATCCGCCCCCGGCCAGCAACGTGATGCTGCTCGCGCTGCCCTCGTTCGAGGTGCTGATGCAGGTGTTCGCGGCCTTCCGCGAGCGGCTGCAGCTGCAGGCCTTCGAATTCTTCACCGACCGCGCGCTCGAACATGTGCTGGCACATGGCGCGCAGGCGCCATTCGACGACGTCCACCCGTATTACGTGGTGACCGAATTCGCGGCCGGCGATGAGGCGCAGGAAGCGGCCGCGATGGCCGCGTTCGAAGACTGCATGGAACATGGCTGGGTCAGCGATGGCGTGGTCAGCCAGAGCGATGCCCAGGCGGCGCAGCTGTGGCGCCTGCGCGAGGGCATCACTGAAGCGGTGGCGCGCTACAAGCCCTACAAGAACGATGTCTCGGTGCGCATCTCGGCGATGCCGGCCTTCCTCGCCGAAACCCAGGCGTTGATCGGGCAGGCCTACCCGCAGTTCGATGTGGTCTGGTTCGGCCATATCGGCGACGGCAACCTGCATATCAACGTGCTCAAGCCCGACGATACCGCCGATACCGAGTTCCTCACTCAGTGCGAGCACGTCACCAAACTGCTCGCCGGTGTGCTGAGCCGTTTCGATGGCAGCATCTCGGCCGAACACGGTATCGGCCTGGTCAAGAAGGGGTACCTGGACAGCACGCGCAGTGCACCGGAAATCGCGCTGATGAAGGCGGTCAAACGAGCGTTTGATCCCCAAGCGCTGCTGAATCCCGGCAAGGTGTTTGATCTCTGAGGCAAGACAGGATTTCACGCAGCCTATACGCTCTGTGCTTTCCACCGCGAACGACACTCCGATGATGCGTCCGATCCTGCTCCTTGCCGTGCTCGCCCTGCCGTTGTCGGCGATGGCCTCCAGTTTTGCCGGCAGCTCCGCCGGTTCCGCGTCCGGCGCCTCGTCGGCCGGTTCGTCCAGCTCGGGCGATGACAAGATCGTGCTCGATGCGCGCGACGACGCGGCGGCCTTTGTCGCCAGCGATGGCGCCATCCGCGGCGCACGCCTGGAAGCGGCGCTGCTGCACCTGCGCGAGCAGAGTGTCGCGCAGCAGCAGGCCAGCGACATGGCGCTGGCCAGGACGCTGCTGGCGCGCTGATGCGACCGGCCGGTCAGGTCCGCCGCTGGCGCTGGGCGGTCCTGGTTGCGTGGCTCGCCGCGCCGTTCGCACAGGCGGCCCTGCAGCTGGAGCTGCAGCCGCAGGGATTGAACACGGCGCAGACCGTGGCCGCCGAGCGCGCCCTGCAGCAGGTGCGCATGCGCCTGCCGCTGCCCTGGCAGGCACGCTTCCAGCACCCGGTGCAGGTGCGTTGGTCGGATACGCTCCCCGCGCACGTACATGGCCGCGCCCGCAACGGGGTGATCACCCTGCAGCGCGCCTTGCTGGACACGGTGCAGGCCGATCAACCGCTGCCACGCCCGCTCGAGGCCGCGCTGATTCATGAACTGACCCACGTGCTGGACCGTTCGCCGCAGGGCGGTTGGTCGGGCGATGCACGGCTGCGCGATCTGGCCGGCTGGCAGCGGCGCCCGTGGAAGCTGGGCCGCACCGCGAACGCCTTCAGTGGGCGCAGCCCGGACGACTATGAGCGCACACGCCCGGCGGAGTTCCTGGCAGTCAACGCCGAACACGCGCTGCTCGATCCCGATTACGCCTGTCGCCGGCCAGCGGTCGCCGCATGGTTCGCCGAACACCTCGGGCCGTTCGAGCGCACGGTTGAGTGCGACAGCCGGCTGCCGTTGATGCAGGCCGAAGAAGAGCCTGGCGCTGCGACCCTGCTGGAACTGGACCCGGCGCGGCTCTACGCGGTCGACTATCTGCTCGCCGAAGGCAACGAACAGGTGATGAGCCGCTGGGGCCACAGCATGCTGCGGCTGGTGATCTGCGCGCCGGGCCGGTCGCGCGGACCGGCGTGCCGGATGGACCTGTCCCATCACCGCGTGTTGTCCTATCGGGCGTTCGTTGGCGATGTGCAGATCTCCAGCTGGCGTGGACTGACCGGATCCTATCCGTCGCGGCTGTTCGTGCTGCCGCTCAACCAGGTGATCAACGAATACACCCAGGTGGAACTGCGGGGGCTGTCATCGGTGCCGCTGGCGCTGGACGAGCCGGACATCGCCGGCCTGCTCGAGCGTGCTGCGCAGGTGCACTGGGGCTATGACGGCCGCTATCTGTTCGTCAGCAACAACTGCGCGGTGGAAACCGGCAAGCTGCTGCAGGAAGGCGTGCCGCGTCTGGCGTCGCCTGGGCTGAACCGGATCACCCCACGCGGATTGCTGGCCCGCCTGGAGCGCCAGGGCGTGGCCGATGCCAGCGTGCTCGCCGACCGGGAGCAAGCGACACGCCAGGGCTACTACTTCGCCTCGGCCGAAGCGCATTACCAGCACCTGTTCGATGTCGCCCGCCGGCAGCTGCCGCTGGGCACGACAACGGTGGGCGACTGGTTGCGGCAGCCTGCGAGCGCGCGCTCACCTTGGGTGGAGCAGGGCGATCTGCGCGCCACGGCCGCGATGTTGCTGCTGGAACAGGCCGCCCTGCACCGCGAAGAACTGCGCGCACGCGACGCGCTGAAGCGGCTGCTCGCGCACCCAGGCACGGGCGATGACGCAGCCCGTGACACCCTGCGCGCACTGCTGGACGACACCGGCCAGCTGACCAGGCCGGCCGCGCTGGTGCGGGGCGACGGCTACGGGCTGCCGTCAGCGGACGAGCGAATGCAGGCGGCCGACGCTGCGGCGCAGCTCAGTGCGCAGGGGGTGCCGGCCTGGAAGGCGCTGCAGCTGCAGCTCAGGCAACGTCTGCCAGCAGCGCAGCAACGCGAACTGGCCACGATCGACCGCAATCTGGCCCGGCTCGGTGCGCGGATGCGCGACCTGGCGCGCCAGGACGGGGTCACTGCCGCGGCAGTTCGATGACGAAGCGTGCGCCGCCCAGTGGGCTGGCGCCGCAGGCGACATGGCCGCCATGTGCGTCGGCAATCGCCTTGACCACCGCCAGCCCCAGCCCGCTGCCACCGCGCTGACGCGAGCGCGAGCCATCGCCGCGCAGGAACGGATCGAAGATCTGCTCGCGCAGCGCCGCGTCGATCCCGGGGCCTTCATCGTCGATGGCGATCTGCACATGGGTGGCGGTGTCGTGCACCGCGATGCGGACCCGTCCCGGCGTCGCGTAGCGGCGTGCATTCTCAAGCAGTGCCATCAGTGCCTGCCGCACGCGGGTGGGGTCGCAATGCGCCGGATGTTCCTCGCGCGAGGTCTCCAGTTCCAGCACGAAGCCACTGCTGCGGAAGCCCGGATCGACCAGGGTCATGACCGAGTGCACTTCCTGCACCACATCATTGCGGGCACGGCGGACCTCCAGGCGCGCGCTGTCGGCCAGGCTCAGCACACGCAGATCCTCGATCAGCCGCGACAGCCCTTCGACCTGGGCCAGCAGGCTGCGGAACTGACCTTCATCCGGCGCGAACACCCCCTCGGCCAAGCCCTGCAGGCGGCCGCGCAGGATGGTGACCGGCGTGCGCAGTTCATGCGCGATCGCCGCGTGCCACATCACCCGGTCCGCCTCGATGTTCTGCAGCCGCCGCGCCATCGCGTTGAAGTCGTCCACCAGCAGCGCCACTTCACCCAGCGAGCGGTCACCCACGGTCGCGCGCGCACCGAGATCGCCATCGGCCAGCCGGCCGATGCTGTCCACCACCGCGTTGAGCGGGGTCAGGATGCGCTGGGACAACCGCACCGAGGCGGCCACCGCCAGCGTCAACCCGATCAGGGTCACGCCGACCATCCAGACCAGTTCCGGGCCACTGGGCACCCAACTGACCGGTTCGTCCACACCGCCGGGATAGAAGGCCACCAGCACCGCATACAGCAGGTAGGAGCTGAGGATCACCATCACGATGACCGCCAGCACCATCATCGACATCGACAGCACGATGTGCCGGCTCAGGCCCGAGCGGCGCATCAGTGGTCCGCCGCCAGCCGGTAGCCGACACCGCGCACGCTGGCCGGGACATTGGCCAGGCCGACATCGTCGAGTTTGCGGCGCAGCTTGCTGACATGGCTGTCCACGGTGCGTTCCAGCGCTTCACTTTCCGGCAGGCACTCGTGCATCAGTTCGCTGCGGCTGAAGATGCGCATCGGTGCCAGCGCCATACAGTGCAGCAGCTTGTACTCGGTCAGGGTGAGCAGCAGTTCGTGGCTGTAGCCATCGCCTTCGACATGCACGGTGTGATGTTCCGGATCGATCACCAGGCTGCCTACGCGCAGGATCTCCGGCGCGCTCTGGCGCGGGGCGTTCAAGGTGCGCCGCAACACCGCACGCACCCGCGCGGCCACTTCAGCCGGGTTGAACGGCTTGACCACGTAGTCGTCCGCACCCATCCGCAGCGCGGTGAGCTTGTCCAGGTCCTGGTCGAGCGCGGTCAGCATGATCACCGGTGTGTCGCCGCGCTGGCGCAGTGTGTTGAGCACGGTCCAGCCATCCATGCCGGGCATCTGCACATCGAGCAGGACCAGGTCCGGCCGCGCGCTGCGGTGCAGGGCGAGGGCGTTCAGGCCGTCCTGTGCGCGCAGTGTGCGCAGGCCTTCGCGGGCCAGGTAGGCCGCGACGATGTCGGCGATCTCGGGTTCGTCCTCGACGATCAGGACCAGGGCATTGAGCGAATGGTCCCAGCGCGCGGTGGGGGCGCCGGGTGAATCGGAGGCGGTCATGCAGGGCAAAGCCGGAAGGTGCTTGTGCTCCATCGTATCTCCACATTTCCTCCATCGAAACCCCACGGAGGCCGCGCAGACTGGCGCCATCGTGATTTCGGCCGGTGTTCCGGCAGCTGTGCTGCAGATGAAGAGCAAGAAGGGGAATGCCGCCCCGGCGGCGGTGGTGCAGGGATGGCGCGCGTACGGCGACGTGCCGCGACGGCGATGGCAGGTGCGCACATGAGCGCGGTGCTGCAACCGGCACACGTGGAGGCGGCCGAGGCGCGCCTGTGGGAGGCGCTGATCCAGTGGCAGCCGCAGCAGCTGCGCGCCCTGCTGTCACCGGCGCTGTTCCTGACCGACGATGATGGCCGGCGCCAGGATGCGTCTGCCTTGCTGGCCGGTTGGAATGCGCGGCACATCCGCGTTGTTGCGATCGAGCGGCAGCAGACCGAGCAGCTGGCCTGCGGGGCGATGGTGCTGGTGACGGGTGAGCTGCGCATCCATCTCGATGGCGGGCAGGGCAGGCAGCTGCATTGCATGCGCCTGCTGCGGGTCTGGGCGCGCTGCACGGGCGCACCCGGGGTGCATCTGCTCTCGCTGTGCATGCTGCCGGCGACGCCACGTACGCACTGAACCGCGTGTTCAGGCCTGCCGCCGGGGTCAGCGTCGCTTCACCCGCTCTCACGGCGCGACAGGTACGATCAAGTGTTGTCGACGTTATCGCAAGGAGTCCTTCATGCGCGCATCCCCCTGGTTGTTGAGCCTGGCCATTACCGGCGCACTCGCCGCCTGCCAACCGACCAACGAGAGCGGCCCCGCCGCCGCTGGCACGGAAGCGCCCCCTCCGATGGATGCCTCCACCACCGACGAGCGCAGCTATGCGTTCCGCTGTGGCGAGCTGGAAGTACACGCCACCTATCGCGGCCAGGATTCGGCCACGGTGGTGGTAGGTGACCGCACCTTCGCGATGTCCTCGCAACCGGCCGCATCCGGCGCGAAGTATGGCGATGGGCAGGGCAACGAATTCTGGACCAAGGGCACCACCGACGGGATCCTGATCCTCAAGGGCGAGCCGGACCGCACCTGCACCGGGAGCGGCGAACAGGGCGGCGAAGCACCGCCGGCCAATGCGGCCGCCAAGGCCGACACGCAGGCCGATGCCGATGCCGCGGGCGGGTTCCGCGCGACCGGCAATGAGCCCGGCTGGCTGGCCCAGGTTGGCGCGGGTGCCACCCCGGCACTGCACATCGAAATGGATTACGGCGAGCGCAAGCTTGAGATTTCCAGCCCGACCCAGGGCCGTGACGGCTGGTCCGGCACCGCGGCCGATGGCACGCCGGTCAAGCTGACCTTCCAGCGCACGGTCTGCCAGGACGACATGAGCGGGCAGGCCTTCGGGGCCACCGCGATGCTGACCGTCGGCGCCCGCCAGTACCACGGCTGCGGCGATTTCGCCGGTGCGCCGTCGCTGGCCGCCAAGCCCTGATCGAAGGGAAAGCACCGGATGCGCATCCGCGCGTCCGGTGCGTGGTCACATGCCGCGCGGGCAGGGGTTGGGCAGCGCGCGGCTGCGTGCATCCAGCGCCAGCTCGTTGCGGGTCCCCAGCAGCATCAGTTCGGTGTGCACCAGGCAGTTGTCCGCATGGCGCTGCAGGAGCTGATTGAACAGCCCGGCACGCTGGTCGCAGCTTTCGTGGATCGCGTAGGCCAATTCGCGTGCACGGTCTTCGTCGTACGCCTCTTCGCCCGCGAAGCGCTGGCAGGCGCTTTCGCGCGTCAGGAAGGCCTGCACGTCGCCGGGCATCGCACAGTACATGCGGATGTCCTCGGCCACGGACACCTGCGCTGGCACCTCGCAGCGTGCACCGCCGCCGTTGTCAGCCAGCGTGGCGGGTGCGGCCGGTGTAGCCAATGTCTCACTCTCCACTGCCCGCGGCGAACACGCCGCGAGCAGCAGGAGCAGCATGGTCAGTGCAGACCGCTTAGTCGGCACGGCCGGCGAATTCACCGGTGGTGGTGTTGACCAGCACGCGTTCGCCGTTGGCGATGTACTCCGGCACCATGATCTCGATGCCGGTGTTGAGCTTGGCCGGCTTCGGGCGCTTGGTGGCGGTGCCGCCCTTGAGTTCCGGCGGGGTCTCGACCACTTCCAGCACCACGCTGGTGGGCAGCTGCACGCCTACGGGGGTCTCGTCGATCACCTGCACGTAGATGCCGGTCAGGCCATCGGTGATGTAGCCGGCGTCATCGCCCAGCACATCCGCATCGACCATGTACGGGGTGTAGTCCTCGTCGTCGAGGAAGACGAAGGCGTCGCCGTCCATGTACGAGTACGTAGCCTGGCGGCGCAGCAGTTCGACTTCCGGCAGGTTGTCGTCGGCGTCGAAGCTGGAATCGAGCTTGTTGCCGCCCGGCACGCTGTACATGATGAAACGGAAGCGGACGTTGCCGCCGCGGCCCTGCGGGGAGCTGCGTTCGATGTCGCGGATCTGGTAGACGCCGTTGTTGAATTCGACGACGTTGCCTTTCTTGATGTCGCTGGCTTTCATGGGAATGAAGGTCGGTTCGTGGAGGTGGCGGGTGCCGGAACCGGGCACCCAGCGGGGTTGCGTGCTCGCTTACTTCGGCGCCAGACGTACGGCGCCGTCAAGGCGGATGGTCTCGCCGTTGAGATAGGTGTTGCCCAGGATGTAGGCGACCAGGCCGGCGAAATCCTCCGGCCTGCCCAGACGGGGCGGGAACGGAATTGAGGCGGCCAGCGACTCCTGCACGGCCGGCGGCATGCCATCGACCATCGGGGTCCAGAAGATGCCCGGGGCGATGGTCATCACGCGGATGCCGAAGCGAGACAGCTCGCGGGCCATCGGCAGGGTCATGCTGACCACGCCGCCCTTGGAGGCGGCATAGGCGGCCTGGCCGATCTGGCCTTCATAGGCGGCCACGCTGGCGGTGTTGATGATCACGCCGCGCTCGCCATCGTCGCCCGGGGTGTTGTGCTGCATGCGGTTGGCGGCCGCCTTGGCGACGTTGAAGCTGCCAACCAAGTTAACCATCACCGTGCCCTGGAAGTTGGCCAGCGGCATCGGTGCCTCCTTGCCCAGCACACGGCCGGCACCGAGGATGCCGGCGCAGTTGATCGCAGTGTTCAGCCCGCCCAGGAAGTCGCAGGCGGCATCGATCTGCGCCGCCACGGCGGCTTCGTCGCTGACGTTGGTGCGGTAGTAACGCGCGTTGGCTTCGCCAAGCTCGGCCACGGCGGCCGCGCCCTTGTCGTCATTGAGATCGAACAGGGCGACCTTGGCGCCATGGGCGACCAGGTGCTGGGCCACGGACAGGCCAAGGCCGGAGACACCGCCGGTGATGACGGCGCGGACAGAAGACAGCTGCATTGCACGATCCCGCTGGTTCAAGAACCGCCGATTCTAGCGGAAGCGGCCGCCTTCACCGTTGTGCACTGCCCACGGCGACCTTCGCACGCAGTGCCAGCCGCCGGGCGAACTCGTCCGCCGCCAGCCCCGGCGCGAACAGGAAGCCTTGGCCGACCGAGACGCCCAGGGAGGTCAGGAACTGGCGCTGGGGCTCCGATTCGATGCCTTCGGCGACCACTCCGAGGCCCAGGCTGCGGGCGATGCCGCAGATCGCTTCGCAGACCGCCACGTCCGAACGGTTGGCCGGCACTCCCTCCACGAACAGCTGGCTGAGTTTGAGCCCGTGGATCGGCAGCCGGCGCAGATAGTTCAGCGCGCTGTAGCCTTCGCCGAAATCATCGATGGTGAGCAGCACGCCCATCTCGCGCAGCTGCGCAAAGGTGCGCAGGGTGTCCGGGGCATCCTCGATCAGCACCCGCTCGGTGAATTCCAGTTCCAGTGCGCTGCCGGGCAGGCGGAATTCATCCAGTACGGCGCGCACATGCCGGGCCAGGTCCTCGCCGACGAACTGCCGGTAGGATACGTTGACCGCCACCCGCACGATGCCCAGCCCGTCGTCCTGCCACTGGCGCACCTGCCGGCACGCCTCGCGCATCACCCACAGGCCGATCCGGACGATGTCGCCGGTGCTCTCGGCATGGCCGATGAAGATGTCCGGGCGCAGTTCGCCGAGCTGGGTGTTGCGCCAGCGGATCAGCGCTTCGGCGGCGATCAGCTGGCCGCTGTGGAGGTTGACCTGGGGCTGGTAGACCAGATGGAACTCATCGTCGTCCAGCGCGCGGTGCAGGCGACTTTCGATCTGCAGGCGGTCGTGCTGGCGCTGGGCCAGCTCGGGCGAGAACACCTGCCAGCCGTTGCGGGTGCGCCGCTTGCAGTCGTACATGGCAATGTCCGCGTTCTGGATCAGCTGCTGCGGGCGCAGCCCATCCTGCGGGGCGCGCGCGATGCCGATGCTGGTGGTCACCGGGAATTCGTCGGAGCCGAAGCGGAACGGCGTGCTGAAGGCGCGGGTGATCGCATCGGCCAGCCGCTCGGGCTGATCGGCCTGGTCGCGGGTATCGCAGATCACCAGGAACTCATCCCCGCCGAACCGGGCCAGCAGGCCTTCGGTGCCGATCGCGGTCGCAATCCGGCGGGTGGCATCGATCAGCAGTTCATCACCGGCGTTGTGGCCCAGCAGATCGTTGACCGTCTTGAAGCGGTCCAGGTCGATGTACAGCACCGCGACCCGGCAGTGGGTCGGGTTGGCCATGCGCATGGCCAGGTCATTGAGTACCGCATCGCGGTTCATGATGCCGGTCAGCGGATCGGTGCGCGCCTGGATCCGCAGCGTCTCTTCAGCCTGCTTGCGCGCGGTGATGTCCTGCACGGTGCCGGCGATGCGCGCGGCATCGACATCGCCGGCCTCGGCCTCGCCGATCATGCGCACCCAGAACGAATGCCCGTCGCTGCGCTGGCCCTGCAGTTCCAGCTCGAAAGACACTTGGCGGTCGACCACCTCCAGCAGCGCCTGCTGCAGCTGTGCGCGGTCGTCCACGCGCAGGCATTCCAGCAGTTCGGCCATGTCGCGCATCGGCAGGTCCTGGCCGAGGATGCGGGTCGCCTCGTCGGTGAGGTACAGCCGCTGCAGGCCGCGGTCCCACTCCCAGCCGCCGATGTGCGCCAGCGACTGCGCGCGGTCGAACAGCGTGTTGTTGCGCTTGAGTTCGGTGATGTCGCTGAACAACCCGAACACATGGTCCGGCGCGTCGCGCCCGTTGCTGTAGACCGGCACGTTGGTGGTGGAGATCCAGATCATGCGCCCGCGCGGGCGGTGGTACAGGCCGACGATGGTGCTGCGTACGATGCGCCCGCTCTGCAGCGACACACTGGCCGGCCATTGCTCACGGGTGAGCGGGTGGCCGTGCTCGTCCACGCTGATCCAGTCTTCGGGGGCCAGCATCGCCTGCAGGCTGCCGCCATTGCCGGCCGTCCCCAGAATGCGGTGCGCGGCCGGGTTGGCCGAGACCACCCGCAGCTGCCGGTCGAACAGGACGACGCCCTTGTCGATCGACTCCATCAGCAGCCGATAACGCGATTCGGCCTGCCAGCGGCTGCTCAGATCGCGCGCCACGGCCACGATGCAGTGCTCGCCCTGATGCTCGAACCCGGCCGAGTGCACCTCCACCGGGAAACGGCTGCCATCGCCGCGCATGTTGGTGACTTCGATGACGTAGGTTTCGCCCCGGTGCAGGGCCTCCCACACCGGGTCGAGGTGATCGCCGGGCAGGTCGGGGTTCAACAGTTCGATCGGTTGGCCGACGATCTCTTCCCGGGGGCGGCCATAGGCGCGCACACCGGCCTTGTTGAGATCCAGGACGACGCCGGTTTCGCTGAGGATGCTGACCGGGTCCGGGACCGCATCGAACAGCGCGGCATACCGACGCAGCGCCAGCTGGCGCTCGTCCATGGCCTCCTGCAGGGCCTGCTGTACTTCTTCCAGCAGGCCGCGCAGGTCCCCCGGCGAGCGGGGGAGAGCGCGTTCCAGGGCGGCCAGCGCGTGGACGTGGGCGGTGAGGTGATCACCGACCGCAGCGTCCTTGCGCGGGCCGCCACGGTTCATGTCGCCGCCAGGGCCTTGCCGGTCTTGCTGCCGGTCTCGCGCCCCAGCCGTGCGGCCAGCCAGCGCCCGGTAGCGGCCAGTGCCGGCAGATCGATGCCGGTACGCATGCCGATGCCATGCAGCATGTAGACCACGTCTTCGCTGGCGACATTGCCGCTGGCGCCCTTGGCATACGGGCAGCCGCCCGCGCCGGAGACCGCCGAATCGACCACGCGCACGCCTTCTTCCAGGCAGGCGTCGATGTTGGCCAGCGCCTGGCCATAGGTGTCATGGAAGTGCACGGCCAGCGCGGCCATCGGCAGTTCGCTGGCGACCGCCTTGAGCATGGCGCGCGCTTTGCGCGGGGTGCCGACGCCGATGGTGTCGCCGAGCGAGATTTCGTAACAGCCCATCTCGTGCAGCGCACGGGCGACACGCACCACCTCGCTCACCGCGACCTCACCCTGGTAGGGGCAGCCGAGCACGGTGGAGACATAGCCGCGCACCTTGACCCCGTCGGCCTTGGCCCGCTCCAGGATCGGCGCGAAGCGGGCCAGCGACTCGTCGATGCCGGCATTGGTATTGGTGCGGTTGAAGGTTTCCGAAGCGGCCGTGAACACTGCCACTTCCTGCACGCCCACTGCGCGGGCGCGGTCATAGCCCTGTTCGTTGGGCACCAGCACCGGGTAATCGATGCCCGGCCGGCGTTCGATGCCGGTATAGACCTCCGCGGCATCGGCCAGCTGCGGTACCCAGCGCGGGCTGACGAAGCTGGTCGCCTCGATGGTGCGCAGGCCGGTCAGCGAGAGCTGGCGGATCAGTTCGATCTTGTCGGCGGTCGCGACCGGCTGGGCTTCGTTCTGCAGCCCGTCGCGCGGGCCGACTTCGACGATGCGGACGACGTCATCCATGTGCCAGCCCTCCGCGAACGGAGCGACGGACGACCAGCAGGGGGCGGGGTGGGGTAGAGATCACGGAGATTCCTGTCAGACGAAAGGCGGCCCACGTTCCCCGGCGGGCCACGAAAGGGGGATACGCGGGATGGGCGACAAAGCGGCCATCCCGCCGGCGATGGGCGGTCAGCCCGGGTGGTGACAGACCGCTTCGATGTTGTTGCCATCCGGGTCGAGCACGAACGCCCCGTAGTAATCGGGGTGGTAATGCTCGCGGATGCCCGGGGGCCCGTTGTCGGTACCACCGGCCGCCAGTGCGGCGCGGTGGAAGGCGTCCACGTCGGCCCGGCGGGCGGCGCTGAAGGCGATGTGCACGCCGCCATGGGCGCCCGGGGCGTTGCCGATCCAGAAGTCCGGCTTGGCGGTGCGGCCGAAGCCGGCATGGTCATGGTCGCCGGTCTGGGCGGCCGAGACCTGCATCACCACCGTGATGCCCAGCGGCGCCAGGGCCTGCTGGAAGAACGCCAGGCTGCGTCCGAAATCGGCGCAGCGGATACCTACGTGGTCGAGCATGACGCTGTCCTCAGTCCTGGGTGACCCAATGCGGGGCGCGCTTGTCGAGGAAGGCCCCGAGGCCCTCCTGGCCTTCGGCCGAGACCCGCAGGCGGGCGATCAGGGCCGCGTTGTCGCGGTCGGTGGCGTCGCGGTCGCGGCCCAGGGCCACGCGCCGGACCAGGTCCTTGGCCGAGGCCGAGGCCACCGGGCCAGCCTTGTCGAGCAGGCCGAGCTGGCGCTGGACGGCTTCGTCGATCCGTTCCGGCTCGATCAACTGGTGCACCAGGCCGATGCGCAGGGCGGTTTCGGCGTCGAAATGCTCGCCGGTGGCAAACCAGCGGCGGGCCTGGCGCGGGCCGATCGCGTCAATGACATAGGGCGAGATCACCGCCGGCAGCAGGCCCAGGCGGCTCTCGGTCAGGCCGAAGCGGGCGCTGGTGCTGGCGATGGCGATATCGCAGCAGGCGACCAGGCCGACCCCGCCACCGAAGGCGGCCCCCTGGACCCGGGCGATGGTCGGCTTGGGCAGCTCGTCCAGGGTCCGCATCAGCCGGGCCAGGGCGAGCGAGTCCTGGCGGTTGTCCTCCTCGCTGGCGGCCGCCATGCCACGCATCCACTGCATGTCCGCACCTGCCGAGAAGGAGGCGCCTTCCCCGGCCAAGACCACCGCCCGGACATGGTCGTCGCGTCCGGCGGCCTCCAGTGCGGCGGTCAGCTGGGCGATCAACGAGGCGTCGAACGCGTTGTGCAGCGTCGGGCGGTTCAGCCACAGGGTCAGCACCGAGGCGCTGCGTTCAATCCGTAATGCGTCACTCATGGGCAGGTTTACTCCATACATGTACAGATCATAGCGGGCCGTTGGTCACGGGCAATGACGCGGCGCGGCGATGGTAGAATTGATAACCATTCCTATCATCGAGAAGGCGCTCCGTGACGTTGTCCGATCTGGCGCTGTACAGCTCCGCCCTGGTGGAGTCCGTGCAGGAACTACACGCAAACGATGCGATCGCCCGCCGCCTGAAGGAGCTTGGCTTCGTCAAAGGGGAAGAAGTGCGTCTGGTAGCCCGTGGTCCGGTCGGTGCCGAGCCGCTGCTGGTGCAGGTCGGGTTCACGCGCTTCGCGCTGCGCCGCAGTGAGGCCGCCCGCATCGTGGTCACTGCGCTGCAGGCTCAGGAGGCACGCGCATGAGCGCCGCCAACGCCCTGCGCATTGCCCTGGTCGGCAACCCGAACAGCGGCAAGACCGCGCTGTTCAACCAGCTCACCGGCAGCCGCCAGAAGGTGGCCAACTACACCGGCGTCACCGTCGAGCGTAAAGAAGGCCGCCTGCGCGCGCCGTCCGGCCGCGAGTTCGCCGTGCTCGATCTGCCGGGCGCCTACAGCCTCCAGCCGGCCAGCCTGGACGAAGCGATCACCCGTGACCTGTGCCGGGGCTTCTACCCGGGCGAGGCTGCCCCGGATGTCCTGCTGTGCGTGATCGATGCGACCAACCTGCGCTTGCACCTGCGCTTCGCGCTGGAACTGCGCGAGCTGGGCAAGCCGATGATCGTGGCGCTGAACATGGTCGATGCGGCCGAGCGCCGTGGCATCAAGATTGACGTCCAGGCGCTGGAACAGGCACTGGGCGTGCCGGTGGTGGAGACCGTAGCAGTGCGCCGCAACGGCGCGGCCAGGTTGGTCGAGCGCCTGGATGCCATGGTGCCGCACCTGCAGGCCCCGGTGGCGATGCCCGCGGCGCAGGCCGACTACCACGCCCAGGTGCGCGACATCCTCGCCGCCTCGGTGAGCATGCCCACGCGCACGGCGAAGATCGATGACGCGCTGGACCGCTGGCTGCTGCACCCGGTATTCGGGCTACTGACCCTGGCGGTGGTGATGTTCCTGATCTTCCAGGCGGTGTATGCCTGGGCGACGCCGGTGATGGACCTGATCGAGGCTGGCACGGCCGCGCTGGGCGGCTGGATCGGCGGCGCGCTGCCCGAAGGCCCGCTCAACAGCCTGCTCACCGACGGCATCATCGCCGGCGTCGGCGGGGTCATCGTCTTCCTGCCGCAGATCCTGATCCTGTTCGCCTTCATCCTGGCGCTGGAAGAGTCCGGTTACCTGCCGCGCGCGGCCTTCCTGCTGGACCGCATGATGGCGGCGGCCGGCCTGTCCGGACGTTCGTTCATTCCGCTGTTGTCCAGCTTCGCCTGTGCGGTGCCGGGCATCATGTCCACCCGCAGCATCCAGGACCCGCGCGACCGGCTGGCCACGATCCTGGTCGCGCCGCTGATGACCTGTTCGGCGCGCCTGCCGGTGTACGCGCTGCTGATCGGCGCCTTCATCCCGCAGAAGCAGATCTGGGGCGTGTTCAACCAGCAGGGCCTGGTGCTGTTCGGCCTGTATGCGGCCGGCATTCTCAGCGCGCTGCTGATGTCCTGGACCATGAAGAAGTGGCGCCGCGACAAGAGCGAGCATCCGCTGATGCTGGAACTGCCGTCCTACCGCATCCCGCACCCGCGCGATCTGGCGGTGGGCCTGTACGAGCGCGGCATGATCTTCCTCAAGCGCGTGGGCGGCATCATCCTGGCGCTGACCATCCTGCTGTGGGTGCTGCTGTCCTTCCCGGGGGCGCCGGAGAACGCGACCATGCCGGCGATCGATTACAGCTTCGCCGGTCAGATCGGCCATGCGATGGCGGTGTTCTTCGCGCCGCTGGGCTTCAACTGGCAGATCTGCATCGCGCTGATTCCCGGCCTGGCCGCGCGTGAAGTCGCGGTCGCCTCGCTGGCCACGGTCTACGCACTGTCCGCCGCCGATGACGATGCCGCCAGCCAGGCGCTGACCCCGCTGATCAGTGATGGCTGGTCGCTGGCCACTGCGCTGTCGTTGCTGGTCTGGTACATCTACGCCCCGATGTGCATCTCCACGCTGGCCACGATCAAGCGTGAAACCAACTCGTGGAAGCAGATGGGCTTCGCCACGTTCTACCTGTTCGCGGCCGCCTACATCGCCTCGCTGATCACCTACCAGGTGACCGTGGCACTGGGCGGCGGCTGATGGAGACCGGCCTGCTGCTGCAGTACGCCGTGATCGCGCTGGCCGTGCTGGTCAGCGCGTGGGTGGTGATGAAAAAGCAGTTCCCGGGCACCGTGCGCAAGGCGCGCGGGGCGATCGCGCTGGGGCTGGTGAAGCCGCAGCGCGCCGCCTGGTTGCAGGCGCTGGGCCGCAGGATCGCGCCCCCGGCCACCGGCGGCGGTGGCGCATGTGGCGGCTGTGACAGTTGCGGGCCGACGCCGCCGAAGCAGCACTGAGGCTGCGGGAGGTGGAGCAGGCCCTGCGGGTGGCTCAGTCCCGCACCAGCCCACCATCCACCACCAGGTTCTGCCCGGTCACCGCGCGCGACCACGGCGAGGCGAAGAACAGCGCCGCATCGGCGAACTCGGCCGGGGTGGTGACACTGCGCAACGGGGTGCTGGCCGCGATGTAGTCGAACACCGCCTCCGGCGTGGCGGCACTGGCATCGGTGGTGCGCAGCAGGCCGCCGGAGAGCATGTTGACGGTGATGCCGTGCGGGCCGAGATCGCCGGCCAGTGTGCGGGTCAGCGAGAGCAGCGCGGCCTTGGCCGCGGTGTAGTCGTGGTAGGGCACCACCGGGTTCTGGAACAGGTTGGTGCCGATGTTGATCACCCGGCCGAAGCGCTGCGCGCGCATGCCGGGCAGGGCGGCCTGCACCGTGTTGAGTGCGCCGCGCACGCTGCCTTCGAACTGCTGGTTGAAGGCCTCCCAGCCGATCACGTCGGCCTTATCGCGCGCATCGCCGTTGAACGAGAACGCCGCCAGTGCGTTGTTGACCACCGTGGTGATGTCACGGCCGAAGTGCTGGCGCGCCTGTGCGAACAAGGCATCGACCTGGGCGCGGTCGGTCACGTCGGCCTGGATCGCCACGCAGGCGCCGCCCAGCTCGGCGGCCAGCGCCTGCGCCGCGTCGGCGCTGGCGTGGTAGTTGATGAGGACCTGTGCGCCCTCGCGGGCGAAGGCGCGGACCAGGTGCTGACCGAGCCCGCGGGCACCGCCGGTGACGAGAACGAGCTGCTGCGAAAGCTGCATGGAGAGGCTGCCAAAGGGATCCATTCGATAGCGTAGCAAGCAGTGCACGGATTTCCCCTTGTGCACCGTCACCGCCACCCGCTAGCCTGCATGCATGACTACCACTCCCCTACGTTTGCTCATCCACGGTGCGTCCGGCCGCATGGGCCAGGCGCTGCTTCGCCTTGCCGCCGATTACCCCGCCCTGCAGGTCGTGGCCGCGGTCACCCGCCGCTCGCCGGCCCAGCGGGTGGTGGACGGCGTCCCTCATTTCGCCAGCAGTGAGCTCAGCGGCGCCCCCGAGTTCGACGTCGCCATCGATTTCAGCCTCCCCGAGGGCTTCGATCCGGTGCTGGCGCTGTGCGTGCAGCGCGGTGCGGGCTTCGTATCCGGCACCACCGGCATCAGCGAGGCGCAGCGCCAGGCGCTGATCCAGGCGGCGGGCCGGATTCCGCTGGTCTGGGCCTCCAACTTCAGCCTTGGCGTTGCGGTGCTCGACGAACTGGTCGAGCGCGCTGCCGCTGCCCTGGCTGGCTGGGACTGCGACATCGTCGAATCCCACCACACTCAGAAGAAGGACGCGCCCTCCGGCACGGCCCTGACCCTGGGCGCGGCGGCGCAGAAGGGTGGGGCGCAGCCGCACTACGCCAGCCTGCGCGCCGGCGACATCGTGGGTGAACACCTGGTCCAGTTCACCGGGCTGGGCGAGCGGATCGAGCTGACCCACCGCGCCACCAACCGCGACATCTTCGCCCGCGGCGCACTGTTTGCCGCCGCCCAACTGCCGGGCCGCGCCCCGGGCAGCTATCGGGTCCGCGACCTGCTGGATGGCGCCACGCCGCCGCGGGCCGTCTGAATGGGGCCAGGCTGGCCGACGGGGCGGGCGCCTGAACCGGCGCCATGCCCCCTGTCGGCCTGAATAGGGCAATTGCACGCGGATACTGGCGTCGCACCCGGGTTCCCTTTACAATTCCCGCTCGCCGAATCACGACAGCCGGACCGGTCCAGAACCGCAGTCCGCGCTTTTTTGCAGCCGCTTTTTCGTGAAGCGCAGGCGTGACTTCGGCGACCCCTCGGTAGCCAAAGTGAGATTTCCGTGACCCAAGCCGCAATCCTCGTCCTCGAAGACGGCACCGTATTCGAGGGCGAATCCGTAGGCGCGCCCGGCCTGTCCGTTGGTGAGGTGGTGTTCAACACCGCCATGACCGGCTATCAGGAAGTGTTGACCGATCCTTCCTACGCCCGGCAGATGGTCACGCTGACCTACCCGCATATCGGCAACACCGGCATGACCGACCAGGACGATGAAGCGGCCAAGGTGTGGTCGGCCGGCCTGATCGTGCGCGATGTGCCGCGCCGCCCGAGCAACTGGCGCAGCCAGGTGTCGCTGCAGGATTGGCTGATCCAGCGCGGCGTGGTCGCCATCTCCGGCATCGATACCCGCAAGCTGACGCGCATCCTGCGCGAGCGCGGCGCCCAGAACGGTGCGCTGATGGCCGGCGAAGGCCTGAGCGTGGAAACGGCGCTGGAAGCGGCGCGCAAGTTCCCGGGCCTGAAGGGCATGGATCTGGCCAAGGTGGTCAGCACCGACAAGCGTTACACCTGGACCGAGGGCCAGCTGGATCTGGACAGCAACGCCTTCGTCAACGCCGCACCGCGTTTCAAGGTGGTGGCCTATGACTTCGGCGCCAAGCTCAACATCCTGCGCATGCTGGCCGAGCGCGGCTGCGAGCTGACCGTGGTGCCGGCGCAGACCCCGGCTGCCGAAGTGCTGGCGATGAATCCGGACGGCGTGTTTCTCTCCAACGGCCCGGGCGATCCGGAGCCGTGCGATTACGCGATCGCCGCGATCAAGACCTTCCTGGAGAAGAAGGTGCCGACCTTCGGCATCTGCCTGGGCCACCAGCTGCTGGCGCTGGCCTCCGGCGCGAAGACGGTCAAGATGGGACACGGCCACCACGGCGCCAACCACCCGGTCCAGGATCTGGACGGCGGCCGCGTGATGATCACCTCGCAGAACCATGGTTTCGCGGTCGATGAGGCCTCGCTGCCGGCCAACCTCCGCGTGACCCACCGTTCGCTGTTCGACGGCACCAACCAGGGCATCGCGCGCACGGACGTGCCGGCGTTCTCGTTCCAGGGCCATCCGGAAGCCTCGCCGGGCCCGCATGACGTCGGTCCGCTGTTCGACCGCTTTGTGACGATGATGGCCGAGGCCAAGGCGTGATGCGCAGCCCCGCGCTGCTGCTCTCGCTGGTGTGCCTTACCGGCGTGGCCCAGGCCGCGCCGGCGACCGATGCGCAGGTGCAGGCGGTCGTACAGAAGCTGGGCCTGGGCACGCTGGGCACGGACATGGCCAAGCTGATGGTCGACAACGTGCCCGCGCTCAATGCGCTGCCCGAGACCGATCGCCAGTGCGCGCATGCGCCGATCAAGAGCCTGCTCGACGCACAGTTCCGTCGTTCGGTGATCTCCGGCCTCGGCGACGACGGCGACCAGGTGATCGAGGAGTGGTCGCGCTTCCTGGGGACCCCCGGTGGCAAGAGCCTCTCCTCGGCCTTCGCCGCTGCGAATCCATCGACGATCGCCGAAAAGTCCAACGCGGATCTGAGTGAAACGGAGCGCGCCGAGGTGGCCACCTTCCTGGCCAGCCCGGCCTACGCCCGCTTCATCGCCACGCTCGACATCGAATCGGAGCTGCCCGACGACATCGGCGTGCAGCTGGCGAAAGGACTGCAGGACCAGTGCCGGATCGCGCTGAACCCCGACGATATTTCCTGATCGACAGCGTGCGATCACCCCCATCTGCCTCGCTGTCCAGACTTAGAGAAGACAATGCCCAAGCGCACTGACCTTAAAACCATCCTCATCATCGGTGCTGGCCCGATCGTCATCGGCCAGGCCTGTGAGTTCGACTACTCTGGCGCGCAGGCCTGCAAGGCACTGCGCGACGAGGGTTACCGCGTGGTGCTGGTCAACAGCAATCCGGCCACGATCATGACCGACCCGGAGATGGCCGATGCCGTCTACATCGAGCCGATCAACTGGCA